>LNFM01000335.1_pt1 | contig 119801 bp, 118 predicted proteins | sample 596031 | NCBI WGS metagenome assembly LNFM01 (sample SAMN04254537, study PRJNA301005) | activated carbon metagenome | isolation source: dual media filters at the Ann Arbor, Michigan drinking water treatment plant | place: USA: Ann Arbor | reverse complement strand
GGTCGGCGATGGCCTGCACGTCGCGGCAGCCGCCGTCGACGATGTAGCCGCGCACGTTCTTCAGCGCCAGCGCCTCGGCCGACAGGCCGCCGAAGAGCGCGCGTGTGTCGTCCTGCGGCTGGCACACCACCACGTGGCCGGTGGGCGCGCGCGACAGCAGGCCGGCCCATTCGTACAACGAGGTGTGCTTGTCCAGCGTCGGGTCGGGCCGGCCGCGCACGGTGAACACCGGCCCGGCGGCCTTCATCGTCTTCTCCAGCCCGACGATGCTGCGCGGCAGCACGCGCAGCGGCAGGCCCAGGTCCTTCATCACGTCGTGCACCACGGAGCTGTGGCAGGCATACAAGCGGTCGGCGAGTGTCATGGGGGTCTCCTCCATCGTGGCGGGCCGCTGGGCCCGGGCGTTCGTGCTGCCCGCGATTGTCTGCCCGCACGGTGCGCCGCGATCGTCACGGCCCTCGGCACAACCCCTCTTGAACTTCGGCGCCTCGCACCGAGATGGCACCGATGAAGGTCGACCTGAACTGGAAGAAGCCGCTCTTCTACCTGCTGCTGCCGGTGCTGCTGTTCCTGTGCTTCGTTGGCTTCCCGCCGCCGTTCGCCCCGCCGCGCGGCACCAAGGCGGCGCAGGAGCAATCCGTGCCGGCCGGGGAGGAGACGCTCAGGAAGTAGCATCCTGCAGGCCTGGTGGTCGGTGTCGTGTCCGATGTCGATGCCGCCGGTGCCGCACAGGCTGCTTCCATGACACCCCGCATCAGCTTCATCACCCTGGGCGTCGACGACCTCGAACGTGCCGTGGCCTTCTACCGCGACGGCCTGGGCTGGCCCACGCAGGGCATCGTCGGCACGCAGCACGAGACCGGCGCCGTGGCCTTCTTCAAGCTGCAGCCCGGCCTGACGCTGGCCTTGTGGCCGCGCGCCAGCCTGGCCCGCGACAGCGGCGTGGCGCTGCAGCCGCGCAGTGCCACCGAATTCGCGCTGGCGCACAACGTCGCGTCGCTGGAGGACGTCGGCCGCGTGCTGCGGCTGGCCGAGGCCGCCGGGGCGGTGGTCGTGAAGGAGGCGCAGCCCACGTTCTACGGTGGCCACGCCGGCTATTTCCAGGACCCCGAGGGGCACCTGTGGGAAGTCGCCTGGAATCCCGGCTTCGAGGCCCTGGGGTGACGGTCTTCGCCGAGCCCGCCAGCATCCGACGCGCCACGCCCGACGATGCCGATGCGCTGTTCGCCTTGCACCAGCGCTCGGTGCATGCGCTGTGCGCCGCCGACTACCCGGCCGGGCACATCGCCGCCTGGTTCACCGGTCGTTCGCCGGTGATGTATGCGCGGCCCATCGCCGCCGGCCAGATGTGGGTGGCCGACGCCGGGGGCCGGTTGCTCGGCTTCGTCGGTGCCGAGCCGGGGGAGGTCACCTTGCTCTTCGTCGCACCCGAGGCGGCTGGGCAGGGCGTGGGCCGCAGCCTGTTCGAGTTCGCGCTCGCCGTGGCCTCTCAAGGCTTCGACGGGCGGCTGACCGTCGTGGCCACGAAGAACTCGGCCGCGTTCTACGCCCGCTTCGGCTTCGTGGCGGTGGAAGAGCAGGCCTTCATCCGGGGCGAGCCGCCGCTGCACTACCCGGTGGTGAAGATGCTGCGGGGCGCCGGGCCGCCGCCGGCCCGGCCGTGACATGGCCGGCGCGCATGATGGGCAGCTGTTCTCCGCCCGCGCCGAAGACGCTCGTTCCGCCATGACCCAGACCCTGTCGCTGATCTCCCTGCTCGTTCGTGACTACGACGAAGCCATCGCCTACTACACCGGCGTGCTGGGCTTCGAACTGGTGGAGGACACGCCGCGCGAGCCCGGCAAGCGCTGGGTGGTCGTCAGGCCGCGAGGCGGGGGTGTCACGGGTCTCGTGCTGGCGCGTGCCGCCACGCCGGAGCAGACGTCCCGCGTGGGCAACCAGACCGGCGGGCGCGTCGGCTTCTTCCTGCACACCGACGACATCGCCCGCGACCTGCGCGACTACCGCTCGCGCGGCGTCGTGTTCGTCAGGGAGCCGCAGGCCATGCCCTACGGCACCGTCGCGGTGTTCCAGGATCTCCACGGCAACCTCTGGGACCTGATCGAACCTGCGCCCGCGGCATGAGCCGCGCCACCGGGACAGAGCCTGCCGCTGGGCGCCGGCGTCCGATGCGCAGCTTCAGGGCACGCAGGCGATCAGGTCTTGGCTGAGCGGCGGGCCGGCCGCTCGGCGGCTTCCGGCCTGTTGAACCCCAGCGCCTTCATCGGCCCCACCAGCGACTGCTTCACCGCGGCCATGCCGGCCCACGGGTCGGCGCGACGCGTCGAGAGGTGCTCGACGGCATTGGCGACCGTCCACGCGTCCGGCTTCTTCACCGATGCCAGCTCCTCCCAGTCGATCGGCATCGAGACGCCGAGGCCTGGACGGGCGCGTGCCGAGAAGGCGGCCACGGTGGTGGCGCCCTCGCCGTTGCGCAGGTAGTCGACGAAGATGCGCCCCTTGCGATGGGCCGGGCCGCTCTTGGCCACGAAGCGGGCCGGCACGTGCGCCGCCAGGTGCTCGACCACGGCCTTGCTGAAGGCCTTGACGGTCGTGAAGTCCCAGCGCGACGCCAGCGGCACCACCACGTGCAGGCCCTTGCCGCCGCTGGTCTTCAGCCAGCTCTGCAGGCCGATCTCCGACAGCAGCGTGCGCGTGAGCTGTGCGCCTTCGCGGATGGCAGGCCAGCCCACGCCTTCGCCGGGGTCAAGGTCGAAGATCATGCGGTCGGGCCTGCGCATCTGCCTCGTCGTCGAATTCCAGGTGTGGAACTCGATGACGTTCATCTGCGCCGCCGCAAGCAGCGCTTCGGGCGTGCGCACCTCCAACAGCGCATCGTGGCCGGGCCACAGGGCGGCGTCGAGCTCGTGCACGCCGGGCATCGCGATCTTGCCGCCGTGTTTCTGGAAGAAGCTGGGCGCGCCCACGCCGCCCGGCGCGCGCACCAGGGCCACGGGCCGGCCGGCCAGATGCGGCAACATGAACTCGGCCACGCTGTCGTAGTAGCGCACGAGGTCGAGCTTGGTGTGGCCCGACGCAGCGTCGATGATGCGCTCCGGGTGCGAGACCTTCAGCGTCTGCGGCAAGGGCCGGTCGCTCGCCGTCTTGACCACCGCCTTCTTCGAGGCCGGTCTGGCCCGCGGTGTCGCCGTCTTCTTCACGGCTGTCGTGGTCGGTGTCATTGCGGTGTCTCCCTCGCGCGCAGGGGCGGCCGGCTTGCCACCGGGCTTCACGGAGATCGGCTCTTCGCGCACGATGGCGCGCGCCGCCTTGTCGCTGCGCAGCGCGATGAACGAAGCGTGGCGGATGTGGCCGGCCGGCGTCCATTCCCCGAAGCTCACTTCCACCACCAGGCGCGGCCTGACCCACTGCGCCGCAGCGGCGCCGGCCCGCCGGACTTTCGACCAGCGGCCGGACGCCGCGCTGCCGGCCTCGAAGGGCGACACCGCCGCGTCCAGCGCCCGCAGCGTTTTCAGCAGCGCTCGTGCATCGGCGGTGCTCCAGCCGGTGCCCACGCTGCCGGCGTGCTGCAGCCGGCCCTGCGCGTCGTGAACGCCCAGCATCAGGCTGCCGACGGCGCTGGGGTCGTCGCTGCGCACGGCATAGCCGCCCACCACGAATTCCTGGCGACGGTGGCACTTCAGCTTCAGCCAGTCGGCGCTGCGCGCCCCCCGGTAGGGCGAGTCGGCGCGCTTGGCGATCAGGCCTTCTAGCCGCGAGGTGCAGGCGCCCTGCAGCAGGGCCTCGGCGACCTCGGCGCCACCTTCACCCAGCGCCGGGCTCAGGCGCAGCGCGCCGTCCGGGTCCTGCAGATGCGGCTGCAACCATTGCTGCAGCAGTTCCCGCCGTGCGTAGAGCGGCGCGTCGCGCAGGTCGTGGCCTTCGAAGTAGGGCAGGTCGAAGACCACGAACGCGATGTCGGGTCCGCCGCGTTCGGCGCGACGCGACGCGCTGCGTGTGCGGTCGAACGCCTTCTGCAACGCGTTGAAGTCGCCGCCGTGTGGCGCGCCGCCGGCCACGATCTCGCCGTCGAGCCAGGCCGTGCCGACCTTCAGCGCCGCCAGGGCCGCGGCCAGGGCGGGCATCCTGTCGGTCCAGTCGTGGCCACCTCGGGTGATCAGCCTGGGCACGCCGGCCTCGATGCGTACCAGCAGGCGGTAGCCGTCGAACTTGGTCTCGTAGAGCCAGCGGCCCTGGCGCGGCACGGCGCTGGTCAGCAGGGCGAGTTGCGGTGACAGGGTCTCGGGCAGCGGCGCGGCCCTCGCACCGTCGGGTGTGGTGCCGGCCGCAGGGCCGGCGGTCAGGCGAGAAGCTGCCGCCGCTTTCTTGCCGGTCTGCCGGCGGGGGGGCTGCAGCACGCTGTCGGGCAGGGCGCTGACCACGTCGCAGTCCGCCATCGCGCGCGCCTGCGCGTCGCGCTTCTTGAAGAGCAGCCAGGTCTCCTGCTTCTCCCCGTCGCGTGCCTTCATGCGCACCAGTTCCCAGCGCCCGGCCAGCTTGTCGCCATCCAGGTCGAAGGCCAGCTTCCCGGCGGCCAGGCCGGCGCGGGCGTCGCCCACCGGCTGCCAGTGCCCGCGGTCCCACACGATGACCGTTCCGGCGCCGTACTGCCCGGCGGGAATACGTCCCTCGAAGCCGCCATAGGCCAGCGGGTGGTCTTCCGTGCGCACCGCCATGCGCTTGACCGAGGGGTCGAGGCTCGGCCCCTTGGGCACGGCCCAGCTCAGCAGCACGCCATCGAGTTCCAGCCGGAAGTCGTAGTGCAGCCGCGTCGCATCGTGCTTCTGGATGACGAAGGATGCGGACTCCCCCGGCGTCGCGGCGGCGTCGTCGGCCGGTTCGGGCGTCAGGCTGAAATCGCGTCTGGCGCGGTAGCGCTGCAGGGCTGTGGCGGTGTCCGCCACGGGCAAGGCACGGGCGCTGGGGGAGGCGCGCGGCATCGCCGTTCCGGCCTGTCGTCAGGCGCGTCGGCGCGTCGCCGTCTTGCGCGAGGCCGTGGCCTTCTCGGCCGTCTTGCGCGCCGGTTGGGCCTTGTCGGCACTCGCCGTCTTGCGCGCACCCACGCTGCGCTTGAGGAGCTCGGTCAGGTCCACCACGTTGCTGGCGGCGGGCGCAGCGCCTTCTTCCAGCGGTTCCACGGCCTCGGTCTGCCCGCTCGCGGCGCGTTGGTCCACCAGGGCCTGGATCGCCTGGGTGAAGCGGTCCTCGTAGCGGGTGGGCTGCCACTCCTCGGTCATGTCCTCGATCAGCTGGCGCGCCATCTTCAGCTCGGCCTCCTTCAGGCTGGCCGCCTTGCGGCCTTCGGCCGGCAGCTTCAGCTCGTCCCAGGGGCGCACGTCGTGCGCCCAGCGCAGGGTGTCGAGCATCAGGGCCGGGCCGGAGGGCACCAGCACGGCCAGGTGCTCCTTGGTGTGCATGACCACGCGCGCGATGCCCACCACGCCGGCTTCGAGCATGGCTTCGCGCAGCAGGGCGTAGACCTTCTCGCCCTTCGCGATGGGCTCGAGGTAGAAGGGCTTCTCCAGCATCGTGAACGGGATCTCGGCCGGCTTGACGAAGCTCTCGATCTCGATGGTCTGCGTGGTCTTGGGGTAGGCGGCCTTGATCTCGTCCTCGCCCAGCACCACGTAGTCGCCGCCGGGCACCTTCACCCCGCGCACGATGTGTTCCTTGTCAACTTCCTTGCCAGTGCGCTTGTTGACGCGCTTGTAGCCCACCGGGTCCATCGATCGCCTGTCGAGCCAGTCGAAGTCGATGCCGCTTTCGCCGGACGCAGGGTAGAGCGCCACGGGCACGTGCACGAGGCCGAAGCTGATGGCGCCTTTCCAGATCACGCGGGGCATGGGCTGGTGTGGGCAAATGGTGGGCCTGCCGCGGGCCCGACAGGCGGAGGACTCAGGCCTCAGGCCTCAGGCCACGGCCCTTTGGCATTCGGCAGCGCGGCCAGCGCCTCGTCGCACCAGCGCTGCAAACCGGCGTCGCCCACCTCGCCCCGCAGCACCTGCATGCGCTCGCGCTGCGCCGACAGTGCGGCGGCGTCGCCACGGGCGTGATGCGCCCAGGCCAGCGCCTCGTGCGCGAAGAAGCGCTCGAAGGCGTCGGCCTCGGGCTGGTCGGCGTGGGCGTCGACGGCCGCCAGGCAGGCCGTGGCGTGCTGCAGGGCCTCGGCGCCCTGGCCCAGCACGGCGTGGCAACGCGCCAGCCGGTACTCGGCCCGTTCGGCATGCACCCAGGTGCCGGCCGAGCGCCACAGCCGTGCGGCTTCGGTGGCTGCCAGCAGCATCAGTGCGTCGACCCCCGCATCGCCGCGAGGGCTCTCCTGCAGCTCCCCCGCCAGGTTGTTGCAGCTGGCCGCCAGGGCACGCCGCGCACCAGCCTCGGGGTGGGCCAGGGCCTTGGGAGCTTCTGCTTGCAGCATGGCCGCGGCGTCGGCCGCGCGACCCTGAGCGGCCCACATCGCCCACAGGGGCTGCATGCCGCGCCAGCGCGCTGCGTCGGCCATGGGCGGCGGCAGCTGGCCGTCCAGCATCGACAGCACCCAGTGCGCGCGCTGCAGAACTTCAGCCGTCGGCGCGCTGCCTCGCAGGGCGGGTGGCAGTGCGCCGATGAACGACTCGAACCCTTGTCGGTCGTGCAGGTGCGACAGCCAGACGTGTTCGGCCAGACGCAGCGCGTCGGCGTCCTCGTCGTCGGCCGACAGCGCGGCCGCGCGTGCCTGCAGGCCTGCGGCCACGGCTTGCGGATGGTCGGCGTGCTGCTCCCAGGCCTGGGCCAGAAACGCGGCCAGCGGCAGAGGGGCGGTGTCATGGGCGGGGGTGTTCATGGGGTCTCTCCTTGCAAGTCGGGGCGGACGATCAGCGGCGGTCCAGCGCTTCGATCCAGCGCTGCGCCATCGTCGGGCGGTGGTCGAGGTCGTGCGCCACGCAGGCGGCCAGCACGCCGCCGGCCCGCGTGCGCGCACCGGCAAAGACCACCGGGCGGCGCAGCACCTCGCCGTCGAACTGCTGCAGCGTTTTCAGCGTGCGGCGGCGCTGCGCGACGAAACGGCGTGCCGCGCCGCGCCAGGGCCGCGCGCGGTAGTCCTTCTCCAGCGCCAGCCGATCGCCATCCACACCGGGCAGGTTCGGCCGTGTGTCGTGCAGGATGCGCTGGAAGCGCGGCGTCCAGCCGAGCGTTTCGATGTCGGCCAGGTGCCACAGGTGCTCGACCAGCGAGAAGCTGCCGTCGTCGGGCGGCTCACGGCCCTGCGTGGTGTCCATCGCGTCGAGCAGTCCCTGCACGGCGCGTGCCGTGTCGGACAGGTAGGCGCAGGCGGCGGCCAGCGCCTCGGCGCTGAGGACGGGCTGGCCCTGCAGCAGGGGTGAGGGCGGCTCCGCGAACAGCCGTGCCAGGGCGTCCGCCCGATCGGCGCGAAGCACCGGCGGGCCCGGCAGCGGGCGCGGCGGCGGCGTGCCGTCCACCCCGGTGCCCATCGCCGAACGCAGCGCGCCCAGCGCTGCGCTGTCCTCGCGCGGCGACGCCGTCACCCAGCGCGAGGGCAGGGCCTGCAGCGGCGCCGGGTTCAGGTAGTGGCCTTTCTCGCGGCCGCGCCACACCGGCACCACCAGTTCGGCGTCTTCCAGCAGCGCCAGGTGCTTGGACAGTGCCTGCCGGCTCTGCGCGAAGCCGGCCTGCAGCTCCGTGAGCGTGAGCCCCGGGGTGTCCCTCAGCCGGTCGAGCAGAGCCCGGCGAGTGCGATCGGCCAGGGCGCGCAGCAGGAGGTCGAGGCGGTCGTCCATGCGTCCATCATGCAACTCAGGGGTTGCATGATGAGGCAGGCTCCCTGGAAATGCAACTACACGGTTGCGTGACCTGTCAGCGGCGCCCTGGCGAAGCCCGCGACGCTGTCAGAGCGCCGCGTGGGACGCGGCCACGACCTCGGCCAGGTGGCCCGCCGCGACGGGCTTGGTGTAGAAGTCATCGAATCCTGCGTCCAGGCACATGCGGCGGTCGTTCGCCTGCCCGCGACCGGTCAGACAGACGAGTCTGGCCGGGCTCGGCGTGCGGGCGTGTCGCAGGTAGCGGGCGACCTCGCAACCGTCCATGCCCGGCATCTCCAGGTCGATGAAGATCAGTTGAGGATCGAACCTCGCGGCGGCGAGAACGCCCTCCCTGCCGCTCAGCGCGATGTGCGTCTGGCAGTTCATCGTTGCGATGAGGGCACCCAGCGCCTCGGCGTTGTCGGCGCTGTCGTCGATCACGAGGACGCGGAGCGGGGGTGTCGCATCGGGCATCGGGTTCACGGGAGTGGTGTGGGGAGGTTGGGGGCTCTGCCCAATCGCCCCACCCCGGCTCGGCAACCCGTGTGCCCGATGCGGCCCGCACCGGGTGCGGATCGTCGGCAAGTTCGCGCCGGTCTGTACGCTGCCGCACATCGCGGCGCGCGCGATGGCCGGACACTGGGGCAGCGCCCGTGGCCGTGACGGCGAGGCGGGCGCGGGAGCCTCAGGCGTCCACGGATCCACCATCACGCACCGAATGCACCTTTTCCTGTCCGACCACCGAGAAGAACTCATCGCCCGCTGCAAAGGCAAGGTCGCGCTCAGGCCCCTCCGGGCCGCCACCCCGCAGCAGCTGGCCAACAGCATCTCGATGTTCCTGGAGCAGCTGACGCGCACGCTCGAGGCCGAAGAAGCGGGCGACATGGCGGAAGGCTGGCGGATTTCCGGTCCGGCCGGCGGGGACGCGAGCGCGCTGTCCCAGATCGGCGTCACGGCGGCGGCGCACGGGCACCAGTTGCTGGACCTGGGCTACACCATCGACCAGGTCGTGCACGACTACGGCGACCTCTGCCAGGCCATCACCGACCTGGCCATCGAACGCCAGGTTCCTGTTTCGGTCGAGCAGTTCCGAACGCTCAACCGCTGCCTGGACAATGCCATCGCCGACGCCGTGACCGGGTTCAGTGCGCACCGGGAGGTGAGCTTGACGCGCCTGCAGTCGGACACGGCCAACGAGAGGCTCGGGGTGCTGGTGCACGAGCTGCGCAACTCGCTGCAGACCGTGACCCTGGCCTTTGCCGTGCTCGAGTCGGGGACGGTGTCGATCGGCGGCTCGACCGGGGCCCTGATGAAGCGCAGCCTGGTCGAGCTGTCGCGCCTGCTCGACCACGCCCTGGGCGAAGTGCGGTTCCAGGCCGGCACGACCGACCTCACGCACGCCTTCCCCCTGGCCGCCTTCATCGAGGACGCAAGAAGCATCGCGGCGCTGGGGGCGAGCGCCAGGCCCTGCGGCCTGACCGTGCTGTCGGTGGACACGGGTGGCGGCCATCGTCGGCAACCGCGATCACCTGCTGGCGGCGCTGATCAACCTGCTGCAGAACGCCTTCAAGTTCTCGCACCCGCACACCGAGGTGACCCTGCACGCGTACACCACGGCAGACCGGGTGGTCATCGACGTGAAGGACCATTGTGGTGGTCTGCCGCCGGCCTTCGCCGAGAAGATGTTCAGCCCCTTCACGCAGGGCGGCGTCGACAGGAGCGGCCTGGGGCTGGGCCTGGCCATCGCGCGGCGCAGCGTCGAAGCCGACGGCGGCACGCTGACGGTGCGCGACGTGCCGGGCACCGGCTGCGTGTTCACGATGAGCCTGCCGCTGCACACCCTGTAGGCGCTCAGGGTCCGGGTTGCGCCCGCAAGTGGATGGACGTGTCGCCCAGGGACACGTCGTCGCCCGCGCGCAGCTTGCGGCCGCGGCGCAGTTCCGGCTGGCCGTTCACGAGCACCTGGCCTTCGGCGATGAGCAGCTTGGCGGCCCCCCCGCTGCCGGCCAGGCCGGTGGCCTTGAGGAGCGCGTCCAGCGTGATGTGGTCGCCGCGGAGGTCGAAGGGGATGGGGGTCATCGGGGGATTGTCAGGCTCCATGACGGGGACCACCTTCCCCGCGGGCCCCGCCATCGTGGCGGGCCACCCGCACCCGCACCCGCACTCGCCTGCGGGTGTCGAACGCCGGAGAACGGCGGGCCCGCCCGCGCATCTCCGCGTGATGGCGCGCCGGCCGTGCCGCAGACTGGCGGTGCTGTCGTCGCAGCTGCCGTAGAAAGCCCGCCCATGTCCCTGCTTCGCCGTCCTGCCTTCCGCCACTACCTGTTCGGCCTGGGCTGCGTCGCCGCAGGCGCGGGCATCGCCGATGCCACGGGCTCGATGCTGCCGCTGGCCCTGGGCAGCGCCGTGGCCGTGATGACGATGGTGTCGCTGGTGCGGGACCTGCGCGCGCGCGCCCGGGCGCGGCGCAGCCGCTAGCCCGGCTCTTGGTCGGCGCAGTCCGCCGGGGCGCCGCGGCGGGATCAGTCGGCCGGCAGGCGGGCGATCTCCTGATCGATCGCAGTCCGCTGCGACTCGAGCAAGGCCGCGATGGAAGCGTGCGCCGAGACATCGGGGTCGCGCAGGGCTTCGTCGTACTGCTTGCGCAGCGACTCCTCGCCGTCGCGAACCGCCGGCAGGACATCCCGGTCGAGGCTGGACAGCCAGTCGCGCATCATCACGACGACCTTGTTCACGGTGCCCTGCAAGGAGGTGTCGTCCTGGGAAGCATCGCGCAGGCGCACCAGCTCGGCCGTCTGCTCGACGGCGTGCCGCTCGTGCAGCTCGGTCAGACGGCGGATCACGGCCTGGATGTCGGGCTCGGCCCTGGCCAGCATCTCGCGGTAGCCCTTCAGCACATCGTTCGTTGCGGTATGGATGTCATGCAGTGCGTCTGTTGCTCGGGTGCCCATGGGGTCTCCTGTTGGGTGTGCAGCGAATCCTAAGAATCAGACTGCACCCTGGAGGGCGGACTGTGTCCCGATCGCCTGTAGGCTGGGGACGACATGCGCCCGCCCATCGATCCGCCTGCCAAGACCCTGCGCCGGCACGCCGAGGGTGGACACCCTAAGCTCCGGGACATGTTTCGAGTTGTCCTCCTGATCTGGCTGGCTGCGACGCTGCCGGTGACCCAGGCCGCCGAGCGGACCGGGCAAGGCCCGCCCGCGGCCTTCGCCGAGCGCTACGGCGTGGCGCCCGCCAGCGCCGACGGCATAGGCAAGCGCTACATGGGGCGCGAGATCTCTGCGGTGATGGGCTGGCAGGGCGCCGCCTGGCTCGAGCGCGAGGAACGCGACCGAGAGGAACGCACCGACCTGCTGCTGGCCGCCCTGCCACTGCGCCCCGGCATGGTGGTGGCCGACATCGGTGCCGGTACCGGCTACCTGTCGCGGCGCATGGCCCCGCGGGTGATGCCCGGCGGCAAGGTCTGGGCCGTCGACGTGCAACCCGAGATGGTGGCCCTGCTGAAGGCCGGGGCCGCCCGCAGCGGGCTGGCACAGATCGAGCCGCGGCTCGGCGCGGTCGACGACGTGAGCTTGCCTGCCGATTCGCTGGACCTCGCCATCATGGTCGACGTCTATCACGAGCTGGCCTACCCCTTCGAGATGCTGACCACCGTGATGAAGGCGCTCAAGCCCGGCGGCCGCCTCGTCTTCGTCGAATACAAGGCCGAAGACGCGCGTGTGCCGATCAAGCCGCTGCACAAGATGAGCGAGGCGCAGATCAAGCGCGAGGCGGGCGTCTTTGCCCTCGACTGGGAGCGCACAGTGAGCACGCTGCCCTGGCAGCACGTGGTCATCTTTCGCAAGCGCGGCTGAGCCTCCATCGCGGGCGTCGGCTGCGGCGGTCGGTCTTGCCCGCAGGCCCCGCCGGCACCGCATTCCCCGCACGACCCGCATCACCCGCACGACCCGGCAGACCACCACGCCGCCGGGCCCTTTCGAACACGGCCCCTGCGCCAGCGGGCTAACCTCTGCACCAACGATCCCGATGACGGAAACACCGATACAGAAAACGAAGAGCCGGCTGGCCAGGATCTATGGCGTCGGCATCCTGGCATTCACCGCCGTGCTGGGGTCCATCACCCTGCTCGCCGTCTTCCTGGCGCACCTGGAGCTGACGTGACGCCCGCCTGAGCGTCGGGTCCGTCGCCCGACCCCCGGCCGTCCTCAGGCCGCCGCCTGGTCGATCACGACCGCATTGCGCCCGCCTTGCTTGGCGAGGTAGAGCGCCGCGTCGGCGCGTTCGATCAACGCTGTGGCCGTATCGGCGATGCGGGCGCCGGCCACGCCGATGCTGATGGTGAAGCGCACCTCGCCGGAGGGCCCGATCAGACGCGCGGCCTCGACGGCCAGGCGCATGCGTTCGGCCACCTGCTGGGCCTGCGCCAGCGTGGCGCCCGGCAGGACGACGACGAATTCCTCGCCGCCCACGCGGCCCAGCCGGTCGCACTCCCGCAAGCCCGAGGCCAGCACGCGCGACGCGTGGCGCAGCACCTGGTCGCCCACCGCGTGGCCATGGCTGTCGTTGATGCGCTTGAAATGATCGATGTCGATCATCAGCACGGCCAGCGCGGCCTCTTCGCGGTGCGCCTTAGCGACGGCGCCCTGTGCGTAGGCCAGCAAGGCGCGCCGGTTGATCAGGCCCGTGAGATCGTCGGTGGAGGCCAGGTTCTGCAGGTGGCGGGTCTGGTGGATCTTGCGCGCCGTGACCACCAGCACGGCCGCCAGCAGGATGACGAACAGTGCCAGCGCGGCAGCCTGCGTCTGGCGCAGGCGCTGGCCTTGTTCGTTCAGCTGGCGCAGCGCCGAGATGTCTTCGGCATCGCGGGCACGATTGAACTGCAGGCGCAGCCGCGCCGATTGCTCCGACAGGCGCAGTTCGTGGAGCTTGTCCTGGATGACCCGGGCTTCGGCCAGCGCCTGGTAGGCCTCGCGCCACCGGCCCATCTGGCGCAGCGTGCTGGCACGCACGTTGAACAGCACGACCAGCGTGGTGGGTTCGCCGCGCTTGCGCAGCGCATCGTCGACGCGATCGAGCTCGCTGTGGGCCTCGGCGGCGCGGCCCAGCGCGGCCAGTGCTTCGGCGCGGGTCACCACGTTGACCTCGTACTGACGCGGATCGGCTTCGCGGCTGAGCAGGGCCAGCGCGCGCTCGGCATGCACCAGCCCGTCCTGCGCGCGGCCGAGCTTCAGGTGCGACACCGCGATGGCATGCTGGGCATACGACACCCCCAGGGTGTCGCCCGACATCGTGCTGGCCGTGAGCGCTTCCTCGAAGCTGTGGATCGCGTCGGCCCAACGGCGCTGGGCCTGCTGGGCCTGGCCGATGCCGAAGCTGTAGATCGCGCTGTCGAACGTGGCGCCGCGCTGGCGCGCCGCGTCGTTCAGTGTCTGCAGCAGGCGCTGCGCTTCCTCGGCGTCGCCCACCCGGCGGTAGTGGCCGGCCAGGTGTCCCATGCAGAGAGCATGGTCGAGGGCAGGCTCTTCGCTCCTGAGCCGCTCGCAGGCCCCTATCAGGTCCTGCTGGGCGGTGTCCCATTCCCCCGTGCGTGAGCGGTGCACGCCGCGCTCCATCAGCACCAGGGCGTGCACGCCTTCGTAGGGCCGCTGGTCCGTCAGGGCCAGCAGCGTCTCGAACTCGGCCACGCCGGCTGCGGTGTCGCCGGCGATGACCAGCATGCCCGCACGGCAGGCGCGCAACCGGAGCCAGGGCTCGCGCAAAGGCGGGGCCGGATCGACCGCGGCGGCAGCGAGTCCCGCTGCTGCAATCGCCAGCGCGGCCGAGGCGTCGACATCCGTGAGGATGCGGCACTCGGCCTCGTCGACGATCAGGCGCCCCTCCAGCGACGGGGCGGCCGGCGCCTCGTCGCGCAAGGACCGCAAGGTGGCCAGTGCGCGCTGCGGATCGGCGCCGGCGTCCAGGCGTGCCGACAGCACCCGCGCTGCCAGGGTCGCGTCGGGCGCGGCGGCCGCCAGAGCCGTCGTGCACACGAGCAGGAGTCCGGCCAGCGCTTGCGGGCAGCGCAGGGTCCGGCTTGAGGAAAATACCGGGGTGGGCATACCTGACTCTAGCCGCTTGCCGCCCCTTTGGTGCATCGGACCCGGCCGCAGGTGTGTACTGTCCATCGGCCAGCCGACCCCGGGGAGTTCGAAGGGCTGGGGGTCCGACGGCAGGGCCGATGTGTCACCGCACGCTGAACGGCGACTGGTAAGGCCGCCCGAACGCCACGCCGGCCGTGATGGTGCCTGCCGGCCGCAGGTACTGGCGCCCGCTGCGCTTGTTGTTGCGCGTGTCGACGAACTCCACCGCGCCTTCCACCAGTTCGAAGATCGACAGGTCGGCCGGTGCGCCCAGCTGCAGCGTGCCGTGTTTCGGCACGCGGCCGATCACGCGCGCAGGCGCCGCGGTGGCCATGGCGATGACCTCGGGCAGGCTGAAGCCCATGCCCAGGAACTTGCTCATCACCCAGGGCAGGTAGGGCATGCCCGGCGTGTTGGCCGAGAACACGTGCACGTCGGACGAGATGGTGTCTGGGCCGCAGCCCTGGGCGATGGCGGCTTCGGCGATGGTGTAGTCGAAGCTGCCGCCGCCGTGGCCGATGTCGAACACGACGCCGCGCCGCTTGGCGGCCAGCGCGGCGGGCAGCAGCTTGCCGTCCTGCACGATGTTCGTGCCGTCGCCGGCGCCGTTGGGCGCGCCGGAGTAGCAGTGCGTCAGCACGTCGCCGGGGCGCAGCGTGTCGAGGATGGTGGACATCAGCGCGCGGTCGGCCACGCCGCCGATGTGGCACATGATCTTCGCCGGCACGCCGGAGATCTCGCAGGCCCGGATGGCGCGCTTCAGCGGCTCGATGCCGTGGCGGGCCACGACGTTCTCGCTCATGCGCACCTTCACGCCCAGCACGAAGTCGGCGTTCTCGGCCACCGCGCGCGCGGCGCTGTCGACCTGGGCGTAGTCGATGTTGAACAGCTCGGGCACCGGGAAGCCCGCCAGGCCGGCCACGGCGATGTGCACGAAGGCGAACTGCCGCGTGCGCGAGCCCGGCACGATGAAGCGACGGAAGGCGGCGAGGTTGTTGGCGCCGGCGTCGCCGGCCGAGACCACGGTGGTGGTGCACTGGTGCGCCACCAGCTCGTCGGCCGGGATGCCGATGGCCGAGCCGAAGGGGTAGCTGTGGCAGTGCAGGTCGATCAGGCCCGGCGTGACCAGGCGGCCGCCGGCGTCCATCACGCGCTGCCCCCGTTCGGGCGCGATGCTGGCCTCGATGGCGGCGATCTGGCCGAAGCGCATGCCGATGTCGCGCCGGCCGGCCAGGTTCTGGCTGGGGTCGATGACGTTGGCGTTGCGCAGCACCAGGTCGAACTTGTCGGTCGGGGCCATGGCGGGCTGGGCCCCGGCCGGCGCAGCGACGGCGGTGGCCAGAGCGGCGCCGGCATGGAGGAAGTGGCGACGCGATGCGCCGTCGGTGTCTTGCGGGTTCATGGAGGTCTCCTCGTTGTTGTGGGTGGGAACGCCACAGCATTGCGCACCCTTGGCAGGGCTTGCATGGTGGTTACCCTTCTCCTTCGGCGTCATCGCAACGCGGGCCGGCGCTTGCACGGCCGCCGCCCGCCCGGCGTGCGCCGGGCCGGGCGCTACAGTGAGGGCCCCAAGGAGTTCGTTTGCACCCCAAGACATCGATGGACCCGCGGCGCCTGCCGTCGGCCTGCCGCGCCGTGAACGTGCGGGTGCGCGGGCTCGTGGCCGCGGTCCTCGCGGTCGGCGTGTCGGCCTGCCTGATGCAGCCGGCCCCGGCGCTCGCCGCGCCGGCGGCCGGACCGGGGCCCGCGTCCTCTGCGGCCGGCCGGGCCCTGCACCGGCTGTTCGACGAGCACTGGGAAGTGTCGATGCGGCGCCATCCCGAGTGGGCCACCTACGTGGGCGATCACCGCTACGGAGATCGGCTGGAAGACGCCTCGCCGGCCGCCATCGCCCAGGGATTCGCCATCACCCGCAGCCTGCTGCAGCGTGCGCGCGCCGTGCCGCGCGCCGGCCTGTCGGCCAAGGACCGCACCTCGCTGGACGTCTTCGTCCACGGCCTGGAAGAACAGCTGCAGCTGCAGCCGCACGCCGGATTCCGCAGCATGAGCCTGGGCGCGCAGGGCGGCTTCCAGACCGCATTGGCCGAGCTGCTCGAGTCCAGCCCGGTGGCGCAGCGCGTGCAGGTCGAACAGATGCTGGCGCGCCTGGCGGCCTACCCGAAGCGGGTGGACCAGGAACTGGCGCTCCTGCGCGACGGCACGGCCGCCCGGTGGGTGCCGCCGCGCACGGTGCTGGAGCGCGTGCTGGAGCAGATCGACGCGCAACTGCCCGCACAGCTCGAGGACGGCCCGTTCTTCGCGCCCTTCACCAAGCTCGGCAGCGATATCCCGCCCGCCGAACAGGACGCCCTGCGGGCCCGCGCGCGCCAGGTCATCGCGACCCAGGTCGTGCCGGCGCAGCGCCGCCTGCGCGACTTCGTGGCGGGCGACTACCTCGCGGCGGCCCCGGCCAGCGGCGCATTGAGCGACTACCCGCAGGGCGACCGGGTCTACGCCTTGATGGTGGCGAGCAACACCACGCTGCCGCTGTCGGCCCGGCAGATCCACGACACCGGCCTGCGCGAAACGGCCCGCCTGCGTGCCGAGATGGACGCCGTGATGAAGGAAGTGCACTTCGTCGGCGACTTCGTGGCCTTCGTGAAGTACCTGAACACCGACCCGAAGTTCTTCCACCGCGACGGCGATGCGCTGGTGGCGGGGTACCGCGAGATCGCCAAGCGCATCGATCCCGAACTGCCGAAGCTGTTCGCCGAGCTGCCGCGCGTGCCCTACGGCGTGCGCGCCATGCCGCCGCATTTCAGCGCCGAGACGTCGGAGTTCTATTCGGCGCCCGCGCTGGACGGCAGCCGCCCGGGCTGGTTCAACGCCAATGCCAAGGCCTGGCAGAGGCGGCCCATCTGGGGCATGGAGACGCTGGTGGCGCACGAGGCCGCGCCGGGACATCACCTGCAGATCGCACGCGCTGTCGAGCTGGGCGAGCTGCCCAGGTTCCGCCGCAGCGGCGGCTTCACGGTGTACAGCGAAGGCTGGGCCCTCTACGCCGAAACCCTGGGCTTCGAGCTGGGCCTCTACAAGGACCCGCTGAGCCGGTTCGGACACCTGCAGTGGCAGGCCTTCCGCGCTGCCCGCCTGGTGGTCGACACGGGGCTGCACGCCTTCGGCTGGAGCCGCCAGCGCGCCATCGACTACCTGATCGACAACACCGGCGAAGACCCGGCCTACATCGCCGCGGAAGTCGACCGTTACCTGTCGTGGCCGGGCCAGGCGCTGGCCTACATGGTCGGGCAGATGAAGATCGTCGAGCTGCGCGACCGTGCCAAGGCGCGGCTGGGCGAGCGCTTCGACATCCGGCAGTTCCACGCCGTCGTGCTCGACCAGGGCGCCGTGCCGATGCCGGTGCTGGAACAGGCCGTGGACCGCTGGATCGCCGCGCGTGCCGCGCCCAGACCCGTGGCGCAGCGCAGCGCTGCGGCAGGCGTCACGCGCCGATAGGCAGGCGGCGAGCGCACCGGACGACCCCCGAGCGAAGTCTCTTGCGCCTGCTGCTCGTCTCCGACCTGCACTACACGCTGCCCCAGCTGGACTGGGTGGTGCGCGCGGCACCTCGCTACGACCTGGTGGTGCTGGCCGGCGACCACCTCGACATCAGCTCGGCGGTGTCGCTCGACGCGCAGTCGGTGGTGATGCTGCGCTACATCGCGCTGCTGCAGCGGGCCGGCCGGGTGGTCGTCAGCTCGGGCAACCACGACCTCACGGGCCCCGACGCGCGGGGCGAGCAGGCGGCGCTGTGGCTGCAGGAGGCGCGGCGCGCCGGCGTGCCCTGCGACGGCGACTCGCTGCTGCTGGGCGACACGCTGTTCACCGTCTGCCCCTGGTGGGACGGCCCGGCCGGCCGCGCGGCGCTGGAAGCTCAGTTCGCGGCCGACGCGGCGCGCCGCCCGGCACGCTGGGTCTGGGTCTACCACTGGCCGCCGCTGGGTTCGCCCACCTGCTGGACAGGCCGCCGCCCCTACGGCGACGCCGACCTGTCGGGCTGGATCGCCCGGCATCGCCCGGACATCGTGCTCACCGGCCACGTGCACGAGCCGCCCTTCAAGCCCGACGGCGCCTGGGGCCACCGCCTGGAAGGCACCTGGGTCTTCAACGCCGGCCGGCAGATTGGCCCGGTGCCGGCCTGCATCGAGATCGACCTCGCTGCCGGCACGGCCGCCTGGCACTCGATGATGGGCAGCGAAGCGCTGCGGCTCGATGCCCCCGAGGCGCCGCCGCGCAGCGTGTTCTAGGTCCCGGCACCGGGTGGCACGCGCGCCGGGCACTGCAATTGCCGCGCGCCGGCATGAGCACCTCCCCCGCACATCCGCCGCCCGGCCCCATCACCCTGACCGACGATGACAACGTGGCCCGCTGGCTCGACCACTTCGGCATCACCCGCCCCCAGCTCGAGGAGTCGGTGCAGGCGGTCGGGACCGACCCGGCTGCGGTGCGCGAGCACCTGCTGAACCAGGGCGCCAGTTCGGGCGCCGGGTAGGGCCGCCGGGCCAGGTCGGTCGTTCGCGGGCCGACTGCGGCTGCCTGCAGAGAGCCCGCCGTTCGACCGGCGTGCGACCATGCCCGCGTGAACGGTCCTTCCACCCTGCGCCGCCCGGTCTGCGGGCGCTGCCTGCGTCCGCAGGCCACCTGCCTGTGTGCGCTGGTGCGGCCGACGGCCCACCGCACCGAGGTGCTGGTCTTGCAGCATCCGCAGGAACAGCGACAGGCGAAGAACAGCGTGGCGATGCTGCGCCTGTCGCTGGCGCACTGCGAGGTGGTCGTCGGCGATCGCTTCTCGCCCGCGGTGCTGGAGGGCCTGCTGCAGCGCCCGGGGCGCACCACGCAGCTGCTCTACCCGGACGTGCCCGCGGCGCCCGCGCCGGCGGGGCCGGCGGCGGGGACTCCGCTGAGGCTGGTCGTCATCGACGCCACGTGGCGCAAGAGCCTGCGGATGCTGCTGGAGCACCCGGCCTTGGCCGCGCTGCCACGCCTGTCGCTCCATGCGCCGGCGCCCACCCGCTACCGCGCCATCCGCGCCGCGCGGCGGGCCGATCAGGTGTCGACGCTGGAAGCCACCGTGCAGGCGCTGGCGATGCTGGAGGGCCCATCGTTCGAGGCCGCGCCGCTGCTCGAGGCCTTCGGTCGGTTCGTCGCCGATGTCGCCGCCCGGCAGCGGACGCCTGACGCCTGAAGGCCGGCAGGACTGCGGTCGGCATCAGCCGCGGCTGGCCGCCATCGCTGCGACGGGCTCGTGCGAGGGCTCGGGTTCCGCACCGTCGGGTCCGTCCTCGATCTCTTCGGCCTGCCTGACCAGGGCCTTGGCCAGCTCGCCGGCCAGCAGCATGTGCACGCGGTCGGCGCAGTGCTGCCAGGAGTGGGTGGCCACCAGGGTGAGCATGGCGATGGCCCTGTCGCAGCGCTGGGCCGCCGTCTCGGCCAGGACCGCCTCGCAGGCCGCCACGAACGAGGGCACGTCGGCGGCCACGGCCACCGCCGAGCCGTACAGCCAGGCGACGTCGCGCACCGGCGTGCTGACCACCGGCCGTTCACCCGCCATGTACTCCAGCGCCCGGGTCGGGCTGACGAAGCGCGTCGATGCGTTCACCTCGAAGGGCATCAGTGCCACGTCCCAGCCGGCCAGCAGGTACGGCAGGCGGCCGTACGGTTGCATGCCCAGCCAGTGGAGGTTGGGCCGCTGTGGCAGGGTCTGCGGATCGATGTTCACCACCGCGCCGGCCATCACGATGGACCACTCCGGGTGGGCGTCGGCGACGGCCGCGACCAGAGCGGTGTCCAGGCTCTCGTCGATGACGCCGAGGCAGCCCAGCCGGGGCTGCGGCAGGTGGCCCTGCAGGCGCTCGGCTTCGCGCTGCGAGACGCTGCCGGCCACCAGGCTGGATGGGGCGCAGTGCGCTGCGTCCACGGCGCCGGGCAGGCACACCACCTGCGGGTGCATGTCGCGGCGGGCCTCGTACAGCGACGGACTCCCGGTCAACACCAGCGTCGCGGTCTTCATCAGCGCCGATTCACGCTGGCGCCACTGTCGGGGAGTGTCCCTGGACAGGGCCTCCTCGTCCATGCAGTCGTACACCATGCAGGCGGGCTGCAGCGGCTGCACCAGCGGCAGCGCCATCGGCGTGCAGAGCCAGGCGACGTCGACCATCAGGTCTTCGGCGTGCAGGTGATCGGTCAGCAGCGTCGAGAGTGCCGACAACTGGTCGTCGTGCAAGCCCGGTGCCGCCACCGGCGTGTGCGGCACCAGCACGTCGAGGCTCGGACCGACCTGCCGCACCTCCAGCCGGGCCGGACCCTCTGTCCGTACCGGCTCCTCGACGAAGAGCACGCGCCACCGGCCCGCCAGTCGCGACAGAAGATGTTGCGGGCGCTGGTGCACGAAGCCCCAGCGCAGGTGGGAGAAGGCCAGCAGGACGGGACGTGACATGGGGATGGGCCAGGAAAGGGACCAAGGGGCGTGACCGGTCCCTGCGAGGCAATCGCCGTGCCCTGTCGCACCCGCCGGTCTCCCATCCGCAGGGTGCGCGCCCGGCCTCGACCCGGCGCGGTCAGCCGAACTTGATGAACAGCCGGCTGTAGGGGCCCTTGACCTTGCCGATCGCCTCGCGGACGGCGGCCGGGTCCTGGCGCGCGATGGCGGTCGTCAGACCGTTCACGGCCGCCTGCACCGCGGTCACCAGCGCAGTGAATTCCGGGTTGCCGCTCAGCGAGGGCGGCGCCTCGCTGCGGAGCCGTTGCGCGAGGTGCTCCACCACGCCGGCCTGGCCGGCCAGGGCCAGCATGCCGCCCGGCTGGGCCAGCGTGGCGGCCGCGCTGTCGAGGAGGTGTTCCATGCGCTCGTGGTAGGCGTTCATGTGGTCGCTGTAGACCACCACGCCATTGCGGCGGCGCAGCTCGCCCAGCAGGTCGCGCACCGCTTCGATGGTCTGGTGGCCCGCGGCGAGTTCGCGAGCCTTGATCTGCGCTTCGCCCTGGGCCAGCACCTCGTCCACCTTCTTCAGGGTGGCGACGAACTCGGGATCGCGGTCGTAGGGGGCGGAAGGCTTGCTGCCGAAGCGCTGCGCCAGCGCGGCGAACTGCGCGCGCGCGTTCGCGATGGCCAGCTCGGCGTCCGCCTGCTCCTTCGAGTTGGTCTTGAACAGCGCCACGCGGTAGGGCACGTAGGCGGCCTGCAAGGCGTCCGTCACGACGTCGCCGGCAAGGACCGGCGGGGACAACAGCGCGAGGACCAGCGCCACCCGATTGAACTTCGAACCCATTTCCTGCTCCTGTCTATATACCCACAAGGGTATATTAGCAGGAAGGGCGGGGCGGCGGGGCGGTGCTGGCGCGCAGCCAGCCCAGCACCTCGTCCCAGAGCGGCTGCGCCGCGGGCCTGAAGTAGCCCATGTGGCCGATGGACTTCATGCCCAGGCTGGCCGGGTGCAGGTTCACCGTGCGGCACTCGGTGTTGCGGTACGCGGCGACGAAGGCATCGCGCGAGGCGGGCGGCGCCCAGTGATCGTCGGTCGCGTTGAGCGCGACGATCGGCGTGCGCACCGTCGCGAAGCGCTCGGCCAGCCCGTGCGGGCGCATCGCCGGGTCGTCGAAGAAGTAGCGCGGAAAGCGGCACCACTGGCGCCACTGGCGGTACACGTCCAGCGGCAGGTCTTCGCCCATGCCCAGCAGGCTCCAGGGCAGGTAGCCCTTCCAGCGCGTGAGCAGCGGGCCCAGCACGCGCCACATGAACAGCACGCGCAGCTGCTCCAGCGGCGGCATCCAGCCGTGCCAGCCGGCGCCGGTGGCGAAGGTCATGAGGCGGGCCACGCGGTGGTGGTTGGGCAGCAGGCCGAAGGCGTGTCCGCCGTAGGAGTGGCCCACCATGTACAGGGGCAGCCCGTCGTCCGGCACGGCGTCGACGGCGGCGGCCAGATCCAGGCGCGCCCAGTCGAGGTAGTCCATGCGGAAGCCGCGCAACGACGCCGGGCGGCTGAGCCCGATGCCGCGGTAGTCCAGCGTCAGGACGTGGAAGCCCTGCGCCGCGGCGTGCTGCGCGAAGCGGCGGTAGAAGCGCTGCGGCACCCCGGTGGCACCGGCCACCACCAGGTGTCCCACCGGCGTGTCCATCGCGGGGTAGGTCAACGCAGCCAGGCGGTAGCCGTCGGCGGCGACGAGCGGGGTGGCCCGCGGAGAGTCCGGGGCGTGGGCAGGCGGCGGGGTCGCCCTCATGGGTTGGTTCTCGGCGTTCGTTTCGGGGCAGCGGGGGGCGGCAGTTCGTGCTGCAGCAGGTTCAGCAGCGCGCCGGCGGCGGCCGCCATCGGCGCGCCGCTGCGCGCCACCCGGGCCTGGATGAGCGCGCCTTCGTAGGAGGCCACGACCAGCGCGGCCAGCGGACCGGCGCGGGCCTCGTCGGCGCCGGCGGCCACCAGCAGGCGCGCCAGCCTCACGCGGATGCCGTCGAACGCGCGGGACAGCGCTTCGCGCAACGCCAGGTCTGCCGCGGTGGTCTCGAGCGCCACGGTGGCCAGTGGACAGCCGCGCTCGAAGTCGCTGCGTTCCAGCTGCTGCTGAGCCATCTGCAGCCAGCCGGCCAGCACGGGCAGCGGGTCGGCCCCGTCGCCGATCAGGCGCTCGAGCGACGCATGGATGTGCGCGGCGGTGGCCTCCACCGCGGCCACGGCCAGCGCCTGCTTGCCGCCGGGGAAGTGGTGGTACAGCACGCCCTTGGGGGCGCCGGCGCTGTGCAGCAGCTCGGCCAGGCCGATGCCGTGATAGCCGCGTTGCTGCAGTGCACGCGACATCGCCTGCACCAGGCGGGCGCGGGTGTCGGCGTGTTCGACCGGGGCGGGCTTGGCGGCGGCAGGTGGCATGGACCCGCATTCTCTAGACCGGTCGGTCTAGTGTCAAGTCCTGTGCCTTGCGCGAGCCACCGCAGGCCCGGGCGAGCTCGGCCGGATCGCGCGTCGGTTCGAACCGGGCCGCCGAGATGAGTCCGGTCGTGGTCTTCGTCGGCGTGACGATCGGCGAACTGCGTTGGACTGAGCCCGCGGCAGCTTGTCGCGGGCCCCATGCAGGGCCTCGGCCAAGGTGCCGGCACCCTGGCTCACGCTGGTTGGCTGGCGACCGTGAACCCAGGCTTCGAGCGTGCAGCGCTGGTCGGCTTCACTGCCGCGGCCGGCGTGGATGTCGCCGTCAATGGCAGTGACCGCAGCAGCCGCCACGCTTCTGCCCCCCGCCTTGGTCGGCAGCCGCCTTGACGGGCACAGGCGTGTAGCCAGCCTTCTTGATGGCTTCCGCCAGTTCGTCGGCGTGGGCCGACACCGGCTCCACCTGCACCCGGTGCGTGGCCAGGTCGATCTGGACCCTGGCGTCCTTGTCCGTCGCCTTCAGCGCCTTGGTGATGGTGCTGGCACAGTGTCCACAGGTCATGTCGTTGACTTCGAAAGCAATCATGGTCGGTCCAGGTGGTTGGTGAGGTCTCGACTGTCGACCTTCCCGCTGTTGGAAGGTCAAGTGGTGACTCCCGAAGTCCACGTTGTCAGCAGGCAGAAACGACGGCAGCCGTTGACCTTGACATCGTGAGAAGCTTGACGATGGGCAGGATCGAACAACTACCGAAGACCGCCATGAAGACCGCCGCACGTTCCGAGATCAGGCTTCACATCCAGGGCATGACCTGCGCGTCGTGCGTGTCCCGCGTCGAGAAGGCGCTGAGCAAGGTGCCCGGCGTGTCCGGCACCACGGTGAATCTCGCCACCGAGCAGGCGAGCGTCCAGGCGCTGTCGACCGTGCCCGTCGCGGCGCTGAAGGCGGCCGTCGAGAAGGCCGGGTATGTCGCGCATGAAGCGCATGAAGCGCCATCGCAGCCGGCAGCGCGCCTTCCGGTGTGGTGGCCCGTGGCCGTCAGCAGCGCACTGACGCTGCCCCTGGTCCTGCCGATGCTGCTGCAACTCTTCGGCATCGGTGCGATGCTCGACGGCTGGCTCCAGCTGGCGCTGGCCAGCCCGGTGCAGTTCTGGCTCGGCTGGCGGTTCTATCGCGCCGGCTGGAGCGCCGTGATCGCGAAGACCGGCAACATGGACCTGCTGGTGGCCCTGGGCACGTCGGCGGCCTACGGGCTCTCTGTCTACCTGCTCGTGAAGCATGCCGGGCACGGCATGCCGCATCTGTACTTCGAGGCCTCGGCCGCCGTCATCACGCTGGTCCTGCTGGGCAAGTGGCTCGAGCAGCGTGCCAAGCGGCAGACGGCCGATGCCATCCGGGCGCTGAACGCGCTGCGGCCGACCACCGCCCGCGTGCGCCGCGGCGATGTCGAGATGGATCTGCCGGTGGAACAGGTCCTGGTCGGCGACCTCGTCGTGGTGCGCCCGGGCGACCGCGTGGCGGTCGACGGCGAGATCGTCGAAGGCCGCAGCCACATCGACGAATCGCTGATCACCGGCGAGAGCCTGCCCGTGGCCAAGGGCATCGGAGACCAGGTGACGGGCGGCGCCATCAATGCCGAGGCTGCGCTGACGGTCCGCACGACGGCCATCGGCGCCGAAACGACTCTGGCCCGCATCATCCGCATGGTCGAGTCGGCGCAGGCCGCGAAGGCGCCCGTCCAGCGCATCGTCGACCGCGTGAGTGCGGTGTTCGTGCCGGTGGTGCTCGTCATCGCGCTGCTGACCTTCCTGGGCTGGTTCGGCTTCACCGGGCAATGGGAGCAGGCGCTCATCAATGCCGTGGCGGTCCTGGTCATCGCCTGCCCCTGCGCGCTGGGCCTGGCCACGCCCACGGCCATCATGGCGGGCACGGGCGTCGCAGCGCGACACGGCATCCTCATCAAGGACGCCGAAGCGCTGGAGCTGGCGCACGCCGTCACGGTGGTGGCCTTCGACAAGACCGGCACGCTGACCGAAGGCAGGCCCGTCCTGGCCGCGGTCGTGGCTGCCGGGGACGCCACACGGGCTGACGTGCTGCGCCAGGCCGGGGCGCTGCAGAAGTCGAGCAGCCATCCGCTGGCCCTGGCCGTGATGGACCAGGTGCGCCAGGAGCACCTGCCGGTGCCCGAGGCGCACGGTGCCGAGGCCTTGCCAGGACGGGGCGTGCAGGGTCTGGTGCGTGGCCAGACGCTGGCCCTGGGCAGCACGCGACTGCTGCGCGAGCTGGGCCTCGAGGAAGGACCTTTGCTCGCCGAGGCCCGGCGCCTGGAGCAGCAGGGTCGGACCGTGTCGTGGCTGGTCCGGACCGACGTGGGCCAGCGGCGCCTGCTCGGCCTCCTGGCCTTCGGCGACACGGTCAGGCCGGCCGCGGTGGAAGCGGTCGCGCGGCTGCATCGGCTGGGTATCCGCACCGTCATGCTGACCGGCGACAACCGCGGCGCGGCCGAGGCCGTTGCGAAGGAACTGGGCATCGACGATGTGCACGCCGAAGTGCTGCCGGGCGACAAGGCGGCCATCGTCAGGCAGCTGCGCGACGCCGGAGAGGTGGTGGCCTTCGTCGGCGACGGCCTCAACGACGGTCCGGCCCTGGCTGCAGCATCGGTGTCCTACGCGATGGCGGGCGGCGCCGACGTGGCGACCGAGACCGCCGGCATCACGCTGATGCGTGGCGACCCGCGCCTGGTGGCCGACTCGCTGGACATCTCGCGGCGCACCTATTCGAAGATCAAGCAGGGCCTGTTCTGGGCCTTCGGGTACAACGTGCTGGGCATCCCGCTGGCGGCGTTGGGCCTGCTGAACCCGGTCCTCGCCGGTGCCGCCATGGCCTTCAGCAGCGTCAGCGTGGTGCTGAACGCGCTGACACTGAGCCGTTGGCGCGGCGTTGCCGGGGGGACTGCGGCCCAGCCCTCCAGCCGCCAGCCTCGAACCGTCGCAGTCCTCGGAGAGCAGTGATGAGCATGAACATCGGTGAAGCTGCCAAAGCTTCTGGCGTGTCGGCCAAGATGATCCGGCACTACGAAAGCGTGGGCCTCTTCCCGGAAGCGGCGCGCACCGATTCGGGCTACCGGCAATACACCGCCAAGGAGGTCAGCACGCTGCGTTTTGTGCGGCAGTCGCGCGACCTGGGCTTTTCCATCGAGCAGATTCGAGAACTGCTCGGCCTCTGGCAGGATCGAAAGCGCCCGAGCCGACAGGTTCGTGCACTGGCGCAGGCGCACATCGAAGAGCTCGACGAGAAGTTGAAGGAGCTGCACTCGATGAAGGCAACGCTCGAGCACCTCGTGCAGTGCTGTCATGGGGACGACCGGCCCGACTGCCCCATCATCGACACGCTGGCCCATGAAAACGCCGAGCCCGCCATCCCGGCCCGCCAGGCCCTGGGCCGGACCGCCGGGCTGCAACCGGGACGGCCGCGCCGCCGGGCGTCCTGAGGCCCGCACTGGACGGGGCGGGCAGTCCGACGGCCGCGAGTCCTCAGTAGTCGGGGTCCGGGTCACGCAACGAGCCCGGCCGTGCCACCGGCATCTGACGCTGCGACAGCTGACTCAGCACTTCGGTCACCATCGTCAGGCCCGGTGCATCGCCGTACTGGTGCTGCAGGTCGGCCAGGTAGGTGGTGACGAAGTTCAGCCGCTCGGCCAGGCCCACGGCCACCAGGCGGGTGATGGCGGGGTCGCTGGCCAGCAGGGCGTGGCCGTCGGCGGCGTGGTGCAGCACGCTGTGCTCGGTGGCTTCGACGGTGGCGCTGTAGGGCGAGTCCAGCAGCAGCGACATCTCGCCGATCACCGCGCCCGGCGTGGTCACGCTGTTGACGGCGGTGTCGCCCTTGCGAATGCGCAGGGCGCCCGACACCAGGATCCACAGCCCGCCGCCGGCGCCGCCCTCTCGCACCAGCACGTCGCCGGCGGCGAGCTCGATCCGGGGCAGGTGGGCCGACAGGGCGAGCATGTCCTTCATGCATCCCATCGTACGACATGGCCCCTGTGGCACGGCGGTGTCCTGCCCGCGATGCCCGCCGTGCCGCCGGCGGATGCAGCGGTTCAGCCCGTCGTGTCGCTCATCAAGGTACTGAACCAGGTGCCCATGTCCTTGAAGTTCTCGCTGTCGATCGTGGCCGCCTCGGTGGCGGCGGCCGGCACGCCGGCGATCAGCGTCTGGCCCCCGCTGGCGGCCACCTTCATGCGGCCGTCGGCCGGGTCGTACTGGTAGACGGCGGTGAGCCACGACGCGGTGCTGGCGGTGATGGGCGAGTAGCAGGCCGAGTTCGCCACCGGTTGCGGATCAGGTGCCCCGCCGGCCAGCAGCCTGACGATGGCGTCGGCGCAGATCTTGGCCTCCTGGTTGGCCACGTGCCCGGCCTTGGGCATGCCGCAGCTGGCGGCGTCGCCGATGACGTGGATGTCGGCGCCGCCGGGGGCCGTGGACTCGTAGCTGAGCACGTTCACGTTGGCCCAGCGGCCCTGCGCGCCGTTGTTCAGTCCGGCCCGGGCCAGCCAGCCGCCGGCGGCGCTGCCGGCCGCCCGGTGCGGCACGATGGGGTTGACGACCCGGGCCTGTACGGCCCGGGGCGCGCCCAGGGCATCGGTGTAGCTCACGAGCTTGCTGGCCGCCTGGATGGCGATGTTGCTGGCGCCCGGCACGTACTCGATGACGCCCGCATGGATCTGCGTGAAGGCCAGCTCGAAGCTGTGCTTCTCGGCCTGGATGGACAGGTTCTCGTCCAGCACCAGCACCTTGCAGTTCGCCCCCTGGGCCGTCTTCAGGTGGTCGGCCACCAGGCAGGCGCGTTCGTAGGGCCCCGGCGGGCAGCGGTAGGGCGCCCTCGGGATGGTCATCACGAAGGTGTCGCCATCGCGCATGGCGGCCACCTGGCTGCGCAGCAGGGTGGTCTGCGGGCCCGCGCGCCAGGCGTGCGGGGTGCGGGTGTCGTAGTCGCTCTGCGTCAGGCCGTAGGCGTCGTCGAAGCTGACGCCGGGGGCCAGCACCAGGCGGTCGTAGCCCAGCACGCTGCCGTCGGCCAGCGTGACGGTGTGGGCCGCGGCGTTCACCTGGGCCACGCTGCCGGCCTTGCGCACCACGCCGTACTTGCTGGTGAGGGCATCGCGATTGAACTGCAGCGACGCCACGCTGCGGCTGCCGTTGAGCACCAGGTTGCTCATGATGCTGGAGGTGTAGACCGCGTCGGGTTCGACCAGCGTGACCTGCACGCCGCTGCCGCCCCACAGGCGCAGGTACTTGGCGGCCGTCATGCCGGCCATGCCGCCGCCCACCACCACCACGCGCTTGCCGACGAGGCCGGTGTTGGCCAGGGCCCAGCGGGTGCCGCTGCCGGTGCTGCCGGAGCGCGAGTCGTCGGCGCGGCCGGTCAGCGGCAGCAGGCCGGCGGCGAGGCCGCCGGCGCCCAGGGCGACGAGTTGGCGGCGGTTGAGCAGGGTTTGGATCCGTGTGGTCTTCATGGGGTTCTCCGCCGGTTACTGCTGCAGGTAGGCAACGATCTTCTGGAGCTGCGCTGTCGTGTAGCCCTGGGCGTGCGCAGCCATGATGTCGCGGGCGGCCGGCTTGCGCAGGAACTCCAGCACCTCGCCGGCTTCCTGGCCGCGGATGCCTTCGAAGCCACCGGTGCCCATCGTGCCGTGGCACTGGAAGCAGTTCGACGCGAGCAGCCGGCCCTCGGTGTTCGCGGGTTGTGCAGCGGGCTGCGAGCTGCCGCTCGACTTGCGGCCCAGCGCCGTGGCGTCACGGGGGGCTGTGGCCGCAGCAGCGTCGTTGCGGGCCGATGCGCGGACCTCGGGGGCCTGCGGCGCGGCCGACGGGTCGGTGGTCGAGTCGCCGCCGCAGGCGGTGACGAGCCCTGCGACCACGCCCAGGCCCAGCGCGGCCCTCGCACGCCGCTGCCACTGGATCGATGTCTTGTTCATGCCCTGTCCCTCCACGTCGCCGTGCCGATCGCACCGCGCCATCGTGGTCCACCCGAATGAAGCGAAAGTGAGGACCGCTCAACACTTTGTTGCCATCGTCGGCAACGCGGGAACGCTCAGCCCGGACGCGGGCCGATCGACAGTTCCACGCAGAAGCCGACCGCCACGGGCGTCAGGTTCAACGCGCCGCCGTGCGCGCGCGCCACCCAGTCGGCCAGCATGAGGCCCATGCCGACCGGAGGGTCGTAGGTGCGGGCGATGAGCAGGCGTTGCAGCAGTTGCCGCTCTTCCTCGCTGACGCCCGGGCCGTCGTCGGTCATGACGATGCAGACGCCCCCGGCCTGCGGCCGCACCTGCACCTGCAGATGCGTCGCCCCTTGCCGTGCAGCGTTGTCCAGCAGGTTGGCCAGGGCCGCGGAGAGCAGATCCGGATCGGCCACCAGCCGTGCCGGCGCGCCGACCCGGACCGCCAGGCCGTCGACGTGCAGTTGCGCCAGCAGGGCCGCCAGGTCCACCGGCTGCCACTTCATCTCGTTGCCGGTGCGGAAGAGGGTCAGCACGGCGCTGACCACGCGCCGCAGGCGGTCGGCGGCCTCGCGCGCCAGGGCCAGCATGGGCTGGGCTTCCGGCGGCGAGGCCTGCTGCGCCGTGGCCAGCTGCACCATCATGCCGGCCAGCGGTGTGCGCAGCGCGTGCGCCGCGTGGGCAGCAAAGGCCCGTTCGTGGGCCACCCGCGCCGCCAGGCGCCCTCCCAGCGTGGCGATGGCATCGCGCACCGGGCCCAGTTCCAGTCGGTCGACGCCGGCCAGCGTGGCGCCGGGCTGCAGCGGATCGAACTTCGCCACGGCGTCGGTCAGGGCCGACAGGGGCAGCAGCTCGCTGCGCACGCGGGCCCGCAGCCAGGCCGCGCACAGCAGGCCCACCAGCAGCGCCGCGCCCACGGTGTACTGGATGGCGTCGACCTTGGCTTCGCGCCGCTCGACGCCGACCTGCGCCACCATCAGCACCCGGCCCGGTTCGTCGAAGGGCGTCACCAGCACGCGCCAGCCGTTGGGGGCGGTGACGATGTCGCGCTGCTGCACGTCCGTGAGGGCCTGGGGCGGCGCGTCGTGCGAGCGCAGCAGCACGCCCTGGCGGCTGTCGACGATCTGCCAGACCACCTCCTCGCGATGGGGCGTCGCCGGCAGGGCCCGGCCACTGCCCAGCGGCAGCTGCAGGGCGTTCGCGCTGAGCAGCGGGTGCAGGATCTGCGCCGACTCGCGCAGCGTGTCGTCCATGATCTCGTCGACCTCGTGCTCGATCACGCCGCTGACCACGATGGCCACGGCCACGCCCCAGACCAGCGAGATGAAGACCAGCGCGCGCGACAGGCGCCGGCGGATCGACGGCGCCTCCTCAGCCATGCGCGACCCAGCGGTAGCCCATCCCGCGCGAGTTCTCGATGTGATCGCGCCCGAGCTTCTTGCGCAGCGCGTAGATGTGCACTTCCAGGGCGTTGCTGGAGACGTCGCCGTCCAGTCCCAGCACCAGCGACTCCAGGTCGGGCTTGTTCACCAGCCGACCGGCGCGCAGCACCAGGGCCTCGGCCAGGGCCCACTCGCGCGCCGTCAGCTCGACGGCCCGGCCGGTGACGGTGACACGGCGCGCCACGAGGTCGAAGACCACGTCGCCGAAGCTCAGCAAGGGGCTCGCGCTGCCGGCCGCGCGCCGGCGCACGGCCCGGATGCGGGCGCACAGCTCCTCGGGGTCGAAGGGCTTGACGAGGTAGTCGTCGGCGCCGCTGTCCAGTCCCTGGACGCGATCGCGCAGCAGGTCGCGCGCGGTCAGGATGACCACCGGCGTGGTGTCGCCCCGTGCACGCAGGCTGCGCACCCAGTCGAGGCCCGATCCGTCGGGCAGTTGCCAGTCGACCAGCAGCGCGTCGAAGGGCTCGTCGCGCAGCGCCTGCGCCTGCGACAGCCGCTGGCACCAGTCGACGGCATGGCCTTCGGCCTGCAGGTAGGCGCGCAGCCCCTGGCCCAGGATCTTGTCGTCTTCCAGCAGCAGCAGGCGCATTGGCAGGGCCCCGTTCACTTCCGGGCCAGGCCCGCGCGAGCCCGCCCGGGCCCAGCGTCGAATTGGGCGCGTCGCAGATGAAGCGAAAGTGAAGCGCTGCGGGCTGCGGACGCTCGACGGCCCGCAGCGGCGAAACCGGTCCGACGCTATCGCACCTCGAACTCGCCGTTGATCTCCACCGCCATGCCGCGCGGCAGCGTGGCCATGCCGACGGCCGAGCGGGCGTGGCAGCCGGCTTGCGGGCCGAAGAGTTCGAACAGCAGGTCCGACGCACCGTCGATCACCTGCGGCATCAGCGTGTAGTCGGGCGCGGCGTTGCACATGCCGAAGATGCGCACGACCTGCGTCACCTCGTCCAGGCTGCCCACGGCTTCCTTGACGGTGGCCAGGATGGTCAGCATCACGGCGCGCGCCGTGGCATAGCCTTCTTCCTCGCCGATGTCGACGCCGAACTTGCCGGTCTGCCGCACGCCGGGCAGCAGCGGCAGGTTCAGGCCGTGGCCCGAGATGTAGAGGATGCGGCCCGAGCGCACGCAGCCGCGCCGGTTCTGCTTCGGGAAGACGAAGGGCGGCGGCAGGCTGTAGCCCATCGCCTGCAGGCGGGCTTCGATGTCGTGTGTCATGAGACTCCGTCGGGGGTGTGGGTCGGCGTGGCGGGGGCGGTTTGCGCGGCCCACCACTGGCGCAGCCAGCCGGTGGTGCCGCCGGCGGCCAGCACCTCGTGCAGGGCCGCGGGCACGGGCGGCACACTGTGCGTGCTGCCGCGCGTGTGGTTGACGAAGCGGCCGCTGCGGAAGTCGACCTCCAGCTCGTCGCCGGTGGCGCAGTGCTCGGTGATGCCGGCGCAGTCGGTCAGCACCGGCAGGGCGATGCCGATGGCTTCGCGCCAGGCCAGGAAGGTCATGGACTCGCACACCAGCCCCAGGCCCAGCGCCTGCATCGCGATGTAGCCCTGCATCTTCGGGCCCATGCCGAAGTTGCGGCCGGCCACGATGATGTCGCCGGGGCGGCAGCGTTCGTGGAAGCCGGGGTCGGTCTCCTCGAAGAGGTGCGGCACGATGGTGGCCGGGTCGTGCCGCATCTCGGAGACGATGCGCATCGGCACCACCCCGCCCATGTGCGGCACGTCGTGCCCCAGCCGCCAGCAGCGGCCCCGCATCACCCACTCGAAACCCATCACTGCACCTTGATGCCTGCGGCGCGGATGACCTTGCCCCACTTGTCCAGTTCGCTGCGGATGTGGGTGCCGAAGGCGTCGGCCGACGCGGCGACGACCTCGGAGCCGTCAGCGGCCAGGCGTTCCTTCACGTCGGGCGCGGTCAGGATGCTGGCGATCTCGCGGTTGAGCTTCAGCACCACGTCGCGCGGCGTGCCGGCCGGTGCCATCAGGCCGACCCAGGCGTTGACGTCGAAGCCGGCGACACCCGACTCCTGCACCGTGGGCACGTTGGGCAGCTGCGCCATGCGGCGTGCGCCGGTGGAGACCAGCGCCTTGATCTTGCCCTCGCGCACGAAACCCATCACCTGCGCCGGCGAGGTGCACAGCATCTGCAGGCGGCCGCTGATCAGGTCGGTCATGGCCGGCGGGATGCCCTTGTAGGGCACGTGCGTGAAGGTGACACCCGCCGTGCTGTTGAGCAGTTCCATGCCGATGTGGGCCGCCGTGCCCAGGCCGGAATTGCCCATCGTCAGCTCGCCCGGCTTCTTCTTCGCCATCGCCAGCACCTCGGCGAAGTTCGCGGCCTCGAAGCCGTTGGACGCCACCACCACGAGCGGGATCGCGGTGGTCTGGATCACCGGCACGAAGTCCTTGATGGGGTCGTACGGCACCTTGTCGCGCAGCGCCGGGTTGATGGCGTAGGTGGTGGTCACCAGCACCAGCGTGTAGCCGTCGCCCGGCGACTTGGCCGCGGCCTCGACGCCGATCAGCGTGCCGGCACCGGGCTTGTTGTCGATCACCACCTGCTGGCCCCAGCGCTCGGCGAGCTTCTGGCCGATCATGCGCGCCTGCAGGTCCAGGCCGTCGCCGGCCGGGAAGGGCACGATGATGCGGATCGGCTTGTCGGGGTAGGTCTGCGCCGCCGCGTTCAGGGTGAACACACAGGCGAGCACGGCGAGGAACCTTGCGAGCATTCGAATCACTCCTTCAGAGTTGACGGGGGTCGGTGATGACGCCGGCGACGGCCGAGGCCGCCACCGTTTCGGGGCTGCCCAGGTAGAGCTGGGCGTCGCGGGCGCCGAAGCGGCCGTGGTTGTTGTTGGTGGCGGTCGAGATCGAGACCTCGCCCGCGTGCAGCGGGCCGACCACGGCGTCGTTGCAGGGGCCGCAGCCGGCCGGCAGCAGCAGCGCACCGGCGTCCACCAGCACCTGCATCAGGCCGTCGGCGGCCAGCCGCTTCGTGGTCTGCTCGGAGCCGGGCACGACGAACAGGCGCACGCCGTCGGCCACCTGGCGGCCGCGCAGCAGGGCCGCGGCGCCGGCGATGTCGTCGTACATCGACGAGCCGCACGAGCCGATGAAGGCGTGCTGGATGGGCCGGCCGACGACCTCGGTGACCGGCACCGCCTGCTGCACGCCGCCGGGCAGGCTGACCTGGGGCACCAGCGTCGACAGATCGAGTTCGGCTTCGGCCTCGTAGACCGCGTCGGCGTCGGAGAACTGCGCCTCGAACGGCCCTTGCGCCACGGCGCGGGCGTGGGCCAGCACGGCCTCGGACGGCGGGAAGAACACGCCGTAGGCGCCCAGCTCGGTGGGCGTGCTGCACAGCGCCACGCGGGCGGCCAGGCTCAGCGCGTCGAGGTCGCCGGCGAACTCGAGGATGCGGTAGTCCAGGTCGAAGGGCAGCACGCCGGTCTTGACGAGGCGGCCGATGTGCGCGCCCAGGTCGCGCGGGTGCACGCCCACCGGCAGGCGCCCGCGCAGCGTGAGCTTCAGCGAGGCGGGCACCTGGATCCAGTTGGTGCCGGTGGCCAGCACGCGCGCGATCTCCAGGCCGACGCGGAAGCCCACCGCGCCGATGGCGCCCGCGTTGGTGCAGTGGCGGTCGTTGTCGAAATAGAACATGCCCGGCCGCACGATGCCGGTCTCCATCGGGAAGACGTGGCCGTGGCCGCCGCGGCCGACGTCGAAGAAGCGGCCCACGCCCCAGGCCTTGGCGGCCTGCCGGTTGGTGACGCCGTAGAGCGCCGCGCGCGGGCTGCCGTAGAGCACCTCGTGGTCGGTCACCAGCATCACCTTGGCCGGCTCGGCCAGGCGGTCGATGCCGATGCCGTCCAGCGAGCGCTTGATGCCCGGCAGCACGTTGTCGTGCACCATGACCAGATCGGGCACGGGGAACACGATGTCGCCGGTCTGCACGGCAGGCAGGCCGCAGGCGCGGGCGATGATCTTCTGGGGCCCGGTCATCGCGGGCGGGGCAGGGCGGCTCATGCGGGGGGGCGCTTCTCGGGCGGGTGTGCCCCCATTGTGGGACCGCCGGCCGGGCCGTGCCGACCGCGCCTACGCCACTGCCTGGACCGCCTCCTGCCGGTCCAGCCACGCGACGAAGGCCTCGGGGTCGACCGGCCTGCTGAGCAGGTAGCCCTGCATCTGGTCGCAGCCGCGCGAGCGCAGGAATTCGAGCTGCTCGGGGGTCTCGACCCCTTCGGCCACCACGGTCAGGCCCAGGCCATGACCCAGCGCGATGACGGCCATCGCGATGGCGCAGTCCTCGCCGCTGGCCGGTGTGTCCTTGACGAAAGAGCGGTCGATCTTCAGCGTGTCGACCCTGAACCGCTTGAGGTAGCGCAGCGACGACTGCCCGGTGCCGAAGTCGTCTATCGCGATGCCCAGACCCATCTCGGCCAGGCCGTTCATGGTGCGCGAGACCATCTCCGATTCGTCGATGAGGATGCTCTCGGTCAGCTCGATCTGCAGGCGGCCGGGCTCGAGGCCGGTCTCGTCGAGCACGGCCGCGATCTGCGCGGCGAGGTCGGGGTGGCGGAACTGTCGCGCCGAGACGTTCACCGCCAGGGACAGGGGCGGCAGGCCTTGACGCTGCCACACGGCCATCTGCCGGCAGGCCTGCTGGAACACCCAGGCGCCCACCGGCACGATCAGGCCGGTCTCTTCGAGCACGGCGATGAAGCGGTCGGACGAGACCATGGCCTCGCCCTCGGGTGCCCAGCGCAGCAGCGCCTCGACGCCGGTGACGCGCCCGGTCCGCATGTCGGCCTTGGGCTGGTAGTGCAGGCGGTACTCGCCGCGCTCCAGGGCATGGCGCAGGCGCACCTCGAGCCGGTGCCGCTCGGCGGCGGCCAGGTTCATCTTCTCGTCGAAGAAGCAGTAGGTGTCGCGGCCCAGGTCCTTGGACCGGTACATGGCGAGGTCGGCCTGCTTGATCAGGCCGTCCAGTTCGACGTCGGGATGGCTGTTCTGCGTGATGCCGATGCTCGCCGAGATGAACAGCTCGTGTTCGCCGACGATGAAGGGCTGCGACAGAACGTGCAGGATGCGCTGCGCGATGCGGGCCACGGCGTCGGCGCTCGTCACGTCTTCCACCAGCACCATGAATTCGTCGCCCCCCAGCCTGAAGACCTCGTCCTCGGGCCCGGGGCGGCCTTCGCGGGCGACCGAGTCGCCGTCGCGCAGGCAGGCCTGCAGCACGCGGGCCACCGCCACCAGCAGGCGGTCGCCCACGTCGTGGCCCAGGCTGTCGTTGATGTGCTTGAAGCGGTCGATGTCCAGGAACATCAGCGCCAGCGGTCGCGACGACCGCCGCGACCGGTGCAGCGCCTGCTGCAGGCGGTCCCGCAGCAGCGTGCGGTTGGGCAGGCCGGTCAGGCCGTCGTAGGTGGCCATGTGCGTCAGCCGTCCCTCCGTCGTCTGCCGCTCCTCGATCTCGCGCCGGTGGGCGTCGCGTAGGCGGTGGGTCAGTTCGTCGATGGCCGCGCGCTGGTGCTGCAGCGAGTCGGCGGTGCTGTTCAGCACCGACATCAGGCTGCCGAGCTCGCCGCGCGGGTGGGGCAGTGCGATGCGCGCGTCGAGCTGGCCGGCGCCCAGGTCGCGCACCATCGAGATGATGCGCACCACCGGTCGACGGATGCCTCGCTCGGCGAGCGACCAGACCCCCGCGAACAGCAGCAGCGCCGCGCCGCACAGCACGATCAGGCCCTGCCTCAGTCGCAGGGTGGACGCCGCCACCAGCTCATGCCGGGGCTGCCCGACCAGGACGCGCAGGCCGGCGGCACGCATCGCCGGCGAGTCGGCCACCGCCCAGACATGGACGATGCCGTCGTGGCCGACGATCTCGGCGGTCTTGCCGGTGTTCGCCAGGGCATGCAAGGGCGTGCCCAGCAACGACTTGCCCGGCGCAGCATCGTCCTTGGCCCTGCCGGCCCAGGCCATCACCACGCCCTTGTCGTCCAGCAGCAGCAGCTCCGACGCGCTCTGCTGGGCGCGGCGCTGCGCGTTCTCGGCGTAGCGCTGCAGGTTCAGCGACGCCACCAGCATGAAGCGCAGCCTGCCGCTGTCGGTGCGTGCCGGGTAGACCACCTGCAGCACCGAGTTGCCCGTCAGCCGGCCGAACACCGGTTCGGTGACGAGGCGGCTGTCGGCGGCCAGGGCGCGCTGGAAGTAGCCGCGGTCAGTGAGATTGAGAACGCGTCCGCTCTGCAGCGAGTCGCAATGCAGCTGGCCGTTCGGCAGAACGGTGAGGATCCCGGTGTACTGCGGGTAGGCCTCCCGCACCGCCGACAGGTAGGCCGAGCACGGACCGCGATCGGTGTCGTCGAGCAGCCGCGAGTGCGCCAGGCCATAGTGCAGCTGCGCCGTGCCCTGGATGCGCTGCTCCAGGTCCGAGGCGACGTCGTTGGCCGTGGTGCCCAGGTTGCGCACCGCGCTGGCGATCTCGGCGTTGTTCTCGCGCAGGAATCGCCAGCCGAGCAGCAGCGCCGGCAGCAGCGCGACCAGCAGCACCAGGCACAGGAAGCGAGCGCGCAGGCTCATGGCGGCGGGTCGGAGCAGCGGGCGACTTGCAGCGGGGGCATGGGCGGAATGCTGGCAGCACGCGACGGGTCGCGAAGAAGTGGTGGGGCCGAGGCACAGCGATTCCCTCAGTACCGGTGGTGTCGGCGTTCGGTGCGCAGACTTGAGTCGTGCGGCCGGGCGACTGCGGCCCCAGGTCCCCAGGGCATGCCGGAATCCCCTTCGCGCAGCTTCTTGCAGCAGGCAGAGGCCGCGGTCGCCGCCGCACCGCCCGGTCAGGCGGCCGCCGCGCCCGGACCTGCCAGCGCGGGCCTGCGCGCGGAGCTGCCCAGCCGCATGCCCACCAGCACCATGCGCAGCATGTCGGCGGCCGACTGCCGCAGCAGCTTGCCGGCGTCGGCGATGGCCTGCTCCAGCGTGCACGGGCGGCTGAGCATGCTGGCGAAGGCATCGATGCCGTGCTTCAGGTTGACCTCGACACCGCGCCCGATGGTGCCGGCCAGCGCGATCACGGGCAGGCCGCGCTTCTTCGCCCGGGCGGCCACCTCGGCCGGCACCTTGCCGAAGGGCGTCTGGTAGTCCAGGCTGCCCTCGGCGGTGATGACGAGATCGGCCTCGTCGATGAGGCGGTCGAGCTCGAGGTACTGCATCACGATGTCGTAGCGCGGGTGCAGCCGGCCGCCCAGCAGGGCCGCGAAACCGGTGCCCAGCCCGCCCGAGGCCCCGCTGCCGGGCTGCGTGCCCCAGCAGGCGCCGGTGGCATCGGCGATGCGCGCGGCCCAGTTCTGCAGGGCCTCTTCCAGCTGCAGCACCTGCTCGGGCGTGGCGCCCTTCTGCGGGCCGAAGACGCGGGCCACGCCGCGTTCGCCCAGCAGCACGTTGTGCCAGTTCACGGCGGCGTCGAGTTGCACGCGGGCCAGGCGCGGGTCCAGGCCCGACAGGTCGATGCGGTGCAGGCGGCGGAGTTCGCCGCCGCCGGCGCCGAGTTCGCGGCCCCGGACGTCCAGGAGCCGCGCGCCCAGGGCCTGCACCATGCCGGCACCGCCGTCGTTGATGCCCGAGTCGCCGCAGCCGAGCAGCACGCGTTCTGCACCGGCGTCCAGCGCGGCCCGGATCAGCTCGCCCACGCCGCGGCTGGTGGTCAGCATCGGATTGCGGCGATCGCGCGGCACCAGCCGCAGCCCCGCTGCCGCAGCCATCTCGATCACCGCCGTGCGGCAGGCGCGGCCGCCCAGCAGGCCGAAGAAGGCCTCGACCGGCTGGCCCACCGGCCCGGTCACGCGCACCGGCCGCAGCGTGCCACCGGTGGCGTTGACGAGGGCCTGCGTGAAGCCTTCGCCCCCATCGGCCATCGGCAGCTTGATGACCCGCGCGCCGGGCATGCTGTCGGCCACGCCCTCGGCGATGCGGTCTGCGGCTTCTTCGGCACTCAGGCTCTCCTTGAAGCCCGACGGGGCGATCAGCACGGTCAATGCGGCGTGCGGTGTGGCGGGTTTCTTCATGGCGGGGTCCGTTCCTTCGGTGGTTTGCGTTGCACTGGTGTGACAGAGCGGATCCGCGAGCCAGGAAATACCCGAAGTGCAGAAATGGCGGCCCTGAATTGCAACCGCCGGTGAGCGCCCTCGCGCCGGGTCAGCCCAGTCCCTGGCGTGGCCAGACGAGCACGGCGAAGAAGACCATCAGCGCGCACAGGCCCGGCAGCAGGGCCAGACTCAGGCCGGCCAGGTCGCGCGGCGCGAAGTGCTCGCGGTGTTCGCCGGCGAACATCGCCACGGGCTTGGCGCTGACCATGAGCGTCTGGCAGAAGCCGCTGCCCACCGCCATCATGAACACCAGCAGCCCGGGGTGGTAGCCCGCCGCGGCGAAGGGCAGGGCCACGGCCGGGATCAGCACGGTGGCCCGCGCGGTGCGCGAGGTCACCACCAGGTGCGACAGCAAGGCCAGTACCGAGGCCAGGGCCAGCCCGGCCACCGGCGACAGCTTCGTCAGGGCCACCGCCCCGACCAGCGCCTGGGCCAGCGCCGCGGCCGCGCCGCTGTCCAGCAGGGCCTCGCCCATGATCAGCGTGGCGGCCATGAAGATCACGAGGTTCCACTCGACCTTCTTCAGGGTCGTCTTCAGGTCGAGACCGGTCCAGCCCTTGACGGTGGCCGCCAGGGCGCCGCAGAGGGCCACCAGGGGCGCCTCCACGCCATGCCACGCCGACGTGGACCAGGCCAGCAGGGTGGCGGCGGTCACGCCCACGATGCGCCACTGCTGAGGCGTCAGCGGGGTGCTGTCGGGCCGCGGCAGCGCGATGGCTGCCGCGCGTTCTTCAGGGCGCAGGTACAGCGCGATGATCAGCTCGCAGGCCAGCACGCTGGACGCCACGCCGAAGGGCCCCGCCAGCCAGATCCAGCCGATGAAGCCCGGCACCTCGCCTCCCAGCCGGTGCATGAAGTCCAGGGCCACCAGGTGGGCGCCCGCGCCCAGCATCGACACGCAGGCCGACAGCAGGATCACGCTGGGGAACAGCAGGGCCAGGGCACGCACCTGGCGTTGCTGCGGCAGGGCCTGAGACAGCGCCAGGAAGACCGGCACCAGCAAGGCCGCCCGTCCCGAGGTCGAGGGCACCACCAGCGCCGTGGCGACGATGAACCACGTCAGCCGACGCATCAGCGAAGCCGGCGTGCCGGCCCCGGCCACGGCGTGCAGGGCCCAGCGCTGGGCCAGGCCGCTGGCCTGCAGCACGGCGGCCAGCACGAAGGCGCCGATCAGCAGCCAGATGAAGTCGTCCCCCAGGCCGGCATAGAACCTCTCGGCCGTGGTCGCCCCGGCGCCCAGCAGCGCGATCGCGCCGACCAGGGCGACGGGCGTCTCGTCGAGATCCAGCACCGTCCAGGCGATGATGGCGCCGGCGAAGACCAGCAGCGCCCAGCGCGCGGCCGGCTGCAGACCGGGCAGGCCCCAGTGCAGGCCTGCCACGGCAGCCGCTGCCAGCGCAGCGGCCAGCAGCCAGCGAAGGCCGGGTTGCATCGTCGTGCGGCTTCGGGGCGTTGTGTCGGACGGCGGCCCGGCGGCGGCCTCAGCGCCAGCCCAGCACGTCGTGTCCGCGGCTCTCCAGGCAGTGCTCGACGTACTTCTGGAAGACCTCGTCGCCTTCGTTCCACTCCAGCAGCAGCTTGGTGGCCATGCCTGCCGCGCCGCCGGCGGCCGCACCCCGGGCCCGTTCCCAGGCGCCCCGGCTGTTGCTGACGACCGAGCCGACCGCGGCACCGACGAAGGCGATGGCGCCGGTGGAGCCGACCTTCTGGGCGACCTTCTGTGTGCCCTGCGGACTCTTCATGGCATTGCGCCCGACGCGCTGGTCGGCCAGACGGCTGCACTCCGACAGGTCGCGCTGGGTGCGCTCGTTCAGCGCGATGGAGTCGGTCTTCTTCGAATAGATGACCGGCTTCGTGCTGGCGCAGGCGGTCAGGCCCAGCGTCAACACCAGCAGGAGGGCCACGCGCCACCCGCGGCGCAGGGGCCGCGGGCCCTGGGTTGTCGTCTGCATGTCGATCTCTCCGTGTCGTCCTGCCGGACGGGGCCGTCCCGTCCGATCGGCGCACAGAGCACCGAGCTCGCCGACCGATACATCGGCTCGCGGCGCCGTTGCATGGCGTTGCAACAGCGTCGCGTGGCGCGGGAAGTTCTCGGGAACCTCGCCGGGCGCGCCGGCGGTGGTCGCCCGGGCGCTCAGCTCGCAGCGACGAGCACGGTCTCGTACAGCCCCAGCAGCAGGGCGCTGACGGCGAGGTTGGCCAGCAGGTGACGCCGACCCTGCTCGATGCGGATGCCCAGACGCACGGAGGTGCAGGCCCACAGCAGCACCAGCAGCATCGCGCCGGCATCGGCCGGCGGCAGGTCCAGTCGCAGCAGCTTCATCAGGCCCACGCCGGCCACCCAGAGGCCTACCCCCATCACGGTGGCTGCCGTGATCTCGTTGAAGCTGGGGCGGCGGAGGGGAATCCCGAGGATGTTCATGGCGGCGGCAGGCGGGCTGGGTACCCGCCCGAGCTTAGGCACGCCGCGGCGGGACGGTCGTCCGAAGTGCAGGGCTGCGCTGCCGCTGTTCAGCGACGTGGACAGCCCGCGCCGGCGTCAGCCGCCGTAGACCTGCGCCTCGTTCCAACCCAGCGCGGCCATGTCGGCCGTGCGCAGGTGGCCTTCGCTGGGCATCAGGAACTCGTCGAGCTGTGGCGGCTTGACGGCCGTGCCCGACAGCATGCCGTGGGCCTGGCCGCGGTGGTGGGTCTGGTGCATGAAGAGGTGCGCCAGCACGTGCGCCACGCGGTCGTGCTGCACACGGCCGTTGCCGCGATCCATCGCCACGTCGGCGGCGCAGGCCGCATCGTCCAGGGCATCGCAGAAGGCGATCAGGCGCTCGTCGCTGAGCCGCTGACGTTCGGCCAGTTCCGCGAGGTCGCCGGCGGGCACGAAGCGCGCCCAGCCGTCGGCGCCGCCCGGCTCCCCGAGCAGGGCGCCGATGTAGTACTGGTCCACCGCGAGCACGTGGTTCAGCGTGGCGGCCAGGCTGGGAAAGAAGCCGGTGCGGGGCGCCCGGAAGTCCTCGGCGGACAAGGACGACATCGCGCCGTGCAGGCGGTGGTTGGCCAGGCGGTTGGCACGCGCCTGGATGCGCAGGTGGTCGGACAGGGTCATGGCGTTGAACTGGGGTGCGGAAACAGGTCTCTTGGCGCTTCAGGTCGACAGCAGTTTGGCCGACATTGTGGTGAATTGCCTGAGAAAGCAGGTCGCCGACGGCGTACCAAGACAGAAGGATCCCATGAAGAGCATGAGTGGAATGAAGGTGGCGACGAAGTTGAGCCTGGGCTTCGGCGGCGTGCTGGCCTTGCTGGGCGTCGTTGTGGGCGTGGCCGTGGTCAAGCTCTACGGCATCAATGCAGCGATGGCCGACATGGTGGACAACCGGTACGCCAACATCGCGACGGTGACGGACATGCGCGACGCGCTCGGCAAGCAGGCGTTCAACCTGCGCAACGCGATCATCGCGATCGGCGACCCCGACGAGGTGCGCTCGTCGCTCGAGAACGTGGCCAAGGCCACGCAAGAGAACAACGAGCTGCTCGCCAGGCTGGACCAGGCCATCGTGTCGACGGACGGGCGCGCCCTGCTGAAGAAGGTCACGGATTCGCGCGGCGCCTACGCGCAGGCCCGCGACGAGACCGTGCGGCTGATCCAGGCGGTCAAGGGTGCCGAGGCGGGGGTCCACCTGCTGAAGACGGCCCGGCCGGCACAGAACGAGTATTTCGGCGCCCTCGAGGCCCTGGGTGCTTACCAGGCCGCGCAGATGACGCTCAGCGGCGAGGAGGCCAAGGCGCTCGGCGCGTCCGCCCTGAAGACGACGCTGGCACTGGCGCTGGCAGCCGGCGTGCTCGCCGTGGTGGCGGGCGTGGTCATCACGCGCGATCTCCTTCGGCAGCTGGGTGCCGAGCCCTCCGACGTGGTGGACATCACGCGACAGGTGGCCGCGGGCAACCTCGCGGTGCCCATCCAGCCCCGGCCCGGCGACAGCCGCAGCATCCTGGCCGGACTGCGCGAGATGCGCGATCGCCTTGCCGAGGTGGTGGGCCAGGTGCGCCAGAGCAGCGACAGCATTGCCACCGGTTCGGCGCAGATCGCCACCGGCAACGCCGACCTGAGCAACCGCACCGAAGAGCAGGCGAGCAACCTGGAGCAGACGGCGGCCGCGATGGAGGAGCTGACCGTCACCGTCAAGACCAGCGCCGACACCGCCGTGCAGGCCAACCAGCTGGCGGCCGAGGCCTCGCGCGCGGCCGTCAAGGGCGGCGAGGTGGTGTCGCAGGTCGTGGCCACCATGCAGGACATCTCGGCCTCGTCGAACAGGATCGCCGACATCATCGGGGTCATCGACGGCATCGCCTTCCAGACCAACATCCTGGCGCTGAACGCCGCGGTGGAAGCCGCCCGCGCCGGCGAACAGGGGCGCGGCTTCGCGGTGGTGGCCAGCGAAGTGCGCAGCCTGGCGCAGCGCTCTGCCAACGCGGCCAAGGAGATCAAGACGCTGATCAGCGACAGCGTGGAGAAGGTCGGCACCGGCACGCAGCAGGTGCATGCCGCCGGCGTGTCGATGGAAGAGATCGTGACCCAGGTGGCGCGCGTGACCGAGATGATCGCCAGCATCTCGAATGCCGCGGCCGAGCAGTCCAGTGGCATCAGCCAGGTCGGCGACGCCGTGGGCCAGCTCGACCAGGTCACGCAGCAGAACGCGGCGCTGGTCGAAGAAAGCGCTGCCGCCGCCGAGAGCCTGCGCCACCAGGCCGCGCGCCTGGCCGAGGTGGTGGGCGTGTTCCAGCTCGCCCAGGCGCCGTCGGGTCAGCCCTCGAGCCCGCTCCCGAAGGCCCCCGCGCACTCCGCGCCCCTGACGCCTAGGGCCGCCGTGCCGGCCGCGCCCGCACCGGCGCCGCGGTCTCCTGTCGCGAAGAGGCCGCTGCCGGCCAGGGCGGTGGGTGCGGCGCCGTCTGCGGCATCGGTCGCAGCGCGCGCCGACAGCGCTCCGAAGACCGCCGTCGCGTCCAGCGGCGCGTCCGACGACTGGGAGAGCTTCTGACGGGCCTGCTGCCGTCGCGTCTGCGCCGTGCCTGCCCCTGGGGTCAGCGTGCGGGCGGCAACCCCGTCACCGGCTCGACGTAGCGCGGCTCGTCGTGCAGCGCCCAGTAGCGGGCCTGCAGTCGGGCGCTGACGGGGCCGAAGTCACCGGCCCGGCGCCCGGCCACCGGCACGCCGTCGAGATGGCTGATGGGGATCACGCCGCCGCCGGTGGTGCTGAGGAAGACCTCGTCGGCGCGCCGCAGTTCGTCGACGTCGAGCAGGCGCTGCTCGACCGTGTAGCCGGCCGCCGTGGCCATCTCGATCACCGTGCGGCGTGACACGCCTTCCAGCACGCCGGACACCGGTGTCACGACCTGCGTGGCCCCTGCGTCGGCACCGCTGCCGAACACCGCGAAGACGTTGAAGCCCGGGCCTTCGGTGACGTGGCCCTGCCCGTCGGTGAGCACGACGGTCTCGCCGCCGCGCTCGTAGGCCTGGAACAGGCCCATCACGAAGTCCATCCAGTGGTAGTTCTTGATGCGTGGATCGACGCTGGCTGGCGGGATGCGCTGCGGCGTGCCCACCACCAGGTCGATGCCGCGGCGCTGCTTCGCGGGATCGGCGATCCACACGAAGGGGATCGCGAAGGCCATGAAGGTGTTGGTGCAGCTGCGCGGGTCGCGGGAGCCCGGCGCGGGTCGGCCGCGCGTGCACAGCACCTCGACATAGGCTTCGCGAAGACCGGCGCGGCGCACGCACTCGTGCATCACCTCGCGCATGCGCTGGCGGCTCAGGCCGGGGTTCAGCCGCAGCGCCTTCAGGCTGGCCTCGAAGCGGTCGAGGTGGTCGTCCAGCCGGAAGAACTTGCCGTCCCACACGTGCGCCACGTCGTAGGTGGCGTCGGAGTGCAGGAAGCCCCAGTCGAAGATCGAGATCTTCGCGTGTTCCGGGGCGACGAACTCACCGTCGACGAAGGCGCAGCCTTGCATGGGGGCTCCTGGGAGTGGCTTGGTGTGCCGATTGTGGAACCACCCGGTGCCCCCCGGACGGCGGATGTCCCGTCGTCCCGGACACGGCATCATGGGAAGCAGCGAACCGGGAGAACAGCTTGTCCAACGCGCCCGGCCTGAAGGCCAGCATCCAGGAGCAGATCGAACACCAGCGCGAGATGCAGTGGCGCCGCGAAGGCGTGGCCGAGCGGCTGATCGTGCTGTCGCGCCGGTCGGGCATGGACGCGGCCGACATGGCGGTTTTCGAGTCGTTGAGCAGCCAGGGCTGGTTGATCGTGGTGCGCTGCCCCAAGCCCGAGGCGCGTGCCTGGCATGGCGTGTTCGGCGCCAAGACCGGCGCCACCGAAGCCAACACCGGCACGTCGGGCCTGGTGGTGACCCCGCGGCGCATCATGGTGTCGGACTACGACCTGATGAGCGTCTGGCGCCGTTCGCCGGCGGGGTGGGACAAGCTCTTCATCGCGCCGCAGGGCGGTGCCAAGCGCGGGCCGTTGACGCCGCAGGCCGGCAGCTTCATGCAGAACGCCAACCGCCGCCTGCGCTCGCCTTTGCAGCACGGCTGCCAGGACGACTGGCTGTCGCCGCGCAACCGCGGCGTCAAGGCCGGTGATGTCTTCGCGGTGTTCCAGGACGGCCGGGCGCGCCTGTTGCACGAGCCCGCCGCCTGCGCCTTGTTCTACCGCGTGCACCGGCTGGCCTGGCCTTACGACGGGGCGGGGCGGTTCGTCGGCTGAGCGGTGCGAGGTCGTCGGCGCACCAGAATGCGGCCTTTGCTGCAGCCCGGATGCCTGCCATGAGTCACGACGCCCGGTACGACCCGCCACCTCCCGCCATGACCCGCCGCGTCTGGCTGGCCACCGCCGCGGCGACGCTGGCGGCCGGCCCCTGGCCCGCGGCGCGCGCAGCGGCCGGTGACCTGATCACGCGCGCCATCCCGTCCAGCGGCGAGGCCTTGCCGGTGGTGGGCCTGGGCAGCTGGATCACCTTCAACGTCGGCAACGACCCCGCGGCGCGGGACGCCTGCGCCGAGGTCGTGCGCGCCTTCTTCGCCGCCGGCGGGCGCCTGATCGACAGCTCGCCGATGTACGGCTCTTCGCAGCCCACCATCGGCCACGCGCTGGCCCGGCTCCAGCATCCCGCGGCACTGTTCTCTGCCGAGAAGGTGTGGATCGGCGACGTGTCGCGCGGCGCAGCGCAGATGGAGGCCTCGCGCGCCTTCTGGGGCGTGCAGCGCTTCGACCTGATGCAGGTGCACAACCTGCTGTCGTGGCGCGAGCACCTGCCGCGGCTGTTCGAGATGAAGGCCGCCGGGCGCTTGCGCTACGTGGGCATCACCACCTCGGAAGGGCGTCGCCATGCCGACATCGAAAGCGTGATGCGCACCCAGCCCATCGACTTCGTGCAGATCAGCTACAACCTGCTGGACCGCGAGGTGGAACAGCGCATCCTGCCGCTGGCGCAGGAGCGGCGCATCGCCGTCATCGTCAACCGGCCCTTCCGCGAAGGCGCCCTGCTGCGCTCGCTGCGCGGGCGCCCGCTGCCCGGCTGGGCGGCCGAGATCGGCTGCGACGGCTGGGCGCAGGTGGCGCTGAAGTTCGCGGTCTCGCACCCGGCGGTGACCTGCGCCATCCCGGCCACCAGCCAGGTGGCGCACGTGCGGCAGAACATGGGCGCCGCGCGCGGCCCCCTGCCCGACGCGGCCTTGCGTGTGCGCATGGCGGCCGACGTGGCGGCGATGTGAGCGCGGCCGGCGCGGCGCCGGCAGGCGACCCGGCCGAGCGCCGCGCGCGGGCCTGCCCGGTGCACTCGACGTGCCCGAGGCGGAGTCGGCGATGAGCGAGTGGTGGACCTACCGCCCGTCCGACTTCCTGATGTTCGCGCCGCGCGCCTACTGGCGCCTGTTCGAACTGCAGAACCAGGCGCTGTGGCCGGCCCCGCTGCTGCTGGTGTTCATCGCCACGCTGTGGCTGGCCTGGCGCGTGTGGCGCGGCACCCCGGCCCTGCGCAGCGGCATCGCGGCACTGTCGCTGGCCTGGGCCTTCGTGGCGGGGTCCTTCCTGCTGCAGCGCTTCGAGCCCATCCACTGGGTGGCGGGCAGCTTCGCCATCGGTTTCGCCGTGCAGGCTGGTCTGCTGGTGGTGCTGGCCGGCGGGAGCGGGCTCCGGGCGGCCCCACCCGGTGCGCGCGACGGCCTGGGGCTGGCCTTGCTGGCGCTGGCGTTCTGGGTCCACCCGTGGCTGGCGCCGGCCGCCGGACGGCCGTGGTCGCAGGCCGAGGTCTTCGGCCTCGCGCCCGACCCCACGGCCATCGCCACGCTGGGCCTGCTGCTGTGCACCACGGCCACCTCGGATGTCGCGCGCCGCTGGCTGCGGGCGGCCTGGGTGCTGCCGGTGGCCTGGTGCGTGATCAGCGCAGCGACCCTGGCGACGATGGCGTCGGCTCAGGCCGTGGTGCCGGCCGGCGCATTGCTGCTCGCCGGGGCGGCGGTGGCGGCCGGGCGCCGCCAGAATTCGCTTCTCCCCAGGCCGCCGGCCCGGGAAGCCGACAGGGGCGCGTCCCCACCGAAGCCATGACCGAACTCACCCCACCCACGCTCGAACTGTTCGCCCGTCTCTCGGTCCAGGTGGCGCCGCCGATCGAGATCGGCGAGACCCCGGGGGGGCGGCGTCGCGTCATCCCGATCATCGGCGGCACCGTCTCCGGGCCCGGCGTCTCGGGGCGCGTGCTGCCGGCCGGGGCCGACTTCCAGCGCGTGCGACCGGAAGGCGTGGCCGAGCTCGATGCGCGGTACGTGCTGGCCCTGGACGACGGCACGAACGTCCTCGTCGTCAACCGCGCGCTGCGCCGCGCGTCGCCCGACGTCACCGAACGGCTGGTGCGTGGCGAGGCGGTGGACCCGTCGCTCGTCTACTTCCGCTGCAGCCCCGGCTTCGAAGCCCCCGCGGGACCCTGGCGATGGCTCATGGAGCATGTGTTCGTCGGCACCGGCGTGCGGCGGCCCGACTGTGTCGAGATGGCCTTCTACCGCGTGACCTGACGGCCGGGGTCAGCGCCGCCTTGCCGCGATGCGGGCGGCCTGGCGCCGACGTCAGCCGCGTTCGTGGCGCAGCAGGTACAGCCCCGCGGCGATCACGAGCGCGATGCCCAGCCAGGCCAGCAGGTTGGGCACGTCCCCCCACACCACCCAGCCCAGCGCCACCGCCATCAGCAGCCCGCTGTAGCGGAACGGCGCCACCACGGCCAGCTCACCGGCGCGCGTGGCCCGGATGATCAGGTGGTAGCCCGCGGCCAGGAAGACCGCCGCCACCGCCAGCAGCGCGAACTGCTGCCCGGTGACCGGGCCCCATCCCTGCAGCACCGTCACCGCGCCGGCCACCACGGTGACGGCCGAGGCCGTGGCCAGCGTGATGGCGATCGACGGCACGGCCACCGCGATGCGCGGCGTCACGAAGTCCCGCAGGGCGTGCAGGAAGGTGCCGAACAGGCACAGCCACGCGAAGGCGTTGAAGCCGTCGGGGCGCGGCTGTATCACCAGCAGCACGCCGCCGAAGCCGACCAGCGTGGCCAGCCAGCGCCACGGTCCCAGCCGGGCGCCCAGCCAGAGCACCGCCAGCACGCTGATGAACAGCGGCGTGGCCATGTTGATCGCCGTCGCGTTGGCGATCGGCAGCTGGAACAGCGACAGCAGGTAGGCGAAGGTCGCTGCGGCGTCCAGCGTGGCCCGCAGCGCCACCCAGCCCGTCAGCAGCTGGCGCGGCTGCACCACCGCGCCGGTGGCGCGCACGTAGGCCCAGATGAGCGCCGTGGCCATCAGGCCGCGCAGCAGGATCAGCTGGCCGGACGGCAGCGTCTGGCTGACGAACTTGACCAGCGCATCGTTGGCGATGAAGCAGGCCATCGACAGCATCATCAGGCGGATGCCGAGCCGGTTGTCGGCGCGGCGCTGTCGCGCGTCAGTCTCTGAAGGGGTCACGGCAAGGTCGCAGGCCGGGCGGGCGTCAGCGCAAGCCGCGGGGGTGGAGGTCGAAGCAGATCGTCAGGGGGTCACCCGAGAGCATACGACGCGGTCCCTGGGCTTCCGAGCGCCTGCGCCAGCCCGCCCTGGTCCGATGAGGCGGTGGTCGTCCTGGAACCGCCAGGGCACGTCCCTTGCCTTCAAGCCTGCACTTCAAACCCACGGCCGCCCCGGGCGGCGAAGGAGCAGCGCATGGAATCGTTCAGCGGCATGGGCGGGCTCGTCCCCCTGTGGATACTCGGGGCCGGCCTGCTGGCTGGCGTGATCGAACTGGTGCGCAGCCCGACACCGCGGCACCGCGGTGACCGCCGCGACCGTTCTGTCGCCTCGGACCCCCAGGTGCCGTACCCCGGCGCCTACCGACCGGTACGGCCCTCGGTCTGAGCCTTCTGGCTCAGCTGTCGGCCACGTCGGGCTTCTGCAGCCAGGCCAGCAGGCCCGGGTGGGCGTGTCCCAGGCGGGCCTCGATCTCACGCAGGTCCGCCAGGTAGGGCGCCACGGGGCCGTAGTAGTCGGCCTCCTCGCCGATCTGGCGGAACGCGAAGTTCATGCGTGACAGCAGGCGGGCCAGCGGACGCTCCATCGCGGCGTACCAGTAGCGGATGCCGGACGCCAGACTGTGGCGGTACATCTGCCGGTACAGCGACAGCAGGACCGTGGAGGCCTCCTGGCGGCGGTCGCCCGGCCGGGTGTCCGACCGGGCCGCAGGCGCCGTCAGCTTCAGGCGCCGCAAATCACCCCGCACCATCAGCCGGCTGATCTCGCCCGACTCCGCGGCAGGCGGCAGGGCCACGCCTTCGAAGAGGCGTCTGCAGTGCTCCTCCCATGGGAAGCTCTGGGACGAATTGCTGCCCGGCACGATGCGGGCGTAGCCGAGGATGTCGCTGCTGGCGTCCTCGACGCAGAAGTGCGCGGATTCGGCATCGTAGGGGTCGGACTCGCGTCCCTCCGGGTAGTCGTCGGCGTCGAGGAAGCCGCACTCGATGCTGTAGACCTGGTAGCGCAACTCGTAGATCCGCTGCATCGGCGAGGTCCTGGCCCCGCTGGCGCACGTCAGATCGGCGGGGTGCAGGCCGACACGGCGTCTGCCCGCAGCCGTCGCGTCGCTGCCACGCCATGGCATCCGGGTCAGCGACGGCTCGTTGAAGCCGGACCCGTCGATGCCATGGACCTGGAGGGCGGTGGAGCCGGGCAGTGTGGCGTCGAGGTCGAAGGGGGCCATGAGGAACCTTTTGATGAGGAGAGGCGGCGGGGTGTCCTGCGCGCGCCGACCCCCTGTGCAGGGGATGCGGAGGCGATGGCGACACAGAGGCGGCGCGCCGCCGATCGATACATGCCGCCCGGCCATGCCGGCGCCACCACCTGGATACGGGCTGTGGTCACCCGGGCGCGATGGCATCATTGGGCAGGGTCGGTCCGGCCCGGAGGCTGGTTTTCTTGTCCGACTCACTGGAAGATGATGTCCTGCTGCAGCGCTGCCGCGATGGCGACCGCGCCAGCTGGAGCATCCTGGTCCGCCGCTACCAGCGCCTGATCTACACGGTGCCGCGCCGCGCCGGGCTGTCCGACGAGTCGTGTGCCGACGTCTTCCAGGCCACCTTCGCGCGCTTGTTCGAACACCTCGACCGCATCGACGACGCCAGCCGCGTGCGCGCCTGGCTCGTCACCACGGCCCGCCGCGAGACCCTGCGCCTGCTGGAGCTGGCCCAGCGCCAGGGCACGGGGCCGCGGGCGGTGCCGGCCGGCGGCAGCGACGACGATGGCGGCGACGAGCTCGACCGCATCGCCGATCCGGGCCCCTTGCCTGAAGCCCTGCTGTCCGACCTGCAGGACCAGCACCGGGTGCGCCAGGCCGTCGACCGGCTCGACCCCCGGTCGCGCCAGTTCATCGAGCTGATGTTCCTGCAGGACGAGCCCTTGCCCTATGGCGAGGTCGCCCGACGCATGGGCATGGCCGAGGGCAGCATCGGGCCGACGCGGGCGCGATGCCTCGAAAAACTTCGCCTTTTGCTGCAGGAAAGTCGGTAACCATGTATTTCCTGGCCGCCTGGCCCCTCTGTGCCGCCAATCTGCCCGCCGTGCCTGGTGGTCGGCGGCGGTTCACACGCGGAGTCGGCATGAAGCGATCGATGGCCCTGATCGTCAGGGGACGGGAGAAGGAATGGGGTTTCACCTTTCAGGGAGACCCCCGGCACCTGGATGATTGGCGGGCCGACGGCCTGGACGTGTCTCTTTGCCACAACGAAGTGCCGGCCTGGGCGGTGAAGCTCGGCCTGCTGCGGCCCTGGGTGGCTGCACAAGCCATGGGCTTCCGCCTGCGCCTCCGGTTGCGTCGCGCCTGAAGGAGGCTCGAACATCATGACTCGATCCTCCCAGCACGACGATCTGCCCCTCGACCAGCGACTGTGGCGCAGCCGCACGCTCGAAGACGCGCCCGAGACGGTGATCCAGCGGGCCCTGGACATCTTCGAGCCGCGCGCCCGTGCCCGCGTGCCGCAGGCGGCCCCAGCCAGCGTGCTGACGCGGCTGGCGGCCGTCCTCAGCTTCGACAGCTCGCAGGCCGCACCGCAGGCCCTGGGCCTGCGCTCGGCGGCGTCCGCCACGCGCCAGATCCTGTTTTCCGCCGAAGGCCGCGACGTCGACCTGCGCATCCGGCCCGTGCCCTCCGGGACCGCCCAGCGCTGGCGCATCAGCGGCCAGGTGCTGGGTCCCGACAAGACGGGCACGGCGCGCTTGATCGGGCCCGACCGCGACATCGAAGTGCCGTGGTCGGAGCTTGCCGAGTTCGGCTTCGACGACGTCGGCGACGGCACCTGGGTCATCGGCCTGCGCACCCCCGCCTGGGAACTCGAACTGCCGCCGATCCGCGTGCCCGCCGGATCCTGAGAGCGTGTCGGCCGACCGCCTGGCCGAGGCCTGGGCCCTGAAGGCCGAGTGCCATGCCGCCTGGAGCGTGGAGCCGTCGCGCGTGGCGCCGCTGGCCGACCGTCTGGCCGCGCTGGCCGCAGCCGACGGGCGTGCCGAGCTGGCCGCCCTGGCCGACTGGACCCGCGGCATCGCCGAGCTGGCCGGCGGGCGCTTGGCGCAGGCCGCGACCTGCCTCGAGCAGGCGCACGCCCGGTTCCTCGGCCTGGGCGACGTGCAGCATGCCGCCGAGACGCGCGTGCCGCAGCTCATCGCCCTGTCGATGCTGGGTCGCCACGACGAGGCGCTGCGCTGCGCCGAGGCGGCGCTGGCACAGTTCGTGGCCGCGGGCGACGAGCGGTCGGCCGGCAAGGTGGAACTGAACCTCGGCACGATGCTGACACGGCAGGACCGGCACGGGGAGGCCGCCGCACACTACCGGCGCGCCGCCGTCCGCTTCGCCCACGTCGGCGACCTGCAGCACTCGGTGATGGCCGACATCGGCCTGGCCGACGCGCTGACCTGGCAGTTCGAGATGGACGAGGCCGCCCTCGTCAACCAGCGTGCGCGCATGCGCGCCGCCACGCACGGGCTGGCGGTGCTGGAGGGCCAGGCCCAGGTGGCCATCGGGCGGCTGGCGCTGCACCAGGGTCGCCTGCACACCGCCTTGCGCGAGCTGGCCCAGGCCAGCCAGCGGCTCGAAGACGCCGGCGCCGCGCCCCAGCAGCGGTTCGAGGCCGACAAGGCGCTGGCGGATGCCTACCTGGCGGTGAACCTGCTCCCCGAAGCGGCGGCCCTGTACGACCGGTTGGGCACGATCGCCAGGGACACGGGCGCACCGCTGGAGCAGGCGCGCGCCCTGGTGGCGCGGGCCCGTGCTCAGGCGGGTCTCGGTCAGGACGCCGCCGCGCAGGCGGGGTTCGACGAGGCCAGGCGGCTGTTCTCGACGGCGGGCAGCGCCACGTCCACCGCGCTGGCCGACCTCGGCCTGGGCGCGCTGCACCTGCGCGGCGGACGTCCTGCCGAGGCTGCCGACCACGCCCGCCGGGCCCAGGCGAGTCTGGCCGACAGCGGCATCCTGGCCTGGCTGGGCGAGGCCCGCCTGCTCGAGGCAGAGGCCCTGTCGGGGGCGGGCCGAACCGACGAGGCGGTGCAGGTCTACCGCGCTGTGCTGGCGGACTGCTCCGGACAGCCGCGCATCGAATGGGCCGCCCGGCTGGGCCTGGCGCGCCAGCAGGCTCGCGCCGGCCAGACCGGCGCGGCGCGTGCCGAACTCGAGCGGGCCCTGTCGCTGATCGACGAAGCGCGTGCCGCCTTGCCTGACGACGAATTCCGCAGTGCGATGGCGCACGACGCCGAGCGCGGCATCGACCTGCTGGTCGAGCTCGCCCTCGAGGCCTGTCCTGCCGATGGCAGCGGTGCCGCCGACGACCTGCTCGAGTGCATGGAGCGTGGACGCGGCCGGTCCTGGTTGGTCGACGCAGGCACCGACGCCGGCAGCGCCCCGGAGGCGGTCGATGCCCCGCTGCGGGCGCGGCTGCTCTGGGCGCGCGAGCGCTGGCGCAAGGCGCTGCCCCGGGGCGATGGCCCCGAACTGGCGAGCCGGGCCGGTGACGTGGCGCTGCTCGAGTCCCAGCTGCTGGAGGCGCACCGGCGTGCGGCAGCGGCGACCCAACCATCGCTTGTCGACGGCGGCGTGCCGGCGCAGCGGTTCAGCGTCCACGGGTTGCAGCACCGCCTGGCGCCTGGCCAGGCCCTGGTGGAATACCACCGGCTCGGCGACCGCCTGACCGCGTGCGTGGCCACGCCTGACGGCACGCGGGCCTGGGTCTGGGAGGTGCCGGGTCTCGATCAACGCCTGGAAGCGCTGCAGTTCCAGCTGGAAGCACCCCGCTGGGCCGGTCAGCGGCTGTCGCACCACGCGGCCCTGCTGCAGGAGCGGGTGATGGTGCACCTGCAGGGCCTGTACCGTGTGTTGTGGGCGCCGTTGGCGGAAGGTCTGGCCGGCGTGCAGCGGGTGGTGGTGGTGCCGCACCGCGAGCTGCACTACGTGCCCTTCGCGGCCCTGCACGATGGCCGGGCGTGGCTGGTCGAGCGCGTCGAAATCAGCCTGTCGGCCAGCGCGGGCGCCTGGATGCGCCAGGCCGGGACGACGGCAGGCGCGCCCGAGCGCGTGCTCGCGGTCGGCCACGGCGGGGAAGGACTGCCGCATGTCGAGGCCGAGATCGCCGCGGTGGCCGTGCACGTGGGCCACGGTGCGCGGACGCTGGTGGGCACGCAGGCGACGCAGCACGCGGTGAGCGCGCTGGCACCGGACGTCGACGTGCTGCACCTGGCCTGCCACGGCCAGTTCCGCGCCGACAGCCCGTACTTCTCGGCCTTGCACCTGGCCGACGGTCCGTGGACGTTGCACGACGTGCGGCAGCAGCGCCTGACGCGCGGGCTGGTGGTGCTGTCGGCCTGCGAGACGGGCCTGAGCCGCCTGGCGCCCGGCGAGGAGCGGCTGGGCCTGGTGCGCGGCTTCATGCAGGCCGGTGCGCGGGCCGTGATGGCCACGCTGTGGGCGGTCGACGACGCCTCCAGTGCCGGTCTGATGGCCGACTTCTATGACGCCCTGTCCCGCGGACAGAGGGCTGCCGGTGCGCTGCAGTTCGCACAGATTCGGGCGGCAAGGGCCGGAAACCACCCATTCAGGTGGGCTGCCATGTCCCTGCACGGGCCCGACTGAGCGGATAGGTCAGTGAGAATTGTTGCGTTCGCATGTATCAGATGCGGGCGCCGGCGCTCTGTGCGGACCGGTTCACCTCTCGAGCACACCATGACCCGACTCCACATCCCCGGTTCGATTCTTCTTAGCGTGGCTGCCCTGGCCGCTTGTGGGGGTTCGGGCGAAGAGCCCATCGGTGCCGACGAGCGCATGCAGCCCCTGGCCGCGGCGGCCGGCCCCGACCTCGTGGTGCAGCTGCGGGACGGCGCCTCGGTGCAGGCGCTGGCCGCGCGTCACCGCCTGACGGTGCTGGAGCAGTTCGGCAAGCGGCCGATCTGGCGGCTGCGCGGTGCGGCCGGTGCCAACCCGGCCCGCCTGCTGAAGGCCGTGGGCGACGAGCCCGGCGTGCAGTTCGTCGAGCTCAACACCGGCAACCAGATCCCCGGCGGCCGCAACGTGTCGGTGTGGGCCATCGGCGGCGACGTCGGCACCTACGTCGGTCAGTGGGCTCCGGTGGCCCTGCGCCTGCCCGAAGCCCACGCCGTGACCACCGGCGAAGGCACCCGCGTGGCGGTGCTGGACACCGGAGTCGATCTCACGCACCCCGTGCTGGCACCGCGCCTGGCGCGCCAGGCCGGTGGCCAGGTGCTGGGCCGCGACTTCGTCGACGGCGACGATCAGCCTGCCGAGACCGGCACGCGGGCCGACGCCGGCTTCGGCCACGGGACGCATGTCGCCGGGCTGGTGGTGCGTTCGGCGCCCTCGGCCCGCCTGATGCCGGCCCGCGTGCTCGACGCACACGGGCGCGGCAACGCCTGGGTGCTGGCCGAGGCGCTGGGCTGGGCCGTCGACCCCGACGGCAACCCCGCCACCGACGACGGCGCGCACGTCGTCAACTTCAGCCTGGGCGGCACGCGCGAGACGCAGTTGCTGAAGACGGTGACTCGGCTGGTCACCTGCGACTTTTCGTTCCACGACGACGACGACGGCGACTTCAAGGACCCCGGCTTCGACGACGACCGCGCGCGCTGCCGCCAGGGCGGCGGCGCGGTGGTGATCGCCGCGGCCGGCAACTCGGGCACCGACACCGAGCGGCTGTACCCGGCCGCGGAGCAGGTCAAGGGCACGCTCGCCGTCACCGCCAGCACCATCGACCGCAAGCTGGCGCCGTTCGCCAACTTCGGCGGCTGGATCGGCGTGGCAGCCCCTGGCGCGAACATCGTCAGCACCGTGCCCGGCGGCGGCTGGGGCACCTGGAGCGGCACGTCGATGGCCGCTCCGCTGGCCGCCGGTGCCGCGGCGCTGGTGATGACGCAGCCCGCCAAGGACGGCGACCCCCGCCGGCCAGTGCCTCGGCAGTGGCGCGCCGAAGACGTCGTCAAGCGCCTGACCGACCGCGTCGAGGTGCTGTGCGGGCCCTCGATCAAGCAGGTGGACGCCGCGGCCGCGGTGCTGGACCAGCCGGCTCTCGATCTGAAGTGCCCTTGACGGGGACTGGCCGCGGCAGCGGCCGGTGGTGCTGAACCCCTTGCAGGACAATCCGGCTTCAACCACCGGACCGCGATGTTCAGCGACCTCATCAGCCCGCCGCCCGCGGCGAGTGCCGACGCCCTGGAGCGCTTCACCCGCCTGCTGCACACGGCCTGGACCGAAGGCAGTTTCGTCAGGCTGCTGCTCGGCAAGCCCGTGGGCGGCCAACCGCAGCTGGAACGCGTGACGGTGCGCGAGCTGCCCCTGCGCGGCGAGCGCCACCTGAGCTTCGTGTGGCGCTACGCCACCAAGGACGTGACCAAGAACCTGCTGCCCGTCGACGGGCTGGCGCAGGTCGCGGCGCTGCTGGGCAGCGAGTTCCAGCACGCGCACCTGCAGACGCGCACGCACGAGATCCAGCTGTCCTTCAGCCGCAAGGGCAAGCCCGGGCTGCGCGTGGGCAAGCTGCCGCAGGGCGAAGCGGTGCAGGCCGAGCCGCCCAGCCACGACAAGGCCAAGCAGCGTGCCCTGTCGCTGCAGTCGCCTTTCTGGGTCGACCTCGGCCTGACGCACCCCGTGCAGGGCGAGCCGCAGCTGGTGCCGGCGATGTCGCGCAAGTGGAAGCAGATCAACAAGTTCATCGAGGTGCTGGGCGCCGCGCTGAAGAGCAGCCCGCTGGCCGACAGCGACGAGGTGCACGTCACCGACTTCGGATCGGGCAAGGGCTACCTCACCTTCGCCATGCACGACTGGCTCACGCGCCAGGGCAGGCGCGCGCAGGTCACCGGCGTGGAACTGCGCGAGGACATGGTGCGGCTGTGCAGCCAGGCGGCCGAACGGCACGGCCTGTCGGGCCTGCGCTTCGACCAGGGCGACGTGCGCAGCTACACGCCGGCACGGCTGGACGTGATGATCGCGCTGCACGCCTGCGACACCGCCACCGACCACGCCATCCACCTGGGCCTGCGTGCGGGGGCGTCCATCATCATGTGCTCGCCCTGCTGCCACAAGCAGGTGCGCCCGCAGATGCGGACGCCGCCGCTGCTGCGGCCGCTGCTGCAGCACGGCATCCACCTGGGCCAGGAGGCCGAGATGGTGACCGACTCGCTGCGTGCGCTGCTGCTGGAAGTGCAGGGCTACGAGACCCAGGTGTTCGAGTTCGTGGCGCTGGAGCACACCAGCAAGAACAAGATGATCCTGGCCGTGAAGAAGAGCGGCGCGGCGCTGGCAGCAGCACAGCGGCGCCAGCCCGAACTGCTGGCGCAGATCGCCGAGGTCAAGGCCTTCTACGGCATCCGCGAACAGTGCCTGGAGACGCTGCTGCAGGGCGGGGGCGCCGGGCGGCCCGCCGGCTGACGCCACCCTGGCGCCGCAGCGGCCACCCAGCGCTCACGGCCGTTCAGGCCTCGATGTGGATGTGCCGGGCGAGCAGCCGGGAGCCGTCGGCGTTCCAGTAGCCGGTGACGGCAACCTTGCGCCGCGCGGACAACAGCCAGGCGCCGCCGCCCTCGATGCGGGTGGATGCGCCCCACACGACCGTGACACCGCGCATCACGAAGCTGCTCGTGCCGGCGTCGACTCGGTCGATCCGACCCTCCAGCTCCACGGGCTCGGGGGCTTCGAGGCCCAGTGACGCGGCCACCAACAGGCCCTGCAGAGAGCGGCCCGACACGTGCGCACGAGCGCCGAGGGACGGTGTGGAGACGCCTTCCCGTGACGTGGCGGTGGAAGCGTCCACTGCGACGCCGTCGACCCTGAAGCGCGTCGGCGAGTCGATCGATGTGATGCGCCCCTCGATCTCGGCCAGCACGCCATCGGCCAGATGGAGGCCGTCTTCGCGCAAGGACAGCAGCCCGCCGGGAACAGCTGCCGCAGAGGCGTCGAGCCGGGCGCGCACGATGTCACCCGGAAGCACCGAGGGCTCGGTCGTGCCGGTGGCAGCCGGATCGAACCGGACGACCAGGCCGCCGATCGTGGCGCTGCCGAGGCTGCGGTCCAGGGACTTCAACAGGCCCCGCACGACGTGGTGGGCCGGCGCGGGAACGAGCGCCACCCGCGTGGCGTGAACGAGCGCGCGGCCCGGGTCGAGTTCGCCCCACACGCGCACCTGGGCGCCGGCCTGCAGGTCGGCCCGGCCGCGCGGCATCGAAGCGTCGAACACCGTGCGCGCGCCCAGCATCACCGACTGGCCCAGCACCGTGAACCGGCCGTTGACGAGATCGAGGGCCGAGACCGGGCCCAGCAGTTGTTCGGCGGTGCGCACACGGTGCGCCCGCGCATCGATGCTGCCGCTGCCGACGGGCCAGGAGGCCTCGATCCGGCTGCTCATGCCGGCGGCCAGCGCGGCCTCGGCCAGCGGCTGGTCGTCACCGTCGACGATCTCGGCTCCCCGGGTGTCGAACTGCAGCCCCCCGGCCGACAGCGGCGAAGTGGCGTCGATGGCCACGCTGAGCATCATCATCGGTGAGCCCGTGCCGCCGCCGTCCACGCCGCCCAGGCCTCGCCGGCGCTGGGGCTCCGCCGACGACGGGGCGGCGTCGGGCGACGCGGGCTCGTCGGCCGCCCCGCCGCAGCCGGCCAGCAGGCCGCCCAGACCGCCCGCCGCCGTCGTGGCCAGGCCGCGCAACAGCACTTGGCGGCGCGTGGCCGCATCAGGGCTCTTCTTCGGGGTCATACGGGCTCTCCTCCAGGGGTTCGTGGTAGCTGAACATGCCGATGCGGGCACGTTCTCTGGTGATGCGGCCTGCCGCCTTGTCTTCGGCGATCAGGCGTTCGAGTTCGGGCACGGCCTCGGCGGCCAGGCGCGCCCACAGGGCACGTGCCAGCGTGGCCAGCTGCTGTGCCGATTCGGTCGACAGCGCGTCGGTGAACAGCGCCTGCTCGAAGTGACGACGGTCACGGTGGATGACGTTGGCCGTCGCGGCCGCCAGATGGTCGCCCGCATTGGCGCCCAGGAATGCAAACAATTTCTCATCGTTCTCGTCAGGAACGAAACGATCGGTGAGCAAGCGCACCGTCTGGCCATCGTCGTCGAGCCGGGCCAGGCCCAGCCGGCACAACTCGTCGAGCAGGCTGCGCGGATGCACGTGACGCGTGACCGACTGCGCCAGCGACTCGAAGCTCGGTGCCTTGCCCGTGCGCGGCAGCGCCCTGGGCTGGCCGTCACGCCCGCGCAGCCGGCGTGACGACACCCAGCGATGGAAGACCTGGGTGGCCGGGGCCGGCCGCTGCACCGCCAGCGGCTTGAGCTCGGCCGTGATGCGCGTCACCTCGCGCCGGTTGATGCCGGTGGCCGTGGCCACCTGGCTCACGTCGCGCGATGGCGCGGCGCCGGCCTCTCGCCGCAGGTCGCGTGCGGCACGCACATACGCACGCTTGAAGAGCTCCTCGGCCTGCGCGAAGGGCAGTCCCTGAGAGACGCACAGCTGCGCCAGGGGCGCCAGCACGGCCTCTGCGGCGTCGAGTAACAACTGCTGACGATCGTCGATTGACATGGGTGGGACCGAGGCGCAATCTTAAATGCGCAATTTGTGCATTTCAAGAACGTGGTCAGAACAAGGAGATTCCGATGCCCACCTACCAACTCAATGTCAACGGCGTCGATCGCAGCGTCACCGTGTCTTCCGCCGACATGCCCCTGCTGTGGGTGCTGCGCGACGTGCTGAACCTCACCGGCACCAAGTACGGCTGCGGCATCGAAGTCTGCAAGGCCTGCACGGTGATGATGGACGGTCAGCCCGAGAAGTCCTGCGACGTGGACATCTCGTCGGCGGCCGGCAAGCGCGTGGTCACCATCGAGGGCCTGTCGCCGGACGGCAGCCACCCGGTGCAGAAGGCCTGGATCCAGCACCAGGTGCCGCAGTGCGGCTACTGCCAGCCCGGCATGGTGATGGCCGCGGCCTGCGCCATGAAGGCCGGCCACCACGGCAAGGACATCGCCTCCGAGCTGGGCAACCTGTGCGTGTGCGGCACCTACCAGCGCATCAACAGCGCGGTGGCGGGCCTGTGATGGCCGGCCCGGAGGACACTGCCATGACCGCCTCGATCACTCTCGACCGCCGCCAGTTCCTGGGCGCCGCCGGCGCCTTCACGCTGGCCTTCACGCTGCCCGACCGCGAGGCGGCCGCAGCCGCCGGCGCCACGCGCGTCAACACCTGGCTCAGCATCGGCGCCGACGACTCGGTGACGCTGACCATCGGTGCCTCCGACATGGGCCAGGGCTCCTTCCAGGCGCTGGGCCAGGTGCTGGCCGAAGACCTGATGGTCGACCCGGCGCGCATCAGGCTCGTGCAGGGCGGACCGACCATGACCGCTCCCGCGCCGGTGGGTGCCGCGATCAACACCGTGGGCTCGGGCGTCGTGCGCAACAACTACTGGCGCATGCGCGACGCCGGGGCCATCGCCCGCGAGACGCTGGTGCAGGCGGCCATGAACACGCACGGCGACACGTCGCGAACCAACTGGTCGGTGGCCGACGGCGTCGTCAGGCACGTGTCGGGCGCGAGCTACCGCTACGGCCAGCTGGCGCCGCAGGCGGCCCTGCTCACGCCGCCGTCCAGTGCCGCCCTGGTGCCCGACGCGCAGCTGCGCGTCATCGGCCAGCGCATGGCCCGGCAGGACATTCCTTCGAAGGTGGACGGCAGTGCCCGGTACGGTCTCGACGTGCGGCTGCCGGGCATGCTGTTCGCGGTCGCCAAGCACTGCCCCACCTTCGGCGGCACGCTGGTGGGCTCGCCCGCCAAGCCGGCTTCAGCCATTGCCGTGGTGCCGCTGGCGGTGGCGCCGGGCACCGGCCGTGGTGCCGACGTGGCGGGCAACGTGAACGCCGTGGCGGTGGTGGCGTCCACCACCTGGGACGCCATGCGCGCAGCGCGCTCTCTGAAGCTGACCTGGAAGCTGCCGGCCGCTGCGGCCCAGATGAACTCGGCGCAGATCCTGGCCGATGCCCAGGCCCTGCTGGCGTCGGCACCGGCCTACGTGGCCGGCGGCGCCAATCCGCCGGGCACCAGCTACACCGTCGAAGCGAGTGCGGCCAACCCCGACGCCGCGCTGGCGCGCACCGACGTGCGCACGCTCGACGTCACCTACACCCTGCCGTACGTGGCGCACGCCTGCATGGAGGTGCTCAACTGCGCCGTCGACTACGTGCCCGGCGTGCGCTGCGACGTCTACGCCCCCACGCAGTCGGCCCGCAGCGCGCTGGCCATCACCATGGCCCTGACCGGCATGAGCGAGAGCCAGGTGACCATACACACCACCTTGCTGGGCGGCGGCCTGGGACGCAAGGCGGAGGTCGACTTCATCGCACAGGCCGTGCAGCTGGGCATGGCGCTGAAGCGGCCGGTGCAGCTGGTGTACCCGCGCGAGGAGGACTTCACCCACGACCAGTTCCGCCCGATGGCGGCCGTGCGGGTGCGGGCCGCCCTGACGCCGACCAACGGCGTCGCGGCCTGGGTGTACCGCAACGTGTCGCCTTCGATCCTGGGCCAGCGCGGCAGCGTGCTGGGTGCGCGCGGCGACAGCCAGGGCTACGAGGCCTCCAACGCCCTGCCGTACGACTTCGGCGCGCGGCGCGTGGAGTGGGTGAGCCACCCGTCGCCGATCCCGGTGGGCTTCTGGCGCAGCGTGGGCGCGTCGATCAACACCTTTGCCGTCGAGTCGGCCATCAACGAGCTGGCGCTGATGGCCGGCCAGGACGCCCTGCAGTTCCGGCGTGCCCGCCTGACCGACCCGCGCTGGCTGGCCGTGCTCGACGCCGTGGCGGGCGCCTCGGCCTGGAGCACGCCGCCGCGCACAGGCACGGCGCGTGGCGTGGCCATCGGCTCGGCCTTCAACAGCATCGTGGCGATGGTGGTCGAGGTCAGCGGCAGCAGCCTGACGAGCTTCAAGGTGACACGCGTGTGGCTGGCCATCGACTGCTACCTCACGGTGAACCCGCTCAACGTCGAGGCGCAGCTCATCGGCGGCGTCGTGCACGGCATGAATGCTGCGCTGTATGGCCAGCAGACCTTCGTCAACGGCGCGGCGCAGCGCAGGAACTTCAACACCAACCCGATGATCAAGCTCAAGCAGATGCCGGTGGTGTCGGTGACGCAGGTGCCGCGGCCGGCCACGACCGACCGCACGGTGGCCATCGGCGGCGTGGGCGAGCTCGGCGTGCCGACCTTCGCACCGGCGCTGGCCGGCGCGCTGCTGCGCCTGACCGGGCAGCGCGTCCGCTCGCTGCCGCTGTTCCCGGGAGCGACCATGGGCGACTGAGGTTGCGGGAGGCGAGAGGCGGACCCGACCCGGGCCCTGCGGGCCAAGCCGGCGTTCGCCTCCCGACCGCGATGTTCAGCGACCTGATCAGCCCGCCCTGGCGCCGGCGGATGGACGCCGGCATCGAAGACTGTTCTTGCATACAGTACTGAAGTTGCATACAGTTCGCTTCCCCCAGGAGCGAACCATGCGAACGAACGACCAGCACAGCGACCAGAACAGCGACCAGAACAGCGACCTGCACGCCCAGTACCGCTTCGTCTACCAGCCCGCGCCCGAACGCCTGCCGCGCTGGCTGCTGCGCGTGTGGGGCTGGTTCTGAGCCCATCGCTTCCATGAACGCACCCCTGCGCCCTGAAGTGCTGCTGCGCGTCGGCGAGCCACCGCAGGCGGCCTTGCCGCTGGCCACGGCCGGCGTGCTGCGCTACGTGTGGGAAGGGCGCTGGGGATCGATGCTGATCGAGGTCGTGGCCGACGACGTGTTCGTCAACGGCCAGCGCGTCGTGCCGCACGAGGCGCCCCCCGGCGTGCGACCCGGGCCCTGACAGCCCCGGCCCTGCCCGCGCCCCGGCCGCACCCTCAAGCCATGAAGCCCAGGTTGCGCGACCCGGCGTTGAAGTTGGCGAGGTTCGGCAACACCGCCAGGGCCTGGCTGTCCGACAGGCCGAACCAGCGCCCGAGCGTGGCGCCCGGCGGGTCCACCGACGTGGTGGGCAGCAGGGCGCCGTTGCGCACCTGATCCGGGCTGTCGAACTCGCCGGTGCGCGGGTTTCGGGTGACCAGCGTGGGGAAGCTGCGGTACGGGTCGCCGTCCGCGTCGCCGTCCACACCTTCGCACGAAGGTGGCGCGACCGGGAGCACGCCGCGCGGGCGAGGCTCAGTCGAGCTTCAGCCCCAGCTCCAGGGCCTTCTTGGGCAGCACGGCCAGCTCGCGCTGGATCACTTCGTTGAAGGCCTCGACGGTGTTGCCGCTGGTGGGCGACACGCCGCCCAGCTCGCCCAGGCGGCGACGGAACTCGGGCTCGGCGACGATCTGCGCCACCTTCTGGTTCAGCAGGGACACCACCGCCGGCGGCGTCTTGGCCGGCGCAACAAGGCCGAACCACATGTCGAAGTCGACACCGCCGCGCAGGCCCTGTTCGGTGAGCGTCGGCAGGTCGGGCCACAGCTCGGAGCGTGTGGCGCGCAGCTGGCCCAGCGCCTTCAGCTTGCCGGCCTGGATCTGCGCACGGGCGTCGGCCGTGCCCAGCAGGCCCCAGCGCACCTCGCTGGTCAGCAGGGCCTGCACCAGCGGCGCGCCGCCCTTGTAGGGCACATGGGTGTAGTTGCCGTCGGCCGCCGCATTGACCAGTTCCGAGGCCACGTGCGAGATGCCGCCCGCCCCGGTGGAGCCGTAGGGCAGGCCGCCCTTGCCCGCGGCCTTGCCGGCCGCCACCAGGTCCTGCACCGTCTTCCAGGGCGAATCGAGGGGCACCACCAGGACCAGCGGCGCGAGCATCACGCGCGCCACGGGCACCACGTCGGCCGAGGTGAAGCCGGCCTTGCTGTAGGTGGTGGGGTTGATCGACAACATGCCGGTCAGGCTCATCGCCAGCGTGTAGCCGTCGGCCGGGCTCTGCAGCAGGCTCACCATGCCCAGGTTGCCGCTGGCGCCGGGACGGTTCTCGACGATGACGTTCTGCTTCAGCTCTTCCTGCAGGCGCTGCGCCACCAGGCGCGCGGAAACGTCGGTGGCGCCACCGGCCGGGTAGGGCACGATGATGCGCATCGGCTTGTTCGGGAAGGCGGCGGTCTGTGCCAGCACCGGCAGGGCGGCGATCAGGGCCGAGCCGATCAGGGTGGCGCTGGCGAGGCGGCGGGTCATGGACATGGAGGTCTCCTCGTGTTGTGGGGGTCAAGACAGTGGGTGTCGGACACGGCGCTTCAGCGCTTGCCGGTCGCGCCGCCCAGCTCGTAGTGCGCCTGGCGCTGCTCCAGATCGTGCCAGCCGATCAGCTGCTTGAAGTCCGCCATCGTGGCGCGCGGGCAGGGCAGCTCGCCCATCGGCTCGCCGCGCCGCGCCGCCAGGGCGTCGAGGTTGGCGCGCAGGGCGTGCACCACGCTCAGCAGGCTCACGATCGGGTAGGTGGCGAAGCCCGCCACCGATTCGATCTGTGACCGGTTCAGGGCGGCCATCCAGGTGCCTTCCATCAGCTGCAGCGACAGCGGCCGGCCGCAGGTCTGGCGCAATTTCACCAGGTCGGCGTGGCTGCTGAAGGTGGGCGTGATGGGTTGGATCAGGTCGGCACCTGCTTCGGCATAGCGGGCGGCGCGTTCCAGTGCTTCGCCTGGATCCTTCACATCGGTACGCGCCACGATCAGCAGATCGGGGTCTCGCCGGGCGTCCACCGCAGCGCGGATCTTGGCCACCGCATCGGCCATCGGCAGCGTGACTAGCGTCGTGGCCGCCGCCGGGCAGCGCTTGGGGCTGAGCTGGTCTTCGATGGACAGCGCGGCCACGCCGGCCTTCTCGAAGGCGCGCACGGTGCGCTGCGTATTCAGCACGTTGCCGTAGCCGGTGTCGGCATCGGCGAAGATCGGCTTGCTCACGACGTTGGCGATGTGGTCGACCACGCCGAGGTTCTCGCTCAGCGTGTACAGCTCCATGTCGGGCTGGCCCAGCAGCGAGGCCGAGATGCCGAAGCCGGTGGTGAACACGCCGTCGAAGGCCGACTGGTCCACCAGCAGCGCCGACAGCGCATCCTGCGCGCCGGCGAACCACACGGTGTGGCCGCTGGCCAGGCGCTGCTTCAGCCGCTGACGTTGTTCGTTCATGTGGGGGCTCCTGCGCTGCGCTTGAGGCGCCGCTGAAGGTAGGGAATGAGGCCGCCGGCCTCGAGGGTCTGGCGCTCGGCGGCGCCCAGGGGTTGCAGCGGCAGCGTGCTGCCACGAGCGGGCAGGCGCACGACGCCGGCGGCCCAGTCGACCTCGATGGGATCACCGCGCTGCGCGGCCGCCAGGATGCCGGGGCAGGTGACCAGCGGGAAGCCCATGCTGATCTCGCCGCGGAAGAAGCCGGGCGAGAACGATTCGGCCACCACGCCGGCGATGCCCAGGTGGCGCATCGCGCGCATCGCCGGGTAGTGCGGATGGCCGTAGCCGAAGTTGCGCGCGCCCACCAGCAGGTCGCCCTTCTGCACGCTGGCCGCGAATCCCGGGTCGCGGTCGGCCATCGCCAGGGCGGCGAGTTCCTTCACGTCGGTGATCTTGATGTTGCGCACGCCGACGATGAGGTCGATGTCGTAGTCGTCCTCGTCGAAGACCCAGGCCACGCGGCCGCGCAGGTTGGGCAGGCTCATGACGACGCCCCCGCGCTGTCCGGCGAGTGCTTGAGGTAGGGCCTCGGATCGGCGATGCGCCCTTCGATCGCCGAGGCGGCCACGACGGCGGCATTGCAGATGTAGATCTCGCTGTCCACGCTGCCCATGCGCCCCGGCGTGTTCAGCGTGCCGGTGGACACGGCGCGCTGGCCGTCGGCCATGGTGGCGATGCGGCCGTAGCAGTAGTCGCAGGTGGGCGAGCTGATGAAGGCGCCGGCCTCCACCAGGCATTCGATGAGACCTTCGCGCGCCGCCTGCGCCATGATGGCCTGCGAAGTGGGCACCACGTGCAGCTGGAAGCCGGGCTTGACCTGCCGGCCGCGCAGCACGTCGGCCGCCGCACGCAGGTCTTCCAGGCGGCCGCTGGCGCAGGAGCCGAGGTAGCCGCTGTGCACCTCGATCCCCAGGTGCTCGGTCAGGTCGCGCGTGTTGGCGGGACTGGGTGGCACCACCACGATGGGCTGCAGGTCCGACACGTCGACCGTCACCACGCGCTCGTAGACGGCGTCTTCGTCGGGATGCACCGGCGCCAGGTCGATCTTGGCGCGCCCCTGGGTGTAGGCCAGCGTGCGCGCGTCGGGGGCGATCAGCATGGTGTTCGCACCGAGGAACATCGCCTGGCCGCAGATCGTCTGCCGGCCTTCGATGCTCATCGCCTCGATCACCGGCCCGGCCAGCTCCACGGCCTTGAAGGCGCAGGACGACGGCCCCATCACGCGCACCAGGTGGTGGAACACGTCGCGCGCCATCACGCCCGGCTGCAGCCGCCCGGTGATGACGATCTTCACCGTGGCCGGCACGGTCATGGCCAGCGTGGGCGACACATAGGCTTCGAGCACGCCCTTGCGCGCGCCGAAGGCGTAGGTGCCGAAGGCGCCGAGCTGGCTGACATGCCCGTCGAAGTGCACGACGAAGGCGCCGGGCGTGGCATAGCCCAGTTCGGCCGAGACCTGGTGCCCGATGCCCTTGCGCTCGTGCACCGGCACGCCCTGCGCCGCGCCCCAGGTGCGGGTCACGCGGTGCAGCTCTTCCTCCTTCGGCGTGGCCGCCGGCACCATGTGGTCGATGAACAGCACGAAGCGTTCGGGGCGCTCGACCTGGTCGACGCCGAATTCCTCGCGGGCCTCGCGGAAGAAGACGTCGGTGTAGCCGGGGAAGTCGTAGCTGATGACGAAATCGGGGCGCGCCTCGATCTCGTCGCCGGGCTGCACGAAGGCCCGTCCGCTGGCGCGGGCGAGGATCTTCTCGGTCATCGTCTGGGGAAGTCGGGCTGCTACCATTTCTGCATCGTGGCAAAGCTGAGCGTCGGAGATCAGAAGGCATTGAAAGCCATGCACGGCAGGCCTGGTTCCTCGCAAACCCGAAGGTTTGCCACATGGTGGCAGAACGATGGTCCGGCCGCGATGGCGCCGGGCGGCCGCAGGGCATGAGCGGTCGCGACCCCGCCGCGGCGCCGCCCAGCGGCACCCAGAGCATCGAGCGCGTGGTCCACATGCTGCGCGTGGTGGCCTCGCGCGGCCGCGGCGGCATGCGGCTGGGCGATGTCACCGCGGCCACCGGCCTGCCCAGCTCCACCTGCTTCCGCATGCTGCAGCGCCTGGAGATCGAAGGCATGGTGGAACGCCACCCGGTGACGCGCAAATACGCGCTGGGCCCGCTGCTCTACGAACTGGGGCTGCTGGCCCGGCCGCGTTTCCATCTGGCCGAGCGTTGCGAAGAGACCCTGGCCGCGCTGGCCGAACGCACGCAGGACACGGTGTACCTGAGCGAGCGGCGCGGGCTGGAAGCCGTGTGCTCGGCGCGGGCGCTGGGCGACTTCCCCATCAAGGCGCTGACGCTGGACGTCGGCATCCGCCGGCCGCTGGGCGTCGGGGCCGGGGGCCTGGCCATCCTCTGCGCGCTGCCAGCCAGCGAGGCCGACGAGATCATCGAGGCCCAGGCCGACCACTACCCCAAGATGTCGACGCTGAGCGCCGACCGCGTGCGCGCGGCGGTGGCCGAGGGGCGGGAGCGGGGCTTCGCCTTCCTCGATGCGGCGGTGTTTCCCGGCACGGCCGCGGTCGGCGTGGCCATCCCGGCGCTGGCGCCGACGGCCGCGATCAGCGTGGCCGCGATCGCGTCACGGCTGGACGAGACCCGCCGCCTGCAGATCGCGGCGGAACTGCAGGCGCAGGTTCAAGTGCTGAGCCGCCTGCTGGGCCCTGCCATGGCGCCCGCTGCCGATGCAGCGGCATGAACGCGGCCTGAACGGGACGTGAGCGGCCCCTCGACCCGGCGCTGACCGCTCAGGCCGCCACGGCCTCGGCGCGCGACAGGCTCACGATCTGCTCGATCAAGTGCTGCTTCATGGCTTCTGCCGTGGCGTTGTCGCCCTGGCAGGTGCCTGCGGCGTGGTGGCCGCCGCCGCCGTGCGACAGCATCAGCTCGCCCACCATCAGCTTGTTGCCGCGGTCGAAGATCGACTTGCCGACGGTGTAGACGGTGTTCATCTTCTCGCGGCCCCACATCACGTGCATGCTGATGTCGCACTGCGGGTACATCGCGTAGACCACGAAGCGGTTGCCGGCGTAGATGGTGGGCTCGTTGCGCAGGTCCAGCACCACCAGGTTGTCGTGCACCTCGGCCACGCGCGCGATCTGCTCGCGGAACAGCGCGTGCTGCGCGAAGAACAGGTCGACGCGCTCCTTCACGTCGGGCAGCGCCAGGATCTGGTCGATGCTCAGATCGCGGCAGCAGTCGATGAGCATCATCATCAGCTGGTAGTTCGAGACGCGGAACTCGCGGAAGCGGCCCAGGCCGGTGCGGGCGTCCATCAGGAAGCTCAGCAGTTCCCAGCCGCGCGGGTTCAGCACGTCGTCCATGCTGAAGCCGGCACTGTCGGCCTTGTCCACCGCGTCCATCATGGCGTCGCTGACGCGCGGGAAGCGTGCCTTGCCGCCGTAGTGGTCGTACACCACGCGCGCGGCCGACTTGGCGTCGGCCTTCAGGATGTAGTTGGGCGTGGCCTTGCCGTCGTTGCGCAGGCCTTCGCTGGCGTGGTGATCGAAGCACATGCCGCAGCCGGGCACGTAGGGCAGGTTGGTGAGGATGTCGCGCTCGGTCACGGCCACCTTGCCGTCCTGCACGTCCTTCGGGTGGTGGAACACGATCTCGCCCAGCATGCCCATCTCCTTGAGCAGCACGGCGCAGACGAGGCCGTCCATGTCGCTGCGGGTCAACAGGCGGTACTTCGGGTCGGACGTGGTCATGCTCTCGTGCTCCTTGTGGTTGCGGCGCGCGTCTCTGGCGCGGGCTGGCGGCGGCGCCTTCCCGTGTGCGCGTCCGTGGATATCGGCAGCCCGGTCGCGCGACTTGAGCCGCCGCCGTGCGCCTGCTCGGCGGTCACTCGTGGCCGACCCGGGCCGCCGCGCCGTCAGCACCGCTGTCGTCGCTCTTCTCGTTCTTGCGCGCACCGCGGATGTTCATGGCCGCCAGACAGAATTGCAGCACCACGAGCGCGATGGCCTGCGTGTGCAGGCCCCAGGCGACCCACATCGCATTGCTCAGCAGGAAGACCCAGAAACCCGCGGTTCGTCGCCGGCTCGATCGCGAAGCCACCAACCAAGCGGCCGCCACCGTCACCGCCATGGCAGGCCATTGCAACGCCCCGATCAGATCGCCCATCCTGCCCGTGAGGCAAGTGCGGTGCCAGCCGTGCACGGCACCGTCCCGGCCGCCTACAGAAGGGGCTCCACCAGCCGCCCGATGGCTTCCAGGAAGCGTTGCCTGAGGCCCCGGTCCGCCCAGGCGGCGGGGTCCACCCGCACCGAGGCTTCGACGTCCTGCTCGAACAGGGCCTCGAGCTCCTGGCCGAAGTCGTCGCCCAGCACGATGACGTCGATCTCGTTGTTGCCCACGATGCTGCGCCAGTCGAGGTTGCTCGAGCCCACGGTGGAGAACACGCCGTCGACCACCGCGGTCTTGGCGTGCATCACCGTGCGCGTCATCTCGTGGATGCGCACGCCCGACTTCATCAACTGCGCGTAGTGGCTGCGCGCCGCATGCAGCACCATCTGCACGTCGCTGCGGCCCGGCAGCACCAGCTGCACGTCGACGCCGCGCGCGGCAGCGTCGCTGAGCGACTGCACCATGTCCTGGCCGGGTGCGAAGTAGGCCATGGTGAGGTGCACGCTCGCCTGCGAGGCGTCGATGGCGGCCAGCAGGGCCTTGTAGGCCGGATTGAGCCCTTCCTTCGGATTGCCGGCCACCACCTTGACCACGCGCTGTCCTGCCGTGGCCTGCCGCGGCGGCGGGTCGGGCGGCAGCGCGCCGGGGCAGCCCTGGGCTCCCCACGAGCTGCGGAACAGGCCGGCCATGGCGCCCACGGCGGGGCCGCGCACTTCGACCTGCGTGTCGCGCCAGCCTTCGTCCAGCGCCAGGCGGCGGCCCTTGTCGGCAGCGCCGCTGCCGCCCAGACCTCCGAGGCTGCCGCTCCCGCCCGAGCGCCTTCCAGGGGCGCTGCCGCCTGAGCCCCGGGCATAGACGTTGCTGAGGTTGATGCCGCCGGTGAAGGCGATGTCGCTGTCCACCGCCAGCATCTTGCGGTGGTTGCGCTGCAGCAGGCCCCAGTGGCCGGGCCGCTCCAGCGGGTTGACGGGATTGAAGGCGCACACCGCCACGCCGCCCTGCGTCAGGCGCTCGAAGAAGGCCGGGTCGCTGCCCATCGAGCCGACGCTGTCGTACAGCAGCGCCACCTTGACGCCTTCGGCGGCCTTGCGCAGCAGCAGTGCGGCGAACTCGTCCGCCACGCCATCGTCCTCGACGATGTAGCTCTCGAACAGCACGCGCTGGCGCGCCGTGGCGATGGCGGCCTTCATCGCGGCGAAGGTCTGCGGCCCGTCGATGAGCAGCCGGGCGCTGTTGCCGCGGAAAAGGTCGGCCTCGCCGGCGGCGGCCAGCACGCCCAGGTGGCGTTGCACCAGGGCGCCGCGGCCTTCGGCACGCAGCTTCGCGAGGTCCTGCGCCTTGGTGGCGGCGCTCACGGCGCCGGCCCGCCCTTGCATCGTCACAGCCGCCTGGGTGGCCCGCGGCAGCAACGGCTCGATCGCCGGCTGCGGCTCGGGCATGGCCCCGCAGGCCGCGGAGGCGACCAACACGACCGCGACGGGCAGGCCTGCGCACCGTCGCCATGGCATGCCCCGCACGCCCGCGACGTCAGGCGGGCTCATTCACGGCGTCGGCAGGTGGCAGGGCAGGACTCACCGGTCGCGGGGGCAAGGCGCGTGCCCGCGTACACGCGCTGCGTGGGGGGCACGACACTTGCCGGTCGCGACCGACATGAATCGATTCGCAGAGCACGTGTGGGCCACTGCGCAGGCGGAGTTCTCCGATCTGCTCGACCCGGAACAGCTCACCCGCGTGGTGTTGCGCATGACCGTGGCCTTGTTGCTGGGAGCGGCCATCGGGTGGGAGCGCGAGCGGCGCGATGCCGACGCCGGTCTGCGCACACACATGCTGGTGGCGTTGGGATCTGCGCTGTTCGTGCTGGTGCCCGCCGAAGCGGGCATGTCGACCGAGGACCTCAGCCGCGTGGTGCAGGGCATCGTCTCGGGCATCGGCTTCCTGGGGGCGGGCGCCGTGCTCAAGAGCAGCGAAGAAGGCCGTGTGCATGGTTTGACCACGGCTGCCAGCGTATGGGCCACGGCGGCCATCGGCATGGCCGCCGGGCTCGGCCGCGAGGCCACCGCGGTGCTGGCCACCGCTTTCGTGCTGCTGGTGCTGGCGGTCCTGCGGCGGGTCAGCCGAGGCATCCAGTCCAGGGCCAGGGCGGCTGCAAAGTCAGGCCCTGACGACATCGGAAGTGCCCACCGCCAGGCCGCGTCCTGAGCGGTGGCACACCATCTGCCGTGCGATCTCGATGCCGCTGACCGCCATCGACCGAGCTCGCCTGTTCCGTGCCGGCACGCCGCTGAGGCCGTGTCGGCGCCTGACGTGGTGCATCGTGTTGGCCATGCTCCTGGCCGCGGGCGGCTGTTCTTCGCTGAAGGACACCGTGGGCGCCGGGTCCGAACCGCCGCCGGTGCTGCGGCTGGAAGTGGTGGCGCCCGGCCCGCTGGCGGCCTTGCTGCAAGGCTTCCTGGACCTCGGCCGCGTCAACCGCCTGGCCGCCGGCGAGCCGCTGCAGGAGGGCGAGCTCGACCGACTGGTGGCCGCGGCGCCGCAGCAGGCCCGCGATCTGCTCGACACCGAGGGCTACTTCAACGCCGGCATCGCCGTCGAACGCCTTGCCGGCACGAACCCGCCCGCGGTGCGGGTCACCATCGACCCCGGCCCGCGCACGGTGGTGGGCACGGTGCAGATCGGCGCCCGCGGCCCGCTGGCCGAGCCCGTCGACCGTGACGCGCCGCACGCGCGGCAGGCCCTGAAGGCGCTGCGCGACGACTGGCCGCTGACCACCGGCGAACCCTTCCGCGACGCCGCCTGGTCGAGCGCCAAGACCGGCAGCATCGCGGCCCTGCGTGCGCAGGGCTACCTGCAGGCCGACTGGGAGTCGACGCTGGCGCGGGTGGACGCGGCGTTGCAGCGCGCCGACCTCAGCCTGTCGGCTCACAGCGGACCGCTGTTCCGCATGGGCGCCTTGCGCGTGCGCGGGCTGCGGCGGCAGGACGAGTCGACGGTGCGCAACATCGCCGACCTGGAGCCCGGCGTGCCCGCCACCGAGACCCGCCTGCTCGACATCCAGGAACGCCTGCAGACCTCGGACCTGTTCGACCGCGCGACCGTCACGCTGCTGCCCGACGCCGACCGGCCCGAGGCCACCGTGGTCGACGTGCAGCTCGGCGAGCGCAAGCTGCAGGAAGCCACGGTGGGCGTCGGCGTGGGCGCCAACGTGGGCGCGCGCCTGACGCTGGACCACGTGCACCGCCGGCCCTTCGGACAACCCTGGGTGGCGCGCAGCAAGCTCGACCTCTCGCGACTTCGGCAGCGCGTGGAGAGCGAACTCAGCACGCAGACGCTGCCCGACCTGTACCGGCACCTGGTGGGCGGCGCGCTGGAACGTGTGGAGTCCGACACCGACACCGTGACGTCCGCCCGCCTGCGCGTGGGCCGCGCGCAGGACACGCGGCGCATCGACCGCCAGGCCTTCGTGGAGTACCTGCATTCCACCACCGACAGCGCCCTGGGGCGCGAACGCTCGGATGCGCTGGCCGCGCAGTTCCAGGGTGTGTGGCGCAAGCTCGACGACCAGCTGCTGCCCACGCGCGGCCGCGTCTGGCAGGGCCAGTTCGGTGCCGGCTGGGCGCGCTCCGAACCCGGCTCCAACGGTCCCTTCGGCCGCATGTGGGCGCGGCTCGACCTGTACCGGCCGCTGGGCGCCGGCTGGTACGGGCAGGGCCGCGTGGAGCTCGGCCAGGTCTTCGCGCGCAGCGACCTGCGCGTGCCCGAGGCGCTGCGTTTCCGTGCCGGCGGCGACGAGTCGGTGCGCGGCTACGCCTACCGCTCGCTCACCAGCCAGGTCAACGGCGTGGACGTGGGCGGCAATGTCGTCTTCACCGGCAGCGTGGAGGCCTCGCGTCCGCTGCTGGCGCGCTTGCCGCAGCTGTGGGGCGCGGTGTTCGTCGACGCCGGCCGCGCTGCGATGCGCTGGAGTGAACTCGATCCCGCCTGGGGTGTCGGCGCCGGCCTGCGCTACCGCAGCCCCGTGGGGCCGGTCAAGCTCGACCTGGCCTGGGGGCAGGAGCTGCGGCGCCTTCGGCTGCACTTCAGCGTGGGGGTGGCGTTTTGAGCAGCGCACCGCCGGCCCGGGGCGCCCAGCCGCCCGCGCCCCGGCCGCCGGTGCCGGCCGGCCGGCGCGGCGCGCGGCGCGTGTTCCTGCTGGTCCTGGCAGGCCTGCTGGCCTTGCTTCTGCTGGTCGGCGGTGGCGCGTGGTGGGCGTGGCAGTCGCCCGACGCCGCACGCACGGCGCTGCAACGCGTGCCCGGCCTGACGATCGAGAATCCGCAAGGCCGCCTGACCGGTGGGCCGTACGCCGCCGAGCGGCTGCAGTGGGAGGGCGGCGGCCTGCGCGTGGTGATCGAAGGCCTGGCCTGGGACGATGCCGCATGGACCTGGCGCCCGGCCCCCGGCACCTGGGCCGGCCTGGCGCTCACGCGCGCGCGGGCCACCCGCATCGCCGTCACCCGCGTGGCCCCGGCGCCGCCGTCGAAGCCGGCACAGCCGCCGACCAGCCTGGAGCTACCCGTCGAAGTGAGCGCCCCTGGCTTGCGTGTCGGCCGTGTCGAGCTCTTCGACCAGGCACCGCTCACCGCGCTGAGCGCCGACGTGCATCTCGGCGCAGCGGCCGGCAGCGAGCACCGCGTCGACGCGCTGTCGCTGCAGCGCGAAGGGCTGTCCCTGAGCGGGCAGCTGCGCATCGGCACCACTGGCCCGATGCCGCTGCAAGCCGCGTTCGGCGTGGCGACCGCGCCCGATGCAGCCCCGGGCTGGCGCGCCGATGTGACGGCCAGCGGCCCTGTGCAGCGCCTGGCGACCACGGCGCGGCTGCAACTGCGCCCGCAGGCGGCCGGTGGCGAGCCCGCTGTCCGCGCCGCGGCTGCCGCCACGGCGGAAGTGCAGGCCACGATCGCGCCGTTCGCCGCGTGGCCGCTGCTGTCGCTGCTGGCGCAGGCACAGGACCTCGATCTCGCGGCGATCTCGCCGGGCTGGCCGACCACGCGGTTGTCGGGCCGCGTGGTGCTGGCCGAGCCCGCCGCCACGCGGACCCCGGGCGACCCGCTGGCCGTCGACGTCGCGCTGGCCAACGCCGTGCCGGGCCCGGTCGACGCCGGCCGGGTGCCGGTGCACACGCTGCGGTTGCGGCTGCAGGGCAGCCCGGCCGACCTGGGCACGCTGGAGTTCCAGACGCTCGTGGCCGAACTCGCCACGCTGCAGGCCGCGCCGCCCGCGCCGCGCGGCGGCCGACCCGCCGCGGCCACCGCCGTGCTGCAGTCGGCCGGGCGCATCGAGGGCCGTGGGCGCTGGCAGGACCGGCGGCTCACGCTGGACCTCGACCTGCAGACGCTGCAACCGGAGCGGCTGCACGGTGCTGCGCCGCCGATGCAACTCGACGGCAGCGTGGCCGCGCTGCTCGACGGGCTGGCCTCTCCGACCCGGCCTGCCGGGGCCGCTGCCGCGCCGCCTGCCGGCTGGGCCGGTGAACTGAAGCTCGACCTCACCGGCCGCCTGCCGCGCCGCGGCTCGCCGCCGCTCACGCTGCAGGCCGAGTCGCAGTTCGCGCGGGCGGCCGACGGCGGCCTGCGGCTCACGCTGTCTCGCGCGGTGGCCCACGCTCCTGCCCGCGCCGGCCCGCTGGCCCGCGCCACGGCCCAGGCCAGCGCCGAGCGCAGCGCGACGGGGGCCTGGCGCGTGAAATCGGAAGGCGAGCTGCAGCGCTTCGATCCCTCGCCCTGGTGGCCTGCCGCAGCACCCGGCCGCGGACCGCACTCGCTGAACGGCCGCTGGGTGGCCGACCTCGCCTGGGACGGCGCCGCCCGGGTGCCGCTGGCCGATGCGTTGATGGGCAGCGCCCGGTTCGCGTTGGCGGACAGCCAATGGGCGGGCCTGCCCTGGCGGGGCCAGGCCGATGTGCAGGCCAGGGCGCAGGACGTGGTGATCGGTGCCGACCTGCAGGCCGGCCCCAACCGGCTGAAGGGCAGCGCCAGCCTGCAACGCGCCAGGGGCACCGCGCTCCCGCCGATGCGCGGCGACGTCGACATCCAGGCGCCGCAACTCGCTGCGCTGGCGCCCCTGGCCGCGCTGCTGCCCTCCAGCGCCGCGGCCTGGTGGCCGTCGGCCGGTGCGCTGTCCTTGCAGGCGCAGGCCGCAGGCACCTGGCCTTCGCTGCGCAGCACAGGCCGCTGGCGTGCGCAAGGCGTGCACAGCCCGTCGCTGAGCCTGGCCGTGGCCGAGGCCACCTGGTCGCTGTCGCTGGCCGACGCCGACGCCCCGCTGGCCCTGCAGCTCACGGCCAGCGGCCTCGCCGCCGGCGAACGCCGGCTGGACGGTCTCGAAGCCCGCCTGCAGGGCAGCGTGCGAGCGCACCAGCTGACGCTGAGCGCCACCAGCCCCTTGCGCCCGCCCGCCTGGACCGAGGCGGCGTCGGGCGTCACGCCCTCCCTGGGCAGCCGCCTGCTGCTGCAGGGCAGCGGCCAATGGGTGCCGGCCAGGGCAGGGGGAGGCACCTGGCGCGGTGCGCTGGCGGACCTGCGCGCCGAGCCGCGCCGGGCTTCTGCTGCGGGGTCGCCGGGGGTCGCGGGCGCCGAGCCCTCGGCGAGCACCGCCTGGCTGGCGGCCCGCAACCTGCAGGCCACCGTGGTGGTCGGCGCGGGTGCGCAGTTGCGCAGCGCGCTGCTGGCCCCGGGCCGCGTCGAGATCTTCGGCGGCGCGCTGGCGTGGCAGGTCGCGTCGTGGCAGGCCGGTGCCACGCCGCAAGCCCCGCCGCGCCTGTCGCTGCAGGCGCTGGTCGAGCCCGTCGCCGTGGCGCCCTGGCTGGCGCGGTTGCAGCCGCAGCTGGGCTGGCAGGGCGACCTCGCCGTCGGCGGTCGCATCGACGTGCGCAGCGAAGCACGCTTCGACGCCGACGTGGTCTTCCAGCGCACCGGCGGGGACCTGAGCCTGACCGTCGAGGGCATGCGCCGCGCGCTGGAGCTGAGCGACCTGCGCGTGGGCCTGGCCGCCCACGACGGGCTGTGGGAGTTCACCCAGGCCCTGGTGGGCCGCACGGTGGGCGTGGTCGGGGGTCTGCAGAGCCTCCGCAGCACGCCGCAGGCGCTGTGGCCCGAGGCCACGGCGCCGCTCAGCGGCGGCCTCAGCCTCATCGTGCCCGAGCTGGGCGTGTGGGCACCCTGGCTGCCACCGGGCTGGCGCCTGGGGGGCCGGCTGCGCGCCGCGGCATCGTTCGGCGGGCGTTTCTCGGCCCCCGAGTACCGCGGCGAGGTGACCGCCGACGACATGACGGTGCGCAACATCTTCGAAGGCATCCACCTGCGCCAGGGCACGCTGGCGGTGGCGCTGACCGGCACCGAGGCGCGCATTCAGCGCTTCGAGTTCCGCGACGGTCCGGGCACCGGCCTGCTGACGCTGAGCGGCGGCGCGACGTTCGCCGAAGCGCCGCGCGCGCAGCTGCGCGCCAGCGCGACGCGCTTCCGCGTGCTCGACCGCATCGACCGCCGCGTGGCCCTCAGCGGCAACGCCGACGTCGAGCTGCGCGCCGGGCGACTGGGCGCCGCGGGCGCCTTCACCATCGACGAAGGCCTCATCGACATCACGCAGGCCGACGCGCCGTCCAGCGACAGCGACGTGCTGGTGGTCAACCGGCCGCCGCTGCGCCGAAGTGCGGCGCCGGTGGTGGCCGTCTCGCCCGCGGCCCGCCCGCCAGGCCCGGCGCGCAGCCCGCTGGGGGCGGCCGACGTCGACCTGCGCATCGACCTCGGCCAGGCGCTGCGACTGCGCGGCCGCGGGCTGGACACCACGCTGCGCGGCCAGCTGCGCCTCACCACGCCGGGCGGCCAGCTGGCGGTGAACGGTGACATCGACGCCTCGGGTGGCACCTACCGGGCCTACGGCCAGAACCTGCAGATCGTGCGCGGCGGCCTGCGCTTCAGCGGCAACGTGGCCACGCCGGTGCTGGACATCCTGGCGCTGCGCGCCGACATCGACACGCGCGTGGGCGTGGTCGTCACGGGCAGCGTGGCCGCACCGCGCGTGCGGCTGTACAGCGAGCCCGACCTGGGCGAGCTGGACACGCTGACCTGGCTGCTGCTGGGCCGCGCCCCGGAAGGCCTGGGCCGCGACGACACGGCCCTGCTGCAGCGCGCGGCGCTCGCCCTGCTGGCCGGAGACCGCGGCGGCAGCGGCCTCATCCAGCGCCTGGGCCTGGACGAACTGAGCTTGCGGCGCGGCGACAGCGGCGGCGTGAGCGAGACCATCGTGAGCCTGGGCAAGCAGATCAGCCAGCGCCTGTACATCGGCTACGAGCAGGCGCTGGGCGCCGCCGGCGGCACGGTGCAGCTGATCTACCGCATCGCCGGCCGCCTCACGCTGCGTGCGCGCACCGGCAGCGAAAACGCCATCGACGCCATCTGGACCTGGAGATGGGACTGAGACAGGACATGCATCGCCGGAAGGCGATGCGTGCCTGTCGAAGGCGCGAGCCCGATTTCACGGGCGAGGGCTGAGACGGCCTGCCGACGGTGGTCGTGTGCCCGTCCCCTGTCCGCCGCCCTCACTCCCTGCGCAGCAGGTCCCCGAACACCGTGTGCTCGCCGTCCTTGCGGTCGGCGCCAGGCGCGTCGTAGAGCACGAGCCAGCTCGGCTGGCCGCTGGGGCCCGCCAGTGTCGCCGGCAGCTGGCAGATGGCCTCGGCGCGGTTGCTGCCGCGGCCATGGGGCAGGGACACCGACTCGGTCAAGGCCGACTCGAAGCGCACGGGCTCGCGGTTGGCCGCCAGCACGGGCCGGGCGCCGGGCCACTTGAAGACGCGGATCTCGCCGTTCAGCACCATCGTCGGGCCGGCCAGGATGAAGAGGTCGTCCCCCGAGAAGTGCAGGTCGCGCACGCCCAGGCCGTCGAGCTGCAGGAAGTGCTTGCGGATCAGCGTGCCGCTGTCGTCCAGCGGGGCCAGCCGCAGGTCGTCGGTGCGCGGCTCGATCGCGATCTCGAGCAGGGCCGACCAGCCGCGCAGCACGGGGCCGCGCAGGCCGAGCAGCAGACGGCGGCCGTCGACGGCCAGGCCCTCGATGTCGAAGCCGTTGTCCTTGCCGGGGATGGCCAGGTAGGGCCCGAAGTGGGGGTCGTCGGCCAGCGCGCGGGTCAGCAGGTTGTGCTGTGCATCGCCCTTCAAGCGCAGTGCGCGGCGCCCATCACGGGCTTCCCGCACTAGGCAGGGCGCACCGCTGGCGTCGGGCTCGATCGGCAGGCAGGCCAGCAGCCGCCGATTGCCGTCCAGCGCCAGCTTCGTCAGCCGCCTGGCGTTGTCGGCATGGCTGCGATCGGTCTTGACGTTCTTGCGCTTCAGGCCATGCGAGCCCACCACCCACAGCCAGCCGTCGGCCGCGGCCATGCCTTCCAGGTCGGCCTCTTCGTCGGCAGCGCCCGGCAGGTCGAGCAGGTCGGCCAGCGGGAAGTCGCGCACCTCGCCGAAACGCAGTGTTTCCGTGCCGACGGGGTCGAGACGGCGCAGCCGGTCGATGCCGCAGGCCTCGTCGCCCGCCACCCAGAGCCAGTCGCCGGTGAAGGCCGCGCCCGACAGGTTGGAGTGCACCAGCGAGGCCGATGCGAATTCGAGGCGGACGGCGTTGGCGGTTCGGGTGCGGGGCATGGTCGGGGCTCCAGGGATGGGCAGCGTAGTCTGCACCCGGCGCACGGTCCCTCCTGCGAGAAGACCCACGGCGCGCGCGGTGCTTCGCTGGGAACCTGATGCGGAATGACCCCCGCCCCGACCATCTGCTGGCCGAGTTGATGCGCCGTTGCTTCCAGCGCTTCGCTGTGCATCTGGCTGGACGCGCGGCAGCGGTTCCACGGGCAAGATGTGACTCGGTGGGTCGTGAAGGCCGGCACCTGACCCGGCCGAAGCAGGCACACTCCAGCCCCTGTTCCCCACGAGCCCCGTCCGCCCATGAGTGAAGCCCCCGCCCGCCCGCCCATCCCCGACCACCTGTCGACCGACCCGAAGAGCCCGCACCACGTGGCCGCGGTGTTCGAGCACGAGATCGGCATCCGCTTCAACGACAAGGAGCGCTTCGACGTGGCCGAGTACTGCATCAGCGAGGGCTGGTTGAAGGTGCCTTCGGGCAAGACGGTGGACCGCAAGGGCAACCCGCTGCTCATCAAGCTCAAGGGCAAGGTCGAGGCGTTCTACCGCTAGAACGGCCCGTGTCGGCCGGGTCCCGAGCCTGCCCCGTGATCTCATAAGATGCGCCGATCACGGCGGGGGGCGAGGGCGACGGCAGATGATCGAACTTCGGGGCATCGAGACCTTCTACTGGGTCGCCACCCTGGGCGGCTTTCGCGCCGCTGCCGACAAGCTGCACACCAGCCAGCCGGCCATCTCGCAACGCATCACCCAGCTCGAATCGGCCCTCGGGGTGCGGCTGCTCGACCGCGACACGCGCGGCGTGCGGCTGACGGTGAAGGGACAGGCGCTGCTGGCCCACGCCGAGCGCATGCTGCAGATGAAGCACGACATGCTGATGGTGGCGCGGGCGCAGAGCAGCTTCAGCGGGCGCCTGTGCATCGGCGTGGCCGAGACCATCGTGCAGACCTGGCTGCCCACGCTGCTGGAGCGCCTGCACGTGTCCTTCCCCGACCTGGTGCTCGAACTCGAGGTGGACACCAGCACGCCGCTGCGTTCGCATCTGCTGTCGCGCCAGATCGATCTCGCGTTCCTGCTCGGCCCGGTCAGCGAGCCCGGCGTGGAGAACCTGCCACTGTGCCGCTACCCGCTGGCCTGGGTGGCCAGTCCGCGGCTCGACCTCGGGCCCGAGCCGCTCAGCGTCCTGCAGATGGCGCAGTGGCCGATCATCACCTACCCCGCCAGCAGCAAACCCTACCAGGCGGTGCGCTCGCTGCTGCTGCGCCATGGCGTGCGCGCTCCGCGCATGTACGGTTCGGCCTCGCTGAGCATGGCCGTGCGGATGGCGATGGACAGCATCGGCACGGCCCTGATCGCCCCGGTGTTCCTGCACCGCGAACTGGCCGACGGCCGGCTGCGGCAGCTGGACGTGGCCGACGCCCACATCCCCGACCTCGACTTCAACGCCGCCTGGCGCCAGGGCACCGACAGCCACGTCGCGGCGGCCATCGCGCGGCTGGCGGCGCAGATCGCGGCGGGTGAACCGGCCAGCGAAGTCGACGAGTCCCTGATCCCGGGGGAAGCCCTGACTGATCTGCCTGGCTTATCAGCGCCCATCTGAACAAACGATTAGTCAGCGCACGAGGCTTGGGATTCAATGGGATGCACACCCCCCACGCAGCCCGAGGCCCTCGTCCGATGCCCACGTCCTCAGCGTCTCCAGCCCCTTCGGCGATGCCGGCCAACGCGGGCCGCGACGCGCGGCTTCAGATCCGTGCGAAGGCGTTGACGGGCCCCACCGGGGCGCTGGCGCCGGGGTACGCGCAGGCCAACCTGGCCATCCTGCCGAAGGCGCTGGCCGACGACTTCCTGCGCTTCTGCCAGCGCAACCCGCGGCCGTGTCCGCTGCTGGCAGTGTCCGAACCCGGCGACCCACGCTTGCCTGCGCTGGGCGAGGACCTCGACATCCGCACCGACCTGGCTCGCTTCCGCGTCTGGCGCGACGGGCGCGTGGCCGAAGTACCCGGCGACCTGCTGGCGCTGTGGCGCGACGACCTCGTGGTCTTCGCCATCGGTTGCTCGTTCTCGTTCGACGAACTGCTGCAGGCCGAGGGCATCGACGTGCGCCACGTCTCGATGGGCTGCAACGTGCCGATGTACCGCACGAACAGGCCGACGTCGCCGGCCGGCCCCTTCGCCGGGCCGATGGTGGTGTCGATGCGGCCGATGAGCGCGGCCGACGCCATCCGCGCCGTGCAGGTCACCTCGCGCTTCCCGGCAGTGCACGGCGCGCCGGTGCACCTGGGCGACCCGTCGCTGATCGGCATCCAGGACCTCGCGCGGCCCGATTACGGCGACGCGGTGGACCTGCGCCCCGGCGAGCTGCCCGTGTTCTGGGCCTGCGGCGTCACGCCGCAGGCCGCCATCGCCGCCGCCCGCATCCCGTTCTGCATCACGCACGCGCCCGGCTACATGCTGGTCACCGACTTGAAGACCCAGGCGCTGGCCGCGTTCTGAACGCCCGCGTCGCCCAACGCTCCGGGTGCCTGCGGCCCCGGTGCCCTGCCCCCAGGCCCCTCGACCCACCTTCCTCGGAGAACGTCCCATGAAAGCCTTCACCCTCGCCCTGACCGCCGGATTCGCCGCTGCCCTGCTCGGCACCTCGGCCTTCGCGCAGGAGCTGCCGAAGACGGCGCTGCGCATCACCGGCGGGCTGTCCAACCTGAGCCCGTACAACGACTACGAAAAGCCGTTCTGGACCAAGACCATCCCCGAGCTGTCGAAGGGCCAGGTCACGGCCGAGATCAAGGGCTTCAATGAGATGGGCATCAAGGGCCCCGAGCTGCTGCGCCTGATGTCGCAGGGCGTCATCGAGTTCGGCAGTGCCACGCTGTCGTACTTCGCCGGTGACAACCCGATCAACGAAGCGATCGACCTCGCCGGCTTGGCGCCCGACGTGAAGACCGCGCGGCAGGTCACCGACGCCTTCGAGCCGGTCTACGCCAAGCTCTACGGCGACAACGCCAAGGTGCGCCTGCTGGGCATCTCCACCTACCCGGGCCAGGTGCTGTTCTGCAATGCGCCCATCCGCAGCCTGGCCGACATGAAGGGCAAGAAGGTGCGCACCAGCAGCCGCACGCAGGCCGACTTCGTCGAGGCGCTGGGCGGCGCCAGCGTGACCATGGCCTTCGGCGAAGTGGTGCCGGCGCTGCAGAACAAGGTGGTCGACTGCGCCATCACCGGCTCGCTGTCGGGCTACTCGGCCAAGTGGTACGAGGTCTCCACCCACCTGATGGCCCTGCCCATCAATTGGAACCAGCAGATCCATGCCGTCAACCAGGGCACCTGGGACAAGCTCGACCCCAAGGTGCGCGACTTCCTGCAGAAGAACGTGGCCACGCTGGTCGACAGCATCTGGGACGCCGCTGCGCAGCAGACGCAGGAAGGCTACGACTGCAACACCGGTGCGGCCGCCTGCAAGCGCGAGGTGAAGGGCAAGATGACGCTGGTGCAGCCGTCGGACGCCGACCGCGCGCAACTGGCGAAGATCCGCGAGGTGGTGCTGGCGAAGTGGGCGGCGCGCTGCTCGGTGCAGTGCGTGAGCGACTTCAACGGCACGGTGGGCAAGCTGCTCAAGGTCACGGCCGTCAAGTGAGGCGCAGGCTGCCATGACCGGCTTGCGCTCCGACCCCGCGAAGCAGGTACAGCTGGCGCGGCTGCTGGCCCTCGCGGCGCGCCTGTCGCGCTATGGCGTCTGGGTCGGCGGCACGCTGACCCTGGCCAGCGCGCTGCTCATCACCTACGACGTCACCGTGCGCCGAATCTTCGGCGTGACGATCGGCGGTTCCGACGAACTGTCGGGTTATGCCTTCGCCATCAGCACCTCGTGGGCGCTGGCCTACACCGCGCTGGAACGGGCCAACGTGCGCGTCGACGTGATCTACCAGCACCTGCCGGTGCGCGTGGCGGCGATGGTCGACTGGCTGGCGCTGGTCTCGCTGGCGGTGTTCTCGGTCTACCTCAGCTGGTACGCGCAGGACGTGGCGATGCAGTCCTGGGCGCAGTCCTCGCGCAGCAACACGCCGCTGGCCACGCCGCTGTGGCTGCCGCAGATGGCCTGGGTGGCCGGGCTGCTGTGGTTCTCGCTGGTGCTGCTGCTGATGCTGCTGCGCGCCTCGGCGGCGCTGGTTACCGGCGACCTCGCCACGCTGCGCGCCGTGTGCGGCGTCAAGTCGGCTCAGGAAGAAGCCAAGGAAGAAGCCGACATGGGCGTGCGCATGGTGCGGGGCGACGCGGCATGATCGGCGTCGCGCTGATCCTGCTGCTGGCCCTCATCGGCCTGAGCCTGCCGGTGGCCGCGGCGCTGGGCGTGCTGGGCCTGCTGCTCGACCCACTGTATTCGATGCTGCCGCTGAGCCGCGCGATGGGCGAGATGGCCTGGAGCTCCAGCGTCGAGTTCCTGCTGGTGGCCATCCCGCTGTTCATCATGCTGGGCGAGATCCTGCTGCGCTCGGGCTTCGCCGAACGCATGTACGGCGCCATGAGCCTGTGGCTGTCGTGGCTGCCGGGCGGGCTGATGCACGCCAACATCGGCGCGTCGACGCTGTTCGCCGCGACCTCGGGCTCCAGCGTGGCCACCGCCGCCACGGTGGGCACGGTGGCCATCCCACAGATCCAGCGCTTCGGCTACAACGAATCGCTGTTCCTGGGCAGCATCGCGGCTGGCGGCACGCTGGGCATCCTGATCCCGCCGTCGATCAACCTCGTGATCTACGGCGTGCTCACCAACTCGTCGGTGCCCAAGCTGTACCTTGCCGGCATCCTGCCGGGCATCCTGATGGCGCTGCTGTTCATGGCGGTCATCATCGTGGCCTGCAAGCTCAGGCCGGGCTGGGGCGGTCAGCGCATCAGCGCCAGCTGGGGCGAACGTCTGGCGAGCCTGGTGCACCTGTTGCCGCCGCTGGGTATCTTCGTGCTGGTGGTGGGCTCCATCTACGCCGGTGTGGCAACGCCCACCGAAGCCGCGGCGCTGGGTGTGGTGGGCGCGCTGGTCCTGGCCGCCGCCTACCGGCGGCTGAACCTGGCCATGCTGCGCGAGGTGATGGAAAGCTCGATGCGCGCCACGGCGATGATCATGATCATCGTCATCGCCGCCAGCTTCCTGAACTTCGTCATGTCGGCCATCGGCCTGACCACCGCCATCACCAGCACCATCACCGGCCTGGGCTGGTCGCCGGGCTGGATGCTGCTGGCCGTGGTGGTGTTCTACGTCATCCTCGGCTGCTTCATGGAAACGCTGTCGATGATGATCACCACCATCCCCATCACCGCGCCCATCATGATCGCGCTGGGCTACGACCCGATCTGGTTCGGCATCGTGATCATCCTGCTGGTCGAGACGGCGCTCATCACGCCGCCGGTGGGGCTGAACCTCTTCGTCGTGCAGAGCCTGCGGAAATCCGGCTCGATGCAGGCGGTGATCGTCGGCTCGCTGCCCTTCGTGCTGGCGCTGTTCGTGATGATCGGCCTGCTGGCCGCCGTGCCCGGGCTGGCGCTGTGGCTGCCGGCCATGTTCTCGCAGTGACCTCCACTCCCCCACACCGAAAGACACCATGAGACTCGCCTTCACCCTCGACGGCGCCGCGGGCCGCCAGCCGCTGCAGGTCGACATCGACCAGCTCGTCATCGCCGGCTGGGCCGGGCGCGACCACCACGCCATCGAGCACCACATCGAAGAGCTCGCCGCCATCGGCGTGCCGCGCCCCAGCGCCGTGCCGCTGTACTACCGCGTGGCCGCCAACCAGCTGGTGCAGGACGAGGCCGTGCAGTGCGTGGGCCCCGACAGCTCCGGCGAAGCCGAGGTCTTCGTCTTCACGGTGGACGGCGAGATGTTCCTGTCGATCGCTTCCGACCACACCGACCGCAAGCTCGAGTCGCACAGCGTGGCTCTGTCCAAGCAGCTGTGCGTGAAGCCGGTGGCGCGCACCGCCTGGCGCTTCGCCGACGTGGCGGGCCACTGGGACGAGCTGCAGCTGCGCTCGCGCATCGTCGAGAACGGCCGCGAGGTGGCCTACCAGGACGGCACGCTGGCCAGCCTGCGCACGCCGCAAGACCTTATCCAGCGCCACATCGGCGGCGGCACGCTGCCGGCGGGCACCGGCATGCTGTGCGGCACGATGGCGGTGATCGGCGGCATCCGCCCGGCCAGCGTGTTCGAGATGGAGCTGACCGACCCGCGCAGCGGCCGCATCATCCGCCACCGCTACACGCAGACGCTGCTGCCGCACATCGCGTGACCGCACTCAGGAGCCCGAGCATGCTGCCCACCATCGAAGCGCTGGCCGCCGAACTGGCGAGCGGCCGCACCACCTCTGTCGCGCTGACCAGCGCGGCGCTGGCACGCGCCAGCGATCCGGCAGGCGAGGGCGCCCGGGTCTTCACACGGCTCGACGCCGACCGCGCGATGGCGCTGGCCCGCGCGTCCGACGCGCTGCGCGCCGCGGGTGCCGTGCGCTCGCCGCTCGACGGCCTGCCGTTGTCGGTGAAGGACCTGTTCGACGTGGCCGGGCAGGTCACGGCGGCCGGCTCGGTGCTGCTGCGCGACGCCGCGCCCGCAGCGCAGAGCGCTATCGTCGTGCAGCGCCTGCTGGCTGCCGGCGCGGTGATCGTCGGCCGCACCAACATGACCGAGTTCGCCTACTCGGGCCTGGGCATCAACCCGCACTACGGCACACCGCGCAATGCCTGGGACCGCAGCACCGGCCGCATCCCCGGCGGTTCGTCGTCGGGGGCCGCGGTGTCGGTGACCGACGGCATGGCCGTGGCCGCACTGGGCACTGACACAGGCGGCTCGGTGCGCATCCCCTCCGCGTTGTGCGGCCTGGCCGGCTTCAAGCCGACGGCTTCGCGCGTGCCGATGGAAGGCGTTCTGCCGCTGGCCACCGCGCTCGACAGCGTCGGGCCGCTGGCGGCGTCGGTGCGCTGCTGCGCCATCCTCGACGCGCTGCTGGCCGGCGAGGCCATGCCGGTGGCGGCAGCGTCCGACCTCGTCGACGTGCGGCTGGCCATCCCCACCGACGTGGTGCTCGACGACCTGGACGCCCCCGTCGCCGCCGCCTTCGAGCGGGCCTGCAGCGCCCTGAGCGCCGCCGGCGCCCGCCTGCGCCGCGTGGCCGTACCCGAATTCGCCGAGCTGCCGAAGATTCACGCGCGCGGCACCTTCACCGCGGCCGAGGCCTGGGCCTGGCACCGTGGGTTCATCGAACACCGCGCCGCCGAGTACGACCCGCGCGTGGTCTCGCGCATTCGCTTCGGCGAGAAGATCACGGCGGCCGACTTCATCGATCTGATGGCGGCGCGCCAGCGCTGGATCGCGTCCGTGCAGGCCCGCGTGGTCGGCTTCGACGCGATGCTGATGCCCACGGTGCCGCAGGTCGCGCCCGCCATCGACACCCTGGTGCAGGACGAGGCCGCCTACTTCCGCGCCAACGGCCTGATGCTGCGCAACCCGACGCTGATCAACTTCCTCGACGGCTGCGCGCTGTCGCTGCCCTGCCATCGCGAGGGCGAAGCGCCGGTGGGCCTGATGCTGGCCGGCCTGGGTGGCCGCGACCACCACGTGCTGGCGCTGGGGCAGGCCGCGGAAATTGTGCTGGCCGGCGTGCGTGCGGCATGATGGGCGCCGCCCGGTTCACCCTCATCGTCGAGCCCCTGACCGAGGCGGCCTTCGCGCCCTTCGGCCGCGTGCTGGGCCTGCCGTGTCCGCCGGACGATCCGCGCACCGCCTTCCGCAGCCCGGCCACCGACTTCTGGCATGCCCACCACTTCCTCACCGGCGAAGGCGGCAGCCCGGAAGTGCTGTGGGTCGACTACCGCAACACCAGCGGACGCGTGCAGACGCTGGAAGCGCACTGGCTCACGCAGCAGGCCATCGTGCCCCTGGGGGGAGACCAGGGTTCAGATCAGGGTGCAGACCGGAGCGGCGTGGTGCAGGTGGTCTGCCCATCGCGCGACGATGGCAGCCGCTTGCCCGACCTGGCGCAGATGCGCGCCTTCCAGATCCCTGCCGGCCAGGGCATCTGCATGCAGCCCGGCTGCTGGCACACCACCTTCGTCACCGGCGGGCCGGTGACCTGCCTGATGCTGACGCGCGCGTCGACCACGCGCGACCTGCTGGCGCACCTGAACAGCGGCGCCACCGCCACCGAGAGCAGCCTGGTGGCGCTGGCCAGCCTGGACCCGCGCGAGTGGGTCGTGCAGGGCCTGCAGGTGTCGCCGGCGCAGCCAGGCCCAGGCTGAACGGCGCGTTCTGCACGTTCTTCACGGCCGCGCACCCACCGTGGGGCGCTTGCACAATCGACCACCGCCCCTCTTCGACCTTCCTGCATCCCCACTCATGACCACCGCCCCGACGCTCTTCAGCCCCGTGCAACTGGGCCCGCTCACCATGCCCAACCGCGTGATGATTTCGCCCATGTGCCAGTACAGCGCCGAAGGCGGCCTGCCCACGGCCTGGCACCACGCCCACCTGGGCGGTCTGGCGATGTCGGGCGCGGGTCTGCTGTGTCTGGAGGCCACGGCGGTGTCGGCCGAAGGCCGCATCACGCCCGGCTGCCTGGGCTTGTGGAGCGACGCGCACGAGGTCGCGCTCAAGGCCCTGGTCGGCCGCCTGCGCAGCTTCGCGACCATGCCGCTGGCGCTGCAGCTCTCGCACGCCGGCCGCAAGGCGTCGAGCCGCAGCCCGTGGCAGGGCGGCTCGCTGATCGACCCCGAAGACCCGACCTCGGGCGGCTGGACGCCGCTGGGCCCGTCGGCCGTGGCGCACAAGCCGTCCGAGAAGGCACCGCTGGCGATGACCTCCGCCCAGGTGAAGCACGTGGTGGCCGACTTCGCACGCGCAGCGGCCCGGGCGCGCGCCATCGGCTTCGAGGCCATCGAGCTGCACATGGCGCACGGCTATCTGATGCACCAGTTCATGTCGCCACTGTCGAACCAGCGCGACGACGCCTATGGCGGCACCCTCGAGAACCGGCTGCGCCTGCCGCTCGAGGCCTTCGACGCCGTGCGCGAGGCCGCCGGCCCGGGCGTGGCCGTGGGCGTGCGGCTGTCGGCCACCGACTGGGCCGAGCCGCAGGGCTGGGACCTCGCCCAGAGCATCGTGCTGTCGAAGCAGCTGCAAGCCCGCGGCTGCGACTTCCTGGACATCTCTTCCGGGGGCGTGTGGAGCGGCCAGAAGATACCGCTCGGCCCGGGCTACCAGGTGCACCTGGCAGAGGCCATCAAGCGCGAGGTGGACATCCCCGTGGTGACGGTGGGCCTCATCACGCAGGCGCGGCAGGCCGAGGACATCGTCTCGCAGGGCCGGGCCGACGTGGTGGCGATGGCGCGAGGCTTCCTTTTCGATCCGCGCTGGCCCTGGCGCGCAGCGGCGGAATTGGGCGGCACTGTGGCCGTGCCGCCTCAGCTCATCCGCGCCTTGCCCGCCGGCCACGCGCCGGTCTTCGGCGACGTGCGCATCGGGCAGCGGTAGGCGGCCTCAGTACAGGTACTGCCCGAAAGCCACACCCGACAAGGCGCGGCGGTGGCCGTCGTCGATGGCGCGCATGCGACGCTCGAGGTCGTAGATGTCGACCGCGCCGCTGAGATAGTCCTCGTCGGCGGGTGAAGTGGATCCGGCCGACGGGCGGCGGGCGAAGAGCGTCTGGAGAAACGTGAACAGTGTCAGCATGGGGAGCTCGTGGAAGGTCGATTCCTAGGGAACCAAGGGTATTCCCTTGGGCGCGAGCGGAACAGGGCAAGATGAAGGTCTTGCCGTGCCCATTGAAGGCTTTCGCAGGTCTGAGGAAGTGGCGGCTTTCGAAGACACTGCGGGCAGGCACAAGCTTCGGCAGCCGGTACCCCTTGTGATGGCATGCCCGTGGGAGCCTGCACGTGATGTCTGAGTTAACATAATATATATCGTACGTTGTATTTCATGGGCCAAGGGTGCTGCACCCTGGACGGGACCGGCATGCTCCTGCACCATCAGGATCCATCGCGAGCACTGCCATGACCGAGGTCGACATCACTTTCCGCGCAGCGCGCGCCGCGGACCTCGAACGCATCGTTCAGTTGCTGGCCGATGACCCGCTCGGCAGCCGAAGGGAGAACGTCGGGCTGCCGCTGGATCGCGGCTATGTGCTGGCCTTCGAGGCGATCTCTGCCGACCCCCACAACGAGGTCATCGTGGCCGAACGCGCCGGGGGGCTGGTGGGCGTGCTGCAGATCACCTACATCCCCAACCTCAGCCACCGCGGAGCGTGGCGGGCGCTCATCGAAGGGGTGCGGGTGGCGGTCGAGGCCCGCTCGACGGGCCTGGGCCGGCGCCTGTTCGAGTGGGCGATCGAGCGCGCCCGCGGGCGCGGCTGCCGCCTGGTCCAGCTCACGTCCGACAAGGCCCGGCCCGACGCCATCCGCTTCTATGAATCGCTGGGGTTCGTGGCCAGCCACGAAGGCCTGAAGCTGCAGCTGGCACCGGTGAACGGGCCGTCGGCGACCGACTGAACGGCGTGGCCGACCGGCCCAGGGGCGGGCCTGGGAAGGCCCTGCGCCAGAATGCCCCGTCGCCACCTTCACCAGGGCCCTGGCCGGGCCCGCCCTGCCCCATGCGCCAACCCAGCACCCACCGTCTCCTCCCTGCGGCCCTTTTCTGCCTGCTGCTCGCCGCCACCGGCGGCGCTTCGGCGCAGGACAAGGGCCAGATCAACCTGCTGTGCAGCGTGGAACTCGAGTGGTGCGGCCTGATGGCCACCAGCTTCGAACGCGAGACCGGCATCAAGGTCAACATGATCCGCAAGAGCACGGGCGAGGTGCTGGCGCAGCTCAACGCCGAACGCGCCAACCCGAAGAACGACGTCTGGTTCGGCGGCACCGCCGACCCCCACCTGCAGGCCGCCGAGCAGGACCTCACCGCTGCCTACACCTCGCCCGAGGCCGGCAAGCTGCAGCCCTGGGCCACGCCGCTGGCGCGCGCTGCGGCGAACAAGTCGGTGGCCGTCTACCTGGGCCCGCTGGGCATCGCCTACAACCCCGAGGTGCTGGCGAAGAAGAAGCTGCCGGTGCCGACCTGCTGGAAGGACCTGGTGCGCGCCGAGTACAAGGGCGAGCTGCAGAACTCCAACCCCAACAGCTCGGGCACGGCCTACACCGGCATCGTCACCTTCGTGCAGCTCTTCGGCGAGGACAAGGCCTTCGAGTACATGGCCGCGCTGCACAGGAACACCACCGAGTACACGCGCTCGGGCGCGGGTCCGGTGAAGAACGTCGGCCGCGGCGAGACCGGCATCGGCATCGGCTTCCTGGCGCTGGCCGCCGGCGAGGCCAAGCAAGGCCTGCCGGTGAAGACGCTGGTGCCTTGCGAGGGCACGGGCTACGAGATCGGCGCGATGAGCCTCGTCAAGGGCGCGCGCAATGCCGAGCAGGCGCGCCGCTTCTACGAATGGCAGCTCACGCCGGCGGCGCAGGCGCTGGCCGCGGCCTCGGGCTCGTACACCATCCCGTCGCACAAGGACACGCCGCTGCACCCGCTGATGCCGCCGGCCGCGCAGATGAAGTTCATCGACTACGACCTGAAGAAGTTCGGTTCGAAGGAAGAGCGCACGCGGCTCATCGGGCGCTGGGAGAAGGAGATCAACCAGGCGCCTCGCTGACGTCGGCGCGGCTGCGCTCTCGGGCCGCCATCGGTGGCGTGGTGTGCCACGGCCCGGGTCGAGGTCGTCAATCGCGACCCAGGCCCCGCGTCACACCACCTCCGGCGGCGCCAGCAGCACGCGGCGGTAGCGTGCCAGCGCGGCGGTGTCGGCCAGCCCCAGCCACTGCGCCACCTGCTCGGGTGCCGTGCCGCGCCGCAGCTGGCGCAGCGCGAAGGTGTGCCGCAGCCTGAAGCTGCCGCCTTCGGCGTCTGACACGCCGGCCGCTGCCAGCACCGCGCGGGCGGCGTTGTACTGCGCCACCTTGCCCCAGGCCCGGCCGGCGCGCGTGGCGGGAAACAGGAAGGGCCCGGGCAGCGCCATCGCCTGGCGGGTCTCCAGCCAGCGGCGCAGCAGGCGGCCCGCCCACGGCGCGATCGGGGCCTCACGCGCCGGCACGGCGCCATGCGCCGGCAGGCGCAGCTTCCAGGGCAGCCCGGCGCTGCGCGCGCCTTCGGCCACCACGCCTTCGAGCGTGGCCACGCGCAGGTCGCCCGGGGTCAGGCCGGCCCCCAGTTGCAGGGCGACGGCCGTGCGGTTGCGCAGCGATTGCCAGGCCTGCGCCGGTGCACCGGTGTCGCCTGCCGCATCGGCGGGCTCGAGCAGCCAGGCGACGAGCCGCCGTGCCTCCTGGGCGTGCAGGTGCTCGGGCAAGGGCGTCTTGTCGGCGGCATTGGCGTAGCGCCAGGCGGGCGTGCTGTGCAGCAAGGTCAGCGCGGCGGTGTTGGGCGCCCGGTCTTCGCGACGGGCGACGTGCGTCGCCACGGCGTCGAAGAGCATCAGCAGCCGCCACGCGTGCCGCGGCGTCAGGTCTTCACTGCCGCCTCGCGACAGCAGATAGGTCTGCAGCTGATCGGCCGTCAAGGCGTGCAGGGACAGGCCGCGCGCCACGGACCAGGCCGTCAGCGCCCCCCACATGCTGCGGTACACGGCCACCGACGAGGCCTCGCGCATGGAGCCATCGGCTTCACGCGTGGCGCGCCAGGCCTCGAAGGCGTCGAGCCAGGCCTGCGGCCCGCCGAGGGCGTAGTCGTCGAAGAGGTCGAGCGTGGTGCCTTGCATGGGATCTGGGGAGGACGGCGTGCTTGCGGAACCTCCGACGGGCCCCGCCGCAGCTTCGCGACCTGTCCACTGTAGCGCGATCGATCCAATACTGAACTAACGGCAGCCCGTTTTCTGGACAGCAGGTAGCGGCTTTGCTGACGCAGCGGCGTTCCAGAGTCGCGGGGTGATCAATGAACGGTCATGCCGTTAGTTCACTTTTTCTGCTGCTCGCGCCACGTCGTCACAACCGGTCGAGGAACCGCGCTTTTCCGCGCTCAAGCCGCCTCCTCCGGCGCCGAAGATTCTCCCCATGGACGCCCACGAATTCGACTCCGCCCCGCCCTTCGTCATCCACCGCGGCCAGCGCCAGCACCGCTTCATGGAATCGACCGATTTCAACGCGGTCTTCCGCGAACTGTTCCGCCCGCTGCGCAACAACATCCGGCGCGGCCTGACCATCGAGGGCCAGCTCTACGGCATGGAGATGGACCCCTGCATCCCGGGCCAGTTGCTCGACACGGTGTGGATCCCGCCGGCATCGCGCGGCGTCGAATCACCCGCGCTGCTGGCCGATGCGCGCCTGCGCCGCTCGATGTTCGACCGCCTGCTCGTCGAGCTGCGCCCGGAGTCGCTGTTCACCTACGTCTGCGAGCGCACGCCCCGCCCTCACCGGCCCACGCTGTACGTCGAGATCGTCTCGGCCGACGCCTGCTTCGGCGCCGACTACCCGATCGGCACGGCCGACGGCTGGCACCGGCGCGAACTGCACGAAGCGCCGCACCGGCGCCTGGACCCCGTCGCGCTGGCCTGACCGGTCCCGCACGGCACGGCGACACGCCCTGCCCGAGGGCCGACGCGCTTGCCGCGCATCAGATCCGGCGCGCCAGCACCACGGCCGCCGCGGAGCCGGCGCCCACCGCCCGGCACCATGCGCGCAGGGCCCACGGCCAATGCGTGCCGGCCAGCGCAGCAGCCTCGTCACGGTGGTGGCACTCGTCGGCCTGGCAGCGTTGCAGCAAGGGCAGCAAGCCGGCGGGTCCGCCGTGGCGCTCGAGGTGGTCGATCTGCTGCTGGTAGTGGCGGTCGACGAAGGTCTCCACCGCGGCGATGGTGGCGTGCACCGCGCGCCGGCCCGCCAGCGCCGGCAGGGCGCCCGTCAGCCAGCCGGCCACGCGCCACGGGCCGAGCAGGCGGCTGCGCTGCGCCGCGGGCAGCCAGGCCTCGATCAGTCGCAGGTGCTCCGCTTCGGTGTCGCCATGGCGGCGCGCGAAGGCCAGCAGTTCCGCATCGCCACGCCACGCGGCCACCGCGGCCAGGCCGCGGTAGATCTGCACGGCGCCGGTCTCGCCGGCATGGTCCGATCGCAGTTCGCGCTGCAGGTGCAGCGACAGCCGGGGGGCCTGGCCGGGTGCGTCGGCGGCGGCTTCGGGTTCGAGCCGGCGCGCCACGGCCTGCATGCCCGGCCGCACGCGCAGGAAACCGACGTAGGCCACTTCGAGCAGCGGCAGGGCACCGGGCAGGCGGGCCAGCCGCGCCGCCCAGCGCCAGCCCGGCAGCCGGCTCCACATGGCGACGAAGGCCGCGGCGCCGCTCAGGCGCGAGCCGTCGGCGCGCTGCACGTGAAAGCGCGCCAGCAGCGCGTCGCGCTCGGCCGCGAGCGCCGCGTCGCCAGCGCCTTCGCAGCCGGCGCGGCTGATGTCGACGAAGCACAGCGCAGCGTCGCCCTGGCGTTCCGACAGGCCGCGCACGTGCGCGATCTCGCGCCGGCACAGCGGACAGGCGCCGTCGTACAGCACCGTGAGGGTGTCGTCGGGCTTCGACGCTTTCACAGCAGGTCCTCGGCGCGCTGCAGGCCCCGCGTGGCGCGCGTCCACCACTGCGAGAAGCTTTCGCAGCGCCGCGCCACCGGCGGGAACAGCGTCGGCGCCGCATCGAGCCGCGCCACGCGCTGCAGCCAGCGCGTGAGGTGCGGGTCGTCGACGCTGTGCACGCGCGCCGCACCCGCCACGGCCGCGACCAGGCCGGCGCTGTCGACGAACCAGCGCATGGTCGTCACGGCGCTCATCGCGGCGTCCACCCAGCGCCAGCGCGCCTCGGGCCAGGGCCACGCTGCGTGGTGTTCGCGCAGGTACACGCCGACGAGCAAAACGCCCTCGGGCAGATCGGCCGGCGGCGCGCGCAGGGCCCACGGATGCACCAGCCAGACCTCGCGGCCACGCAGCCGGTCGACGGTGGCGGCATCCGGCAGGCCCAGCGCCAGGTCGGCCGGTGGCTCGGCCAGCAGCCGGGGCTCGGACACGGCCGCCTCGTCGACCGCCGCAGGCCGGCGCCCCTGCGGCGCGGGCCGCGCACCGCGGGCCATGAGGTCCAGCGTGTCGTACGGCTGGTCGACCACCGAGCCCGCGCTGTGCCACGGCGCGGGGGCATAGCGCGCCACGTTGTCGGCATTGAAGAGGTACGGCTTGTGGCTGCCGGTGGCCGCCACCCACTGCCAGCTGAGGTGGTTGCTGGCCAGATCACCGTCGAGCAGGTGCGCCACCAGCCAGTCGGCCCCCGCGCGCCAGTGCACGTGGCGCAGGTGCACCACGTAGCTGGCCAGCCACATGCGGGCATGGTTGTGCAGCGTGCCCGTGGCGTACAGCGTGCGCACGGCCTCGTCGACGACCGGCACGCCGGTGCGCGCCTGGCGGATGTCGTCGGGCAGCACCGGGTCGTAGTGCGCGTCGGGCAGCAGGCCCGGGTGCAGCGACTGCAGGATGCGGTCGCCCTGGTGCGCCCAGGCGTGGCGGAAGAACTCGCGCCAGCCGAGTTCGAACACCAGCTTGTGCTGCACCTCCAACGGCTCGCGCTGCACCACGCCGGCCAGCACCTCGCGCAGCGTCACCACGCCGTGCGTGAGGTAGGGCGACAGGCCCGTCACCGCGCCATCGAGGTGGTTGCGCGTGCGCGCGTAGGCCGCCGGGCGCACGCGCTCGATGCGCGCCAGCGCGGCGCTGCGCGTGGGCGGCAGTGCGTCGCTCCACGAGGCGGCCAGAGGGGCCAGCAGGTCGTGCATGTTCAAGCTACCTCGCCCTGGCGGATGGCGATCGCGCGCTGACGAACGGCCTGCCGCTGCGCACCGTCCAGGCGCGCCACGTTCTTCACCTGCAGCGCCATGCGCGGGCTGCCGGCCAGCGCGGTCTCGTGGCGCAGCAGGAAGTCCCAGTACAAGGTGGTGAAGGGGCAGGCGTCGTCGCCGGTGCGTTTCGCGGGGTCGTAGCGGCAGCCCTTGCAGTGCGGGCTCATGCGCTGGATGTACTTGCCGGTGGCCACGTAGGGCTTGCTGGCCATCAGCCCGCCGTCGGCGTACTGGCTCATGCCCAGCGTGTTGGGCAGCTCCACCCACTCGACGGCGTCGACGTAGACCGCCAGGTACCAGGCGTGCACCTGCTGCGGCCGCACGCCGTACATCAGCGCGAAAAGGCCGGTGACCATCAGGCGCTGGATGTGGTGCGCGTAGCCGTGGTCCAGCGTCTGCTGCAGGGCGTCGCGCAGGCAGGCCATCTCGGTGTCGCCGGTCCAGAACCAGGCCGGCAGGTCTTCCTGCGCGTCGAGCGCATTGAGCTCGCCGTAGGCCGGCATGCGCGTCCAGTAGATGCCGCGCACGTACTCGCGCCAGCCGAGGATCTGCCGCACGAAGCCTTCCACACTGGCCAGCGGCGCGCGGCCGGCGCGGTAGGCCGCCACGGCGGCGTCGACCACCTCGCGCGGGCGCAGCAGCTTCAGGTTCAGCGCCGCCCCCAGGTGCGCGTGGTACAGCCAGGGCTCGCCCGGCCACATGGCGTCCTGGAACTGGCCGAACAGCGGCAGGCGGTCGGTGACGAAGCGCTGCAGCGACACCAGCGCCTGCTCGCGCGTCACCGGCCAGGCGAAGCTCTCGAGGCGGCCCGGGTGCGTGGCCAGCCGCGACTGCACCAGCGCGATGACCTCGCGCGTGATGGCATCGGGCTCGAACGCCGCGCGCGGCGGCACGGCGCCGGGGCCGGCCGCCCCGAAGGCCTCGCGGTTGTCGACGTCGAAGTTCCACTGCTCGCCTTCGGGCTGCTCAGGGTCGGCGTCCTGCATCAGCACGCCGTGGCGCTTGCGCATCTCGCGGTAGAAGTACTCCATGCGCAGCGACTTGCGGCCGCGCGCGTGCGCCGCGAACTCGCGCACGCTGCAGAAGAAGTGGCGGTCCTCGCGGATGTCCAGCGGCAGGCCCTGCGCCTGCGACAGGTCCTTCAGCGCCTGCAGCACGCGCCAGTCGCCGGGGGCCGTCATCACCAGCCCGCGCGGCTTCAGGCGTTCGATGTCGGCCTGCAGCTGCGCGCTCAGGCTGCCGCGGTTGCCGGCGTCGTCCAGCGCCACGTAGTGCAGCGGCCGACCGGCCGAGCGCAAGGCCAGCGCGAAGTGGCGCATGGCGGCCAGGAACATCACGCTGCGCGGCTTGCTCGACCACACGTGGGTCGACTCTTCGGCGACCTCGGCCATCCACACGGCGTCCTGCGTGGCGTCGAAGCCGTCGAAGGCGGCAGCGTCCAGGTCGAGCTGGTCGCCCAGCACGACGACGAGGTGGCGCAGCTCAGCCACGGCCGGCCTTGGCGCGCCGGCAGGCGTCGGAGCAGAACTTCACCTCGTCCCAGGTGCGCGCCCAGCGCTTGCGCCAGGTCATGGGCCGGCCGCAGGCCACGCAAGGCTTGCTGGGCAGCGAAGACCTGTTGCCGCGAAAGGCGGTGGCGGGTGGCGTCATGTCGGGAACCCGGGCTGCGGGCACATCGATCTCGGGGAGAGCGCGATGGTAGCGGTTTGGAGTCAAACCCGCTTCGCATTCGGGCCATGAAGCGAATGGATGCCTAGAATGCGAGTCATTACCGCTTCAACCATCCCATCCTCCCAGGCCATGACCCGCCCTTCACGCCGCCCCGGGACCGCCTCGGCAGACGCACACACGCCGTCCCTGTACCGCAGCGGTGCGGTGGCGCAGATGCTGCACATGCCCGTGGCCACGCTGCGCGTGTGGGAGCGCCGCTACGCCCTGACGAACACGGCGGTGTCGCCGAGCGGCCAGCGCCTGTATGCGGACGACGACGTGCGCCGGCTCGCCATGCTCAAGCAACTGAGCGACCAGGGCCACGCGATCGGCAGGCTGGCGCTGCTGAGCTGGGCGCAGCTGCAGGACGTGGCGGCCCACCACGCACGCACGGCGGCCCTGACACAGCCGCCACAGCGCCACGACCACGCCGCGCCCTGGCGCCTGGCGGTGGTGGGCCCGGCACTGGCCGGCCGACTGCAGCGACCCGCGCTGCTGCAGCACCTGGGCCGCCCGGTGGAACTGCTGGGCCCCTTCGACGACATCGCACATGCCGCGTCGGCGCTGGCGACGGCGGGCGACACCCGCCCACCCGACGCCTGGCTGTTCCACCAGGCGCAGTTGCACGCCGGCTGGTGGGCCGCGGTCGAAGCCGCGGCGCCGCACTGGCTGCAGCCGCAGGACGCCGACGGCGCGGCCCAGGTGCCCGTTCCGGTCGCCGTGCTCTACGGCTTCGGCGCCGAGGCGGTGTGCGAAGCCGTCGCGCTGCGCGGCGTGGCCCTGCTGCGCGAACCGCAGCCCGATGTGGCGCTGGCGCACTGGCTGCGTCATTGGGCCGACGCCACGGCGCGGCAGCGCCCCGGGCCCCCTGCCGCGCCGCAACCCGGTCTGCGTCCCGCCGCGCCGCCGGACAGCGCCTCGGTACGCCGCTGGAGCGACGGCGCCCTGGCCCACTTCGCAGCGATGTCGTCCAGCGTGGCCTGCGAGTGCCCGCGCCACGTGGCCGAACTGCTGGTGCAACTGGGGCGCTTCGAGACCTACAGCGTGCAGTGCCAGCACCGCAGCCCTGGCGATGCCGAGCTGCACGCCTACCTGGCCCGCATGGCGGGCGAGGTCCGCGCGCGCTTCGAAGAAGCACTGGAGCGGGTGGCCCGCCAAGAGGGCCTGCCGATGCCGCAGTCGACGGCCTGACGGGCGCGACGGCGTCGGGCTGCGCCAGGGTCGACACGCCGCCTTCGACTCAGGTGGCCTTGGGCGCGGCGTCCCGCGCGACCATCGCGGTGCCTCGAAGCAGCCACAGCGCCATGAAGGCCGCGGCACCGATGGCTCCCGACAGCAGCAAGGCGCCAGCGCCCCAGGCGTCGAGCGCGAGACCGAAGAGCCAGGGCGCCAGGGCCTGGGCCACCCGCGCCGGCACCATCAACAGGCCCTGGCGGTGGCCATAGCCCTGCGGGCCGAAGATGACGAGCGGCAGCGTGCCCTTGGCGATGGTGAGCACACCGTTGCCGGCACCGTGCAGCACGCCGAAGAGCGGTGCCGCCACGGGGCCGCCGAGCAGCAGGACGGCGACCCCCAGCGGATGCAGCGCGGCTGCTACGCGAGCAGACATCAGGGGGTGGACGCGACGCAGCAGACCGAACTCGAGCAGCCGTGCGACCACCTGCGACGGCCCGATCAGGCTGCCCACCAGGATCGCGGTGGCGGCCGTGGCGCCGGCGGCCTGCATCAGCCGGGGCAGGTGGGCCGCCATCGCGGTGGCGATGAACCACGTGGCGGCGAAGACGAAGGACAGCACCAGGGTCGGCACCCAGGTCTGCGGCGGGGGTGCAGGGTCGGCGGTCGCCTGCACTGCCGCCGGCGGTGTCCCGGCCTGGTCTTCCGGGTGATCCGCTGTCCGGGGCAGCAGCAGGTTCAGCGGCAGCCCGAGCACGAGGTGCAGCGCGGCCCAGACGAAACAGGCCGTGCGCCAGCCGTAATGAAGCTCCAGCACGGCGGACAGCGGCCAGCCCACCGTGCTGGCAAAGCCGGCGATCAGGGTGATGCCGGTGATGCTGTTGCGCGCGTCCTTGCCGTACAGGCGCACCAGCGAGGCGAAGGCCGCCTCGTAGAGCCCGCTGCCCATGCCCAGGCCCAGCACGACCCAGGCTGCGAAGAGTCCGGCGGCGTACTGCGCCAGGCCGAGGCCGGCCAGACCGATCGCGAAGACGACGCTCGTCAGCATCAGCACGGGCCGGCCGCCCCAGCGGTCGATCGCGGCCCCCGCCCGCGGGCCGATGAGGGCCGACACGATCAGCGCCACGCTGAAGGCAGCGAACACCGTCGGCACCGACACGCCCAGATCGCGCGCCATCGGCGCGGCCAGGATCGCCGGCAGGTAGTAGGTCGACGCCCAGGCCAGGGTCTGGGCCGTGCCCAGCGCCGCCACCGTGCCGCTGCGGCGGTCGAGCATCAGCAGCAGGCCGACACGTCGGCCCGAGGGGCCGGGCGGCAGCAGCCCGACGCCCGCGGGGCGGCCGGCGCCGAGACCGGGACCGCCTTGCCGCAGGACGCCGGACCACATGTCGCTGACGGCGCGATCGCCGTCGCCGCACCGCACTGCGCCACAGGACCACGGCGCGTCGTCGGGGCAGGGACTTCCGTCGCGCTGCCGCCGACACTGCAGACGCCCGTTTCCGGCAGATCGAGCTCGACCCGGTCGGCGGCGCCCAGGTCGCCGGCCAGTGCGGCCACCACCGAGCGCACCTGCTCGAAGCCGGTGGCCATCAGGAAGGTGGGTGCCCGCCCGTAGCTCTTGACCCCGACGGTGTACAGCCCCGGCTCCGGATGGGCCAGTTCGCGGTGCCCATGCGGACGGACCGTGCCGCAGCTGTGCAGGTTGGGGTCGATCAGCGGTCCCAGGGCCTCGTTGCACTCGAGCCACGGGTCCAGCTTCACGCGCAGCTCGCTCGTGATCGAGAGGTCCGGACGCTGGCCGGTGGCACAGACGATCTGGTCGATGCCATCGAGCCGCTGTGCCTGCCCTGCGGCATCGATGCCCACGACAGCCAGCACGTCCCCCTGCCGTTCGATGCGCGTGATGCGCAGTCCGGCATGGAACGTCAGTCCCCCCGAGTCGCGCAGGCTGCGCAGCGAACTGCCCAGCGCCCCGCGCGCCGGCAGCGCGTCGGCGCTGCCACCGCCGAAGACCCGTGTCAGCACAGGCGACCGGACCGACCACAGCAGCCGCGTGCCGGGCGCCTGCGCGGCCAGTTCAGCCAGCGACAGCAGCGCGTTGGCGGCCGAGTGGCCGGCGCCGACCACGAGCGTGCGCTGGCCGGCATAGCGGCCGCGATGCGCACCGAGCACATCGGGGATGCCGTAGAAGATGCGGTCTGCCGCCTCGGGTTCACCGATCGCCGGCAGGCCGCCGGCGCCCACCGGGTTGGGCGTGTTCCAGGTGCCGGTCGAGTCGATCACGGCGCGCGCCTTCAGTTCGAAGGCCTGGCCCTGGTGCACGGCACGGACCACGAAGGGCACGCTGTCCCGACCCGCGCTCTTGACCTTGTCGAAGCCTTCTCGGGTGACGGCGATCACGCGGGTCGACAGCTGCAGCACCGACGTCACCTGCGGCAGGCGCGCAAAGGGCTCCAGCACGCGCTGCACCACCTCGCCGGCCCGTGGAAGTCCGTCGGCCTCGGGCGCCTGCCAGCCGGTCGGCTCCAGCAGCCTGGCCATGGCCGGATCGATGTCGTAGCGCCAGGGCGAGAACAGGCGCACATGACCAACATCGAGCAGGTTGGCGCCGACCGTCGCCGCGGCCTCGAGGATGAAGAACGGGATGCCGCGCTCGATCAGCTGGGCGGCAGCCGCCAGGCCCACCGGACCCGCGCCGAGCACGGCCACCGGCAGGCCCTCCAGGCCCGACTGGGCATGCACGAGGGTGGACAGTTGTTCGCGAGCGCCCGCCAGGGGAAGACGATTCGCGGTCAGAAGGCCTTTCACGGCGGGCCGATCGGCCCCTCCATCGGACACTTGGGCCGGGCGCAAGGTGATGTTGGACATGGTCGCTCCTGATCGATGGTGGCGCTTGCGGTGCGGCGCGGGTTCAGCACCCGCAGGCGTCGGCTGACACCCCTGCGGTGGCAGCGCGGGCTTCGGCGGCGGGAAGGCCCTCGCAGCAGTTCTGGGTGAGGAAGGCGAGCAAGCCGTTCATCTGCTCGAACGCAGCGCGGTAGATGACGAAGCGACCGGCCTGCGCCTGCGAAACCAGGCCGGCTGCGGCCAGCTCCTTCAGGTGGAAAGCCAGGTTGGTGGGGCCCACGCCCACGGCCTCGGCCAGGGTCTTCTGCGCCAGCCCCTCGGGGCCGGCCATGACCAGGGCCCGAAAGGCATCCAGCCGCACCGGATGGGCCAGGGCGGCCAGCGCCTGCACAACGTCGCGTTTATCCATGAATTCAATGATACTTGAACTATAAGCACCGAGCAAGGTGACATCCGCTGTGCTGATTGCAGGTCGGGACGACCAGCCACCGCGGCCGGCCCTCCACGACGGGCCGCAAGCTATGCTCGAACCAGCCACAGCTCCCCATGGACCAGACCCCTTTTCCCGCGCGCCTTCAAGTCGGCCTGGCCGCCGAGGCACCGGCTCCGGACACCTTCGGGCCGATCGAAGCACGGGCCCTGTTGCAGCACGGGCGCCCCTCGTGAGCGGCAACCACGAACACGGACACGGACACGGGCACAGCCACGCGCCGGCCAATTTCGACCGCGCCTTCGGCATCGGCATCGCGCTGAACATCGCCTTCGTCGCGGTCGAGGCCTACTACGGCTGGAAGATCGACTCGCTGGCGCTGCTGGCCGACGCCGGGCACAACCTCAGTGACGTGATCGGCCTGGTGCTGGCCTGGGGCGGTGCGCTGGCCGGCCGGCTGCGCCCCGACGCGCGCCACACCTACGGCTGGAAGCGCGCCAGCATCCTCGCGGCCTTCATCAATGCCCTGCTGCTGCTGGTGGCGATGGGTTCGCTGGCCTGGGAAGCCGTGCACCGCCTGCAGACGCCCCAGGCCGTCGAAGGCGTCACCATCATGGTGGTGGCCGGCATCGGCATCGTGGTCAACACGGCCACGGCGCTGCTCTTCATGCGCGGGCGCGAGAAGGACCTCAACATCCGCGGCGCCTTCCTGCACATGGCGGCCGACGCGCTGGTGTCGGCCGGCGTGGTGGTGGCCGGCGGCCTGGCGCTGTGGTTCGGCTGGACCTGGCTCGACCCGGTCGTCAGCCTGCTGATCGCGGCCGTCATCGTGGTGGGCACGTGGAACCTCTTCAAGCAGTCGCTGCACCTGCTGTTCGACGGCGTGCCCGAGAGCGTGGACCTGCACGCCGTGCAGGCGCTGCTGGAATCCCTGCCGGGTGTGGCACGCGTGCACGACCTGCACGTGTGGGCGATGGGCACGTCGCAGATCGCGATGACGGCCCACCTGGTGATGCCGCACGGTCCTGCCGACGATGCCTTCCTGAAGCACGCCACCGACGAGCTTCACGAGCACTTCGGCATCGAGCACGTGACGATCCAGGCGGTGCGGCACCCCTTCACGGCACCCTGCGCGACGCTGGCGGCGCCTCGGCGCGACGGCTCAGGCACCGCTCACGTCGAATCGGCTCACGACCGCCAACACGGTCACCAGCACGGTCACCAGCACGACCACAAGCACTGAGCGCCGGGCTCTGCGCCCCGGAGGTCAGATCGACCGCTGCTCGACCCGCCGCGACAGCTCGGCAGCGCTCTCGCGCCGCTCGCTGTACCGGTCCACCAGATAGGCCGAGACGTCGCGCGTGAGCAGGGTGAACTTCATCAGCTCCTCCATCACGTCGACCACGCGCTCGTAGTACGGCGACGGCTTCATGCGGCCGGCCTCGTCGAACTCCATGAAGGCCTTGGCCACCGACGACTGGTTGGGGATGGTGATCATGCGCATCCAGCGTCCGAGCACGCGCATCTGGTTGACGGCGTTGAACGACTGCGAGCCGCCCGAGACCTCCATCACCGCCAGCGTCTTGCCCTGCGTCGGACGCACGGCGCCCACGCTCAGCGGGATCCAGTCGATCTGCGCCTTCATGATGCCGGTCATCGCACCATGGCGTTCCGGCGAGGTCCACACCATGCCCTCGGACCACGCCGCGGCATCGCGCAGCTCCTGCACCTTGGGGTGCGTCTCGGGTGCGCCATCGGGCAGCGGCAGGCCGGCGGGGTCGAAGATGCGCACCTCGCCGCCCATGGCGCGCAGCAGCCGGGCGGCTTCGAGCGTGAGCAGCCGGCTGTACGAGCGCTCGCGCAGCGAGCCGTAGAGCATCAGGAACCGCGGTGCGTGCGCCGACGTGCCGGCGCTGGCCAGGCTTGCACCTGAAGGCCGGTCGAACAGCGCGGCGTCGACGTTGGGCAGATCGTCTGCGGTGAGCGACAAGGGGGACCTCGGGAGTGGCCACGGCGGTGTCGCCGTGGAATCGATTGTGTGTCGCCGGGGAGTGCGTGGCGTGGCACGCGACGTGGTGCGTCGCGTCAGGCCGGGAACCAGCGCCGCGTGCGGTTGGCGAAGGCCACCAGCGACAGCATCACCGGCACCTCCACCAGCACGCCCACCACGGTGGCCAGTGCGGCGCCCGAGTTCAGGCCGAACAGCGAGATGGCCACGGCGACCGCGAGTTCGAAGAAGTTGGAGGTGCCGATCATGCAGGCCGGCGCGGCGATGTTGAAGGGCAGCCGCAGCTTCCACGCGGCGACGTACGAGATCGCGAAGATGCCGTAGCTCTGCAGCACCAGCGGCACGGCGATCATCGCGATGACGAGCGGCTTGTCGATCAGGGTGCCGGCCTGGAAGCCGAACAGCAGCACCACCGTGGCGATGAGCCCCACCACCGACCACGGCTTCAGCGCTGCCACGCCGCGGGCCAGGCGCTGCGCGCCGCCGGCCTTCAGCCACAGGTGTCGCGTGAGGGCACCGGCCACCAGCGGCAGCACGACGTACAGCACGGTCGACAGGGTCAGCGTCTGCCAGGGCACGGTGACGTCGGTCACCCCCAGCAGGAACGCGGCGATGGGCGCGAAGGCGAAGACCATGATGAGGTCGTTCACCGACACCTGCACCAGCGTGTAGGCGGCGTCGCCCTTCACGAGCTGGCTCCACACGAAGACCATCGCCGTGCAAGGCGCCACGCCGAGCAGGATCATGCCGGCGATGTACTCGCTGGCCGAGGCCGGGTCGACCCAGGGCGCGAACACGTGCTCGAAGAACAGCACGGCCAGCGCCGCCATCGTGAAGGGCTTGACCAGCCAGTTGACGACCAGCGTGAGCACCAGACCGCGCGGCCGCTGCCCGACGTCCTTGATCGACGCGAAGTCGATCTGGATCATCATCGGATAGATCATCACCCAGATGAAGACGGCGACCACCAGGTTGACGTGCGCGAACTCCAGCGCCGCGACCGACTGGAACAGGCCGGGCACCCACAGGCCCAGGGCCACGCCCGCGACGATGCCCAGGCCGACCCAGACGGTGAGGTAGCGTTCGAAGAGTCCCATGTGCGTGATGGTCGGCTGTCCGCGCTCAGCGCTTGCCGATCTCCCGCACCTCGCGCTGCAGGGCCAGCCGGTCGAGCGAGGCCATCGGCAGCGCCAGCATCAGGTCGATGCGGCGTTTCAGCATGGTGGCCACGTTCCAGAAGGCCTGCGCCCGGTCGGCCTCGCTGCCCGCCGCGAGCGAGGGGTCGGGCACGCCCCAGTGGGCTGTCATCGGCTGGCCCGGCCAGACCGGGCACACCTCGCCGGCGGCGTTGTCGCAGACGGTGAAGACGAAGTCCATCTGCGGCGCATCAGGCGTGGCGAACTCGCTCCAGCTCTTGCTGCGGTAGCCCTCGGTGGGCAGGTGCAACCGGGCCAGCGTGGTCAGCGCCATCGGATGCACCTCGCCGCGCGGCTGGCTGCCCGCCGACCAGGCCACGCAGCGGCCGGCGCCGACGCCGTTCATCAGCGCCTCGGCCAGGATGGAGCGTGCGGAGTTGTGCGTGCAGATGAAGAGGACGTTGTAGACCTTGTCGTTCATGGCATGTCCTGGCTGGGTCGGTTAACGGAAGCTTGGCTTGCGGTGTTGTCGGAGCCCTTGATGCAAAGGGTGCTCAGCAGTCGGTACAGCCGGTGGCAGGCGTCGTGTCGCAGGGCTCGCCCCCGCAGCAGTGCGCCACCAGGTAGCCCAGCAACTCATTCATGTGCGCCAGCTCGGGCCGGTAGATGAGGTGTCGACCGTCCCGCTCCTGCGACACCAGGCCGGCGTGGGCCAGCTCCTTGAGGTGGAAGGACAGCGTCGAGGCGCTCACCCCCAGCGTGGCGGCCAGCACGCCGGGCGTCAGCCCTTGCGGCCCGGCGCCCACCAGCGCGCGGAACACGCGCAGCCGCATGCCCTGGGCCAGCGCGGCCAGCGCGGCGACGGCAGTCTTTTCGTCCATGGTCGGTGTGTCCTCAGTGGGCCGCCGGCACCGGGACCGCGCTGCGCTGCAGCGGCAGGCTCAGCGTGATCAGCCAGCACAGCGACAGCATCAGGGCCGAGCCTGCCAGCGCGCCGACCAGGCCGAAGTGCTGGTACAGCAGGCCCGACATCAGGGTGCCGAAGAAGCGGCCCAGCGCGTTGGCGGCGTAGTAGAAGCCCACGTCCTCGGCGGCCTTCTCGCTGCCGGCGTAGGCCAGGATCAGGTACGAGTGCACCGACGAGTTGACGGCGAAGGCCACGCCGAACACCGCCAGGCCGGCCACGACCACCCACTCGAGGTGCGGCAGCTTCATCAGCACCAGCCCGGCCAGCACCATGGGCACCAGCGCCAGCGCCGCCGACCAGGCGCGCGCGGCCGGCACCTCGCTGCTCAGGCCGTCGTCGCTGCGGCGCACGATGTTCGGCGCCAGGCCCTGCACGACGCCGTAGCCGATGGTCCACAGCGCCAGGAAGGCGCCCACCATCGTGAAGGTCCAGCCCGCCGAGTACAGGAACACGGGCACGCCGACGACGAACCACACGTCGCGCGCGCCGAACAGCATCACCCGCGCGGCGGCCAGCAGGTTGATGCCGCGGTTCTTGGCGAACAGTTCCCGGGCCGACTTCGAGGCCTTGCTCTTGCCCATCAGCGGCGGCACGAAGGCGAGCACGCCCGCCAGCACCAGCGCCAGCAGCGCGGCCATCGCCCACAGCGAGTGCTGGAAGCCCAGCACCTGCAGCAGCAGGCCGCCGAGGAAGAAGCCCACGCCCTTCATCGCGTTCTTGCTGCCGGTGAAGAAGGCCACCCACTTGAAGAGCTGACCCGACGCGGAGCCCGCCGTCAGCTTGATGGCCGACTTGCTGGCGGTCTTGGTGAGGTCCTTGGCCACGCCGCAGACCCCCTGCGCCAGCACCACCCAGGCCACCGACATCACCGCCGTCCAGCTGGGCGACAAGGCCGACAGCAGCACGAAGCCGGTGATCTGCGTGGCCAGCCCCACCACCAGCATGCGCTGGATGCCGTAGCGCGTGGCGAGCCAGCCGCCCACCAGGTTGGCCACCACGCCCATCGCCTCGTACAGCAGGAACAGGAAGGCCAGCGTGAAGGGCGAATAGCCGAGCTGGTAGAAGTGCAGCAGCACCAGCATGCGCAGCGCGCCGTCACTGAGCGTGAAGCCCCAGTAGGCCGCCGTGACGATGGCGTAGTTGCGAGTTCCTGTGTTCATGCCGCGCTCAGCAGGTTCAGAGACCCTGCGCGTCCATGTGGCAAGCCAGGTCGACCATGCGGCAGGCATAGCCCATCTCGTTGTCGTACCAGGCGTAGACCTTCAGCATCGTGCCGTCGGTGACCATCGTCGACAGCGCATCGACGATGCCGCTGCGCGTGTCGCGTGCGTAGTCGGCGCTGACCAGGGGGCGCTCCTCGTAGCCGAGGATGCCGGCCAGCGGGCCCTGGGCGGCGTCGGCAAAGAGCTGGTTGACCTCCTCGGCGGAGGTCTCGCGCTTCAGCTCGAACACGCAGTCGGTGAGCGACGCGTTCAGCACCGGCGCCCGCACGGCATGGCCGTTCAGCTTGCCCTTCAGTTCGGGGTAGATCAGCGCGATCGCGGTGGCGCTGCCGGTGGTGGTGGGGGCCAGGCTCAGCATGGCGCTGCGCGCACGGCGCAGGTCCTTGTGCGGCGCATCGACCACCAGGTTGGTGTTGGTCGGGTCGTGGATGGTCGTGATCTGGCCGTGGCGGATGCCGAGGGCCTCGTGCACCACCTTCACCACCGGCGCCAGGCAATTGGTGGTGCAGCTCGCGGCGGTGACGATGGCGTGCTTCGTGGGGTCGTAGAGGTGGTGGTTGATGCCGACCACGATGTTGAGCACGCCGCCCGTCTTCACCGGCGCCGCGACGACGACGCGCTTCGCGCCGCGGTCCAGGTGGCCCTGCAGGGTCTGTGGCGTGAGGAACTTGCCGGTGCATTCCAGCACCAGGTCCACGCCCAGGTCGCCCCAGGGGATGTCGGCGGCGGTGGCGTGCGAAGAGAACCGCAGCGAGCGGTCGCCGATGCGGACGCTGTCGTCACCCTCGGCAGCGATGTCGGCCCGCCAGCGGCCCTGCACGCTGTCGAACTGCAAGAGGTGCGCGGTCGCCGCGGCGCCGCCCTTCAGTTCGTTGAGATGCACCACCTCCAGCCGGTTGCCGGCGCGCGGGTCGTCGTGCGGGCGCTCGGCGGCCCCCATCGATGCGCGCAGCGCCAGGCGGCCGATGCGGCCCATGCCGTTGATGCCGACTTTCATGCGTCGTTCCTCGTGCCGGTCTGGTCGCGTCATTGCGCCACCAGATTTCAAATGATTCCAGGAATATCGAAATCTACCGAGGGTTCATGACGTGGACGTGACAGCTGCCGGGCTGCCGGGCTGCCGGGCTGCCGGGCTGCCGAGCTGCCGGGCTGCCGGGCTGCCGGCCCGAGGATGACGTGCCCGCCCCTGCCGCGACGACCCGCTACCGGGTCGCAGGCCGTGCGGGCGATGGCCTCGAAGCCATGACCAGCAGCGTGACGGCAGCGAACGCCGCCCCGGCGTGGAAGGTGAAGGACGAGCCCAGGGTGTCCCACAACACGCCGGCGACCACACTGGCCACCAGCAGCGCCAGGCCGCTCATCAGGTTGAAGAAGCCGAAGGCCGTCCCGCGAAGGTCCTCGGGCGCGGTCTCGGCCACCATGGCCGCCAGCAGGCCCTGCGTCATGCCCATGTGCACGCCCCACAGGGTCACGCCCAGCCCCAGCGCGGCCCAGTCGCCGGCCGTGGCCAGCACGAGGTCTGCGGCGATCAGCACCACCAGGCCGGCGGCCAGCAGCTTGCCGTGGCTCACCCTGTCGGACAGCTTGCCGAACGGGTAGGCCGACGCTGCGTACACCACGTTCATCGCCACCATCACCAGGGGCACCCAGGCGACGGGCACGTCGAGCTGGGCGGCCTTCAACACCAGGAAGGCCTCGCTGAAGCGGGCCAGCGTGAACGCCGCGCCCACGCCGACGACCCACCAGTACCGGCTGTCCAGCCTGGCCAGCGTCGCGCGGCGGATCGGGTTCACCGCAGCCCGCGGCCGGTCCCGCTCGGGTTCCTTGATGCCCACCAGCAGCAGCAGCACCGCCAGCACGCCCGGAACGACGGCGACCCAGAACACGGCGCGGAAGTCGTTGGCCCAGGCCACCATCAGCCCCGTGGCGATCAGCGGCCCGGCGAAGGCCCCGACCGTGTCGAGCGACTGCCGCAGGCCGAAGGCCGCGCCCCGGATGCCGGGGGGCGTGATGTCGGCCAGCAGCGCGTCGCGCGGCGCACCGCGGATGCCCTTGCCCACGCGGTCGATGAAGCGGGCCGCCACCACGGCCCCGACGCCACTGGCCATCGCGAACACCGGCTTGGTCAGCGCGCCCATGGCGTAACCGAGCACGGCCAGGCCCTTGCGCCTGCCCAGGTAGTCGCTGAGCGCACCCGAGAAGACCTTCGAGATCAGCGCGATCGACTCGGCCAGCCCTTCGATGAGGCCGACCGCCAGCACGCTGACGCCCAGCGTGCCGACCAGGAACAAGGGCAGCAGGCTGTGCACCATCTCGGAAGAGATGTCCATCAGCATGCTCACGAAACCGAGCACCCACACCCCGGCAGGCATGGCGACCGGGCCGATCGCTCTGGGCGGGGACATGGGTCGGCGGTGCCGGTCGCTCCGGCCGATCAGGCCGCCAGCAGGCGCTCGCGGATCTGCAGCGGGTCGAGCACCTCCAGGGGCTCCGCGCCGCCCCCGGGGATGCCCACCTGCGTGGCGTTCAGCAGCATCGAGACCATCACGTAGGTGCCCGACAGTACGGTGAGATCGATCACCGCCTGCTCGCCCATCGCGGCCACGGCCTGCTGCCACAGGGTGTCGGGCACGCGGTGGTTGAGCGTCAGCTGCACGCAGTAGTCGTAGACCAGGCGCTCGTCGTCGCGCATGGAGGCCGGCCTGCGGCACTGGCGCAGTTCGGCCATCACCGCGTCGGACAGGCCGGCACGCCGCGCGATGGTCTCGTGCGCCCACCACTCGTATTGCGCGTTGGCGATGCGCGCCTGGATCAGGATGGCGAACTCGTTCAGGCGCTTGTCGACCGACGTGCGGAAGCGAAGGTAGTCGAGGAAGTCGAAGGCGCGCCGCGCCATCTGCGGGCTGCGCAGCAAGGCGTTGTAGGGCCCGCCCAGCGCGGCGCTGGACACCTTCAGGATGTCGTCGGCCAGCGGCTGCACGTCGCCCGGCAGGTCTTCGTAGCGGAGTTGAGCGAGTCGTTCAGACATGCGCCGGATTCTGAACGATGCCGTGGGGTCGGCGTCACGCGACCCCGCGGCTTCACGGCTTCAGCGCACCGCAAGGGTCGCGGCGCGGACCGGCCAAGGGCTTGCCGCCCTTTTCCTTGGCCCGTGCCACCATCTTCTCGTGGTGCTCGGCCATGTAGGTCCGGCACTCGGCCTGGTGCGTCATCGCGGCCATTTTCTGCTGGTGCTCGGTGCGCTCCTGCGGCGTCATCAGGGCCCAGCCCGGCGTGTTGCCTGCACCGGCATGCATGCCGTGTCCAGCGCCGGGGCCACCGCCCCGCGGACCACCGCCCATGCCCATGCCCATGCCCATGCCTGGCGCGCTGGCCCCGGGGCCCGGGCCGGCACCGGGACTGCCCTGGGCGTGGACGCTGCCCATCGACAACAGGACGGCCACCAGGGTGGCGACGGGCATCATCGAACGGATCGTGGTCATGCTGTTCTCCAGGAAGTGTCAAGGAGATCAATGTACCCATTAGGGTATATGGCGTCATTGCTCCAGCGCAATGCAACCCCGGCTGGCAGGCCGCGACGCCGCCTGCCGTGGCCGGCCCGCCACGCGGCGCGGCGGCCCCGCCGCTCGCGCCGCGTGGTAGCTTCCGGCATGACCGCGCCACAACGCACTCCATGGCCCGTGGCGTCCCGCGCCCCGCGCTGCCCATTGCCTTGAGCCGGGACGCGGGTTTCCTGCGCAGCCGGTGGCACGGTACCGTGCCCTTGCCACGCCTCTTCTGGGGCGACATGCTCGGCATGGGCACGCTGGTCAACCTGCTGGCCACCTTCGTGGCGCTGATGATGGCGGCGCAAGGCGCCAAGGGTGGTGTCGCCGTCGCCGTGCACTTCGCGCCCCTGCCCTGGAACCTCTTCCTTGCGGGCTGCGTGCTGCGCCACCCGCAGGCGCGGACCTTTCACCGGGCCGGCGCCCTGGCCTGGCTGGCACTGACCGTGGTCATCTGACGCCGCGCCCTCCAGACCATCGGACACCCAGGCCATGACCGCGATCTTCGAATGCCCGACGGCCATCGCGCGAGAGCTTCAGGAGCACGAGTTGCCGCTGCTGCAGGCGCTGTTCGACGCCAACCCGTCCTACTTCCTGGCCGTCAACGGCCAGCCTGCCCCCGCGACCTTGGCGCACGAGGAGTTCGACGAATTGCCACCGCCGCACCTGGGCTTCTCGCGACGCTGGTTCATGGGCCTCTTCGATCGTCAGGGTGAACTGCTCGGCGTGGTGGTGGTGGTGGCCGACCTGGGAGCGGTCGGTGTCTGGCACCTCGCCCTGTTCCTGGTGGCCACGTCGCGGCACGGCAGCGGCCTGGCGCACGAGGTCCTGAAGGCCCTGCTGGACTGGGCGCACGGCGCCGGTGCCTGCTGGATGCGCCTGGGTGTCGTCAAGGGCAACGTGCGCGCAGAAAGGTTCTGGGCGCGCAATGGCTTCCTGCCGGTGCGCCTGCGCGAAGGCGTGGACACCGGCGGACGCCTGAACGACGTGCAGGTCTGCGTCAGGCCGTTGGAACCGGACGCCGGTCTCGCCGCCTACCTCGAGCTCGTGCCGCGCGATCGACCTGGTTCGACGCTGCCCTGAGCGCACCGGGCCGGGCTCGGGCGCGCACTGCTGCCCTCACCGCGCACCGGCCGTCGTGGCCTCGGTCAGCAACGGGACCACGGGAACGTCGCCCGGCGCCGTCGCCACCCCGTCACGCCACGGCAGGGCCGAGAGCGCCGCGAGCAGCAGAACCAGCAGCGCCGACACCACACGCCGGCGCAAGGCCGCGTGGCCTGCGTGGGCGTGATCGCGGTAACGGCGAAAGTAGCGGCGCGGTGGCGCGGGTTGCCGACTCATGCGCCGGCGGGGCAAATGGCGTGCCCGGACTTTCTCGGTCAGCCGTTCCGCCGGCGCACCGGCTGGGTGCAGGCCACAGTGGCCACAGCAAGCACGAAGAAGTTCAGATCTTGAAGTCCTCGAGCTTCCTGCCGGCTGCGATGGCGGCACGCAGCCAGCGCGGCTGGTTGCCGCGGCCGGTCCAGGTGTTGCCGGTCTCGTCGCGGTACTTGGGGGCCACCTTGCCGAGCTTCCTGCCGGCACGCGTGCCGGTCGCCGCGGGATTGGTCGGTCGGCCCGGTCCGGCCTTGCGGTCCGGTGCGGCCAACCCGAGATCGGCAGCAGTGAGACCGTAGACGGCGATGGCATCCTTGATGCGCTTGATGACGTCGGCGACCTCGGCCTTCTTCAGCGCTTCGGCCTGGCGTTCGAGAACCTCGATCTGACGCTGGATCTGCAGATAGGACTTCTTCATGGGGTATCGATATCCTTGGGGGTGCTTCGGCACAAATTCTCGGGATTGCATTGCGTGCCAAGTACCGAGCGCCCATATTAACGCCTGCAATGCGGCCGGAAACACACGGCGGGCACAGGGGACCCGGCACCCGGCACCGCGCGGGGCATGATCGCATTGCGTGCCGCGACGCGGCAGCCCTAATTGAGTTGGTTTCGGGCAAGTTTCGAAACCCCGGCGATTCCCCTGCATCAATCCAGGCCCGGCTTTGCCGGCCACCGCCGCGAGCAAACGACCACCCCACGAGAGCGATCGATGTGCAACCTGTACCACCTGGCGCCGCGAGACCACGTCGAGCGCTACTTTCGCGTGATGCTGCCGAGCGACTATCGCGAACAGGCGGTCGGACCCTTCAACACCGGCCTGTTCCTGCGCCCGGCACCGGGCGAGACCCGCGACGACGCGCAGCCATGGCTGCAGGCTGTGATGGGCCAGTGGGGTTTGATCGCGCCGGGCAGCGCCGCGCGGCGGCCGGCGTCGCGGGCCATCCTGACCAACAACGCGCGCGCTGAATCGATCGCCGCCCGGCCCACGTACCGCGACGCCTGGCGACAGGGCAAGCGCTGCCTCATTCCCGCCGCCTGGTACCAGGAGCCGAACTGGGAAACAGGCAGGAACATCTGGTGGCGCATGCGCCGACGGGACGCCGAGCCCTGGGCGCTGGCCGGCATCTGGTCGGAATGGACCGACCCGGCGAGCGGCGAGATCGTGCCCAGCTACACGATGATCACCATCAACTGCGACGGCCACCCGCTGCTGGGCCGCCTGCACAAGCCCGACCCGACACTGCCGCCCGACCAGCAGGACAAGCGCTCCGTGGTGCCGCTGGCACCCGCCGACTGGGGCGCCTGGCTCGAAGGCGATGAAGCCCGGGCGCGCGCCCTGCTGACGGTGCCCGGCGCGGAGATCTTCGACGGCAGCGTGACCCAGGGCACCGACGAGGCCCTGCCGCGGCGCACGGGACAGGCGGGGCTGTTCTAGCGCCGCGCAACCGAAGCGGTGCGCTGCCAGGGCGCAGCGCAGGGTCAGGCGCGCGCCGGATTCGACACCGGGCTCGGCACCACCGCCAGGGGCAGGTGCACGCGGAAGATGCTGCCCATCCCGGCCACGCTGGTCACTTCGATCCTGCCTTGCATCTGCTCCACCAGCTGCCGCGCGATGACCAGGCCCAGGCCGGTGCCCGGCACGGCCGAACCCTGCGCGCCCAGCCGGTTGAAAGGCTGGAACAGCGCCAGCCGCTGGAGGTCGTTCATGCCCAGGCCGGTGTCCTCGACCTCCAGGCAGGCTTCCTGGCCGCGCGCCGTGGCCCGCACGGTCACGCTGCCGTCGCTGCGGTTGTACTTGATGGCGTTGCTCAACAGGTTGCCCAGCACCTGCTCCAGCCGGCGCTCGTCGGCCATCACCGTCAGCGGTCGGTCGCCCTCGGTCTGCTGCAGGCTCACGCCCACTTGCGCCGCCTGCGGCGCGGCCAGCGCCAGGCAGCGGTCCACCGTCACGCGCACGTCGGTGGGGGCCAGGGCCACGCCGAAACGGCCGTTCTGCAGGCGGCTGATCTCCAGCACGTCGTTGACGAGGTGCAGCAGCTGCTCGCCGGCGGTGCTGATCATGGCCAGCTGCCGACGCTGGCTCTCGCTCAGGGGGTCCTCGTCGTCCTGTTCGAGAAGCTGCGAGAAGCCGAGGATGGCATTCAACGGCGTGCGCAGTTCGTGACTGACGCGGCCCAGGAACTGCGTCTGCGCATGGCGCACCTGCTCGGCGGCCTCGCGGCTGGCGCTCTCGGCCTCCAGGCTGCGGCGCTCGGTGACATCGGCGATGTGCCCGTGCCACAGGCTGGTGCCGTCGGCATCGGTGCGCGCGGTGGCGTGCACCTCGTGCCAGTGCAGGCTGCCGTCGGCCTGCGGCAGCCGAACCAGGAAGTGACGCAGACCGTCGCCCTGGCGCGCCGTGAACATCGCGCGGTCATCTGGATGGAGCCGGCCCAGCACGGCCGCGGCGTCCTCGGCCGCCGTGCCCGGCGAACAGCCGTAGAGCGTGCGCACCGCCTCGCTGGCGTAGGGAAAGCGCGCGCGGCCGTCGGGGCCCAGGGCGAAGTGGAACAGCATGCCGGGTGCCTGGTCGGCCGCGCGGCGCACGCGCAGCAGCTCGTCGTCGACGGCGCGGCGAGCCCGGTACGGCACCAGCACGACGCGAAGGCCGTCGCCGGTGGCCGTCGCGTATATCAGCACGTCGCGCACCGTGCCGTCCGCGGCCTTCAGGGCCAGCGCGAACTCCTCGACCCGGCCGTGCAGCCGCAGCAAGGGCAGCAGGTAGCTCTGGTACATGGCCCGGCCGGCCATCGTGAAGAGGTTCTCGACAGGCCGCCCCAGCAGGTCTTCCTTCGGACGGCCGCACATGCGGCACAAGGTCGAGTTGACCTCCAGCACCAGCCCGTGGAGATCCGTGCGGAGCAGCGCGCAGGGATCGTCCTCGGCATCCAGGGGCCCGTGGAGGGCATGCCCGGGCACGGGCGGCTGCGCCGGGTCGGACAGGGTCACGCATCCATCCCCAGGTAAGCCTTGATCGCTGCCACGGTCTCGGCGGGGTGCGTCATGTGAGGGCAATGTCCGGTGACGGGCAGGATCGTCAGCGTGCTGCCCTGCAGGTGCTCGTGGCAATAGCGCCCGACCGCCAGCGGCGCCACCGAATCGTGCTCGATCTGGATCACCAGGGCCGGCACCGTCACGTGCGCCAGATCGGCGCGGTTGTCGCCCAGGAAGGTGGCTGCAGCGAAGCGCCGCGAAATCTGCGGGTCGGCGGCGCAGAAGCTCGCCTTCAACTCGTCGGCATAGGTGGACGACGGCTGCGCGCCGATGACCACCTGCGACAGGTGATCGGCCCAGCCGACGAGGTTGCGTTCCATCATCTCGGACAGTCCGTCGAGGTCTTCACGTTCGAAGCCGCCGACGTAGTGCGGCGGGTCGTTCAGGTAACGCGGCGACGGGCCGATCATCACCAGCCGCGAAAAGCGCTGCGGGCAGCGGATGGAGGCCAGTGCACCGATCATCGCGCTGACCGAATGGCCCACGAAGACCATGTCGCGCAGGTCCAGCGCCTCGGCCAGGGCCACCACGTCGTCGGCGTAGCCTTCCAGCGTGGCGTGGCGCTTCACGTCGTAGGCGCGCAGGTCGGAGCGGCCGCAGCCGATGTGGTCGAAGCGGATCGTGCGGTGCGTGGCCTCGAAAGCCGGCACCAAGAAGCGCCACATCTGCTGGTCGCAGCCGAACCCGTGTGCGAACACCATGGGCTGGTGGCCGACCCCGCTCTGGGTGACGTGGTGCAGGGCGATGGATTGATCGGCAGTCATGGCGGGCAACCAGCGGTGGAGGCCGACAATGATGTCCCGAAGCGGCGACCTTGGGGTATGCGGAATTGCGGGGTTGGGGTGGTGTGTTCCCGACCCGGCGCGGCGACCCGCCCGAGATTCGGTGATTTGTTATGTTGTCAGCTTGGTGTCAGGGCATTTCACTGCAGGTCGATCAGGTTTGTCCAGACGCGGCGCGAGACTCGCGGCATTCCCCCGTCACTTCCTGCAGACCGGCCGCCGTCGGCAGCCTATAGTCGGTCGAGGCAGGCAGTCTTCGAGCGCCCCTGGGGCACGGGCTGCCGCGAACACCAGATCGTGAACACGCCGGACTCCCATTCGCCGCTGCACGCCCCGCCGCTGAGCTTGCTGCAAGCCATCGCCGCGTGCTCGCCCGATGGCATCTTCGCCAAGGATCTCCACGGTCGCTACCTCTACGCGAACCACGCTGCCGCCCGCGCCGTGGGACGCCGGCCCGACGAGTTGCCCGGCCTGAGCGATGCCGACCTCTATCCGCGCGAGCAGGCCGCCACGCGCCTGGAGATGCACCGCCGCGTCGTCGGTCACGGCCGCAGCGCGAGCTGCGAGGAAACGCTCGACACGGCACAGGGGCGGCAGGTGTTCCACACCGTCCTCGGGCCACTGTTCGACACCGCAGGCAGGCTCATCGGCGTCTTCGGCATTTCGCGCGACCTCTCGCTGCACAGGCCTGATCGAGCGGTCGAGGCCCCCGTGACTGCGGCAACGTCGCGCGCAGCCTCTGCCTATTCCGCTGCCTCTGCCGCGCCCGACCCCGCCGTGCTCGACGACAGCATGCTGCCCTCGCTGATCGGCGACGAGCCCGAGATGCTGCAGCAGATCCGGCGCGAGTACGTGGACTCGGCGCAGACCCTGGCCTCCGAACTGGCTGCGGCACTGCACGTCGGTGACAACGGCACGGTGGCCGAGCTGACGCACCGGCTGAAGTCGTCGGCACGGGTCGTCGGCGCCATGGCGCTGGGCGAGATCTGCGGACGGGTGGAGCGTGCCGCGCGTGCAGCCGACTCCGCGGCCGTGCAACTGCTGCGCCACGAGTTGATGGCTGCCATCGCCACCGTGAGTGCGCTGCTGCAGGCCCGCCTGGGCGACGCCGCGGCTGCCACCGAGGGTCCCGCACCGCCGCTGCCGGCCGTGCTGATCGTCGACGACGACGGCTTCCAGCAGCAGATGCTGGGCCGACAGCTCGCCCAGCTGGGCGTGGAGCCCGTCGAGGCCGTGGGCTCGGGGGCACAGGCCCTGGAGCGGCTGCGCGGCCACGACGGCTCGAACATGCTGCTGATGATGGATCTCAGCATGCCGGGCATGGACGGCATCGAGCTGATGCGTCGGCTGGCCGCACACGGCTTCCGTGGTGGCCTGGCGCTGATCAGCGCCGCTGACGAACGCGTGCTGGAAAGCGGCGCACGGCTGGCCATCGAGCACCGGCTCAACGTCGTGTGCCATCTGCACAAGCCGGTATCGCCGCAGGCCTTGCGCGACGCGCTGCTGCGCTGGCGTGGCCACATGCCGGCGCCGCACCGGAGGCCGTCGAAGGTCTATGGCGCCGAAGAGCTTCGCCGCGCGCTCGTCGGCGGCGAGCTTCGCGTGCACTACCAGCCCAAGGTCCGGGTGCGCGACGGCGGCCTGGACGGCGTCGAGGCCCTGGTGCGCTGGCAGCATCCGGTGGACGGGCTGGTCTACCCCGACAGCTTCATCCACACCGCCGAGCAGCACGGCCTGGTCGACCAGCTCACCGACGTCGTGCTCGACCTGTCCCTGGACCAGGCCGTGGCCTGGCGCCGACAGGGCCTGTCGACGCGCGTGGCGGTCAACGTGTCGATGGACAACCTGGTGCGGCTGGACTTTCCCGAGCTCGTGCTGGCCCGCGTGGCCGCACACGGCCTGGGCACCGACAGCCTGACGCTGGAGGTCACCGAGTCGCGCCTGATGCAGGACCTGCGCGCTTCTCTGGACATCCTGACGCGGCTGCGCCTGCACGGCATCGGCCTGGCCATCGACGACTTCGGCACCGGACATTCCTCGCTGTCCCAGCTGCGCGACCTGCCGTTCGACGAGCTGAAGATCGACCGCGGGTTCGTGCACGGCAGCCCGCAGAGCACGGCGCAGCGCGCCATCGTGGTGGCGAGCATCGAGATGGCGCACCACCTGGGCATGCGCACCGTGGCCGAAGGGGTGGAGGACCCGTCCGACTGGGACGCCGTACGCGCCGCCGGCTGCGACATCGCGCAGGGCTGGTTCATCGGCAAGCCGATGCCCGGGCCGCAACTCGTCGAGTGGCTGGCGGCTCGGTAGGGACCCGGCGGCGCTACAGCAGCCGGAACGCCAGCACCGCCGTGAGCGTGGGCGGCAGCGCGGCCACGAAGAGACCCAGCGGGTGGATGGCCTCGTCCTCGAAGTGGCCACGCAGGATGGCGAAGCCTGCCGGGTTGGGTGCGTTGGCGATGACGGTGAGCCCGCCGCCGGTGATGGCCCCGGCCACCAGCGCGCGCTTGAACTCCTCGCTCAGGCCTTCCACCTGCGAGCCCAGGTAGGTCAGCGCGGCGTTGTCGGTGACGGCGGTGAGCGCGGTGGCGCCGAAGTACACGGTGTCGGCGTTGAGGCTGCGCAGCAGCGGCTCCAGCCACCACTGCTGCTGCCCGCCCAGCACCACCAGGCCGCCCAGGAAGAAGGCCACCAGCAGGCCTTCGCGCAGGATCAGGCGGTCCTGGAACTGCGGGTAGGCGCTGGCGAAGCCCATGAAGAACAGGAACAGCCCCATGAAGACGGCGGGGTGGTGCGAGAAGGCCACGATGCCGCCCAGGAACAGCAGGTGCACCGCCAGCACGGGCAAGGGAATGGGCGCGGCGCGGTCGGCCTTCAGCCGCGGCACACGCGCCAGTTCGCGCCGGAACACGAAGGCCGTCACGCCGGCATTGACCGACACCGCCAGCGCCATCTTCCAGCCGAAGTGCGTGAACATGTAGGCCAGGTCCCAGTTCCACTTGGCCGCCACCATCAGCACCGGGGGCGCGGCAAACGGCGTGAGCACGCCGCCGATCGAGACATTCACGAACAGCACTCCCAGCGTGGCGTACATCAGCTTGTTCGAGATGCCCGCCGCGTACAGGCGCTCGCGCAGCATCAGCGCGGCCAGCGTCATGGCCGCGGGCTCGGTGATGAAGGAGCCGAGCAGCGGCACCAGGGCCAGCGTCAGGAAGTAGAAGCCCAGCGCGCCGGGCAGCGGCGTGAAGGTGGCCACCAGTTCGACGAAGCGGCGCGCCATGAACAGCACCGAACGGCTGCCCGCCACCACCATGATGGCGAAGACGAACATCGGCTCGGTGAAGTTGCGCGAGTCGATGTACTGCGTGGCCGCGCCGGTGCCCAGCATCGCCGCCATCGTCACCACCAGCACCATGGCCCAGAAGCCGAACACCACCTCGACTTCGCCCAGCAGGTGCCAGATGCCGGCATGGGCGGGGCGCTGGTGGGCGAGCTTCTCGAAGTACTTGGTCGAGAAGGTGTGGATCACGGCCACCGCGAAGATCGCCGCGCCGACCCATTGAACGGTGGTCGGAGTCATGCGGTGCCCCGCGATCGTTGGCACACGAGGCGGGCGGCGTTCGAGGTCATGCGCGGCGGTGATTGTCGTGGTTCTGGGCGCGTGCCGGCCGGGCGGGCCGCCGCGGGGCCGGATGATGCCATGACGGAACCTGCCGTCAGGCGTGGCCGGCGCGCCGGAGGCCGAGGCGCCGCAGGACTGCGCCGACTTCAGGGAACTCCGCGGCCGTGTGCACCACCAACGGGTACCGACGCCGCGCCTGTGCGCGACGTCGCGGGTCGCTGCCGGCCCCTCCCCCTGAAAGGAGAACGAATTGCCGACCCTCTGGAGCCGATTGGAGCAACTCGACTGGTCGCGCTGGAGCGGCCCGGCCCTGGCCGGCGTGCGCATCGTGCTGATCATCGTCGCGGCCTGGGTGCTGATCAGCGTGCTGCAGCGCCTGGTGCGCGCCGCTCGCATCCGCATCGCGGCACGGCTGGACGGCGTCGACGCCGTCCGCCGCGCCGAGACGCTGGGCCGCGTGGTGCGCTACCTCATCGCCCTGGTGGTCAGCGCGCTGGCGGTGATGATGGTGCTGGCCGAGGTCGGCATCTCGCTGGCACCCATCCTCGGGGCGGCGGGCGTGGTGGGCCTGGCCATCGGCTTCGGCGCGCAGTCGCTGGTGAAGGACTACTTCACCGGCTTCTTCCTGCTCTTCGAGGACCAGATCCGCACCGGCGACGTGGTGAAGGTGGCCGACATCGGCGGCCTCGTCGAGGACATCACGCTGCGCCACGTGCGCCTGCGCGACTACGACGGCCACGTGCACTTCGTGCCCAACAACCTCATCACCACCGTCACCAACATGGGCCGTGGCCATGCACAGTCGGTGGTGGATGTCGGCGTGGCCTACCGGGAAGACCTGGACGAGGTCTACAGCGTGATGCGGGACACCGGCGCGGCGCTGCGCAGCGACCCGGCCTTCCAGGAGCGCATCCTCGGCGACCTGGAGCTGGCCGGCGTCGAGCGCTGGGACGACAGCGCGGTGACCGTGCGCTGCCGGTTCAAGGTCGCGCCGCTGGCGCAGTGGGACGTGCGCCGCGAATTCCTCAAGCGCCTGAAGCGCGCCTTCGACCAGCGCGGCATCGAGATCCCGTACCCGCACCTGACGGTGTACGCAGGCCAGCACAAGGACGGCACGGCGCCGGGCTGGCCGCTGCGCGTGGAGCGTCGGCCGACGGCCGCGCATTGACGCTATTCCCCTTTTGGGGAATTATTCCGGGCATGGCCCCCACCTCCCGCAGCACAGCGCCGCCCCCGCCCCGGGCGGCAGAGCGCCCTGAACACCCTGCAGCCCGTCGCGCCGGACGCCCCGCCGCACGCGCGGCGAAGACCGCCGAGCCGCGCCAGCGCGACGCCGACCGATCGCAGCAGACCATCCTGGCCGCCGCGCGCGACGAGTTCCACGAGGTCGGGCTGGGCGGGGCCCGGCTGGAACGCATCGCCGAGCGCGCGGCCATCGACAAGAAGCTCATCTACTACTACTTCGAGAGCAAGGACAAGCTCTTCCAGGCGGTGCTGGAAGAGGCCTACCGCGGCATCCGCGAGGCCGAGCAGCACCTGCGCCTGCTGGACATGCCGCCGGTGGACGCGGTGCGCGCGCTGACCG
>LNFM01001008.1_pt1 | contig 119955 bp, 100 predicted proteins | sample 596031 | NCBI WGS metagenome assembly LNFM01 (sample SAMN04254537, study PRJNA301005) | activated carbon metagenome | isolation source: dual media filters at the Ann Arbor, Michigan drinking water treatment plant | place: USA: Ann Arbor | reverse complement strand
AAGACGCCGCCGCCGGCGAAGGTCGTCGCGAAACCCGACCGCGACCTGCTCAAGAAGCGGCTGCAGGCGCGGCGCGCCAAGGAGCGACGCCGCATCGCACTGCGCGCGCGACAGGCTGCGGCTCAACAGGCTGCAGCTCAACAGGCCGCGGCTCAACAACAGGCCTCCAATCCCTTTGCTCAGCCGCCGTTTACAACCCGCAGCCGCTGAATTCGGGCGTCAGGCCGGACCGATCGCGATCGGGGGGCCGTCCGGCAGTCCCCATTCGGCCCACGAGCCGTCATAAAGCGCCGACCCGCGCACGCCGAGCCGATACAGCGCCAGCGTCAGCACGAGCGCGGATACGCCCGAGCCGCAGGTGGTCACGATCGGTCTTGCCAGGTCGACCCCCGCCGCCGCGAACGCCTTGCGCAAATCCTCGAGCGGCTTCATCTGGCCGGTGCCGGCATCGAACAATTCGGAATAGGGCACGTTGCGGCTGCCCGGGATATGACCGGAGCGGCGACCCGGCCATACCTCGGCAACCGTTCCCTCGAAGCGCGGCCGCGCGCGCGCATCGACCACTTGCTCGGCCCTGGTTTCCAGATTGCCCTGCAATTGCTGTCGGCTGCGGATCATGCTGGAATCAAGCGCGGCCTGAAATTTTCCCGGCTTCGGCGTGACCTTACCGGAATGCGTCGGACGGCCTTCGCGCAGCCACTTTTTCAGGCCGCCATCCAGCACCTTGACATCGGGATGGCCGAACGAGAGGAACATCCACCACGCCCGGGGGGCCGCGGTCCAGCCACCGGAATCGTAGGCGACCACGGTATCACCTGAGGAAATGCCGAGCGCCGCGACGTCGCGCGCGAACTGCCGGGCATCAGGATACATATGCGGCCTCGGGTCATCGGGATCGGCAATGGCGTTGACGTCGAAGAACACCGCGCCCGGGATATGGGCGCCGAGGTAGTCGTCCGACGGCAACGGCAGCACGCCGGGCAGTTTCGACGACGCGTCGATCACCTTGACCTTGGGGTTGTCGAGGCGGGCGGCGAGCCAGTCGGTGGTCACAAGCGGATCGTCGGCGGAGGTTGTCATCGTGCGAAATCCCTTGCACAGCCGTCATGGCCCGGGCCTGTCCCGGCCATCCACGCCTCACCTGGCGCGCTGCAAACACGTGGATGCCCGGGGCAAGCCAGGCCTCAACTCTTCGGCTTCTTCGGCTCGAATTTTTCCACCGGACCGCCGGCGTCGCGCCAGGCGGAAAAACCGCCGCCGAGATGGGCAACCGGCTTCAGTCCCATATCCTGCGCGGTCTTGGCGGCCAGCGCCGAGCGCAGGCCGCCGGCGCAGTGAAAGATGAATTTCTTGTCCTGCTGGAAGATCAGCTTGGCGTAAGGGCTCGCCGGATCGATCCAGAATTCGAGCATGCCGCGGGTGCAGGAGAACGCGCCGGGAATCCGGCCGTCACGCTCGATCTCGCGCGGGTCCCGGATATCGACGATGACGACGCCGTCGTCCTGCGCGGCCTGGATCGCTTCCGCTGCGCTCAAGGTCTCGATCTCGGCATTGGCCTCGTCGATCAGCGCCTTGATGCCGGTGTGGATCTCCTGGGGCATTGCACTAACCTTGGGTTCGATAACGTTGCAGCGAAGACGGTGAGCCCCCTCTCCCGTTGGGAGAGATAAAGATCGCCGCCCCCTCCAAGCCTACCGCACCAGTTCCTTCATCGCGCCTTCGAGGCCTTCGATCGTGATCGGGTACATGCGCTCGGAGAACAGACGGCGGATGATGGTGGTGGATTCCGAATAATCCCAATGCTTCTGCGCGACCGGATTGAGCCAGACCGCATGCGGATAGGTGCGGGTGATGCGCTCCAGCCAGACCGAGCCGGCCTCCTCGTTGACGTGCTCGACCGAGCCGCCGGGGACCATGACTTCGTAAGGGCTCATCGAGGCGTCGCCGACGAACACCACCTTGTAGTCGTGCGGATATTTATGAAGCACATCCCAGGTCGGGGTGCGGTCGGTGAAGCGCCGCTTGTTCTGCTTCCAGACACCCTCATAGAGGCAGTTGTGGAAGTAGAAATACTCCATGTGCTTGAATTCGCTCTTCGCCGCCGAGAACAGTTCCTCGACCTGCTCGATATGCGAATCCATCGACCCGCCGATATCGAAGAACACCAGCACCTTGACCGCGTTGCGCCGCTCGGGCCGCATATGGACGTCGAGATAGCCGTGGTTGGCGGTCTCCCGGATGGTGGTGTCGAGGTCGAGTTCGTCGGGAGCGCCGGTGCGGGCGAACTTGCGCAACCGCCGCAGCGCGATCTTGATGTTGCGGATGCCGAGCTCGACATTGCCGTCGAGATCCCTGAACTCGCGCTTGTCCCACACCTTCACGGCGCGGTTGTTGCGGTTCTTGTCCTGCCCAATCCGCACGCCCTCGGGATTGTAACCGTGGGCGCCGAACGGCGAGGTGCCCGCAGTGCCGATCCACTTGCTGCCGCCCTGATGCCGGCCCTGTTGCTCTTTGAGGCGCTGGCGCAGCGTCTCCATGAGCTTGTCCCAGCCCATCGCCTCGATCTGCTTCTTCTCTTCCTCGGTGAGATATTTTTCGGCGAGCTTCTTCAGCCATTCGGCGGGAATGTCCGCCTTCTCGATGGCGTCGAGCAGGCTCTCCAGCCCCTTGAATACGGTGCCGAACACGCGATCGAACTTGTCGAGGTTGCGCTCGTCCTTCACCAGCGCGGCGCGCGAGAGGTAATAGAAATTCTCCACCGTCTGCTCGGCGAGGTCGGCGTCGAGCGCCTCCATCAGCGTCAGATATTCGCGCAGGGTGACAGGAACCTGGGCGTCGCGCAGCGATGTGAAGAATTGCAGGAACATGAGTTACAGATTGCCCGCCGGACCGCGAACGTCAAGGCCTTCCGCGCGCCCAAGAGGCCTAGACCTGCCGGGTTTTTCAACTAGAATTGCTGGATCGGGGCTTTGCTATGGGGCAATATCAATGGGTATACTAGCGGCAATCGTGATCGGCGCCATCGCCGGCTGGCTCGCCGGCCTGATCGTGCGCGGCGCCGGCTTCGGGCTGATCGGCAACATCGTGATCGGCATCATCGGCGCGCTGGTGGCAAGCTGGATATTGCCGCAGCTGGGCGTCAGCCTCGGCGGCAGCGCGATACGCGATATCGTCAACGCCACCATCGGCGCGGTCATCGTCCTCGTCATCCTCTCGCTGGTCAGACGCGCCTGACCGTCCCGTCACCCGATAGCGACCGCCGATCCGGCGGTCGTTTCCTGTAGAGACCGAGGCGCGGCGTCGCGCTCAAGAACAAACAACAAGGCAACGACTCAATGAAGTTTACCGGCACCAAGGACTATGTCGCCACCGACGACCTCAAGATCGCCGTCAACGCCTCGATCGTGCTGGAGCGCCCGCTGCTGATCAAGGGCGAGCCCGGCACCGGCAAGACCGTGCTGGCCGAGGAAGTCGCCAAGGCGCTCGGCGCGCCGCTGCTGACCTGGCACATCAAGTCCACCACCAAGGCGCAGCAGGGCCTTTACGAATACGACGCGGTGTCGCGGCTGCGCGACAGCCAGCTCGGCGACGCCAGGGTTTCCGATATCTCCAACTACATCAAGCGCGGCAAATTGTGGGAGGCCTTTACCCATGACAAGCGCCCGGTGCTGCTGATCGACGAGATCGACAAGGCCGACATCGAATTCCCCAACGATCTGCTGCTCGAGCTCGATCGCATGGAATTCTTCGTCTACGAAACCGGCGAGAACATCAAGGCCAGCCTGCGCCCGATCGTGATGATCACCTCGAACAACGAGAAGGAACTGCCCGACGCGTTCCTGCGCCGCTGCTTCTTCCACTACATCAAGTTTCCCGACGTCGACACCATGAACCGGATCGTCGACGTGCATTTCCCCGGCATCAAGAAGCGCCTGGTGGAAGAGGCCCTGCGGATCTTCTTCGAGGTGCGCGAAGTGCCCGGCCTGAAGAAGAAGCCGTCGACCTCGGAGCTGTTGGACTGGCTCAAGCTGCTGCTCAACGAGGACATGACGCCGGAAATGCTCAGGGAGCGCGACCCGCGCAAGCTGATCCCGCCGCTGCACGGCGCGCTGCTGAAGAACGAGCAGGACGTGCACCTGTTCGAGCGGCTGGCGTTCCTGAGCCGGCGCGAGGTTTAAGGTCGGGCATATCAGGCCATCTGCGTTGGGTGCCCAAATACCTGAGCGGGCGCGACGGAGCGAAACATGATCCTGGAACTGGTCACATTCAAAACGCCTGCCGGCTGGGACCGCGCGCGGGTGCTCGAAGATGCCAAACACACTATTCCTAAATGGGTGGCGAACCGCGACCTTCTGCGCAAGCACTTCGCTTTGGGAGTTGATGCCGACGAGGGCACCAGCGCCGGAATCTACATTTGGCCGTCGGTGGAGGCGGCCAGGAAGGCACACGATCAGGAATGGCGCGAGGCGGTCAGGACGCGCTCCGGCGGCGATCCGACAATTCGGTACTTTGATCTGTTTCTTCTGATCGACAACGAGCGAGACCAGATCACCGAATGGGACGCCGATGGCCAGGCGCGGGAATGCCCCGCCTCCTGAGCGGCGGGTCGAATCGAAGTTTTTGGTGTTGCCGCGTTGGCTGCCGCTGTCGCTGTTCCCGGCGCGTCAATTCGTGGCCGATGTCCGTTTTGCGCGCGTTCTCGGCAGTGCACCCCCTCGCAGGGGGTTGTTTTCGATATTCTGACTCGGGAGCCAGACCCGCGTCGGCCCTGCGGCCGGGAAGCGTGGCTCGCCGGGCCGAAGCTCGCGACATGCCTGCCTACACCGCCGCGGCCTCCGGCGTGGCCTTGCCACGGATCAGGTCCGACGCCTTGTCGGCGATCATCAGGGTCGAGGCGTTGAGGTTGGCCGAGATCATCCGCGGCATGATCGAGGCGTCGACCACGCGCAGGCCCTGCAATCCGTGCACGCGGAGCTGGTCGTCGACCACGGCCCATCTGGCGTCGGCCGGGCCCATCCGGCAGGTGCAGCCGGGGTGGAAGGTGGTGGTGCCGCGTTCGGTCGCCGCCGCGAGGAATTCATCGTCGCTCTGCACATTGGGTCCGGGAAAGTCTTCGTAGGCGTAGTACGGCGCCAGCGGCGCGGAGGACAGCAGGCGCCGCGCCAGCTTCATGCCGGCGACCACGGTGCGACGGTCGAGCTCCTCGACCAGGTAATTGGTCTGGATGATCGGCGGCGCAAAAGGATCGGTCGAGCGGGCACGGACATAGCCGCGGCTTTCCGGCCGCTGCTGCCACGATGCCACCGTCATGCCCGGCTCGTCCTCGAGCTGGCCCTGCACGCCCTCCTTGTAGCTCGCCGGCGTGAATGTCAGCTGCAGGTCGGAGCTTTCCATGCTCTCGCCGGAATGCCAGAAGCAATAGACCATGGTCGGCGACAGCGACAGCAGGCCGCGCCGCGTCGTCGCCCATTTCAGCGCCTCCACCCACAGGCTGAGGCCGCGCCGCATTTCGTTGATGGTCCTGATGTTCTTGACGCGGGCGACCGAACGCGGCGCGTAGTGGTCCTGCAATCCCTCGCCGACGCCGGTCAGCGCGTGCCGCACCTCGATGCCGAGCGAGCCCAGCAGCTCGGGCGAGCCTATGCCGGACAATTGCAGCAGCTGCGGCGAGTTGTAGGTGCCGCCGGCGAGGATGACTTCCCTCGCCGCCCGCACTTCCACCGGCGTGCCGCCCTTGCCGCCCTTGATGTAGCGCACGCCGACCGCGCGCTTGCCCTCGAAGATGATGTTGGTGGCATGGGCGTGGGTCCGGACATGGACGTTCGGCCGCTTCATCGCCGGGCGCAGGAACGCGGTCGCCGCGCTGACGCGCAGGCCGTTCTGGATGGTGCGCTGGGCGTAGGACACGCCCTCCTGGATCGCGCCGTTGTAATCGGGGTTGCGCGGAATCCCGAGACTCATCGCGCCGGCCATGAAGGCTTCGCAGAGCGGATCGCGCCAGTCCATCGTGGTGACGGTGAGCGCGCCGTCGCGGCCGCGAAACGTATCCTCGCCCTCCCCGACCCGCCGCTCCAGCCGCTTGAAATAGGGCAGCACGTCCGGATAGCCCCAGCCGCGGTTGCCGAGCTGCGCCCAGGTGTCGAAATCCTGGCGCTGGCCACGGTTATAAATGTGGCCGTTGATCGAAGAGGAGCCGCCGAGCGTCTTGCCGCGCGGCGCGTAGATGCTGCGGCCGCCGGTCCAGGGGCCCGGCTCCTGCTGGTAGGCCCAGTTGATGCTCTTCATGTGGAAGGTCTTGATGAAGCCCGCCGGCAGATGGATGTAGGGGTGCCAGTCGCTGGGCCCGGCCTCGAGCACGCAGATGCTGGTGCCGGCATCCTCGCTCAGCCGGTTGGCCAGCACGCTCCCTGCGGAGCCCGCGCCGATAATCACGTAATCGAACGTTTCCATCTTGCCTTCTAGGGACGCTACCGCGTCTTCTCGTTGAGTTGATAATTCAGATGCGCTTTCACGGTCGGCCATTCGGTCGCGATGATGCTGTAGACCACAGTGTCGCGCAACGTCCCGTTCGGCGCAATCTGATGGTTGCGCAGGATGCCGTCCTGCTTGGCGCCGAGACGTTCGATGCCGCGCCGGCTCTGGTGATTGAAGAAATGGGTGCGGAACTCTACCGCGATGCAATCGAGCTGCTCGAACGCATGGCCGAGCAGCAGCAGTTTGCACTGGGTGTTGAGCGCGCTGCGCTGCACGCGCCTGGCGTACCAGGTCGAGCCGATTTCGACCCGCCGGTTCGGAGCGTCGACGTTCATGTAGGTCGTCATGCCCGCGATCCTGCCGTCGGCGTCGAACACCGTGAACGGCAGCATCGACCCCGCGGCCTGCAATCCGAGCCGGCGGTCGATTTCCTTGCGCATGTCCTCGGCCCTGGGGACGAAAGTGTACCAGAGTTTCCACAGCTCGCCGTCCCGCACCGCCTCGGTCAGCCCGTCGCAATGCTCCGCGGACAGCGGCTTTAGCTGCGCATGCGCGCCACCAAGGGTTACCGGTTCAGGCCAGGGCATTTCAGTACTCCGCTCTCTATGCGGTCATTGCGAGCGCAGCGAAGCAATCCATTCTTTCTTTGCCGGGCAAGATGGATTGCTTCGCTTCGCTCGCAATGACGAATCCTCACTTGTTCAAGAAATTCAGCGCCAGGCCGGGCCGGGCCCAGTCCATCGCGATCAGTTCGCCCTTGCCGGACAGCGTGATGTAGGCGGTCTTCAGCTCGGGGCCGCCGAAGGCGATGTTGGTGGTAACGCGGTCGCCGGTCGGCACCTGCTCGACCAGGGCGCCATCCGGCGCGATCACGGAGATGCAGCCCGAGACAAGCGTGGCGACGCAGATATTGCCATTGGCCTCGACGGCCAGCGAGTCGAACATCTGGTAGCCGCCGAGACCGCAGATCGGCTTGCCGCGCTCGCCGCGATAGATCACGTCGCGCGGCTTCAGCGTGCCGGGTTCGGCAATTTCGTACGCCCACAGCCGGGCCGTCGGCGTCTCCGCGATGTAGACGGTGCTCTCGTCCGGCGAGAGGCCGATGCCATTGGCCGGCAGCACGCCATGCACCACCTCGACGATCTCCTTCATGCCGGGCTTGAGGTAATACATCCCGCCGACATCCATCTCGCGGGCGCGGCGCTTGCCGAGTTCGGAGAACCACAGGCCGCCATGCCTGTCGAACACGAGGTCGTTCGGCCCCCGCAACGCGTGCTCGCCGCACTTGGAAACGACCGTCTCGACCTTGCCGCTCTGCAGATCGACCCGCTGGATCGAGCCGCCGAGATAATCGTCGGGCTGCGGGCCCGGCATGATCATATTGCGGGTCGGAATCCAGCTGAAGCCGCCATTGTTGCAGATGTACATCTTGCCGTCGGGGCCGAGTGCCGCGCCATTGGGGCCGCCCGGAATCTCCGCGACCACTTCCTTGCGGCCGTCCGGCCAGACCCGGGTCAGCCGGCGGCCGCGGATTTCGACCAGCACCACGGAGCCGTCCGGCATCACCACCGGTCCTTCGGGAAACTCGAGACCGGTGGCGAGAACGCGAATATTGGACATGGAATCCCCCGCTTCTTATGGCTGCAGGCGGAGCCCAGGCTCATTCCGCACGCGCAACGCTTTCGTTGCGCATGTTATGGCAAAGTAGATATCGCTTGCCAAGCAATGTCAGGCTGGCCGGCCGCGCAGGGCAGCCCCGCGCAACCTACTGCGCGACAGGTATCCAGATTTCGAGGCCGCCATTGCCGGTCAGCGGATCGAACGCCTCGTCATAGCGCTCGAAGCTGGGCGCGTCCGCGGCCTTCATCCCGGACGCCGGGAGCCAGTGATTCCAGATCGTGTTGACGGTGCGGCGGATACCCGAGATGTGGTCGCGGTGGGCAAAGATCGCATACCTCTGCCCGGGGATGCGAATGCTGCTGAATTCGCGCGGCAGGTCGGAGAAATCCAACACTTCGACGCCGGCGATATAGTCGAAGTTTCCGGCGTCGTCGCCATTGCAGCAGACGCCGTAAGCCACCTTGCCGATCCGGCCGGGAATGTGATCGACCGACTGGTGAAAGCGCTGCCACTGGCCGGGAATGGCGGCGGCGCCTTCGCAGCTGTAACGCTCGCTGATGCCGGCGACGAGAAGCGGCTTGCCGGTCTCAAAACGCGGCGCCGGAAGGGTGTCGATGACGGTTGAATCCATGACGATCGGCTCCTGAAGCATGAGGTGATCAAGACGGGTCGAACTGCGGACCGCCTCGGGCGTGAGCCCGAAATGGTCGCGGAACGCGCGGGTGAATGCTTCGTGAGAGCCGTAATCCGCGTCCAGCGCGAGGGCGAGAATATCCGGCGCGCCGCCGGCAAGGGCCCGCGCCGCCTCGGTCAGACGCCGCGCACGCACGTAACGCATGACGGAGAAACCCGTCGCGGCAGCGAATGCCCGCACCAAATGGAAGCGCGAGACTCCGGCTTTGCCGGCGATCTCGTCCAGCGTCAGCGCGCTGGACAGGTGACTTTCGATAAACCAGAGCGCCTTCTGGGCAGGGTTCATGGACAAAGGCCTTCTCGAAGCGTTCGCATCATGATGGCCCGGCGCGCGCTTCATTTGACAGTCCTTGCTCTCGTTGTTCACCCTCCTCCTTGTAAACAGCGACAAGAAAGGCAGGCGGTTTTGCGGCGCCTGCTCTATGATCGGGCCGACTACCCCCCGTTTTTCCAAGAGGGTCGCGCCATGCTCATCACCGATGTCCGCGCTCACCACATCCGCATTCCCTATGACGCGGGCGCGGGCAGCTTCAAGCAGGGCGCCTCGGCGATCGCCGCGCTCGATATCGTGGTCGTCGAGGTATCGACCGACAGCGGTCTCACCGGCTGGGGCGACGCTTTCAGCTACGTCTGCGCGAAGACCACCTGCGCCGCCATCGACGAGATGGTCGCGCCGCAGGCCAGGGGCCAGCAGGTGCCCGATGCTGCAGGCATTCCCGCCTTCATGGAAAACATCCAGCGCAATCTGCATCTGTTCGGCCGTTACGGCATTACGATGTTTGCGATCTCCGGGCTCGACATCGCGCTATGGGACCTTGCCGCACGGGTGCAAAGCGTGCCGTTGCATCGGCTGATCGGCGCATGCAAGCGGCCGCAAGTTCCCGCTTACGCCAGCCTGCTGCGGATCGGCGCGCCGGAGCAGGTGGCGGAGGAATGCCGGACCGCGCTGCGGCGGGGTTACACCGCGATCAAGCTGCACGAGACCACCACAGCGGCGGTGTTCGCGGCACGGCAGGCCATCGGCGCCGGCGTACCGCTGATGGTCGACATGAACTGTCCGCTCGATGGACCGGCCGCGATCGCTTTCGCCCAGGCCTGCCGGGCGGCGGCGCCGATGTTCCTGGAAGAACCGGTCTGGCCGCCGGAAGATTTTGCCACCCTGGCGGAGGTGCGATCGAAGGGCGGTTTGAACATCGCCGCGGGCGAGAATGCCTGCACGGTCCATCAATTCAGGCAGATGATGAGCGCGGGCGCCGTGAGCCATGCCCAGCCCTCGGTCACCAAGGTCGGCGGCGTGACCGAATACCTGAAGATCGCCGCGCTGGCCGACGAACTTGGTGTCCGGCTCGCGCCGCATTCTCCCTATTTCGGCCCCGGGCTGCTCGCGACACTGCAACTCATGTCGGTGCGCGACGACGGCAGCTTCATCGAAGTGTTCTACATGAAGCGCGCGGCATGCCTCTGGCGCGGCCGCATCGACGCCGATGGCAGCGGCAACATGGCGGTGCCGGAGGGGCCTGGGCTCGGCTGCGAGCCTGATAAGGAGGTGATGGAGCGTTATCGCGTCGCCTGAGCGCTGGCCGCCGGCAAGATGCTACTTCACGCCATCCTTCGCCGCCGGCGCATCCACCTTCTTTTTCGAATCGTCAGCCGTCTTTTGCGTCGCCTGCAGATCGGTCACGGTCTTCTGCAATGACGCGACCGCGCCCTTCAGGCCATCGATCTGGCGGTTGGCGGCATCCAACTTCTGTTGATGGTCGCCGCCGAGCTTGGCGATGGTCTTCATCAGGAAGTCGACATTGCTCTGCAGGCAGCTGGTGCGCCGCTCCATGGTCTTTTCGACGGTGCAGATCTCGATGCCGGGAACGTCCTGGGCTTGCGCAGGAGTCACAGGGCTGAGCGCCAGAAGCGCCGACGCGACGAGAACGATCCGGCCAATCATCGAAATCCCTCTTTCAAGCGCGGGCGCGCGGTCAATTTGTTGCGAGGTGGCGCCGGCCGCCGACGATACCATACTGAAACCTCATTCGCGCGTTGAGGTTTGCGCCGAAACTCACCCGGCGCAAGGCGCTCGAGGGCGCGGAACCGGAACCGAGGCGCCGGCGGGTCCCTGCAGGAGAATTACGGAATGGCAACGCGCGAACGACGGCTGGCCGAGTTCAATGGCGACGGCGAACCGCCGCCGGATCAGCCGGTTCAGGTGCTTTGCGAGGATCACAGCGGCACGTATCAACTGCCATTCGCCTGCCGCTTCATCGATGGCGAATGGCGCAACAACGAATCCGGCGGCACCGTCGAGGCCACGGTGGTCGGCTGGCGCCTTCCCGCTGCCGGCGCTCGCGCGCGGTCCTGATCCTGCCGGCTGTGCCACAATGCAACGCCCAACCGGCGTGGTTTAAGATTTGGAACGCGAGCGGAACGAACCGCGCCCGAATCAGCGGCTGGGACCCGTGCTCTCCTGTTCACGGCTAGATATCGGCAGCAATGCGTTGCCGCGCACCACATCCAGCACGACTACTATCGGTCGCGGCCCAGCGGCCCATAACAAGGGTTAATCGCGATGCGCTATGACGTCGTTCGAAACCGCGACAAATAATGCAGGCCGATCACCGCCACCAGGAAGGTGAACCATATCGGATCGGTGCGATCGAGAAAGAAGCTCTCCAGCGACGCGAGATAGATCCCGAACAGCCAGATCCGCAGGAACATGTTGGCAAGCGGCGTTGGCCCGCCCGGCTCCGCCGCGAGATGATAATTCCTGAGCGGGACAACCAGCAGCAGTGCCAGCATCAGCAACAGGCCTGGAATGCCCAGCGCCAGCGCGGAATCCAGGTAGCCGTTATGGCTGTGCGACGCGATCAGCACCCAGTCGTTGATGGCCTCGCCGGGATCGACGTCCCGCACATAGTCACTGCCCCAGAACGCGAAATAGCCGTAGCCGAAGAACGGTCGCTGGCCGATTGACGCGAAGGCGAATTTCCAGACTTCGTCGCGCCCGGTGAAGCTGGTGTCGAAAGGAAGCGATCTGGCGATGGCCGCCAGCGCCGGACTTACCACGGTTCCGATACTCAGGAGATTCAGCACGATCAGGGGCAGCAAGCACAGGACCGCCCGGAACCGGAAGGTTCTTGCCGCCGACACCAGTCCGGCGAGAACGAGAATGAGAATGCAGAGCGCGGTCGCGCTCTTGCCTCCGGTGAAGAACAGGAAAATGACCGAAAGGCCCGAGATCAGCGGCCCGGCCAGCGCCGCCCCCGATCGTGTCAGGTAGATTCCAACAAAGACCAGCATCGCCATGACAGCGGACGCGGTGTTCTTGTGATCGAAAACACCGCGCCAATCCCCGGCCAGGTGATACTCATAGATATCGGTGGCCTGGTGAACGGCGAGGCCCGGCGTCATCATGACGCCGAAGTAGCAGACCGCCAGAAACGTCAGAACCGCGACGCCGAGCCATCGATTGAATTCGCGCGCGGTCGCCGGTAGCAACAGCACCGTCGCGGCGACCACGAAGACGCAGGCCGTCAGAACAAATCGCTGCATCGAGGCGGCGGGATCGCGGGACATCACGAGATTGATGCAGATCCAGCATCCGAACAGGATATAGGGCGCCGATACGAACGAACGAAGCGCTTCCGCATGCCGTGGCGCCACCAGCAACAGCGAGAGCACGGCGAGGAACCCGAACAAGGCATAGGTCGGACCGCGTCCCGCGGCGGCATCGACCTTGGTGGCGTTGCCAAGATCGGCGAAAGGCTGCAGCGAAATCCAGATCAGCAGCATCACGGCGATGAACAGCGCGCAGCGCAACAGTTGCGCGACTTGAATTCGGCCGACCTCGCGAGCGATCGGCGTCTCGATCAACGGGTTGGACACCCTGTTCACGGCAAGGCTCGCTGGCTGCTGTCGGTTGCGGTTATCACGACGACGTTTCGTCCTGATCGGCGCGATGTGAGAACAATGCACCGGTGCGTCGGGCGTCATTTCTCCCGGCTTGACTTATAGCGCGGACGATCGTTGCGAGGTCGCAATGTTCTCAAGTCGGTTAACTGCCCGCTCTTAGCCATCCGGACCGCGAAGGCGCGCTGGACCGGTTATTGCAATCCTTGCCACGCGGCGCGACCCCATGACGAAACGTGTGAAGTAAATGGCAATAAGGTTCAATTTCGGCGGCAGTTTCATCCCGAGCGGCGCAAGAGCCGCGGGGCCGGGTCGTTTCGGCACACCCGGACTGTCCGGCATGTCCGAATTTGCGACGCACAGCCCACAGTGAAATACCGCGCCGACATCGACGGCCTGCGGGCGCTGGCCGTTGTTCCGGTGCTGCTCTACCACGCCGGCATTCCCGGCTTTCCGGGCGGATTCGTCGGCGTCGATATCTTCTTCGTGATCTCAGGTTATCTGATCTGCGGCATGATCGATGCCGACATCCGCCAGGGAACGTTCTCGCTGGGGGATTTCTACAAGCGCCGGATACTGCGCATCCTGCCCGCGCTGTTCGCCGTGTTCCTGGCGACCGGCATTCTGGCCTACATCTACGCCATGCCGGTGGAACTCGAGGACCATGCCAGGAGCCTGGCGAGCGCGGTGGGCTCGGTCTCGAACATCTACTTCGCCGGCACGGCCGGCTATTTCGACGCGCCCGCCGAAACCAAACCGCTGCTGCATACGTGGTCGCTCGGCGTGGAGGAGCAGTTCTACCTCATCGTTCCCTTGCTGATGCTGCTTGGCTGGCGCGTCGCGCCGAAGCGAGCCGGGCTGCTGTTCGCCGTGGCTGCCGCGCTGTCGTTTGCGGCGGCGCTCGCCATCAACCATCGAAACACCACCTTCGTGTTCTACCTGACGCCGTTCCGGGCATGGGAGCTGGCGCTCGGCGCGCTGCTGTCGATCGGGTTCGTTCGGGCGCCGCGAACCGCCCTCTGGAAGGATAGCTGCGGCGCGGCGGGAATGCTGCTCCTGCTCGGCGCCATTTTCCTGGGATCGCCGTCAGCTCCGCTGCCGTTGATGATGTCGCTTGCCAGCATCGGGGCCGCGCTGGTGATCGCTTCCGGCGAGAACGGAATTTCGACGGTCGGCCGACTGTTGTCGCTGCGGCCGGTGGTGTTCATCGGTCTGATCTCCTATTCGCTGTACTTGTGGCACTGGCCGCTGATCGTGTTCCAGCGCACCGACGCCTTTCTTCTCCCCCAGGCATCCGGTATCGCGACCGGGATGATGCTGATCGCGGTCTCGATCGTCGTCGCCTGGCTGTCATGGAAATTTGTCGAGATGCCCTTCCGGTCGAAGGCCAGGGAAACGTCCAGAGCTGCCGTTTTCGGCGTGGCGTCGGTCGCGATGGCTTCGGCCGCGGCGCTTTGCGGCCTCGTGCTGTTCGCCGGCGGCGCACCGTTCCGCTTCCCCGAGCGTGTCGTGGGGATCGCATCCTATCTCGCCTACGATCCCTCGACGGCCTTCCGCTCCGGCCAATGCTATCTGGCGACCAACCGCCAGCAGCTCGATATCCGGACATGCATGACCACAGACGAGACACGGCCCAACTACCTTCTCGTCGGGGATAGCCACGCGGCGCATCTCTGGTCCGGGCTGTCGGCCGCCATGCCGGCCGTGAACATCATGCAGGCCACTGCCAGTGCATGCCGCCCGGCCGTGCTGCCGGTCTCGCGGCTGGATACGCGCGCCTGTCCAAAACTCATGCAGTTCGTCTTCGATGATTTCCTGGTGGGCAACCGGGTCGACCGGATCCTGCTCGCCGGCGCCTGGAAGGACGAGGATGTCCCCGCTCTCATCGATACGATCGAGGTTCTGAAATCGCGGGGGTTCGACGTCGCGGTGCTCGGGCCGATCGTCGAATATGACGGCGCTCTGCCGCGACTCTTGGCCGACGAAATCCTGCGCAACAGTCCATCGATCGCGAGCCGCACCCGCACGGCCGGGATCCGGGAGCGCGACCGCGCCTTGGGCCGGATCGTCGCCGCGAAGGGAGCAACCTATCTCTCGGTCTACGATGCGGTCTGCCGTGGCGCTTTCTGCGATGAATTCGCCGAAGGCGACGTTCCCCTGCAATTCGACGCCGGCCACCTCACGGCAAAGGGCTCCGAGGTGGTGGGACGAAGACTTTCGGCCGGCCTTGCCGGACAATTGGCGAGAGCAGGCCATGTTTCGCACTGACCACGCCGGCGCCCTGCGAGCTATTCTCGGCGCGGCACTTGTCGCGGCCGTGTTGGCGCTGAGCGGAGCAGGCTCGGCCGGTGGCGAAACCAGCGCCGCCCGCATGCCCGCGAAGTTTGCCGGCGCCTTCGTCCACTGGGGGCCCGACGGCCGCGAACGCACGCTGCAGGTCTGGGAACAATGGCTGAACCAGCCGCCGTCATCGGCGCTGGGCGTCGACTTCTACGCCCAGTATACCTGGGAGGACTTTTTCAAGTTGAGCTGGGTGCCGGGCATCTGGAAGAAGCTCAACCCGGCGCGAAACGTGGTGTGGTCGATGCCGCTGACGGTCAAGGGAACGCCGCTCGCCGATGTCGCTGAAGGCCTTCACGACGCAGCATTCGAAGCCGCCGCGAGGGCGATTGCCGAGGCCCAGCCGAACGCCATCATTCGGCTGGGCTGGGAAATGAATCTGGTCGACTCGCCCTGGTTCGCCAAAGGCCAGGAGGCAGACTACATCAGCGCCTTCCGGCGCGTGGTCGGAATCTTCAGGCGGCATTCGGACGGCTTCAAATACGACTGGTGCCCGGGATGGGGACTTCAGGAACTGGCGGCCGATCTCGCCTACCCCGGTGACGACGTGGTCGATTACATCGGTCTCGACGTCTATGACTTCAAATACGAGGGGTCTCCCCAGGAGCGCTGGGACACGCATTATCTGAAAGCCCCGTTCGGCCTGCAATGGCAGCGGGACTTCGCCGCCCGGCGCGGCAAGCTCATGAGCTACCCGGAATGGGGCGTCGGCCAATTCGGCGACAACCCTTTCTTCATCCAGCAGATGCGCGACTGGTTTGCGCAGAATGAGGACAAGATCGCCTATGCGGCCTATTTCAACGTCGACGGACAATGGCCGACGCAGATCGACAACAACCGGTTTCCGCGGTCGCAGCTGCTTTTCCGGAAGCTCTTCAGGCGCTGATCCGGAATGATGGACTTCAGAGTGAACCATATCCGCCTGGTTTTCAGGATCGCGGCCTGGCTCTCGATTCTGACCGTTGTCCTGGTCACGGTCGTTCCGATCGGATGGCGGCCCTCCTCGGGACTGGCACCGAACATCGAACGGTTTGGCGTGATGGCGGCGGTCGGCGCGCTGTTTGCCGCCGCCTATCCCAGGCGATTCTGGCTGATCGTGCTGACGCTGTCGCTGACTTCAGCGATGGTGGAGCCGCTGCAGTACATCGCCGCCGGCCGTCATCCAGGTCTCCGCGATGTGGAGTTCAAATCGCTCGGCGCGGCCCTTGGCGCGACCGTCGGCTATGCGGCCGCCTCCGCGGCCGCCGCCATCAGTTCGCGCTGGCCGCCGGCACCTTGATCTCGGCCGGCAGGATGATCGCGGCCGCGATCACCAGCAGGCACAGTCCCGCGAACGCCTGCAGCATGGTGACGAAACCGCCCTGCTCGTACAGCCATGCCACCAGGCCCACCGAAGCGCCCGCCGCGGTGAAGCCGATGAAGTAGCGCACCGAATAGGCGCGTGAGCGCCATTCCTCGCTGGTGTATTTGCCGACCATGGCGTCGTTGACGGTGACCTGGCCGAACGCCCCCATCACGATGCCGATCGCGGCCAGGATCAGCGGCAGGTTGGACAGCGTCGCCGCCAGATACAGGAACGGCGCCAGCATGAGGGACAGCGGCAGCGACACCGCCTTCAGCGAATAGCGGTCGATCAGCCGGCCGATGGTGTATTGGGTCATGGCGCCGAACACGTAGACGCCGGCCGCGATCGCCCCGAGCAGCGCCGGGCTCTGGGTCATGTCGGCGAGGCGTTCGGCGAACAGCTTCGGCAGCGCCACCGTCACCGCGTTGAAGGTGGTGGAGATCGCGATCACCACGATGAACAGCGCGAGAATTACCCGCCACATGTCGGCCTTCGCCACCCGCGCCTGCGCCGCGGCCTGCCTGAAGCCGGAGCGGTCCTCATGCACCACGGTTCGCGCGAAGGCCACGCCGATCAGGATGGTGACGATGCCCGGCACGATAAAGGCCCAGCGCCAGCCGAGGTACTGGCCGATCACGCCGGTCACCAGCGCCGATGACGCCACGCCGAGATTGCCCCACACCCCGTTCAGCCCCATTTCGCGGCCGAGCCGGTCGGCATAGGACACGATCATGGCGGTGCCGACGGGATGATAGATCGAGGCGAACAGGCCGATCGCAAGCAGCGCCGCCCCGAGCTGCAGCGGGGTCTGCACGAAGCCGACCGCGATCATCGAGGCGCCGATGCCGGCAAAGAAGATCACCATCATGTGGCGGCGGCTCCAGCGATCGCCGAGCCAGCCGGTCAGCAGCGATCCCGCGCCGAAGGCCACAAACCCCGGGGTCGCGTAGGGCAGCAGTTCGGAATAGGCCATGCCGAGCGCCGGCCCCATCACGATGATGGCGGCGGCGAAGATCAGCATCGAATAATGGTCGATGAAGTGGGCAGCGTTGACGTAACCGATCACCCGGCCTGGGCTGTTCATTGGCGAATCCCGCAATTTCCTGAAATAGGTTATAGGGGGTTGCGCTGACGGGATGTGGCCAATGAATATCGCCGAAAAGCCAATAGCCGGGATCAAGGGGCGCCGTATCTCGACCGGCGACGGCCTCCATTTGGTTGCGAACCTCTACCGAAAAGGCACCCGCCTCGACACCCATATGCACCGCGAGGCGCAACTGGTGTATGCCGCCTGCGGCACCATGCAGGTCACCACGCCGAAGGGCCGCTGGCTGGTGCCGCCGGACCGCGCGGTCTGGGTGCCGGCCCGGCTCGAACACGCCATCGACGTGCTCGCCGATATCGAGATGCGCACGCTGTATTTCGACCTCGCCTGGCTCGCGCGGGAAGACCGCAGCGCCAGCCTCGATGCCGAATTCGTGGTGCGGGTCTCGCCGCTGCTGCACCAGGCCATCCTCGCTTTGTTCGACGGCCGCAACGACCCCAACCGTACCGCGCTGCTGGCAAAACTCGCCATGCTCGAACTGCACGAGGCCGAGGACTCCGCGACCTTTATCCCCCTGCCGCACGAGCCGCGCTGCCGCCGCGCCGCCGATATCGTGCTCGGCGATCCCACAGGCAGCCACGAGATCGAGGCGCTGGCGCGCGAGGTCGGCACCTCGGCACGGACCCTCTCGCGGCTGTTCGCCTCGGAAACCCAGCTCAGCTTCAAGAGCTGGTGCCAGCGCGCTCGCATTGCGGCGGCGATCGAAAAATGGTCGGTCGACGCCAACCTCTCGGTCAAGCAACTCGCCGCCGACCTCGGCTACGCCAGCGTGCCGGCGTTCTCGCACGCGTTCCGTCAGGTCACGGGCAAGACGCCGACGGAGTTCGCGGAGAAGGAATGAGGGGTGCAAGCCAACTGTAGGGCGGATTAGCGAAGCGTAATTTGCCGTCATTGCGAGCGTAGCGAAGCAATCCAGCTTTCGTGAGGCAACAAGAAAGATGGATTGCTTCGTCGCAAGCGCTCCTCGCAATGACGGCGCAGCTCGATGGGTGGAGCTTCTTCCTTGGCTCGTAGAGCGATGGAGGGGAGCGATACCCATCAAGTCGGCAAGGAACACGGTGATAGTTTCGCGAAGGGCTCAACCCATCCTACGAACTGGTTAGCAATTCGAGGTCAGCCGCAATGAATCTCACCGGTTCGCGCCCAACATCGATCGCAAATCTTTGCGCGTTAGTCGCGGCTTCCGTTGTAGCCGCAGAGATGCATTATATCGAGTATGTGCGCTTTGGGATCTTTCGGCCGATTGACTCTTTTGGACTTTTTGTTCCTGTGCTTGTGATGTTCACCCGCACTAGGCGGGATTAGCGGATCTACGAGATCGCCATGACCTCCAACTCCTGCCGCGACGCGCCGACGACATCCCCGACAGCCTTGCCCATGAGGGACCTCGCCACCGGAGATACAAACGAAATAGTACCGGCCTTGGGGTCCGCTTCGTCCTCTCCCACGATGCGATATGTCTGGATGCGCCCGTCGTCACGCCTGAATGTCACCGTGCTGCCAAAGGCCACGATGTCGGTTGAAGTGGGGTCGGCGACGACCTGCGCCGTCCGAACCCTTGCCGCAAAATAGCGCGCATCGCGCAAGGGGGCCGCTGCCTGCCGCCTTCGTTCGTTGACGTCCTCGATTTTCCGCGCCGTCTCGTAGGCCTCGCGGGCCTGCTGGAGTTGCAACTCCAGCGCCTTCAATCCCGCTTCCGTGACGAGGTTCGGATGCGGCGAAACGGGGCGGTCCGGCAGCAGGGTTTCCGCCGCCGTTTCGGCACTGTCTTCCTTGGTAAAGGCAACGCTCAAGCTCGATGTCCTTTGATCGAACGGCCGGAACGGGCTCCTAGGATAGCACGTTTTAGGCCCGCTAGCAGTGGTGTTGTTTCCGCTCCGTACCCGCTAACTCTACTGTGCATGGGGTTGTTTTCGACTTTTTTTGGTTTGGGACGGCCGGCTGCCCTCCGGAAATCCGCGACAGATCAACCCGACGGGCACAATTTCCCTTAACACGTCGGGCAAATCACCTTTAGCATCCCCACCAATCCGGATTCGACCGCCCTCCATGAGCAGCAACGCCTTCTTCTCCGACCTCCTGGCCTCGATCTCCGAGCGCGGCCGAACCCTGCTTCGCCGCGGCGGGCCGCCGGATGCGAAACAGGACGCCTCCGAACTGATCGCTTTGTGCGAGGCGTTGCTGTCGGGCCGCGGCGAGGCTTCCGGCACCGCGATCGCGCGCGAGGTGCTCGACCGCTATCGTCAACTCGACGAGGCCGGCCGGCTGGCGTTCTTCGAAACCCTGGCCCGGTCCTATGGTCCGGACCGGGAGAGGCTTTCGCAGGCAATCGAGGCCTGGCGCGCGCAGCCGTCCGACCATGACGCCAGCGACCTGCACTTCGCATCCGAACCGCGGCGTCAGGAACTGATCCGGCGGCTGAACCGCGCGCCCGGCGGCACCAGCGAACTGGTGGCGCTGCGCGCCGATCTGCTCGACCTGATGAACGGGCACGACGATCTGGTTGGGCTCGACCGCGACGTCGTGCATCTGTTGTCTTCATGGTTCAACAGGGGATTTCTCGTGCTGCGCAGAATCGATTGGCAGACGCCGGCGAACATTCTGGAACAGATCATCCGCTACGAGGCGGTGCACGAGATCCGCGACTGGGACGATCTTCGCCGCCGCATCGACCCGGTCGACCGGCGCTGCTACGCGTTCTTTCATCCCGCTTTGGTCGACGAGCCCCTGATTTTCGTCGAGGTGGCGCTGACCGAGGCGATCCCCACCGCAATCGCGCCGCTGCTCGCCGAAGACCGGCCGCTGGTGCCGATCGAGCGCGCGCGCACCGCGGTGTTCTATTCGATCTCCAACACCCAGAAAGGCCTCGGCGGCATTTCGTTCGGCAGCTTTCTGATCAAGCAGGTGGTCGAGGAATTGCGGCGCGAACTGCCGAAGCTTGAAAATTTCGTCACCCTGTCGCCGGTGCCCGGTTTTGTCGCGTGGCTGAAAGGGGCGAGCGACGTGCCGGTTTCCGACGAGGAGCGCACGCTGCTCGAAAATCTGGAAAAACCCGGCTGGTTCGAGGATGCCGAGCTCGCGACAAAACTGCGCGCGGTGCTGGAGCCGCTGGCGGCGCATTATTTTCTGAAGGCGCGCACCTCAAAAGGCCGGCTGATCGATTCGGTGGCGCGATTCCATCTCGGCAACGGCGCGCGGCTGGAACGGATCGACTGGCTCGGCGACCTCTCGCCGAAGGGCCTGCGCGAGTCCGCAGGCTTCATGGTCAACTATCTCTACCGCCTTGACGACATCGAGAAGAACCACGAGGCTTACGCCAACAACGGCGAGGTCATCGCCTCCAGCGCGGTGAAGAAACTGCTGAAGGGCGAGGGCCGGCGGCTGTTGGACATGCGGCTGTCGTAGACGCATTCAGCGCCGGCGGTCTCGCAATGAACGAGAATGTCATGACCCCGCCTTGTCCCTAAAATACGGCTCGACCGGGCCGTGGACCTTGATGGTCAGCGGATTGCCGTAGCGGTCCTTGGCGTTGCCCGCGGTGACGCGCACCCAGCCCTCGCTGATGCAATATTCCTCGACATTGGTCTTCTCGGCGCCCTTAAAGCGGATGCCGACGTCGCGCGACAGCAGCTCTTCATTGTAGTACGGGCTTTGCGGGTTGGTGGACAGGCGGTCCGGAAACTGGTCGCTCATGGCCTCGTTCTTTTCGTTCATAGCAGTGCCTCGATTTCTTTCGTCAGTGCTTCCGGCCTCGCCGTCGGCGCATGCCGCGCGACCACCTTGCCGGAACGGTCGACCAGGAATTTGGTGAAATTCCATTTGATCGACGGGCCGAGCAGGCCGGATTTTGCGTTCTTCAGATAGGCAAACAGCGGATGCTCGTTGCTGCCGTTGACGTCGACCTTGGCGAACATCGGGAAGGTGACGGCATAGTTGCTTGAACAGAACTGCTCGATCTGCTCGGCGTTGCCGGGTTCCTGGCCGCCGAACTGATTGCACGGAAATCCGAGCACCGAAAAGCCGCGCGCGTTGAGCTTCTGATGCAGCGTCTCGAGGCCCTTGTATTGCGGGGTGAATCCGCACTTGCTCGCGGTGTTGACGATCAGCAGCACTTGTCCTTCGAACCGCTTCAACGGAATGTCCTCGCCGGCCAGCGACTTCGCCGTGAAATCATGAACGCCCGTCATCAATGTTCTCTCGTTCGAAAGCGGCACGATCCGCTCAGCCGGCGGGATCGATCGCCGCCGACGGGGTTCCGCCGGCTTCGATCGCCTCGCCCGCGAGCAAACAGAGATCCTCGCGGTAGCGGCCGGAGACGACCTGAACGCCGACGGGAACGCGGCCCACCAGACCGGTGGATACCGTTAACCCCGGCAGCCCCAGGAAGGGAATGGCGATCTGCGTCAGTTGCGCACGCCACACCCGGGCGAAGGAGGCCTCGTCCTTGACGTCAAGCTGGTCCGGGAATGGCAGTTCGCCGGACACCGGCATCACCAGCACGCTATACTTGTCCAGGAATAGAAGCCACTGGCGGGCCAGGGTCGCGCGCCGCGTCAGGGCTTTCGAGAGGGCGTCGGCGTCGAACGGAAAAACCTTGGGCCTATTGCCGCGCAGGCAGGCCAGCGCGCCGGGATCGCCTTCGCGCTCGGCGGCGGCCAGTTGCGCTTCATAGCCATCGCCAAGCCATAGTTTGGTCTGCAGCTCGGCCGCCTCGCGCAGCGGCGGCGTCTCAACCTCTTCGACCACCCATCCCGCGCGCTCCAGCCGCTTGCCGGCGTCCGCAACGGCGGCCCTTACTTCCGCCACCGGATCGAGTCCGTCGGGATTGGGACACAGGGCGGCGCGCTTTGGCATCGCCGGCCCTTGCAGCGGCGCCGGCACCCACCAGGGATCGCGCGCGTCGTAGCCCGCCATCGCCGCCAGCGCGATCCTGATGTCGCCGATGGTTCGCGCTAGCGGACCCGATACCGCTGACATCTGCGGGCCGATCGGGCGCTCCGGCAGCGCGCCATTGAAGGCCGCGACGCGTCCGACCGTCGGACGCAGGCCATGCACGCCGCAGGCATAGGCGGGGTAGCGGATCGATCCGGCAATATCGGTGCCATGGGCGATGTGGCCGATGCCCGCCGCGACCGCCGCTCCTGCCCCACCGGACGAGCCCCCGGGCGTGATGCTCGCGTCGCGCGGATTTCGGGTATCGCCATGGATCAGGTTGGTGGTGAACCAGCGATAGGAGAACGCCGGGCAGTTGGTGCGCCCGAGAATGACGGCGCCGGCCTTGCGCAGATTGTCGATCACCGGGCTATTGGTTTTCGCGATGACCTCGCGCTGCAGCTTCAGGCCGTTGGTGGTGGCAAACCCTTCCTGGTCGATATTGACCTTGACCGTCACCGGCACCCCCGCCAGCGGGCCGGGGTCCTCGCCCCGCGCAATCGCCGCATCGACGGCGGCGGCCTGGGTCAGCACATCCGCCGGCCGATGGTCGACCACGGCATTGATCTTCGGATTGACCGCATCGAGCCGGGCCAGTGCCGCGGATGCCGCCTCCTTCGCCGAGATCTTCTTCGACCTTACCAGGGCAGCGATATCGGTAGCCGGCAGACGCCAGAGATCTTGCATGGACAGCTCCGTTGATCGCCCGCTTGTAGCGCCGCGCGGCAATGGTTGTCGACCGCCATCGGCCCCATTCCGGACGTGCGCCAGCAGAACCCAGGGATCTTCAGCTTGTTTTGCCCGCAACTCCCCGGATTCCAGGTCTGGCCTGTCAAGCCATTCAGGAATGCCCAGGTCTGGCGGTGTCAGTGCCTGGTAACGGGCTCGCTGGGGATGTCGAGGATCGCCTCGGTGAACGGAAACTCCAGCACGATTTCGCCGGTGTCATCGGTCACTTCGAGGCTCGCGTTCAACAGACCGCCCTCCGCGCCTTCGAGCTTGAGCAATTCCCGGATCATGGCGCGCGCAATTTCCCATGCCTGATCGGGATCCCTCAGCTGTTCGCCTTCGGGATCGGAGATCAATTCGTCGCCAAGTCGCGTGTTGAAAAAATACCGGGGCATTGCGCCAAACCACCTTCCATCGCGGAGTTCCAGCCAAATCCGGCGACATCGCACAGGTCCGCTTCTTGAATGCCCGCCGCTCACCCAGAGCGAAGTCGGCATCTAGGGAGCCGCGCGTCATTTTGAACCCGATGATCATGTTTGTTTTGACGTGCGGCCTGCACAAATAGGTGATCAACTTGTGCACCGCAGCACGAACGCGTGCGACCAAAGATTTTGCTGGCGAACTTTTCATTCCGCAGTAGTTTGTATACTGAGGGCGGAAGATCGTCCGGTTCAAAAGGAGAGCTAAATGGCTTGGAAGACACCGAAGATCGTCGAAGTGCCGGTCGGCATGGAAATCAATATGTATGCGTGCGCCGTCCGCAAGTAAAAGGCGGCTGCAACAGGTTCAAGTGACGGAGGGTGGATCTTGGGGCGCGACAAGATCCCAAGCGAAGAATCGTGTCCAGTTACACCTGGCAGGGTTTTCACGATTATCGCGCTGGAATATCCAGGAGACGGATCATGCTTCGCGTCGTCGTCCTGGGCGCGGCGGCAGGGGGTGGCGTTCCGCAGTGGAACTGCGGATGTCCGGTGTGTCGGGCAGCACGAAACGAGCATCCCGAACTTCAGAGCACCCAGGCCTCGATCGCGGTCAGCGCTGATGGCGAGCACTGGTTTCTGATCAACGCCTCCCCCGATTTGCGCCAGCAGTTGATTGCGACCCCGCAGCTTCATCCCCGTGCAGGGAAACTTCGTCACAGCCCGATAGCGGGGGTGATCCTGACCAACGGCGAGATCGATGCCGTGGCCGGTCTGCTGTCGATGCGCGAGGGCTCGCCGTTCACCATCTACGCACATCGCGCGGTGCTTGCGATCCTGGCGGACAACAGCATCTTCAATGTGCTGAACGAGAAAAACGTTCGGCGCCAGCCGATGGAAACAGACCGGGCGTTCGAACCGGCATTGCCCGACCAATCGCCGTCCGGGCTCGAAATCCTGCCGTTTGCCGCTCCCGGCAAGAGCGCATGGTATCTGGAGGGCAAGGCTCACCCTGCGGGCGATAGCGGCGCGGGTGACACGCTCGGCCTGCGAATTGGCGATAAGGCAACGGGCAAGTATTTCTACTTTCTCGCCGCTTGCGCCCATGTGACCGACGATCTCAAATCCAGGCTTGCCGGTGCGCCGCTGATCTTCTTCGACGGCACGGTGTGGCGCGACGACGAGTTGATCGCGGCCGGTCTCGGCAACAAGACCGGGGTCAGCATGGGACATATTGCCATGTCGGGCGACAGCGGCGCGATAGAAGCTCTGTCGGGCCTCGGTATCGGCCGGAAAGTGTTTCTGCATATCAACAATTCCAACCCGGCGCTGCTGCACGATTCAGCCGAACGCCAGGCAGCGGAGCGCGCGGGCTGGCAAATTCCCGCCGATGGAACGGAGATCACGCTGTGAACGCGATACCCCTCAACGGGATGACAGCCTTCTCGGTCGCCAACGGCGCGCCGCTCAACGACGCCGAAGAACTTGAAGCAGCCCTTCGCCACATCGGCGCGACCCGCTACCACAATCTGCATCCGTTTCACCGGCTGCTGCATGGCGGCAAACTGAACAAGGGTCAGGTGCAGGCCTGGGCGCTGAACCGCTATTTCTACCAGAGCACCATTCCCATCAAGGACGCGGTGGTGATTTCGCGCTTCCGCGACCGCCACATCCGCATGGAATGGCGGCACCGGATCGAGGACCATGATGGGGATGTCGGGGCCGAAGGCGGCATCGAGCGCTGGTTGAAACTCACGGAAGGACTGGGACTCGACAGTGCTTATGTGGAATCCACCGAGGGCATCTTGCCGGCAACGCGTTTCGCGGTCGAGGCCTATGTGCATTTCGTCCGCGACAAGAGCCCGCTCGAAGCCATCGCCTCCTCGCTGACGGAACTGTTCGCACCGAACCTGCATGAAGAACGTATTTCCGGAATGCTGGCGCATTACGATTTCGTCAACCCCGACATCATGAGCTATTTCAGCCGACGCCTGACGCAGGCGCCACGCGACGCGGGCTTTGCACTCGAATATGTCAGGGAACATGCCACGACGCCGGCGGAGCGCGAAGCGGTCTGCAATGCGCTGATATTCAAGACCAATGTGCTATGGGTTCAGCTCGATGCGCTGTATCATGCCTATGTCAATGGCCACGTGCCCCCGGGGGCGTTTGTTCCCAAGGACAATTAGAAGCGAACCACGGGTCGAAGCGATGGCAGGCCGCGGCCGCAACATCAGAGTCAGTGAAACCAGCCGGCCGGTTCTGCCGCGACATGCCAGGCTGAAGTTCGACGAGACGCGGCAGGTCTGGGTGATTCTCGCGCCGGAGCGCGTGCTGGCGCCGGATGACATCGCGGTGGAAGTGCTGCAGCTTTGCGACGGCGTCCGCAGCGTCGCCGATATGGTCGACGGGCTGGCGGCCAAATACGCCGCCGAACGGCAGGCGATCGCAACCGACGTCATCGCGATGCTGCAGGACCTGGCTGACAAGGGATTTTTGACGGAAGCACGCGAGAAGACCTCATGAGTCCGACGCTGTCTGATGCCGGCATAGCGGCCAGCGACCCCCATGACGGGCTAGCGGTGCTGGAGGCTCGCGGCTCGACGGCGGAGACGTTTGGCATTCCGCTCGCGGTGCTCGCCGAACTGACGCATCGCTGTCCGCTACAGTGCCCGTATTGCTCCAATCCGGTCGAGCTCGACCGCGGCGGCAGCGAACTCACCACCGAGGAGTGGAAGAAGGTTCTCACCGAACTCGCCCAAATCGGCGTGCTGCAGATCCATTTTTCAGGCGGCGAACCCACCGCGCGCAAGGACCTGGTCGAACTGGTACGGCACGCCAGCGATGTCGGGCTGTACTCCAATCTCATCACGTCGGCGGTGTTGCTGACCAGGGAGAAACTTGTCGCGCTGGCCGATGCCGGACTGTGCCACGTGCAGATCAGCTTCCAGGGAAACGAGCCCATGGTGGCTGACCGCGTAGCCGGCCTGAAGAACGCGCATGAGAAAAAGATCCAGGTTGCAAGATGGACCCGCGAGCTGGATCTGCCGCTGACCGTCAATGCGGTGATGCACCGGCAAAACCTGCATCAGCTCTCCGACGTCATCGAGATGGCGGTCGATCTCGACGCCGACCGGCTCGAGGTCGCCAACGTGCAGTATTACGGCTGGGCGCTGAAAAACCGCGCGGCGCTGATGCCGACGCTGGAGCAGATCGAGGAGGCCAGCCGCATCGTCGAGGAAGCCGCGGCGAGGCTGAAAGGCATCCTCGCCATCGACTATGTGGTGCCCGACTATTATTCGCTGCGGCCAAAGAAATGCATGGGCGGCTGGGGCCGGCAGTTCTTCAATATTTCGCCGGCGGGAAAAATCCTGCCCTGCCACGCCGCCGAGTCCGTTACCGGGCTCGAATTCGAAAGCGTGCGATCGAATCATTCGATTGCCTGGATCTGGCAGAACTCCGAAGCCTTCAACCGCTATCGCGGCACCGGCTGGATGAAGGAGCCGTGCAAGAGTTGCGAATTCCGGGAGATCGACTTCGGCGGCTGCCGTTGCCAGGCTTTTGCCTTGACCGGCGATGCCGGCAATACCGACCCGGCCTGCACGCTGTCGCCGATGCATGAGACGATCTTCAAGCAGGCCGAGCTCGAGGCCGCGTCCGACAATAACCGTTTCATCTATCGCAATTTCGCCGGGGGAACGCCCGAGAGCGGCGGCGACCATGGCGCCTGACGCCGACGCGGGCAAAGCCGGCGGCCACCGCTCCGATCCCTTCGCACCGCTGACTTCGGAGCTCATGCCGGTCGGCGACGGCCACGAGATCCATCTCGAAACAGTCGGCCGCGCGGATGGCATCCCGGCGGTCTATCTGCACGGCGGTCCGGGCAGCGGCTGCCAGCCCGATCACCGGCGGCTGTTCGACCCCGAGCGATTCCATGCGGTGTTGTTCGACCAGCGCGGCGCCGGGCGAAGCCGCCCAAAAGGCCGCCGCGACGACAACACCCTGGCGCATCTGATCGCCGACATGGAGCTGATCCGCGAGAAGTTTCGGTTTCAGCGCTGGATGATCGTGGGTGGATCCTGGGGCGCGACGCTGGCGCTGGCCTATGCGCAAACGCATCCCGACCGGGTCAGCGGCATAGTATTGCGCGCGACCTTTCTCGGTACCCGTCAGGAATTGGAAAGCGCCTTCCTCGATGCGCTGCCGCGCCTGCATCCCGCTCTCTCCGAGGATTTTCTGGGCGTGCTGCCGGGGGCAGAACGCGAAAGACCGCTGGATGCCTACTTCCGCCGTATCCTTGATTCCGATCCGGCGGTGCACGGCCCCGCCGCCCGCGCCTGGGGCGACACCGAACGCGTCCTTTCGGAACACACCTCGTCGCGGGTCCGGCTGGATTTCAATTCGCTGAATTCGCCCCGAGCGCTGCCTTCGACGCCGTTCATGGAAGCGCATTATTTCCTGAACGATTGCTTCATGCGACCCGGTCAGCTCCTTGATGGAGCCGGCCGACTCGAAGGCATTCCCGGCATCATCGTGCAGGGCCGCTATGATCTGCTGTGTCCGCCCGCGACCTCGCACGCGCTCGCCGCGGCATGGCAAGGTTGCGACGTTCGCATCATCGAAGGCGCCGGCCACTCGCTGTACGATCCCGGCGTGCGGGACGCCGTGATGAAGGCGATTGCGGATCTTGCATCCATCATCAAGCGATAGGGACAATCAACATGCCGCTCGCCGGAAAGGGAATGCTGCTGACGTCGATGGACATTGACCCATCGGACGAGGCCGAATTCAACCGCTGGTACGACCGCGAGCATCTCGAGGAGCGCGTCGCGATTCCCGGTTTCCTTGAGGCCCGGCGCTATGTCGCCCATGACGCCAGGCCGAAATATCTCAGCCTCTATTCCACCGAGACCTTCGAGGTGCTCGACAGTCCAGCCTATCGCGCGGCGCTCGCCAACCAGACCGCCTGGTCGAAAGCGAACATCGCGCGCTTCAGGAACATGATCCGCGCGGTCGCGCGCATCAGCATCAGCTGCGGCCAGGGCCGGGGTGCCGCACTCGGCATCGTCCGCCTGCGTCCCGCAGACAAGGATAGGTTGCGTACCGCACTGCGGGATCAACTCGAACCCGGGACGCTGGACGGAATTATCTCGATGCACCTGCTCGAAAGCGATCCTTCATTGTCCAAGCCGATCAACGGCGATCCTTCGGCCCCCACTCCCGGCGCCGGTGACTGGTTCGTGCTGATCGACGGGACGGATGTGAAGGCGGTGTCGGCAGCCATCACCGCGCGCCTTGGAGACGCCGCGGTCAAATCCGCCGTGATCTCGACCGGCCTCTATCATCTGCTGTGGGACCTGGCGAAGAGCGACCTCCCGACGATTTGAACGCGGCGTGAACCGCGTGGCGCATGCTGCACTGCCGCAATGACACTAACGTTACGGCCTTCGACTAATGAAGGCTGGTGGTGAGACAAATTTGCCTTTGTGCACGCTCTGGAATGCCTCTAATAAGGTAAGCCTATGATGCAACTCAAAAACCACAAGAACGCCGACTGAGCGTTCGCAGGCAAAGATAAGGCCGCGCCTTCCTTGAAATCGCGCGGACAAGGCAGGAATGAAACCGACTGATATTTCGGCGCCGGACTACTTCCATAAAGTGGTAGATTGCCAATGGGCCTGTCCCGCGCATACGCCCGTTCCGGAATACATCCGCCTGATTGCTGAAGGCCGCTACAGCGATGCCTACATGATCAATTGGCGATCGAACGTGTTTCCGGGAATTCTTGGACGCACCTGCGATCGCCCGTGCGAGCCCGCTTGCCGCCGCGGCCGCGTCGAGGATACGCCGGTCGCAATCTGCCGGTTGAAGCGCGTCGCCGCCGATTTCAAGGACGACGTCAAGCATCGCATGCCGAAGCCAATGGCTAGAAACGGCAAGCGCATCGCGATCGTCGGCGGCGGCCCCGCCTCGCTGACGGTGGCCCGCGACCTCGCCCCGCTCGGCTATCACTGCACCGTGTTCGATTCCGACCCCAAGGCCGGCGGCATGATGCGGACGCAGATCCCGAAATTCCGGCTGCCGGATTCGGTGATCGACGAGGAAACCGACTACATCCTCGATCTCGGCATCGAGTTCAAGGGCGGCCACCGCATCGACAGCCTGAAGCAGTTGCTGACCGAGACCTACGACGCGGTGTTCGTCGGCTCCGGCGCACCGCGCGGCCGCGAGCTCGATATTCCCGGACGCAAGGAAGCCGCCGCCAATATCCACATCGGCATCGAATGGCTCGCGTCGGTCTCGTTCGAGCACATCAGCAAGATCGGCAAGCGCGTTATCGTGCTCGGCGGCGGCAACACCGCGATGGATTGCTGCCGCACCGCGCGCCGGCTCGGCGGCGAAGACGTCAAGGTGATCGTGCGTTCGGGCTTCGAGGAGATGAAGGCCAGCCCCTGGGAGAAGGAAGACGCCCTCCACGAGGACATTCCGATCCTCAATTTCATGGTGCCGGTCGCTTTCGTTCACGACAACGGCAAGCTTACCGGCGTCACCTTCCAGAAGGTGAAGGCGGAATACGACGCCAATGGCCGCCGCAATCTCGTGCCCTCGGGCGAAGCGGACGAGACGATCAACTGTGACGACGTATTGGTGGCGGTCGGCCAGGAGAATTCCTTCCCCTGGATCGAACGCGACTGCGGCGTCGAGTTCGACAAGTGGAACATGCCCAAGGTCGACGCCAAGACTTTTGTGTCGACCAATCCGAAGGTGTTCTTCGGCGGCGACGCCGCGTTTGGCCCGAAGAATATCATCTGGGCGGTGGCGCACGGCCACGACGCCGCGCTGTCGATCCACAAGATGCTGTCCGGCGAGGACATCACCGAACGGCCGCTGCCCGAGGTGACGATATCCTCGCAAAAGATGGGCATCCACGAGTGGAGCTACGACAACGACATCTCCAACGACAAGCGCTACAAGGTGCCGCATCGCGACAAGGTGATCGCGCTGAAGGACATCCGCGCCGAGGTCGAGCTCGGCTATGACCTCAAGCTCGCGCTCGGCGAAGCTCACCGCTGCCTGAACTGCGACGTCCAGACCGTATTTGCAGCACCATTGTGCATCGAATGCGATGCCTGCGTCGATATCTGTCCGATGGACTGCATCACCTTCACCGAGAATGGCGAGGAAGCCGATCTGCGGACGCGGCTCAAGGCGCCCTCGCTGCATCCGGACCAGGACCTCTATGTCGCCGACGGCCTCAAGACCGGGCGCGTCATGGTCAAGGACGAAGACGTCTGCTTGCACTGCGGCCTGTGCGCCGAACGCTGTCCCACCGGCGCCTGGGACATGCAGAAATACCTCATCGATATGACCCTTGCAGGAACATCATGTCCGTCCAAAGCCCGATCAGCAGCGTAAACGACTTCGTCGTCCGCTTCGCCAATGTCAACGGTTCGGGTTCGGCGAGCGCCAACGAGATGTTCGCGCGATCGATTCTGCGCCACGGCGTGCCGGTTAGCCCACGCAACGTTTTCCCGTCCAACATCCAAGGCCTGCCGACCTGGTACGAGGTGCGGGTGACCGAGGATGGCCATCTCGGCGCCCGCGGCGGCGTCGACATGATGGTGGCGATGAACCCGCAGACCTGGGACAAGGATATCGCCGCCATCGAGCCCGGTGGTTATCTGTTCTACGATTCGACCAAGCCGATGCCGGCTTCGAAATTCCGCGCCGACATTGCCGTGATCGGCGTACCGCTGACTGCCATCACCAACTCGACCTATACCGATCCGCGGCAGCGTCAGCTGTTCAAGAACATCATCTATCTCGGCGCGATGTGCGCGCTGCTCGACATGGATCCGAAGATCGTCGAACAGCTGATTGGCGAGCAGTACAAGGGCAAGGAAAAGCTGTTGTCCTCGAACATTCACGCGCTGCATCTCGGCCGCGACTGGGCGCTGCAGAACCTGAAATGCCCGATCGGCCTGCGCGTCAGGAAGGCCGACAAGGTCGGCGACCGCATCTTCATCGAAGGCAACAGCGCGGCTGCCCTCGGCGCGGTCTACGGCGGCGCCACCGTGTGCGCGTGGTATCCGATCACCCCCTCGTCGTCGGTGGCCGACGCCTTTACCAGCCACTGCAAGAAACTGCGCCACGACCCCGTCACCGGCAAGGCGAAATACGCCATCGTACAGGGCGAAGACGAACTCGCCTCGATCGGCATCGTGATCGGTGCGTCGTGGAACGGGGCCCGCGCCTTCACCGCCACGTCGGGTCCCGGCATATCCTTGATGACGGAATTCATCGGCCTGTCCTATTTCGCCGAAATCCCGGCCGTGATCATGAACGTGCAGCGCGCCGGCCCCTCGACCGGTATGCCGACGCGAACCCAGCAATGCGACATCATTGCCTGCGCCTATGCCTCGCACGGCGACACCAAGCATGTGCTGCTGTTTCCGGAAGATCCGGCCGAGGCGTTCGAATTTGCAGCTCAGGCGTTCGATCTCGCGGAACGGCTGCAGACCACGATCTTCCTCATGCTCGATCTCGACATCGGCATGAACCACCGTCTGTCCCGTCCGCTGAAGTGGGACGATGCAAGGCAATATGACCGCGGCAAGGTGATGACATCGGAGATGCTGGACGAACCCGGCCGCGACTTCGGACGCTACCTCGACGTCGATGGCGACGGCATCCCCTATCGCACCTATCCCGGCACTCACCCGACCAAGGGCTCGTTCTTCACCCGCGGCACCTCGCGCAACCGCTACGCGATCTATTCCGAGGAAGGCCCTGTCTATGCCGACAACATGCAGCGGCTGGTGCGCAAGTTCGAAACCGCCCAGGACATGGTACCGCGGCCGCTGCAGGCCAACGCAGCTAGGCCGACCAAGTACGGCGTGATCTATTTCGGCTCGACCGCGCCGGCGATGGACGAAGCGATCGGGATCCTGGAATCACGCGGGCATCAGCTCGATCGTCTGCGCATCCGCGCTTTCCCGTTCCATTCGAGCGTCGCAAGCTTCATCGCCGACCACGATTTCGTCTACGTGGTCGAGCAGAACCGCGATGCGCAGCTTCGTTCGCTCATCGTCAACGAGAACGGGATCGATCCGGTGCGGCTGATCCCGATCCTGCACTACGACGGCACGCCGATTACCGCGCGTTTCATCGCCGGCGCCATCGCCGACCACCAGGATCAGCTCAAGGTGACCCCGCTCCGGAAGGTGAAGTCATGACCTATATCGCCAAGCCGAAATTCCACCATCCCGGCCTGCCCAAGAACGATCTCGGCTTCACGCACCGGGACTATGAGGGCAAGATCTCGACGCTCTGCGCCGGCTGCGGCCATGATTCGATCACCGCATCGATTATCGAGGCCTGTTTCGAGTTGTCGATCGAACCGCATCGGGTCGCCAAGATTTCCGGCATAGGCTGCTCCTCGAAAACGCCGGATTATTTCCTCGGCAATTCGCACGGCTTCAATTCGGTGCACGGCCGGATGCCGTCGGTGCTGACCGGCGCCAATCTCGCCAACCGCGACCTGATCTATCTCGGCGTATCGGGCGACGGCGATTCAGCCTCCATCGGCTTTGGCCAATTCGCGCATTCGATCCGGCGCGGCGTCAACATGACCTATATCGTCGAGAACAACGGCGTCTACGGGTTAACCAAGGGGCAGTTTTCGGCGACCGCCGACCGTGGCTCGAAGTCCAAGAAGGGATTGATCAACAGCGACAGCCCCGTCGACCTGGTGGCGATCGCCTTGCAGCTCGGCGCAAGCTTCGTGGCGCGCAGCTTCTCCGGCGACAAGTCGCAGCTGGTGCCGCTGATCGCAGCCGCGATCCAGCACAAGGGCGCAGCGTTCATCGATGTCATCAGCCCCTGCGTCGCCTTCAACAACCACGCCGGCTCGACCAAGAGTTTCGATTATGTCCGCGAGCATAATGACGCGGTGAACCGGCTGGATGTCATCACCGGTCGCGAGCCGATCACGGTGGAATATGCACCGGGTGCCGTGCAATTGGTCGATCAGCACGACGGCACCAGGATCGCGCTGCGCAAGATCGATGCCGACTATGATCCGCATGATCGCGTCGGGGCGATGTCGTTCCTGCAGAAGCACGCAGCCAAGGGGCAGATCGTCACCGGGCTGTTGTATGTCGACCCGGAGTCGGACGACCTGCACAGCCATCTCGACACCGTGGAAGCGCCGCTCAATACCCTGCAGGCCAAGGACCTTTGTCCCGGCACCGCCGCGCTGGACAAGATCAACGCCAGTCTGCGCTAGGTGGCTCGACACCGGGCGGCGGATTGCGGCTCTTTTCGCTTATCAACCCGGAGCGGCAAACTCTTCTCGCCGAGAAGCGGCGCGTTTGTCCGGCCAACGGCCAAGGGTACATGCTCACCCGGCCACAGCCAGAGGAAAAAATTTCAGCCGCGCCACCAAATGATCTCTTCCGACGCAGAATTCTGCCGCAATATCCCTGGGATATGGCGTTGGGCGAATGAGCGCAACGGGGGATTGCAGGTGGCTTCCAAACGGACTGAACTGGCGATCGAGAAGATCGTCGCAGCGTGCGATGGCAACATGCGCGGGGCGCTTGAAGCGCTGTTGCTTGTCAACGAGCACCTGGAAGCCGAACTGCATCAACTCTACGCGGCGGTTACGCAGGTGGGTCATCCAAGCTGCACGACGGTGCATTAGGCATCAGGCGCGTGCCTAGCGAAGCGGTTGGCATCAGGGTATCGACACGCGCGGCAGGGCGGCGCAAATGCGCAAGCCTGTCCCGAGAAGCGACCGTCTTTAGTTCAGATGCCTCGCCAAAGCTGCGGACATTCCATTCGATTTTGGCTTCGCAGCCTTGGCCGCCTGGGGCCGGCGGCAGCTGATCGGATCGGTGACACGCCTGCGGGCGTGACGATGAACATCGCCTGATGTTTCCGGTAGCGGATGGTATAGACCTTCTCGGTGCCCTCGACCTTGGTGGTCGCAAACGGCGACGCTGCGGCCGGTGCAGGTACCAGCGCCGGTGTGTGGACCAGCGAATGGCCGGATTGCCAGTGCTAAAAGAGCGTGACGAGCTTTTTTTGGCGCATGTCGCCTTTCCCCGCCTTGTCAACAGCGCAGGTCCCGCAGCTTTCCCCATCACACCCGGCGTGGTCGTCACACGGTCATCGTGATCCGCTGGCCGCAAAGCCGGCCTCCGGCGCCCGTCACAAATTCGCTCCGGTCGCCCCAATAGGCTGGCCCGGGACCGATAGGTCGTGAATGTCGTTATGGGACAGCACGCATGTTCCCTCGTCAGCAGCCAACGGCTTGTTGACAATCCGGCTCTCCGCCAGAAAAGGTGCAGGGGAAACCGAGATAGAACCCGCTCGAACAGAACAAGGCATCATGAATCCCGTCAAAGCACTCGAAAACCACGGCCAAGCGGTCTGGCTGGATTTTCTGGCCCGCGGCTTCGTCGCCAGGGGCGACCTGAAGCAATTGATCGACACCGACGGCGTCAAGGGGGTCACGTCTAATCCGTCGATCTTCGAGAAGGCGATCGGCAGCTCGGACGAGTATGACGACGCGATTGGAAAGGCGATGAAAAAAGGCGATCGCGCGGTTGCCGAACTGTTCGAGCATCTGGCGATTGAGGACATCCAGAACGCGGCGGACGTGCTGCGCCCGGTTTATGACCGGTTGAAAGGCGAGGACGGTTTTGTCAGTTTGGAGGTATCGCCCTATCTGGCGATGGACACCAAAGGTACGATCGCCGAGGCCGAACGGCTTTGGCAGGACGTTGGTCGCACGAACCTGATGGTCAAGGTGCCGGCGACGCCGGAAGGGTTGCCCGCGATACAGCATCTGATCGGCGAAGGCATCAGCATCAACATCACGCTGTTGTTCTCGCAAAAGGTCTATGTGCAGGTCGCCGAAGCCTATCTTGCGGGCCTCGAACAACTCGTCAAAGGCGGGGGAGACCTTTCCCGCGTCGCCAGCGTGGCCAGCTTCTTCGTCAGCCGCATCGACAGCGCCGTCGACAAGCAGCTCGATGAGAAGATCGCGCGCGCCAACGATCCTTGCGAAAGAGAACGCCTCGCCGCACTGAAGGGCAAGGTCGCCATCGCCAACGCCAAGATGGCCTACCAGGAATACCAGCGGTTATTCTCCGGCGCGCGCTGGGACAAGCTCGTCGCCAGCGGCGCAAAACCGCAGCGCCTGCTGTGGGCTTCCACCGGCACCAAGAACAAGGACTACAGCGACGTACTCTATGTCGAGGAATTGATCGGTCCCAACACCATCAACACGGTGCCGCCGGCGACGCTCGACGCGTTCCGCGATCACGGCAAGCCGCGTAACAGCCTGGAGGAAAACATCGAGGACGCACGGCGCGTGCTTTCAGAACTCGAAAAATCCGGCATCTCGCTCGACGCCATCGCCGCCGAACTGGTCGAGGACGGCGTAAGGCTGTTTGCCGATGCAGCCGACAAACTCTATGGCGCGGTCGCGCACAAGCGCACCAGCGTGCTCAGCGGAGACCTCAACCGCCAGCAGCTGAAACTCGGCAGCAGCATCGCCAAGGCGGTCGAACAGGCCACCGAGGAGTGGCGCGCGTCCGCCAAAATCCGCCGGCTCTGGCAGCACGACAAATCTGTCTGGACCGGCACCGACGAAAACAAGTGGCTGGGCTGGCTCCACAGCGCCGCCGCTGCCGACATCGCCGATTACGAGGATTATGCGCAGCGCGTGAAAGGGCAGAACTTCGTCGACGCCGTGGTATTGGGAATGGGCGGATCGAGTCTGGGTCCGGAAGTGCTGGCGCAGACGTTTGCGAAGAAGGCCGGGTTCCCGAAGCTCCATGTGCTGGATTCGACCGATCCCGCGCAAGTCCGCACCATGCAGGCCTCGGTCAATCTCGCCAACACGGTTTTCATCGTTTCCAGCAAATCCGGCGGCACCACCGAACCCAACGCGATGAAAGATTATTTCCTCGCGCGGGTGTCCGAGACGATCGGCGCCGATAAGGCCGGCCACCGCTTCATCGCGGTGACCGACCCCGGCTCGTCGCTGGAAGAGGTCGCGACGAAACAGGGATTTGCCCGCATCTTCCACGGCGATCCCACCATCGGCGGACGCTATTCGGTGCTGTCGCCGTTCGGGTTGGTGCCGGCCGCGACCGCCGGCATCGATGTCCGCGCCCTGATCAATCATGCGCGCGCCATGGCGCGCTCCTGCGGACCTGATGTGCCGCCGCCCGAAAATCCCGGCGTGCAGCTTGGCCTCGCCATGGGGTTGGCTGCACTGGAAGGCCGTGACAAGGTCACCATTCTGTCATCGTCGAAGGTTGCCGATTTCGGCGCCTGGGCCGAGCAGTTGATCGCGGAATCAACCGGCAAGGACGGCAAGGGCCTGATCCCGATCGACGGCGAACCGCTCGGCGAGCCCGAGCTCTACGGCCGCGACCGGTTCTTCATCGACATTCGCACTGCAGGCGACAACGACGCCGCGCATGACGAGAAGCTGGCCGCGCTGGAGGCGGCCGGGCATCCCGTGGTCCGCATCGTCATGCAATCGATCGACCATATCGGCCAGGAATTTTTCCGGTTCGAGATGGCAACGGCGGTGGCAGGCTCAGTGCTCGGCATTAATCCATTCAATCAGCCCGACGTCGAGGACGCCAAGATCAAGACGCGCGAACTGACCGCAGCCTTCGAGAAGACAGGGAAACTGCCAGCGGAAAAGCCGGTCATGTCTACCGACGAAGTCGATCTCTACACCGACGAGAAGAACGCCGCCGACCTGCGCAAGGCCGGCGCCGGCGGCGATCTCGGCTCCTGGCTGAGGGCCCACCTCGCCCGGGCCGATGCGGACGATTACGTTGCGCTGCTCGCCTACATCGAACGCGATGAAGTGCATATCGACATTCTGCAGGCGATGCGGCTTGCGGTGCGCGACAAGCGGCATCTCGCGACCTGCGCGGAATTCGGCCCGCGGTTCCTGCATTCCACCGGACAGGCCTACAAGGGCGGGCCAGACAGCGGCGTCTTCCTGCAGATCACCGCAGATGACGACAAGGATCTCGCGGTGCCCGGCCAGAAGGCCAGTTTCGGCGTGATCAAGGCGGCGCAAGCCCGCGGCGATTTCGACGTGCTGACCGAGCGCGGCCGGCGTGCCCTGCGCGTTCACCTCAAGGGCGACCTCGAGGCAGGGCTGAAGATGCTCGGTGCCTCGATCACCGAGGCCTTGAACTAAGGGCATTCCAAATGCAGATCGGCATGATCGGCCTGGGGCGGATGGGCGGCAACATCGTCCGCCGGCTGCTGAAGTACGGCCACTCCGGCGTCGTCTATGACGTGGACCCCCAGGCCGTCGCGGCCCTCGCGGCCGATGGTGCTGCCGGCGCCAGCTCGCTGCAGGATTTCGTCAGCAAGCTGGAGCGCCCGCGCACCGCGTGGGTGATGCTTCCCGCGGGCAAGATCACCGAGGCGACAATCGATGCCCTGGCGAAAGTGATGGAGAGTGGCGACGTCATCATCGACGGCGGCAACACGTTCTGGCAGGACGATGTCCGCCGCGGAGAAGCGCTGAAGCAACGCGGCATCCATTATGTCGACGTCGGCACGAGCGGCGGCGTCTGGGGGATCGAGCGCGGCTATTGCATGATGATTGGCGGTGACAAGGCGGTGGTCGAGCGCCTCGACCCGATCTTTGCGGCGCTGGCCCCGGGAATCGGCGATATTCCGCGCACCGAAGGGCGCACGGGACGCGATGCCCGAATCGAGCAGGGCTATATCCACGCCGGCCGCGTCGGCGCCGGGCATTTCGTCAAGATGATCCATAACGGCATCGAATACGGCTTGATGCAGGCCTATGCCGAGGGTTTCGACATCCTTCGCAACGCCAATATCGAGGCACTGCCGGCGGAGCACCGGTTCGATCTGGATATCGCCGACATCGCGGAGGTCTGGCGGCGCGGCAGCGTGATCCCATCATGGCTGCTGGACCTCACGGCGTCGGCGCTCGCCAAGAATTCCACACTGGAGAACTATTCGGGACACGTCGAGGATTCCGGCGAGGGCCGATGGACCGTCAACGCCGCCATCGACGAGGCGGTCCCGGCCGAGGTCTTGACCGCCGCCCTGTTCGCGCGCTTTCGCTCGCGCCGGGAGCATACCTTCGCCGAAAAAATCCTTTCCGCGATGCGCGACGGTTTTGGCGGCCACAAGGAGCCGCAGCAGCATCCGGATCCGGTGCAGCAGAACGCCCCGGACATCGTCAAGCCGAAGGCGTAGATGCCGATGCCTTCAGATCAACCGGTCCAGAAAAAGCCCGAGCCCTGTTCTTTCGTTATCTTCGGCGCCACTGGCGATCTCGCCCACCGGCTGGTGATCCCGGCGTTGTATAATCTGGCGGCCACCGGGCTGTTGCCCGACAAATTCTGTGTGGTCGGCATCACCCGCAAGACGATGTCGAATGAGACATTACGCGACAGCCTGATGAAAGGCCTACTCGAATTCGCCACCCGCCCGGTGGACGATGCAACCGCCCAGCGCCTGCTGAACTGCGTCACCTGCATCGCCGCCGATCCCGGCGAGCCGGCTTCGTTCGACCGCCTGAAAATTCAGCTCGATGACCTCGAGTCTATCAGGCAAACCGGCGGCAACCGTCTGTTCTATCTGGCGACGCCACCCGACGCCTTTGCGCCGATCGCGCGCGAGCTCGGCCGCACCGGCATGCTGAGCCAGCAAGGCGGCGCGTGGCGGCGGCTGGTGATCGAAAAGCCATTCGGCACCGACCTTGCCTCGGCGCACGCGCTGAACGGCGAGCTGCTCAAAATTGTAGACGAACACCAAATCTACCGGATCGATCATTATCTCGGCAAGGAGACGGTGCAGAACATCCTGGTGCTGCGCTTCGCCAATGGCATGTTCGAGCCGATCTGGAACCGTAACCATATCGATCATGTGCAGATCACGGTCGACGAGAAGCTCGATGTCGGCCATCGCGGCGGCTTCTACGATTCAACCGGCGCCCTGCGCGACATGGTACCGAACCATTTGTTCCAGCTGCTGTCGCTGGTCGCGATGGAGCCGCCGATTCGTTTTGACGCCCATTCCGTGCGCGCCGAGAAGGCCGACGTGCTGGCGGCGATCCAGACTCAGAGCGAGAGCGAAGCCCTGCGGAATTCCGTGCGCGGACAGTACCAGGCCGGCAAAATCGACAATGTCGAGATCGGTGACTATCGCAGCACCGGGGAGGTCAGGCCCGGCAGCACCACCGAAACCTACGCGGCGCTGAAGCTGACCATCGACAACTGGCGCTGGGCCGGCGTTCCCTTCTACTTGCGCACCGGCAAGGCACTCGGCGTCAAACGCACGGAAGTGGCGATCAAGTTCAAGCAGGCGCCGTTTGCGATGTTCAGCTGCACCCCGGTGGAGACGCTGGCGCAGAACTATCTGGTGATCAGCGTGGCGCCGACCGAGGGCATCGCGCTGCAATTCAACACCAAAGTGCCCGGCCCCGCGATCAGGATCGACGGCGTCGAAATGAAGTTCCGCTACAAGGATTACTTCAAGGCGGAGCCGAGCACCGGCTACGAGACGCTTCTCCATGACTGCATGATCGGCGACAACATCCTGTTTCAGCGCGCCGACAGCGTGGAAGCCGGCTGGAAGGCCGTGCAGCCGTTCCTAGATGCCTGGAAGAAAGCCGGCGCCAACGGCCTACTGAGCTACACGGCCGGCAGCGAAGGTCCCGCCGAGGCCAACACGCTGCTGACGCGTGACGGTCGCAGTTGGCGAAAGCTTGATTAAGATGGCCGGACTGGTTTGCAGTTCCGTGCTCGCGAAACCTGCCGTGGGCCAGGCGGCACTGCCGGGGCATTTCCGTGGACGATAAGAAAGCCAAGACGCCGTGCGCGCTGATCGTGATGGGCGTATCCGGCTCCGGCAAGAGCACCATCGCGGGCATGCTGGCGGAGCGTTTGCGATGGAAATTCGAAGATGGCGACAGGTTTCATCCCGCCGGCAACATCGCCAAGATGAGCGCCGGCCATCCGCTGACCGATGAGGATCGCAGGCCCTGGCTGCAAGCGATTGCCGACGAGATAGACCGGGTCTGCAACGCAGGCGACCGCGCGGTCATCGCCTGTTCCGCCTTGAAGCGCGCTTATCGCGACGTTCTGGCGCATGGGCGTGACGACGTCAGGATCGTCTTTCTGGACGGTACGCAGGAATTGATCGCAAATCGGCTGGCCGCGCGCAAAGGTCATTTCATGCCGCAGGGTTTGCTTGCCAGTCAATTCAGGACGCTGGAACCTCCGGCAGAAAACGAAGATCCCGTCACCGTTTCGATCGACGCCCCGGTCGAGGCCATCGTCGATGACATCGTCCGCCAGCTCCGCCTTGCTGCTGCCGAAGCCGATGCGGATAGAAGGAACCGCCTATGACCCGCATTGCCCTTGTACTCGACGAATTCGGCGTCGACGTCTGGCTGTTCACCAACGACCTCTGGCTCCTCCGCAACGACAATGGCGAATACATCCCGAATGAAAAGCGCGCCATCCGGGTCGACCCGACCATCGTCGGTGATTTCGCGCCATACCTGAACAAGGCCTGCAAAATCGTCGGCGCCAGCGGCGACGTGACACTGCTAAAACTGTGCGAAGCGGCAATTCGGCAGAAACTGGGCGCAGGCATTACCGCGGTCAGATCGCAGAGTTACTATCTCGATGTCACTCCGCCGGGTTGCGACAAAGGCACCTTCGTCGAGACGATGGCCAGGCTTCTCGGCATCTCGACCGACGCTATAGCCACCATCGGCGACACGCAGAACGATCTTGCGATGTTTGCGAAGAGCGGCATCTCCATCGCGATGGGCAACGCTGCCGAGGAGGTGAGGAGAAGTGCAACGCACGTTACGATGACGAACGAAAATCAGGGCTTTGCGGGTGCGATTGATTTCGTGTTGAACAGTAATTCTGGCGGCGACGCTCGCTGAGCTAACTCAGGGAGAGTCGCCGCCTCTCGAACTAGATTGCTCGCCGGCGTCCCGCCACCATGCCGTAGACAAGCAGGACGACGATGGCGCCGACTACCGCGCCGATCAGACCGGCGCCTTGACCGGCACCATACCATCCCAGTGCCTGACCGAGGAAAGTCGCCACGAAGGCTCCCACAATCCCGAGAATCGTGGTCAGGATAAATCCCGAGGGCTCGTTGTCACCGGGCATGAGAAACTTGGCGATAACGCCCGCCACAAAGCCGATGATGATGGTCCAGAGTATGCTCATCTCAGTTCTTTCCTTGTTTTGAACAACAGATTACGGAATTAAGGGCAGAGGCTAGGCGCTGGGCAGGCGACCGCCTGGCGTGTACTTATCGATCGCGGTCGGCAATTCCCGGGAGAGCCTGGCCAGCAACTCTTCCTGGGAAAGACCGGTTTGCTGCTCCAGTGCCGCCAAGACCTCAGGTCCGATGGCCTGCTTCAGCTGCGGGGGCGCGACTTCCTTGTTGGGGCCATCGTCGACCCAGGATTGAGCCGTCTCGCCTTGGCCGCTCTGCTTGAACTTCTCGAGCAATTCGCCGATGCCACCGCTCAGCATACCCCCGGCGCCCGCCCCGCCCAGCATACCCGTGAGATTGCCAAGCAGGCCACCCAACCCGGGCTGCGCATTCGCGCCAGCCGCGTTCTTGGTTCCGGCGCTGCCCAGCATTTCAGCCAGCTTGTCGCGATTCTGGTATCCCGCAATAGCGAGCAGTCCCAGCAAAGCAGTCATCGATGGCAATCCGCGGCCCATGTTCATCTCCATTTTTGGAATCGCCGCAGGTAACGTCTACCCGCCGGTTCGGTTCCATCGATGTCCGCTCAGCTCTTTCCGCCACTTTGCGGCTGATCAACGAACACGACCGGTGTCCCCTTCTTGATATTACGCCCCAGCAAGCCCGCGTCCCAGTTGGTGAGGCGGACACAACCGTGGGATTCCGACTTGCTGACCTTGGAGGGGTTGGGCGTACCATGGATACCAAATCCCTCCGCGGAGAGCCCGATCCAGTACGATCCCGCCGGGTTGTTCGGCCCGGGCTTGATCGTGAACGCCTTGGTGGATTTCACGCCCTTGAATTTGTAGTCGGGATTATAACGATAATTCGGATTGGCATCGGCGGAGACAACCTTGAGGCTGCCTGTGGGCGTCGGCTTCTCCTCGCTGCCGATCGTCGCTGGAAAAAATGCCACGAGCGCGCCCGAGCCGTCGAATGCCTTGACCGTCTGGCCTGCCTTGTCGACTTCGATGCGGTCAATCGTCAACTTGGCTTGCTTGTTCACCACGTTGGCAACGAAAATGACGTCACCGGCCTTGTCGAATTCCTTACCGGGGTTAAGCGCGGCGAGCAGCTCCTCGCTCATATGAAATTTCTCAGCAATGGCTTCACGGGGGCTGGTGTATCCGAGCGCCTTGAGGTCTTTCATATCGTCCATCTTCGCAGGCAGCTTTTCCAGAAAGGGTCCCTTCACATCTTTTTCTGCGATTTTATACTCGACGATCACCGCATCGTCGCCAGCGCCGACGAGCGCTTTCCAAAGCTCGGGGCTGGGCGCCTTGTCGAAGGCGAGGCCTTTCGCGTCGGCGAAGGCTTTCAAGGCCTTTTGAGCGTTCTCCCCGAGCTTGCCGTCGATCTCCCCTGGAGAAAACCGAGCCCGATCGAGCAGGACCTGGATCTTGACGACGGCGGGATCGATTCGGTCATCGCCTGCGCGCTTGGCGGGATAATCGGCGCCGTTAATGGCAGCGGCGTCAACGCTTGCAGCTGCGGCCGGAAGCAGCGCCCAACCCGATAGGAGGATAGCAATAATGAAGCGGGTCAATTCGATAGCCTCCTGCAGGAATTCCGATACCAAGCGGTTCGAGGCTCGCGGGTTCCGCGGCCGCCGACAGATTTGTCTTTCGCAAGCATGCCTGTGGTGGAGCACGCGCCACCGGGAGGCGACGGATCCGTCTACGTCGAGCGCTGCGCAGCCGGTTTCTCTACAGGCCTCTTCGCGTCGCTGAGATCATGCGCGGTGTTAATCAAGGCGATATGGGTCAGCGCCTGCGGAAAATTGCCGGTCTGGCGCCGTTCGCCCGAATCATACTCCTCCGCCAGCAGCCCAAGATCGTTCGCGATCGCCACCACCCGGTCGAACAGGGCCTGCGCCTTGTCGATTTCGCCGGCCAGTACATAGACGTCCGCCAGCCACAGGCTGCAGGCGAGAAAAGCGCCCTCGATCGGCTGTTTTTCAGCCGAGACCTCGCGGGGATCGTGGCGCAGCACGAACCCGTCCCGCATCAGATGTCGTTCGACGGCCGCGATGGTGCCGCGAACACGCGGGTCCGATGCCGGCAGGAAACCAACGGCCGGCAGCAAGAGGAGACTGGCATCGAGCAGTTGCGAGTCATAGGATTCGACGAAGGTGTTCTGGGCGACGTCAAAGCCCCTCGTGCAGACTTCGTGGCAGATCGCATCGCGCAAACTCCGCCAGCGCTCGACCGGCGCCTGGAAGCCGAATCGTTCGGCGCTCTTGATGCCGCGATCGAACGCCACCCACGTCATCACTTTCGAGAATACGTAGTGCTTCCCGGCGCCGCGCCGCTCCCAAATGCCGTGATCCGGCCGGTCCCATATCTTGGCCAAATGTTCGAGCACCGCGCACTCCAGGTCCCACGTGCCGTCGTCGAGTTTCAGTTCGGCCATGCGCGACTGGTGAAACGCGTCGACCAGCTCGCCGTAGACGTCGAGTTGCAACTGCGCATGCGCGGCGTTGCCCACCCGAACCGGCTTCGCGCCTTCGTAGCCCGGCAGCCAGGACGCCTCCCATTCCAGCAGGCGGCGCTGGCCCATGATGCCGTACATGATCTGCATGTTGGCAGGCGCGCCGGCGGCGGCGCGCAGCAGCCAATTATGCCAGGCGGAGGCTTCCGCGGTGTAGCCCGAATTCATCAGCGCCAGGAATGTGAAGGTGGCGTCGCGCAGCCAGCAAAAGCGGTAGTCCCAGTTTCGCTGGCCCCCGAGTTTTTCCGGCAACGAGGTGGTCGGCGCCGCCACGATGCCGCCGGTCGGCGCATAGGTCAGCGCTTTCAGTGTGATGAGCGACCGCATGATGAGGTCGCGATGGTCGCCCTCATAGGTACAGTGGCTGCACCACTCCGTCCAGAACTCCTCGGTATCCTGCAGCGCCTGGGCCGGGTCGATCAGCGCCGGAACCGGCAGATGCGAGGGCCCATAGGCGAGCACGAAGGGGATCGTCTCGCCTTCGCTGACCTCGAAGTCGGCCACCGTGGTCATGTCTTCGCCACGCGTCTCAACCGGCGTTCGCAGCACCGTCATGTCCTGCCCCGCAATCGCCAACAGCGCCCCGTCTTCAATGCGCTTGACCCAAGGGATATCAGCGCCGAAGCCGAAGCGGATCACCAGCTCCATCCCGAGTTTCACCCGGCCGGAGACGCCACGCACCAGCCTGACAACGTCGGAGGCCTTGCCCCGCGGGGGCATGAAATCGATCAGCGCGACGACGCCATCCGCCGTCTCGAAACGCGTCTCCAGGATCAGCGTGTTGTCCCAGTAGCGGCGAGAGGATTTCTTCACCTGCTCGCGAGGGGCGATCATCCAGCGGCCGTGGCGATGGGTGCCGAGCAACGCGGCGAAGCAGGCGTCGGAATCGAAGGCGGGCCAACACAGCCAGTCGATCGAGCCGTCACGACCGACCAGCGCCGCAGTTTCGCAGTCGCCGATCAACCCATAATCTTCGATTTTTCCGGGCAAACCTGATCACCGTCGAAAAATTGCTGCCTCAGTCCGCCGCCCGGGACCGTCCCGCCGTCGCGCGCCTGAGCGCGGCAACATCGATCGCGGAAGCCAGGGCGTCGATCGTCAAGGGCAGCCGCTGCCGCCAGTTTGGATGCTCGTTGACGGTGCCGGGAATATTAGGCTGGTCGATCACGCCTAGCAGATCCTCCAGCGATATCGCCAGCAGACGTGATCTGGTCCGCGCCAGGAAACCCGCGACGGCATAGAGATCGTGACTGTCGATGGCGTGATGGCGGAGCACGTCGCCCAGCATGTTCAGAGCATGCCATCGCGCGTCGTCGCTCTCGCCGGGATCGATCCCGATCGAGCGTTTCAGCTTGAGATCGCTGAACGAGCGCCAGCCGGCATAGGTCGAGAGATCGTGGGTGCTGAAAGTAACAAGTGCGTTGGCTACGTAATGGTCAATGCCGCGAAACGAACCCCGATCATCGCGCTCGAACATCATCACCTGGTACGACCAGATGCCCCACTCCGCCATCCGTTCGCGAAACCCCTCCGGCACGGTGCCGAGATCCTCGCCGATCACGACGCAGCGATGCCTGATGCTTTCCTGCGCGGTGGCCGCCAGCAGGGCCTCGAATGGCATCTGCACATAGACGCCGTTGTCGGCGGCAAAACCGTGCGGCACCAGATAAAGCCGCTTCAGGCCCAGCACATGATCGAGCCGTATCGCGCCGGCATGGCGCATCGAGGCGCGCAGCATCTCGCGAAAGGGCTCGAACGACTGGAGCTCGAGGCCGGCGGCGTTGAACCCGGCCAGCCCCCAATTCTGGCCCGCCGTGTTGAGCGCATCCGGCGGGGCGCCGACGGAGAGATGGCGCGAGATGGCCGATTGCTCGTTCCACGCATCGAATCCGTCGGATTGCACGCCCACGGCGACGTCGAGGTAGAGCCCGACCTTCATGCCGAGACGAACCGTCAGCTCCTTGCACGCCTGCAACTGCAGGTCGGCCGCCCATTGCACGAACTCGACGAAATCGATTTCGGCGGCGTCCGGGCCCTGGCGCAACGACGCACAATTGGCCGCATCAGGCTGACGCCAGGGCTCCGGCCATTCCCACCACGGCTTGCCGAACTTGTGCCGCAGCACCTCGAAACAGGCAAACCGCGACAACAGGGGCGCGCGTTCGGCACGAAATCTTTCGAAGTCCCGCTTGGGTCCTGCTTCGGGATTGGCCGTGAACGCATCGAAAGCGAAGCGAAGCGCCCGCCATTTCAGTTCGGCAACTCCGGCATAATCGACGACATCGCCCACTCTCAGCTGCGCGACGGCGGCGTTGCTCTCGAACTCGGGCTGAAATCCCGGCAGCTTTTCGATGTCGATGTAGAGCGGATTCAGAAACAACCGGCTGTTCGGCGAGTAGGGGCTGCAATCGCCCGGCCGGTCGTCGAACAAGGTATGCAGTGGATTGAGGCCGACGCCGTCGGCTCCCAGGCTGGCGGCCAATTCGATCAGTCCTTCGAGGTCGGTGAAATCACCGATCCCCCAGTTGCGCGCCGAGCGGACGCCATAAAGTTGCACCGCCAACAGCCAGCAGCGGTCGAAATCCCCGCCGAACGCTCTCTGCGGTGCGACGATCAGTGGCGCTTGCTCGGCGAAACCGGACGCGTCGGTCAGATGCAGCCGGTAGGAGCCTACTGGCAGCTCCCCCGGCCAGACCAGGGTCCGATCACGGGCCTCCCCGTCAGCGATAACCTGAGCCCCCGCAACGATTTTCCAGCGCACCGGGACCATGGCAGCGGACTTCAGCAGGGTCTGTGAGGACTGCCCCAGCCGTACCACCACCGCTTGATCCAGAAACCGGTAAGGGGTGCGCACCGGCAGGGCATCGAGGATGGTTTGCAGCGCAGCTGCATCCGTCACATGGCGGTGACCCTGACCGTCGATATACTCGGTCTGTATTCCTAATTGTCTAGCTCTGGTGATTGGGTCCATTCGGCACGCAGTTTGCAAACGAAATCCGACACGTCACGAAATTCTGTAAATGCAGGAAGAGGATAGCCGTGGTTAACTCGCTACCATCGCCGCCGTTCCGCGGGAACCAATGCCCAACGAACGGCTTTGTATGTATGTCTGGAACCTCTCTCGTCCCGCAACTGAACGGGGCGTCATTCCCGTGTAATTTGGCATCACCGTGAACAAGACAACTCAAACTGTCGAGAGCGCAGGTGGCGCTTTCCATATCGAGGACGTGTTCCCGCTGGTCGACGGCGGTCGTTTCCCTGTGAAGCGTATCGTCGGCGAGCGCGTCGAAGTATGGGCGGATATCTATCGAGATGGTCATGACGTCGTTTCCGCGGCGCTGGTCTGGCGTCGCGAGCACGACCGCGAATGGCGTCGGGCGCCGATGACGCATCACAGCAACGACCGCTGGGGCGGCTTGTTCGTGCCCGACACCCCCGGCCGCTATGTCTATGCCATCGAAGCCTGGACGGATGAATTCGCCACCTGGCGGCATGGTTTCCAGCTCAAGCAGAAGGCCGGTGCCGATCTCACCCTCGACGCAATCGAGGGCGCCGGCATGCTGACCAAGGCGCAGGCCGGCGGACATGCCGCGGCCGCTGTGATCTTGCGACAATGCGAGGATTTTCTCCAGACGGGCTCTGCTGCGCCGCTGTTGACCGATGAATTGAAGACCGCCATGGCCGAGAGCCAGTTGCGGCCAGATCTGACGCGATCGCCACTATTTCCATTAGTCGCGGATCGGCCTCGCGCCCGAACCGGCGCCTGGTACGAGATGGTCCCCCGCAGTCAAGGCGTTCACCCTGGCCAACACGGCACTTTTCAGGATTGCATCGCGCGTTTGCCGGATGTCGCGGCGATGGGGTTCGACGTGGTTTATCTCACGCCGATTCACCCAATCGGCGATGCCAACCGCAAGGGCCGCAACAACGCGGTAACGGCGGCCGCAGGGGATCCCGGCAGCCCCTACGCCATCGGCTCGGTCGACGGCGGCCACGATGCGGTACATCCGGAGCTTGGTACGTTAGACGATTTCCGCGCTTTCGTTGCGGCGTGCAAACGGCTCAACATGGAAGTCGCGCTGGATTTCGCGGTGCAGTGTTCGCCTGACCACCCTTGGCTAAAGGACCATCCGCAATGGTTCAGGCGCAGGCCCGACGGCTCGATGCGCTATGCAGAGAACCCGCCAAAGAAGTACGAAGACATCGTAAACCCGGATTTCGCGTCCGAGGACGCTGGCGCGCTGTGGAATGCCCTGCGCGACGTCATCCTGTTCTGGATTGATCAGGGAGTCGGCATCTTCCGGGTCGACAACCCCCACACCAAACCGTTCCGCTTTTGGGAATGGCTGATCCGCGAGATCCAGTTGGTGCATCCCGACGTGATCTTTCTCGCGGAAGCCTTTACGCGACCGAAGCTGATGAAGGGCCTCGCCAAGCTCGGCTTCACCCAGTCCTACACCTACTTCACCTGGCGGACACAGAAGTGGGAGATCGAACAGTATCTGAACGAACTGATTGCCTATCCGGAGCGGGATTACTATCGTCCCAACTTCTTCGTCAATACGCCTGATATTCTCCCCTATCATTTACAGAGCGGCGAGACTTGGATGTTCAAATCCCGAGCGGCGCTCGCCGCCACGCTGTCGAGTACCTACGGCATCTATAACGGGTTCGAATTGCTTGAACACGAACCGATACCGGGCAAGGAAGAGTATCTCGATTCCGAAAAGTACGAAATCAAGGTGCGGGATTGGGACAAGCCTGGCAACATCAAGCTCTATATCAGGGATCTCAACCGAGCCCGCCGGCAAAACGCCGCTTTGCAGCAGACCAGCAATCTGCGGTTCGTTCCGATCGACGACGGTAATGTCATCGGTTTCGTGAAGGAATCGGTCAACCAGACCAACAGCGTGGTCGTGGCCATCGCATTGTCGCGCGAACCGCACGAGTTCTGGATTCCGCTTGGCGACGTCCAGGTCGGCATGGCTGACGATCGGCGCCACATCGCCGCGCTTGAGAACCTTATCACCGGCGAGCGCCACCCTGTCGAATATGGCGGCATCCGGCTGCGAATCGATCCGGTTCGCGATCCCGCCCTGCTCTTCCGTTGCCTGGCGTGAGGCGCGCCATGAACGTGATGTCATCGATCGACGCGAAGGAGCTTCCCGTCAAGGACGTGAGCGACGAGCTTTGGTACAAGGACGCCATCATCTACCAGCTGCACGTCAAGGCGTTTGCCGACAGCAATAATGACGGCATCGGCGACTTCGCGGGGCTGACCGAGAAGCTCGGCTACCTGCAGGAACTCGGCGTCACCGCGCTGTGGCTGCTGCCGTTCTATCCGTCGCCCGGCCGCGACGACGGTTACGATATCGCCGATTACGGCGCGATCAATCCCGATTTCGGGACGATGAAGGATTTCAAGCGTTTCATCGCCGAAGCCAAAGCGCGCGGCCTGCGCGTCATCACGGAACTCGTCATCAACCACACCTCCGACCAGCACGACTGGTTCAAGCGCGCCCGCCGCAGCGATCCGAAATCGAGCGCGCGCAACTGGTACGTCTGGAGCGATACCGACCAGAAATATCAGGGTACCCGGATCATCTTCACCGACACCGAGAAGTCGAACTGGACCTGGGATCCGGAAGCCGGTCAGTTCTACTGGCACCGCTTCTTCTCGCACCAGCCGGACCTCAATTTCGACAATCCGCGCGTGGTCAGCGCGCTGGTCCAGGTGATGAAGCGCTGGCTCGATAGCGGCGTCGACGGCTTCCGTCTCGACGCGATACCGTATCTGTGCGAGCGCGACGGCACCAACAACGAAAATCTACCCGAGACTCACGCCATCATCAAGAAACTGCGCGCCGAACTCGACGACTATGCCAAGGGCAAGGTGCTGCTGGCGGAAGCCAATCAGTGGCCTGAGGACGTGCAGGAGTATTTCGGCCAAGGCGATGAATGCCACATGGCCTACCATTTTCCGCTGATGCCGCGGATCTACATGGCGATTGCCCAGGAAGACCGCTTTCCGATCACCGATATCCTCCGCCAGACGCCGGATATTCCGGCCAACTGCCAGTGGGCGCTGTTCCTGCGCAATCACGACGAACTGACGCTGGAGATGGTCACCGACGTCGAGCGCGACTATCTGTGGTCGACCTACGCCAACGATCCGCGCGCGCGCATCAATGTCGGCATCCGGCGGCGGCTGGCGCCGCTGATGGACAATGACCGGCGCAAGATCGAGCTGATGAAGTCGCTGCTGCTGTCGTTTCCGGGCACGCCGATCATCTACTACGGCGACGAGATCGGCATGGGCGACAACATCTATCTCGGCGACCGCAACGGCGTGCGTACGCCGATGCAGTGGACGCCGGACCGCAATGGCGGCTTCTCCCGTGCCGATCCCGCCCGGCTCTACGCACCGACCATCATGGATCCGGTCTACGGCTATGAGTCGGTCAATGTCGAAGCGCAGTCGCGCAGTCTGTCTTCCCTGCTCAGCGCCACCAAGCGGCTGATCTCGGTGCGCAAATCCACCCTCGCGTTCGGCCGCGGTACCATGACCTTTATTCGTCCGGTCAATCGCTCGGTGCTGTGCTACGTCCGCCAGTACCAGGACGAGGTCATTCTCTGCGTCGCCAACCTGTCGCGTTCGGCGCAGGCGACCGAACTCGACCTGTCTGCGTGGAAGGACCGCATACCGCTGGAGATGCTGGGCCGTACCCGATTCCCGCCGATCGGCGAAGCGCCCTACATGATCACACTGGCGCCGTACGGGTTCTACTGGTTCCAGCTTAAGGAGCGGGACAAGTCGGAGCACGTCGAACCGACGGTGGTTCCGGAATTCGAGACCCTGGTGGTGCCGCTTAACGCAACATGGATGTCGCTGGCCCGCACCCGCGGCGTGTTCGAACGCGACGTGCTTCCGACCTATCTGGCGCGAACCCGCTGGTATCCGGAGCGTCAGGCACGGGAGATTCGTCCGACCGTGACCTCGGCGGTACCGTTCTGCGATATCGGCGACAACCGGCCATGGCTGGCCTTTTTCGAAGCGACCACCGAACGTGGCGAGACCTCGCGCTACATGCTGCCCATGCAAATCGAGTGGGTTCGTTTCGATCGGGAGCGCTACAATCCCCGCGCCTTTGCGGCCGTCCGGCAGGGCGCGCGCGAAGGCACGCTGCTGGACGTTGCCACCGACCAGATTTTTATCGCCCTGCTGCTCCGCAACCTGCGTGAGACCCTCACCGTCGAAGAGAACGACTTGCGGCTCGAATTCAGGCCTACCTCCAGGCTTCTGGAACAGCCCTTCAAGCCGCCGGTTCACATCCGCGCGGTCGAGACCGAACAATCCAACAGCACGGCTCTGGTCGACGACGACTATGTCGTCAAGCTCTATCGGAGGCTCGAGCCGGGCATCAATCCAGAGATCGAGGTCGGTCGCTTCCTGACCGAAGTCGCGGGCTTCGCCAACACGCCGGCACTGCTCGGCAGCGTCGAGTTGGTGGAAGGCGACAGGACCAATGCGGTCGCCGTCGTCCACGCCTTCGTGCAGAATCAGGGCGATGCCTGGACCGTGACATCGGCTTACCTCGACCGGTTTGTCGAAGAGCAGCGTCTGCTGGCCGCGAGCGAGCGTCCCGGCGAAAGCGAGGAGCAGGTCCCTTACCTGCGCTACATGTCGCAGACTGGACGGCGCGTCGCCGAGATGCATCTCGCCCTGGCCGGCAGCGGCGAGTTAGCCCATTTCACGCCGGAGCCGATTCAACCCGACCATGTGCGGCTCTGGATCCAGGAAACCATCGCCCACGCCGAACGCGTTTGCGACGCCCTGCAGCAACGTCGTCCGGCGGTAAGGGAATCCGATCGGGTGCTGGTCGATCAATTGCTGGCGCAGCGCACGAACCTGAAAGATCGCCTCGGCGCGATGCTGCCGCCGGACATCGGCGGTCTCAACATCCGTCACCACGGCGATTTCCACCTCGGACAAATGCTGATCGTTAAGGACGATATCTTCATCATCGATTTCGAAGGCGAGCCCCGCCGTGCTCTGACCGACCGCCGGCGCAAGGCCCCGGCGGCGCGCGATGTCGCCGGCCTGATCCGCTCCATCGACTATTCAGCGACCGCGGCGCTCGAGCGCGCGCTCAATGTCGCGCCCGACGAACAGGGCAGGCTGGGCGCGGCGCTGTCGGAATGGCGAGACCGCTCCTCGGCGGCATTCCTGGCCGCCTATCGCGACACCATGACCCACCCGTTATTGTGGCCGGCCGGACTGCAAGCGACAGAGCAGATGCTGAGTTTCTTCCTGCTGGAGAAAGCCATCTATGAGATCGAATACGAGCTCGCTCATCGGCAGGATTGGCTGCGCGTGCCCCTGACAGGCGCGCTTCGTATTCTGTCCCAACAACCCGACGAGGCCTCATGACCACACTTTCCGCCGAGGCCTATGCGATCGTGGAGGGCCGGCACCCCGATCCATTTCATTATCTCGGCCTGCACACCGAGGATAACAAGACCGTCATACGTGCGTTTCTGCCGGAGGCCTCGAAGGTGGAGGCGATTGGTGAGCATGGCGAAACGGCATCGCTGACGCGGATTCACGATGCCGGACTGTTTGCCGGTGCATTGCCGAAGGGATCTAAACGCTACCAGCTGCGCGCCCGGTTCGGCGACGCCGTGGTCGATCTCGACGATCCCTACCGGTTTCCTCCTGTTCTGAGCGACTTCGATCTCTACCTGCTCGGCGAAGGCACTCATCAGCGCATTTACGACAAGCTCGGTGCCCACCGCATGACGCTGGACGGCGTCTCCGGCGTGGCCTTCGTGGTGCTCGCCCCCAATGCGCGGCGCGTCAGCGTGGTCGGGGATTTCAATTTCTGGAATCCGCGCCGACATCCGATGCGGGTGCGCGGCGTCGGCTATTGGGAGCTGTTCGTGCCCCATGCCGGGCCGGGCGATCACTATAAATTCGACATCATCGGCCCGCAAGGTGAGCAATTGCCGCTGAAGTCCGACCCGATGGCGTTTGCCGCTGAAATTCGCCCGAGCAGCGCTTCCATCGTACTCGACGAAACGAAACTGCCGCGCCCACGTCCGGCGCCGGCAGGCATCAACGCGCTCGACGCGCCGATGTCGATCTACGAGGTCCATCTCGGCTCGTGGCGGCGCAAAGACAACAACGAATGGCTGAGCTATCGCGAACTGGCCGAGCAGCTTCCGCGCTATGTCAAGGATCTCGGCTTCACTCATGTCGAGTTTCTCCCCATCAGCGAGCATCCGTTCGACGGCTCATGGGGCTATCAGCCGACCGGTATGTATGCGCCCACCAGCCGGTTCGGCTCGCCGGCCGATTTCTGTGCACTGATCGACGCCTTTCATCGCGAGGGGCTGGGCGTCCTACTGGACTGGGTGCCCGGGCATTTCCCGGACGACCCCCACGGCCTTGCCTGTTTCGACGGCACCGCACTCTACGAACACGCTAACCCGCTGCAGGGCCGCCATCTGGACTGGGGCACCCTGATCTACAATTACGGCCGCACGGAAGTGGTCAATTTCCTGGTTTCGAACGCACTATTTTGGCTGGAGCGTTACGCCATCGACGGCCTGCGAGTCGATGCGGTCGCCTCCATGCTCTATCTCGACTACAGCCGCCCCGCGGGCGGCTGGATCCCCAACAAGTATGGCGGCCGGGAAAATCTCGAGGCGATTGATTTCCTGCGCCGCTTCAATACCGAATTGTTCGCCCGCTTTCCGCAGGCCACCACGGCTGCGGAGGAATCGACCGCATGGCCGCAGGTGTCGCGCCCGGTCGAATATGGCGGGCTTGGCTTCGGCTATAAATGGAACATGGGATGGATGCACGACACGCTGAATTACATCAGCAAGGATCCGATCCACCGCAAGCATCATCACGGCAGTATCCTGTTCGGCCTGCACTATGCATTCTCGGAAAATTTCATCCTGCCGCTTTCCCATGATGAAGTCGTCCACGGCAAGCGCTCGTTGCTGGGGCGGATGCCTGGTGACGACTGGCAGCGCTTCGCCAACTTGCGGGCTTACTACAGCTTCATGTTCGCCCATCCCGGCAAGAAGCTGATGTTCATGGGCTGCGAATTCGGCCAGGAACGCGAATGGGATCACGATCGGTCGCTGGACTGGCATCTGCTCGAACAGAAAAGTCATGCTGGCATTCACAGCCTGATCCGCGACCTGAACAAGCTCTATTCGACGTTGCCAGCGCTGCACGAACTGGACTGCGATCCATCCGGCTTCGAATGGGTGGTGACCGACGACGCCACCGGCAATGTGTTCGGCTTCATCCGCAAGGGCAATGAAGCCCGCGCGCGCTGCCTCGTCGTCATCAATTTTTCACCGAACGTCTATCACGATTACCGCGTCCGCGTGCCGTTCGTCGGCAAGTGGCGCGAGGTCTTCAATTCGGACTCCGCACATTACGGCGGAACCAATGTCGGGAATGTCGGCGAGGTCCAGACGTTGGAAGGCCTCGTGCCCGAACTTAATCTGACCATTCCCCCGCTGGCCGCAATATTTCTCGTACCGGAATGCGACGCATGCGCCTGACCGCCGGAACGTCTTCACGCCTCGGTGCAAGCTGGGACGGTCGGGGCACAAATTTTGCGCTGTTTTCGGCCAACGCTCAGAAAGTCGAGCTGTGCCTGTTCGACAGCCAGGGGCGCCGCGAACTTGAACGCATCGAATTGCCCGAGCGCACCGAGGATGTCTGGCACGGCTATCTGAACGACGTCTCGCCGGGGCAGCTCTACGGTTATCGCGTCCACGGACCTTATGAGCCCGAACACGGCCACCGCTTCAATGCCAACAAGCTCCTGATCGATCCCTATGCCAGAAGAACGGCAGGGCGGCTGGTATGGAGCGACGCGCATTTTGCCTACCGCACCGGCAGCGCCCGCGAAGACCTGTCGTTTGATCGGCGCGACAACGCGCGCGGCATGCCGAAGGCCGTCGTTGTCGACGAAACCTTCAACTGGGGCCGTCGGGAACTCCGCCCCAACATTCCCTGGGAAGACACCATAATCTATGAGGCGCATGTCAAAGGCCTGACCCAGAAGCGCGACGACGTTGCTCCAGGCCTGCGCGGGACCTATGCAGGGCTGTCATCGCCGGCGATGATCGACCATCTCAAGCGCCTTGGCGTCACGACCATCGAGTTGCTTCCGATCCACGGGTTTGTCGATGACCGCAACCTCGTCGAAAAGAAGCTGGTGAACTACTGGGGTTACAACACGCTGTCGTTTTTTGCCCCGGAGTCGCGCTACGCGCAGGACAATCCGCTCGACGCCTTCCGTACCACGGTAGCGCGGCTGCACGACGCCGGCATCGAGGTGATGCTCGACGTCGTCTACAATCACACCGCCGAGGGCAACCATATGGGCCCGACACTATCGTTCCGCGGCATCGACAACGCCTCCTATTACTGGCTGATGCCGGACAATCCGCGCTACTATGACGATTTCACCGGCTGCGGCAGTTCGGTCAACCTCACCCATCCGCGCGTGCTGCAGATGGTCATGGATTCGCTGCGCTATTGGGTTGAGGTCTGCCACGTTGACGGTTTTCGGTTTGATCTCGCAACCACGCTGGCGCGCGGGCCGAACGGATACGATCGCAATGCGTCGTTCCTGACCGCGATCCGTCAGGACCCGGTATTGGCTTCTGTGAAGCTGGTCGCCGAGCCCTGGGACCTGGGCATGGGTGGCTATCAAGTCGGCGCGTTCCCGTCGCAATGGTCGGAATGGAACGACCGCTATCGCAGCGCGATGCGGCGCTACTGGAGCGGCGAAGGCAGCCTGATCGGCGAAGTGTCGCGCCGCATGACCGGCTCGTCCGACCTGTTCAACCATGACGGTCGCAAGCCTCGCGCCAGCGTCAACCACATCACGGTCCATGACGGCTTCACGCTGGCGGATCTGTTCAGCTACAACGAAAAGCACAACGAAGCCAACGGCGAAGACAACCGAGACGGCTCAAGCGACAACCTCAGCAACAATTGCGGCCACGAAGGCCCGACCGACGACCCTGCCATAACCGCTCTGCGTCGCCAGCTAAGGAAGAACCAGCTCGCGTGTTTGATGCTCGCCCAAGGGGTGCCACTGATTCTGGCCGGAGATGAAGTCGGCAACACCCAGAACGGCAACAATAACGCGTATTGCCAGGATAGCGAGATCGGCTGGGTCGGCTGGGAAGGACTTGGTCGCGACGGCGACGACCTCACCGAGTTCGTCGGTCACATGGCCGAGTTGCGAAAGCGCTTTCCGCAGATCCGGTCGCAGCGCTGGCTCGATGGACGGCGGGCGGACGGCTCCTATGGCGTATTGTGGCTGACGCCGGCCGCCGAAGAAATGAAGGAGCCAGACTGGAATTTCCCGGAAGGCCGCTTTCTCGCTTATGTGCTCGGACCGGCCGGCAATGGACAGCAACCGATCTTCGTCGTGTTGAACGCGGCCCCCGAAGAGATCGCATTCAGGCTGCCAAAGATGCCGGAATACAAGAGCTGGCAGCAGCTATTGAACACCGCGAACGTCCAGCAGGAGGCCGCGGACTTCGCCTCGGGGGGCGAGACAAAGGCGCCTCCCCGCTCGGTTCTTGTTTTTGCGGGTTCGGCATGAACGAGCGGCGGTTCGGCGCCAGGCTGACACCGGAGGGTGCCTCATTTCAACTATGGGCGCCGGCCGCGAGACGTGTCGACCTGCTGCTGGACGAACCTAAACCGATGCGGCGGGGTAAAGACGGCTGGTTTTGCCTAGAAATCGCCGGTGTAACGGCAGGCACACGCTACAAATTCCGCATCGACGACGAGATCGACGTTCCCGATCCGGCCTCGGCATATCAGCCCGATGACATCAACGGTCCGAGCGAGTTGATCGATCATTCCAGCTACCGGTGGCGAGCGAGCGACTGGCGCGGACGGCCATGGCAGGACACCGTCCTGCTGGAAACCCATGTCGGCACCTTCACACGAGAAGGCAGCTACCGTGCCATGATCGGCAAACTCGATCATCTGGTGGAAACCGGCATTACCGCGCTGGAGCTGATGCCGCTGGCGGATTTCGCCGGATCCCGCAACTGGGGCTATGACGGCGTGCTGTGGTACGCCCCCGACAGCGGCTATGGAGGTCCCGACGATCTCAAGGCGCTGATCGATGAGGCGCATCTGCGCGGGCTGATGGTGTTTCTCGACGTGGTCTATAACCATTTCGGGCCCGAAGGGAACTATCTCGGCCGCTACGCGCCTGCCTTCTTCACCGAGGCGCAGACCCCGTGGGGCAGCGCGATCGATTACCGGGTACCGGAGGTGCGCGCCTTCGCCATCGGGAATGCGCTGTACTGGCTGCGCGAATACCGCTTCGACGGGCTTCGTCTGGATGCCGTGCATGCGATTCCGGAACTGGGCGAAATCTCGATGCTGCATGATCTCAGCCGCGCCGTCGGGGACCTCGCCACCGAAACCGGCAGGCATGTTCATCTCGTGCTGGAAAACGACGACAACGCGGCAAGCATGCTGGACGCCGGGCAGGATCCCCCCCGCGGCAGTTACCGCGCGCAGTGGAACGACGATTATCATCATGCCTGGCACGTGCTTCTGACGAAGGAAACTCACGGCTACTACGGCGACTATGCATCATCGCCGTTGCGGGATATTGCGCGGGCGCTGGCGTCTGGCTTTGTCTATCAGGGCGAAGCCTCCGGGCATCGCGGCGGGCAATTGCGCGGCGAGCCCAGCGGCCAGCTCGCGCCCGTTGCCTTTGTCAATTTTCTGCAGAACCACGACCAGATCGGCAACCGTGCCTTGGGCGACCGGCTTGAACGCATTGCCAGGACGAAGGCTATCGAGGGCGCGCTTGCTATTACTTTGCTGGCGCCGATGGTGCCGATGCTGTTCATGGGCGAGGAATGGGGCTCCAAGACACCCTTCCCGTTCTTCTGCGATTTCGAAGGCGAGCTCGCCGAGGCGGTGCGGGACGGTCGGCGTAAGGAATTTGCCGGTGCCTATGCGGCATTTGGCGACAACGTCCCGGATCCGCTTGCCGCATCGACCGCCGAATCCGCCGTGCTGGATTGGGACACTCGCAACGAGGCGAGCGGACGACGGCGGCTGGCGCTGGTGCGGGAATTGCTCGCGATCCGGCGCGAATCAATCATTCCGCGGCTTTCGGGCGCGGCGTTCGGCGACGCGCATGCGGCGGACAACGGTTTTCTGACGGCGAGCTGGCGCATGGGCGATGGCGCAACGCTCCGGCTTGACGCCAACCTGTCGGACGGCGAGGTTTCCCGCCCGAAAATCGAACCGGCAGGCATCCCGATCTGGGGCGGCGAGATCACCGGTTCGATCCCGCCATGGTCGGTGTTCTGGCGTCTGGATTTGCGATGATGCCAGCCGCCGTTCCGACCGCGACCTATCGCCTGCAGCTCACCGCCGATTTCAATTTCGACGCCGCTGCCGCCGTGGTCCCCTATCTTGAGGCGCTCGGCATCAGCCATCTCTATGCGTCGCCGTTCATGAAGGCGCGCAAGGGCTCCACCCACGGCTATGACATCGTCGATCACACCAGGATCAATCCGGAACTCGGTGGCGACGCCGGCTTTGAGCGACTGAGCGAAGCGCTGCAGCGGCACGGTCTGGGCCTGATCCTCGATTTCGTTCCCAACCATGTCGGCGTCCATTTCGCCGACAATCCCTGGTGGCTCGACGTGCTGGAATGGGGTCCGGCCTCGCCCCACGCAGCCTCGTTCGATATCGACTGGGACCAACTGCCGTACCGCGCCAGGGGGGGCGTGCTGCTGCCGATCATCGGCTCGTCTTACGGGCAGGCACTGGAGAGCGGCGAGATCGAACTCCGCTATGACGCCGACGAAGGCAGCTTTTCCGCCTGGTACTTCGAACACCGGCTGCCGATCGCCCCCGAGCGCTACAGCGAGATCCTGCGCAGCGCCGTGAAGGAAGCCGGGGCGGAAGCCAACGTTGCCGGAAAGCGGCTTCTCGAACTGGCGGCGCGCTACAAGGGATTACGGCATCCCAACCGCAAGGAAGCACCCGCCTTCAAGGCGGAATTGAAGGGGATCGTCGGCGGCGCTGACTTGATCGCACGCGGGCTGCAGGCCTATCGGGCGGGACCGGATCGGCCCGCGCAGGTTCACGCCCTGCATCAGCTGCTGGAGCGCCAGCACTACAAGCTCGGTCATTGGAGGTTAGCTTCCAGCGACATCAACTACCGGCGCTTCTTCGACGTCAATACGCTAGCCGGACTGCGCGTCGAAGACGCCGGCACGTTCGACGCCATCCACCGCCTGGTCAGGAAGCTGATCGCGGAAGGCCGCCTGCAGGGCCTGCGGCTCGATCACATCGATGGGCTGCGCGACCCCGCGCAGTATTTCCAGCGGTTGCGTGGCCTGATCCGAACTGCGCAGGCCAAGGACTCCAAGCCGTTCTATCTGGTGATAGAGAAAATCCTCGGCGAACACGAGAAACTGCGTCCCTTCCCGGGCGTCCACGGCACGACAGGCTATGAATGGATGAATGTGATCACGCAGGTGCTGATCGACGGCAACGGCCTCGATCCGCTTGACGAGGCGTGGCGGCAGGTCAGCAATACCTCGCCCAGGCTGGAGCCGGTCCTGAAGGATGCCAAGCGGAGGGTGCTGGAGACCTTGCTGGCCAGCGAATTCACCGTGCTGACTCGTCTGCTGGCGCGGATCGCCGGCGGACACTATTCCACCCGCGACTATTCCGCCGACAGCTTGCGACAGGCGCTTGAACTCTATGTGCTGCATTTTCCGGTCTATCGCACCTATCTGACCTCAGCCGCGCCATCGGCCCATGATCGCGCACTGATCTCGGCGACGATCGAAAAGGCGCGCGCGGACTGGTTCGCTGCCGACGACGGCATCTTTGATTTCCTGCGCGACACGCTGACCATGGACCTGATCGGGCCGGGCCGGGCCGCACACAGCGCGTCGCGGGTACGCCGCTTCGCCTTGAAGGTGCAGCAGTTTACCGGGCCCCTGATGGCGAAGTCGCTGGAAGATACCGCGTTCTACCGCTATCACCGCCTGCTCGCGCTCAACGAGGTCGGCGGCGATCCGTCCGCCAGGGCGCTCTCCATCGACGCATTCCACGACATGATGCGAAGCCGCGCCAGCGAGTGGCCGCACGGCATGACAGCGACCGCCACGCACGACACCAAACGCGGCGAGGATGCGCGCGCGCGTATCCTGGCGCTGGCCGAGCTTCCGGGCGAATGGACCAGCTCGGTGGGACGGTGGAAGATCCTGAACGCGCCGCATCTCGTGATCGAAGGTGACATGCGCGCCCCGTCGGCTGCGTTCGAATACATGCTCTACCAGGCGCTGCTCGGCGCTTGGCCGGTGGGGGGGTTGGACGGCACGTTTCCCGAGCGGATGCAGGCCTATGCGCTGAAGGCGGCGCGTGAGGGCAAGCAGGAAACCAGCTGGCTCAATCCGAATCAGGCCTATGAGGCAGGATTGCGGGCCTTTATCGGACGAATTCTGGATCGCGGGGCCTCTGCCGAGTTTCTCGGTTCGATCGAAACCCTGGCCAGGCGCGTCGCGCTGCTGGGGGCGCTGAATTCGCTGAGTCAGATCACCCTGAAGGCGATGATGCCCGGCGTGCCGGACTTCTATCAAGGCACCGAGTTCTGGGATCTGTCGCTGGTCGATCCCGATAACCGGCGGGCGGTGAATTTTGCCCAGCGCGCCGCGGCATTGGCCGCATTGGACAATCCGGATTGGGCTGATCTCACGCAGCATTGGCCGGACGGTCATATCAAGCTGGCCTGGACCCGCCACCTCCTGAAGCTGCGGACCGATCTTGCCGAACTGTTCGCACATGGCGACTACGCACCTCTCGAGGTCAGGGGCGAGCACCGCGACCACGTGATCGCCTTCGCGCGCCGCCGCGGCGGCGACGCCGTGATAACGGTCGTGGGAAAATCACTCGCCGCGTTCTCGCAAGGCGGCCGGACATGGCCGCGCGCGGAAGCCATTGATGCCGCGGTCAACCTCAAGGACTATTCCCTGGAAGGCATCACCGATGCGGCCGGCGCACCCGAAGTGCCGCTTTCCCGGCTGTTCCGCGATCTGCCCGTCGCGGTGTTGAGGGGTAGGGTTGAAGGCGTTTCGAAGCCGGCGCCAAAGCGTGTGCGCGGGTGAAGCCCGCGCGAAACGCGGAAGGCCGCCCGGGATCGAACGGCCGGACGGCCTTGCGGATGTTGTGCCGACGACGACGTCGGTTCCCTTCTCCCGCAAGCTTTGATTTTCGCGATTATTGGTTACCAACAGGTTAACAGGACATCGGGTTCGCAGACTTTTACAACCAGATGTTGCCGTGCCCCCTCGATCGCGCTGCGTCAGCTCTTCTTGGTCAGCAGCAGATCGCCGCGCTTCCTGATCGCGACCTGCGCCGCTTGGGCAAATCGCTGCAACAGCCAGGGCAAGGTGACTTCCAGCCGAACGTGATCGTCCGCCACATCGAGATGACCCGACGCCGCCTGTCCAAGTGCGCGGATACGGAAGATCATGCGATCCTGTTCCCACCTCTCCTCATCGACTTTCAGCACCGGGACGCTGGACGTGGCCCGCGTCAATCCCGCTTTCAAGCGCCGGGTCGCCTCTTCGCGGCCGAGGCGATGCGGAATTGAAACCACGAGCGGTGCGGACATTCTTCCAATCCTCCAGCTGACTTGAACTCATGTAAGCCTCCATCGTTCGAATGAAAGGGCGATGCGATTTGCGGTTTCAAATATGGAACCTTATGGGTTCCCGTTTGTTTTCCGGTTGAAGGCAGAGCAACAGATGCCCGCTGCCGGGAGGAGATGCCACATGTCAATCGGAACGATCATTCTAATTATTCTTGTTATACTGCTGCTCGGCGGCTTCAGCGGCATCGGCGGCGGCCCGTTCTACGGCACCGGTTATTACGGCGGCGGCGGCCTCGGCCTCGTCATCGTCATCCTGCTGATCCTGCTTCTGCTCGGGAAGCTGTAGATCCGCTTTCGCAGGGTGGGCAACTTCGCTGTGGCGCCGTGCCCACCCAGTTCGCGCGCTCACGTCTTCTCGTCGCTACTTCCCCGCCAGTTTCCTGATAGCGACCTTGATCGATGATGCCGCGTCATCATAGCCTTGCCACGCCTTGGTCCGTGCGATCAGTGCGGGCACGGTGCGCACGGTGTAACGTTTGGGATCAAGATCGCCGCGCACCTGCGCCCAGGTCACCGGCATCGACACCGTCGCGCCGGCGCGCGCGCGCGGCGACAGTACCGCCACGGCGGTGGCCATGCGATCGTTGCGGAGGTAGTCGAGGAAGATCTTTCCCTTGCGCAACTTCTTCGACATGTTGAGCAGATAACGCTCGGGTTGGTCGTTCGCCATCCACTGACAAACGCCTTGGGCAAACGCCTTTGCCTCCTTCCACGTCACCTTGTCCCTGGCGCCATAGGCCAGTGGCGTCACCACATGCAAGCCCTTGCCGCCGGTGGTCTTGCAGAAGCTCTCCATGCCGAGTTCGGCGAGATGCTGCCGCATTTGCTTGGCGGCCTCGATAACGTCTGAAAACTCGACGTCCGGCGCCGGATCGAGATCGAACACCAGCCGCCCCGGCACGTCAGGCGCATCCGGCGCGCAGTTCCAGGGATGCAATTCAAGGCCGCCGAGCTGCGCCACCGCCGCGAGACCCTCGACCCGATCGATCTGCAAGTAAGGTTTGCGGTCGCCGGATACTTTCACGAGCTCCAGCAGGTTCGACGTCCCCGGCATCGCGTGGCGCTGGAAGAAGGTTTCGCCGCCGATGCCGTCGGGCGCCCGGACCACCGAGCACGGCCGGCCCTTCAGGTGGCCGATCATCCAGCCGCCCACCGCTTCGAAATACCGGGCGAGATCGAGCTTGGTCACGCCCTTGCCGTCGCCGGCGTCCGGCCACAGCTCCTTGTCGGGTTTCGAGATAACGACGCCCATCACCTCGGCGGTTCTTCCGGTGGCCAGCGGCGGACGTGGCTTCGTCTTGCCGGATTTGGCCGCGCCCGTTGCAGTCGGCTTGGCAATTTGGGTCATGGCCGGCTTTTCCGCCTCCACCTCGTCGGCAGGCTTGTCTTGGCGCAGTCCCTTGAACGCCGCCTGCCGGATATTGCCGCCGTCGGTGAAGCCGGCGAACTCGATCTCGGCGACGAGCTCCGGCTTAAGCCAGTGCACGTCGCGGGTCTTTCTCGGCGCATTCGTGCCGCCGAACGGGCTCTTGTCCGAAGCTGCCGCTTTCAGCGCCGGCATGATCCGCCGCACCGTGTCCTGGCCGAACCCGGTCCCGACCATGCCGACAAAGGCAAGATGATCGCCGCGATAGACGCCGGCCATCAGCGAGCGGAATTTGCCGTTGGTGGTCTTCCAGCCGCCCAGCACCACCTCATGCCCGGCGCGGCACTTTGCCTTGGTCCAGTTCTCGGAGCGGCCGGAGCGATACGGCGCGTCGAGTTTCTTGGAGACGATGCCCTCCAGCGACAGTTTGCAGGCCGACTGCAGGATTGCGTCGCCGCCGCTCTCAAAATGCTCGACATAACGGACCAGCTTGTTCTCGGTTTTCGCTCGCGCCTCCAGCATTTTCTTCAATCGCTGCTTGCGTTCGCGGAGCGGCAGCCGGCGAAGATCCTCGCCATCGGCAAACAGCAGATCGAACGCAAAGAAGATCAGGTCTCCGGTCTTGCCGTCGGAAATCGCGGCCTGCAGCGTGGAAAAATCCGGCGCGCCGTTGTGATCGAGCGCAACGATCTCGCCGTCAATCAAGGCGTCGGGCAGCGCGCTTCCCGCTTTCGCGATCGCCTGAAACTTGTCGGTCCAATCCAGCCCCTTGCGGGTCTTTAGCGTGGCCTTGCCGTCTCCCACACGCAATTGCACGCGGTAGCCGTCGAACTTGATCTCGTGACACCAGCCCTCGTTGCCGGGCGGACGGTCGACCAGCGTGCAGAGCTCGGGCGCGACGAAATCCGGCATCGCAGCGCCCTTTTTGCCTTTGGTCGCCTTCGCGGACGCTTTGGCCGGCGCGGATCTCGCCGCGGCTTTCTTGTCGGCGCGCGCGTCGGCGGCATCGCCCCGGTTCGAATTCCACACCGCGTCGGCCTTGCCTCGACCGGCCTTCGCCAGCATGAACGGCGTCGGCGCCCTGCCCTTGCCGGCGGCGATCTGGTCCATCGATCGTCCCGACGCAACCGATTGATCGGCGTCGAGGATGTCGTTGGCCTTGCCTTCCCTGGCGAAATCGTCGCGATGCTTGATCAGCAGCCAGTTGGTCCGCTTGCCACCATGGCGGTCGTGGCGCATCCGCACCAGCACCCAGCTGCCACGCAGCTTGTCGCCATGAAGCGTGAATTTGAGGTCGCCCTTCCTGAAGCCGCGCTCGGGATCGTCGGATTCCCAATAGCCGCGATCCCACAGCTGCACCGTGCCGCCGCCATACTGGTCTTCCGGAATGGTGCCTTCGAAATCGCCGTAGTCGAGCGGATGGTCTTCCACCTCCACCGCCAACCGCTTGTCGTGGGGATCGAGCGACGGCCCTTTTGTCACGGCCCAGGATTTGAACACGCCGTCGAACTCGAGCCTGAGATCGTAGTGCAGCCGAGTCGCGTCATGCTTCTGAATGACAAAACGTCGGCGCTTCGACGGCGCCACCTCGGCCTCGCCCGAGGGCTCAGCCGTCTTCTCGAAATCGCGCATCTTGCGATAGGTGGACAGATTCCTGAGTGACACGATCAGATCCTACACAACTGAGCACCGGCGCCTGCCGCCGATTTTAGAGCCTGGAACCAAAACCCTCAATTGCCGTTCAAGTTCCCGAATGCGTTCGCGCCGAATTATTCCGAACACCTAACGGCTTGGAGAGAACATGGCCCCGCCGCGCGCCTACTGGAAAGGCTCCCTGAAGCTTTCCCTCGTGTCCTGTCCGGTCGTGCTCTATCCGGCCTCGACCTCATCAGAGAAAACCCGCTTCCACATGATCAACAAGGAGACCGGCAACCGGCTGAAGCAGCAGATGGTCGACGCGGAGACGGGCGACGTCGTCGAAAGCGACCAGAAGGGTCGCGGCTATGAGCTGAAAAAGGGCGAGTACGTCGAGATCGAGAAGGAAGAACTGGAGGCCGTCCAGATCGAAAGCAATCATACCATCGACATCGATAGTTTCGTGCCGAGGGACGAGATCGACAAGCGCTATCTCAACAACCCCTATTACATCGCGCCCGACGGCAAGGCCGGCATCGACGCCTTCGCGGTGATCCGCGACGCCATGAAGGACCAGGACCGCGTCGCGCTGGCGCGCATCGTGCTGACCAATCGCGAGCACATCATCGCGATCGAGCCACTCGGCAAAGGCCTGCTCGGCACCACGCTGCGCTACCCCTATGAGCTGCGTGACGAAGGCGACTATTTCAACGACATCAAGAGCCCCAAAATCTCGAAGGACATGGTCGAACTGGCGAGCCACATCCTCGACAGCAAGGCCTCGCATTTCGACCCTTCGAAATTCAAGGACGAATACGAGAATGCCTTGAAGACGCTGGTGCGGCGCAAGGCGGCCGGCAAGCCGGTCAAGGCCGCCGAGCCCGACGAGAAGGCGGACAACGTCATCAGCCTGATGGAAGCGCTGAAGCAGAGCCTGAAGGGCAAGACATCCGCCAAGCGAGGCCGTCATGCTCCGACGCGACGCACGGTGTCGCGTCCCGCCAAGAAAGCGCATCGCTCGGCGGCACGGGCGCGCAAGGCGGGGTGAGCGAGGCATGGCCGTCGTCCCTGCGAACGCGGCTTCACGATCTCGCGGCGCCATTCGCCCGAGCTTTGCCATCGAGCGCGCTGCACCCGCGGTCTCGTGTGCAATAAGTGTACGAGATTGCGCACACGAGCATACAGGTTCAGCGGAGGCAATCCGGCCTTCCCTGCGCGATGGGTTACGGCTTATACGCGCTCTCCTCGGTGAGCCTTGCACTCTTGCCACCGTCGCCCGCGCGCGTGAGCGCGAACTTGACACCAGCGTGAGGGTGTCAGGACCACACGATTTCGCCGTCCGCTTCAGGCGCCCTCGTCAGGTGCGCCATCCCCGTCCACCGCACCCCGCCCCGCGCCGGTACGTTGCGCAACGCCCCTTGATGGGACGGGATGGCGATAGATATAGCGGTGATTTGTATTTCGGAAAAGCAGAATATTTTTTCGGATGGGGCTGGACAGGAAATCTGCTGGAGCAACTGATTTGCCCGCCGGGTAGTCACATTCGCCTGACGCGCAGGCGATTTCAGTTCCCAAAAACCGCTATCGGACGTGCTTGGCGGTCCTGCTTGTCCGTGGGAGGAGAGGACGACGGCACGGCGATGAACGTCCGACACTTGACGTGGTGACACGCCTTGCGCGCGACCCCACGATGCTCTCGGCGTAGCCGGCGTCGCGATGAAGAGAAGAGTTGCCGCCTTCCTACTTCTTCGCCTTGCGCTTCTTCGCGGTCTTGCGTTTCTTCGCGGCCTTCTTTGGCACCTTCTTGCCTTCCCTGCGCGCTTCGGAAAGGCCGATCGCGATCGCCTGCTTGCGGCTGGTAACTTTCTTGCCGGATCGTCCGCTCTTCAGAGTCCCGACCTTTCGCTTCTTCATCGCGCGCCCGACCTTGGCCGATGCTTTCTTCGAATATTTCCGTGCCATGCATATTCTCCGATTTCGCAAGACAATCTGTGCTTCGGAAGATAGTTCCGCCGCGCCGCCGCGCGTAAAGGCGTGGATAACGCTCTAACAAAGGTTCCCTGACTGAAATTCTTGCCAATACTGCTTGCAGCATTTATGGCTTCCATTCGGCTCACGCCAGCGGGCAGGCGTGCTCAATCCGCATATACAACTCGCACGCCTCGGCAATCGAACTTTGGGACGAGACTTCGATGCCCGACGAGCTGGTGCCCGACGTCGTGCTGGATCTGATACAGCGACATATCGATTCTGTTGCGCAGCTGGAGGCCCTGTTGCTCTTGCGGGCAAACCCAGCCGATTCATGGACAGCTTCCTTGATAGCCCGACGACTGTATGCCCCCGAAGACGACATCGTTCGCGCGCTCGCGCTATTATGTGCCGACGGCTTTCTTACGCGCGATCACGATACATACCGGTACGAGTGTTCCGTCGAGAAAAGGGAAAGGGTCAATCGGTTGGCTGAGGTGTACTCGCGACATCTGATACTCGTTACGAATCTGATCCATGCCAAGCCGCGCAACATTCGGCAATTCTCCGATGCGTTCAAGTTCCGGATGGATGATTGACATGGCCCTTCTGATCTACAGTCTCTGTGCGGTCACTTCGGCAGTCTGCACCTACCTGCTGTCAAGCGCCTACCGGCGAAGCCGGCAGAAATTGCTGTTGTGGAGTGCGATCTGTTTTGCAGGATTAACGCTCAATAACCTAGCTCTATGGGTCGACAAGCTGCCGTTGCTGGAGATCGATCTTTCGCTCTGGCGCGTATCGATCGCGCTGCTTGCGATGGCCGTGCTCCTCTATGGATTGATCTGGGATACCGAGTGATGACTCAACACATAGCCTCGGTGCTGATGGGAGCGGTTGCCATGGCATCGGCCGTGGCCGCCTTGTTCTTCGTCAAATTTTGGCGGCACACCGGCGATTCATTCTTCCTGCTTTTTGCCGCAGCCTTCGCCATCGATGCGATAGGCCGGCTGTGGCTGGGTATCGTTCAGGTTTCGAACGAGGCCGATCCTTTAGTTTATTTGTCGAGGCTCGTCACATTCGGCCTGATCGTAATCGCCATCATTCAAAAGAACAGGCCCAATCAAGATCGCAAGTGACGGCGCCAGGCGCAGACAGTGCACGCCCCGCTGGTCGAAACGCCCCGGGTCCCTCGCGAACCACCCCTGCGAGCGAGCCGGTCTGCGGCGGATAAACCAATCTACTCTACCGCGGCCCGAACCTCGCAGGGTTCGGCCCTGACCGCGCAGAACTTGAACTCGGGAATCTTGCCGAACGGATCGAGCGCCGGGTTGGTCAACAGATTGGCCGCGGCCTCCGCATAGCAGAACGGCATGAACACCATGTTTTCGGGCACGTCGCGATCGCTGCGCACCTTGATCTCGACCGCGCCGCGGCGGGTCTCCAGCCGCACTCTGTCGCCGGGCCAGACCTTCATCCGACGCATGTCCTTTGGCGACATGAACGCGACCGCCTCCGGCTCGATCTGGTCGAGCACCTGGGAGCGCCGCGTCATCGAGCCGGTATGCCAGTGTTCGAGCACGCGCCCGGTCGAGAGCACCATCGGATATTCGGTATCCGGCAATTCGTCCGGCGGCAGCACCTGCGCCGGCACGATCTTGCCGCGGCCGCTCGCGGTCGGGAATCCCGTGGTGAAGATGATCTCGTTGCCGGGCAGATGCGGATCGTCGACCGGATAGGTCACTGCACCCTCGCGCACCATCCTCTCCCACGTAATGTTCTTCAAGGACGGCATCACCTGCGTCATCTCGGTGAACACATCCGCCGGGCCGTCGTAGTTCCAAGGCAGCCCCATGCGCTTGCCGATTTCCTGGATGATCCACAGATCCTGCCGCGCGTCGCCCGGCGGTTTGAGCACCTCGCGCGCCAGTTGCACGCGACGGTCGGTGTTGGTGAAAGTGCCGGATTTTTCCGCGAACGCCGAGGCCGGCAGGATCACGTCGGCATGGAACGCGGTCTCGGTGACGAACAGGTCCTGCACCACCAGATGATCGAGCTTGGCCAGCGCCTCGCGGGCGTGCTGCAGATCGGGATCCGACATCGCCGGATTCTCGCCCTCGATATACATGCCGCTTATTTCGCCGGCGTGGATCGCGTTGATGATCTCGACCACGGTCAGGCCGCGCACCGGATCGAGTTCCTGATGCCAGAGTTTTTCGAACGGCTCGCGCAGATCGGTACGGCCGACCGGCTGGTAGTCCGGCAGGAACATCGGAATCAGCCCGGCGTCGGAGGCGCCCTGCACGTTGTTCTGGCCGCGCAGCGGATGCAGGCCCGTGCCGGGACGGCCGACCTGGCCGGTGATCAGCGCCAGCGCGATCAGGCAGCGCGCATTGTCGGTGCCGTGCACATGCTGGCTGATGCCCATGCCCCAGAAGATGATGGAGGCCCGCGAGCGCGCATACATCCGCGCCACTTCGCGCAGGGTTTCCGCCGGAACGCCGCAGATCGGCGCCATCTTCTCCGGCGTGAATTCGCCGATGCGCGCCTTCAACTCCTCAAAACCTTCGGTATAGCCGGCGATATATTGCTCGTCGGTCAGGCCTTCGGTGATGATGGTGTTGATGATGGCGTTCAGCATCGCGACGTCGCTGCCGGCCTTGAAGGCCAGATGCAGATGGGCGTGGCGCGACAGCTGTTGTCGACGCGGATCCATCACGATGAGCTTGGCGCCGCGCCTGACCGCGTTCTTGATGAAGGTCGCCGCGACCGGATGGTTCACGGTCGGATTGGCGCCGATCACGACGATGACCTCGGCGTCCATCGCAGCGGCGAACGGCGCCGACACCGCGCCGGAGTTCAGGCCTTCCATCAGCGCGGCCACCGAGGAGGCGTGGCACAGCCGGGTGCAGTGATCGACATTGTTGGAGCCGAAGCCGGTGCGCACCAGTTTCTGGAACAGATACGCCTCTTCGTTGGAGCCTTTTGCGGAACCGAAGCCGGCGAGCGCCTTGACGCCCTTGCCGTCGCGGATCTTCACCAGACCCCGGGCGGCGATATCGAGCGCCTCTTCCCACGACGCTTCGCGAAAATGCGTGAAGGGATTGGCCGGATCCACCTGGTCGTTGGCATCCTTCTTCGCGTTCGGCAGCCGCACCAGCGGTTTGGTCAGGCGGTGCGGATGATGGATGTAATCAAATCCGAAGCGGCCCTTGACGCAGAGCCGGTTGTGGTTGGCCGGGCCGTCGCGGCCTTCGGCGTAGATGATCTTCTCATCCTTGACTTCATAGGTGACCTGGCAGCCGACGCCGCAGAACGGGCACAGCGAGTCCACCTTGCGGTCGGCATAGACGACGCGGGTCTGGTTCTCGTCGAGCATCACGGACGGCATCAGCGCGCCGGTCGGGCAGGCCTGCACGCATTCGCCGCAGGCGACGCAGGTCGATTCGCCCATCGGATCGTCGAAGTCGAACACGATCTTGGATTGATGGCTGCGATAGGCCATGCCGATCACGTCATTGACCTGCACCTCGCGGCAGGCGCGCACGCACAGCCCGCACTGGATGCAGGCATCGAGATTGACGCGCATCGCGGGATGGCTGGAATCCCCTTGCCAGCGTTCGGTGGCCGGAAAGCGGCTTTCGGTGACCCCGACTTTTTCGGCCCAGCGCCAGAATTTCGAATCGGGATCGTGCGAGGTCGCGCGGGCCGGCTGGTCGGCAACCAGCAGTTCCATCACCATTTTCTGAGCAGCAGTCGCGCGCGGGCTCTCCGACTTCACCTTCATGCCGACGCTCGGCGTGCGCTTGCAGGAAGCCGCCAGCACGCGCTCGCCCTCGATCTCGACCATGCAGGCGCGGCAATTGCCATCGGGCCGGTAGTCCGGTTCGGGTTGATGGCACAAATGCGGAATCTCGCGGCCCTGCCGCTTGGCCACCTGCCAGATGGTCTCGCCGTCGATGGCCTCGACCTGCTTGCCGTCGAGTTCGAACTGGATTCTCGTCATTCCGCCGTTTCCTTGAACTCGTCGGGGAAATATTTAATCACCGTCGTCAGCGGATTCGAGGCCGCCTGGCCGAGACCGCAGATCGAAGCGTCGCGCATCGCCTGGCTCAATTCGTCGAGCAATTCCCGGTTCCACACCGGTTGTTGCATCAACAGCGCCGCCTTCTGGGTGCCGACGCGGCAGGGCGTGCACTGGCCGCAGCTCTCGTCCTCGAAGAAGCGCATCAGGTTGAGCGCGGCCTCCTTCACGCTGTCATGCTCGGACAGAATGATGACGGCGGCCGAACCGATGAAGCAGCCGTATTTCTCCAGCGTGCCGAAATCGAGCGGGATATTGTCCATGGCTGCCGGCAGGATGCCGCCGGACGCGCCGCCCGGCAGATAGGCGTGGAATCGATGGCCGTCCGCCATGCCGCCGCAGAATTCGTCGATCAACTCGCGCACCGTCAGGCCTGAGGGAGCCAGCTTCACGCCGGGGTTCTTGACCCGGCCCGATACCGAGTAGCTTCGAAGACCATGGCGGCCGTTGCGGCCATGCGAACTCCACCAGTCCGGGCCCCTCTCGACGATGTCCCGCACCCAGAACAGCGTTTCGATGTTGTTGATCAGCGTGGGCAACCCGAACAATCCGACCTGGAACGGATATGGCGGCTTGTGCCGCGGCAGGCCGCGTTTGCCCTCGATGCTTTCCAGCAGAGAGGATTCTTCGCCGCAGATATAGGCGCCGGCGCCGCGGCGGATGTGCAGGACAGGACCGCCTTGCGGCAGCTTGGCAAGCTCCATCGGAAGCACCTTGAGTGCGGCCGGATATTCGTCCCGGATGTAGATGTATACGTCGGTCGCATCGACGATATGGGCGCCTATCAGCATGCCTTCCAGAAAGCGGTGCAGATCGCGCAGCAGGTAGAAGCGATCCTTGAACGTGCCGGGCTCACCCTCGTCGCCATTGACCACCATCAGCCGCGGCCCGGGCTCGCCGAGCACAGCGCGCCACTTGCGCCCCGTGGGGAAGCCGGCGCCGCCGAGTCCGCGCAGGCTGGAATCGTCGAGGGCCTTGAGGATGTCGTCCTTGCTGAGACGACCGGCGCGCAGATCGTTCAGCAGCTTGTAGCCGCCGTCCCTCACATAGGCGTCGTAGTCGACGTAGGGCGGAATCACCGGCTTGGTCTCGCCGCGCTCGGCCGTCGCCAGCACTTCGGACGCGGTCGCTTTCATGACGAAGTGATGGCCAACCTCCGCAACCGGGGCCATATCGCACAGCCCGACGCAGGGCGCGCGCAGCACGCGAATGCCCGGGCCCGCCGACGCCTGCAGTTCATGCAGCAGTTTTTCCGCGCCCAGCATGGCGCAGGTCAGGGAATCGCAGACCCGGATGGTCAGCGGCGCAATGCCAGCCTCGCCCTCCTTCACCACGTCGAAATGCGCGTAGAAGGTCGCGGTCTCGAACACCTCGGCGAAGGCCAGTTTCATCTCGTCGGCCAGGGCAGCGAGATGGGCCGCGGAAATCTGGCGATAGGTATCCTGAATGAGGTGCAGATGCTCGATCAGCAAGTCGCGCCGCCGGGGCCGATCGCCCAGCAGGAGCGCCATCTCTTCAGCGGCCTGGGGGTCGATCTGGCGGCCTTTGGGTGTCGATTTGGCCCGCTTCCGGCCCTCGCCGGGATGCTCGAACGAGCGGACCTTCTGCACGTCATGACTCATTGAAGCATCTCGTCCCAGTTCAGCCGCCAAGGCAATCTAGTCGGTGGCATGCCACATGCCAAGAAGAAATGAAGCCGCATGGCACGGCCTGTATCAGAAGATCTTGACCGCGCTTTGCAACGTCTTCCAAGCGCCCCATGCCAGGGGGATCCCGACCAAGGCCCAGAACAGGGTGGCCTGAAGGTCAAGCCCGCCCTTGCCGATGCCGAATGAACCGGACGGCAGCGCAACCGCGCTGTGCGCACCCGCCGCCTGCAGCCTGGCGACCGCTTCGGCGCTCATATGCCATTTGGGGTCGACCGGCCTGATCAGGTAGTTGCAGATGAGGCCGACGACCAGCATGGCGCACAGGATGTACATGGTGGTGTTGTAAAGGTGATCGCGCGGCACGCCGGCGGCGAGCTGCGCCTCGCGGATGTAGTTCACCACGACAGGGCCGATGATCCCGGCAGTCGACCATGCCGTTAGCACCCGGCCGTGGATGGCGCCGACGAACTGCGTGCCGAACATGTCGGCGAGATAGGCCGGCACCGTGGCGAAGCCGCCGCCATACATCGACAGGATGATGCAGAAGGCGCCGACGAACAGCAGTATCGAGCCCGTATTGGCGAAGGTCGGCGCCAGCGCGTAGAGCGCGATGCCGAGGATAAAGATAGCGTAATAGGTGTTCTTGCGACCGATATAGTCCGACAGCGACGCCCAGAAGAAGCGGCCGCCGATGTTGAACAGCGACAGCAGGCCGGTGAAGCCGGCGGCGATCACCGCGATGGCGGCCTGTTGCTCGGTCGAGAGCGCGTTGAACTTGACGCCGGGCTGGCCGATCAGCGAGCCCGCGAAGATCTCCTGCAACATCGGCGACGCCATGCCGATCACGCCGATGCCGGCCGACACGTTCATGCACAGCACGATCCAGATCATCCAGAACTGCCTGGTCTTGTGCGCGTCGTCGAGGTGGACGTTATGCTGCGAGATCATCGCACCGGCCTTCACGGACGGCGTCCAGCCGTCGGGACGCCAGCCCGCCGGCGGAATGCGATAACGGAACGCGCCGATCATCATGAAGCCAAAATAGATCGCGCCCAGCGCGACGAAGGTTTCCCAGGCGCCGACCGAGGCCGGCGTCTCGAAATAGTTCATCAGGAGGTCGGCGAGCGGCGCGCCGATCATGGCGCCGCCGCCAAATCCCATGATCGCCATGCCGGTCGCCATGCCGCGGCGATCGGGAAACCATTTCACCAGTGTCGACACCGGAGAGATGTAACCGATTCCGAGCCCGATGCCGCCGATCACGCCGCAGCCGAGCCATAGCAGCCAGAGCTGATGCAGGTAGATCCCGAAAGCGCCGACCAACAGGCCGCCAACCCAGCACAGCGCGGCGACGAAACCCGCCTTGCGCGGGCCGGAGCGTTCGAGCCAGCCACCCCAGATCGCGGCGGATAGGCCGAGCAGCACGAAGAACAGCGTGTACATCCAGCCCAAGCTGGCAACGCGCCAGTCGCAGGTCGTCGTAAACAGTTCCTGCATCAGCGACATCTCGGGGCAGGTCTTCGGCGCATCAACGCCGAGGGCGCGTGACAGCGGCAGCCAGAACACGCTGAAGCCGTAGGCCATGCCGATGCACAGATGAATGCAGAGCGCTGCCGGCGGCACCAGCCAGCGATTGAACCCGGCCGCCGCGATCGTGCGCTCGCGGTCGAGAAACCCAGCGCCGGCACCGGGCACCCTGCTCACCCGGCTTGCGCCCCGGCGCCGTCGGTCTTCTCGATCAGAAACACGATGCGCCGTTCCGCGCGCTCGGTGATCTCGACCTTGTCGCCGGTCTCCCGGATCAGATTGGGGATGTCGATCACCGACAGGGGGTCGGTGCAGTGGACTTCGAGGAGGTCGCCCGGCTTCAGCGCCTTCAGCGCCTTGCGCGTCTTCAAAGCCGGCAACGGACATTTCAGGCCGGTGAGATCGAGTTTGGTCTGGGTCATGGCGCGAACATGGCGAAGCCGGATCGCATCGTCAACGGACATCGGCGAACGCAGCGGTTCACATCAGGCTGGCATAGCTGAGGAATCCGACGATCTGGCCGGGCTCGACCGCGGTGATCTCCTCGCCGAGTTCGACCAGCCCGTCGGTATCGACCAGCGACGACAGCAATCCCGCGCCCTCGCGCGGAAATTTTGTCGCTTCGAGCATGCCGCCGTCACCCGCGCGCAAGACGACCCGGACATATTCGCGGCGGCCGATCTTCTTGCGGTAGGCGAAAGCGGCACGCACCGGCATCGGCATCAGCGGCTGTTGCGTGGCGCCGGCGAGCGCCAGCACGGTCGGCCGCACGACATGGACAAACGTGACAAAACTCGCCACCGGGTTGCCCGGCAATCCGATCAGCGGGGTGCCGCCGATAATGCCCATCGCGACCGGACGCCCGGGCTTGATCGCCATCCGCCACAGCACCAGCGAGCCCGCGCTTTCGACGCTCGACTTGACGTGATCCTCCTCGCCGGTCGACACGCCGCCGGTGGTCAGGATCAGGTCGTGGGAGCCGGCGACCTTCTTCAGGCCGTTCGCCAATGAGGCGCGGTCGTCCCTGATGATGCCGAGATCGCTGACCTCGCAGCCGAGCCGCGCCAGCATCGCCGCCAGCATGAAGCGATTGGAATCGAACAGCTGCGCAACCGCGCGCGCCGCGCCGGGCGAGACCAGCTCGTTGCCGGTGGAGAACACCGCGACGCGAAGGCGTCTGGTTACCTCGACATGGGTCAGGCCGAAGGCGGCGGCGAGCGCGACATCCTGCGGCCGCAGCCGCCGGCCGGCCCTGAGCGCGGCGTGGCCAAGGGCAATGTCTTCGCCGGCCGGGCGGACATTGGCGCCGCGCTTCAGGCCCGCCGGAACGACCACCCGGCCAGCGTCATCGATGCGGACGTCCTCCTGCATGAACACGGTGTCGGCGCCAGCGGGCATCGGCGCGCCCGTAAAGATGCGCACCGCATGGCCCGGCTGTATCGCTTCACCCGCCGACGCGCCGGCCTGGACGCGACCCACGATCTGAAACGCTTTTTCCTCGCCCTGCGGGAGATCGCCGCCGCGCACCGCATAGCCGTCGACGGCGGAATTGGTGAAGGGCGGCAGCGGCAGCGGCGCCCGGATGTCGCCGGCGAGAACGCGCCCATCGGCCTCGCCAAGTGAAACGGCCTCGATTTCATGCACCGCGGTGACCCGCGCGGCGATGATCGCAACGGCTTCATCGACCGACATCATCGGCCCGCCGAAGGCAAAGCAATCGTCGGACAGTTGCGCCATCTTGTTTCTCAGCTATCGATCACGCTGCCGGCCAGCACGTCCTCGATCGAAATCGCGAACTTCCGCATCATAGCGGCGATCGCCGGGATGTCATCGAGATGAGCCGTCGGCAGCGTGGTTTCGATCGCCGTGTCGGTGGCGATGCCGGCGACGGCAGGATCGTCGGGAAACAGCAGCGGCTTGCCGTTGGCCCGCCGATGCACTTCGATCTTGCGGTGCGGCTCGGACTTGAAGCCTTCGACCACCACCAGGTCGACCCGCGACAGTTTTGCCAGCAGCTCCGGCAGCCGCGGCTCGGCGGCGCCCCGCAATTCATGCATCAAGGCCCACCGCTTGCCGGAGGAGACCAGCACCTCGGTGGCGCCCGCCTCCCGGTGCACCCAGGAATCCTTGCCTGGCACATCGACGTCGAAACTGTGGTGGGCGTGCTTGATAACGGAAACGAGCAGGCCCTGGCCGAGCAAAAGCGGGATGATCCGGCTCAAGAGCGTCGTCTTGCCGGCGCCGCTCCACCCGGCGAGCCCAATCACTTTCATCTTATTCTCCGAGCCGCTGGCGGAACCGGGCTATGCTTTACCTTAACGTGCTTTATATCGGCTGACGGCGAATGTCATGTTAGCCTGCCGGATGATGATGAAGATCGACAAAGCCCCCGTTCCCCTGATCGTGCCGAATCCCGGTGATCCCCGCCTGACCGAACGCGTCGCCGGGACCGACCAGACCGGGGCTTCGGTCGAGATCAACGTGCCCGTCGAGCGGCCGCTGACGCTGTACCTCAACGCGCAGGAGATCGTCACCATGATGACGATCGGCGATTATCCGGAGTATCTGGCGCTCGGCTATCTGCTCAACCAGAACATGCTGAAATACAACGACGTCGTCACCGAGGTCGAATATGACGACGACCTACAGGTGGTGGTGGTGCGCACCGAGCACCACACCAATTTCGAACAGAAATTGAAGAAGCGGACGCAGACGTCGGGCTGCGCGCAGGGCACCGCGTTCGGCGACCTCCTGGAGGCCGTGGAACGCGTAGCGCTTCCGCAGGCGGAGTTGCGCACCTCCTGGCTCTACCGGATGACACACGCCATCAACACCATGCCCTCGCTCTATCTCGAGGCCGGCGCGATCCATGGCTGCGTGCTGTGCAGGGAGGGCGAGCCGGTCTGCTACACCGAGGACGTCGGCCGCCACAACGCCGTCGACAAGATCGCCGGCTGGATGTTCCGCCACGGCGTCGATCCCGCCGACAAGATCCTCTACACCACCGGACGGCTGACCTCCGAGATGGTGATCAAGACGGTGCGGATGGGCATTCCCATTCTGGTGTCGCGTTCGGGTTTTACGGCCTGGGGCGTCGACCTCGCCCGGCAGGTCGGTTTGACGCTGGTCGGACGCGCCAAGGGCAAGCGGTTCATCGCGCTGGCGGGCCAGGAGCGCATCGTCTACGACCAGAACCTGGCTTTCGTCGCGGAGGAATCCGCGCTGCACAGGCGCAAGGGCGGTGAGCGTGAGGATTGAGACCCCCGGCGTGCTGCTGGCCGGCGGCCTGGCGCGCCGGATGGGCGGCGGCGACAAGCCGATGCGCCAGATCGGCGGCCGGACGATTCTGGATCGCGTGATCGCGCGGCTTGCGCCGCAATGCGACGGGCTGATCCTCAACGCCAATGGCGACCCGGCGCGGTTCGCCAGTTTCGGGCTACCGGTGATCCCGGACGGCGTAGCCGATTTTCCCGGGCCGCTCGCCGGCATTTTGGCCGCACTCGACTGGGCGGCGGCCAGCCGTCCTGACGTTCATTGGGTATTGAGCGCGGCGGCGGATTGTCCGTTCCTGCCGCGCGACCTGGTCGCGCGCCTGCATGCCGCGCGAATCGCGGAGGACGCGCAGCTCGCGGTGGCGGCCTCCGACGGCCAGTCGCATCCGGTGATCGGATTATGGAGCGTGGCCTTGCGCGAAGAACTTCGCCACGCGCTGGTGGTGGAAGACATCCGCAAGATCGACCGCTGGACCGCGCGCTACAGGCTCGCGACGGTGGAATGGCCGGTCGACGAACTCGATCCCTTCTTCAACGCCAACACCATCGACGACATTGCCGCGGCCGAGCGGCTGGCGGCGCTGGACGGGAGCTGACCAGCGGGGACTTCGATCATGACCATCAAGCCGGATCTGAATGGACACGTTGCGCTGGTGACGGGCGGCTCGCGCGGCATTGGGGCCGCGATTGCGATGGCGCTGGCCGAGGCCGGCGCCGCCGTCGCCGTCAATTACCTGGAGCGCGCGGCGAAAGCCGACGCGGTGGTGGCCGGCATCAAGAGCAAGGGCGGCCGCGCCGTCGCGGTCGCCGCCGACGTGTCACAGGCCGCGGCCGTCGCCGAGATGGTCGATCACGCCGCCTTCGCGCTCGGCCCGATCGACATTCTCGTCAACAATGCCGGCATCGCGATCGTGCGCGGCATCGATGAACTGACCGAAGCCGAGTTCGATGCCACCATCACGGTCAACCTCAAATCGGCCTTTCTTTGCACCCAGGCCGTGCTGCCGGCGATGCGTTCGAAGCAATGGGGCCGCGTCGTCAACATCTCCTCCGGCGCCGCGCGCGGCGCCGGCGCGATCGGCGTGCACTACAATGCGTCGAAGGCCGGCATGGAGGGACTGACGCGCGGCTATGCGGCGCGGCTGGTCAAGGAGGGCATCACGGTCAACGCGGTGGCGCCGTCGCTGATCGAGACCGACATGATGCGCGGCCGGCCTGAGCTGGCGGCACGCATCCCGCTGGGCCGGTTGGGGCAGCCGGACGAGGTGGCGCAGGCGGTGCTGATGGTGCTCGGCAACGATTACATGACCGGGCAGACGATCATGCTGAACGGCGGCATGACGTTCGTTTGAGCCGGTCCCGTCGTTGCGAGGAGCGTAGCGACGAAGCAATGACGTTGAGAGGACGACGCGCTGCTCACCCATGGGAGGTCACGCCGGGCGAAACCCCGCTCGCGTCAGCGCCGCGCGCCCTTCCTCCGACGCCAGCGCCGCCAGAAACGCCCGCACCGCCGGGCGCTGCTTGCGCGCGGTCACCAATGCCAAGTCATAATGCTCTTCGGCGAACGCAATGAAGCCGAGGCCCGCGGCATCGGCGACCGGCGCGATCGTCATGCCCCAGTCGGCGCGGTGCTGCGCCACGGCGGCGGCGACCGCGTTATGGGAACGCGGCTGATTCCAGTAGCCATCCGGGCGCGCCTCGCCGAGCAACCGGTCGATCAGGATGCGGGTGCCGGCGCCCTGGTTGCGGTTGACCATGATGCAAGCGGGGTCGGCGAGCGCGGCGCGCACCGCGTCCTGCGCGCTCAATCCCTCGAAACGCGCATCGCCGGCGCGAAACACGATGCCCTGCATCCGACGCCAGCCCGGCACCAGTTCGAGACCGGCCATCAGGAACGGCGCGTTGTAGCTCTCGGTCGTTTCATCGAACAGATGGATCGGCGCCAGATCGCATTCGCCGCGCCGCGCCGCCGCCAGGCCGCCGAGACTGCCGACCGCGATCGAACGCACGACGAGGCCCGCGCGCGAAAGCTGCGCGGTGACGAGATCGAGTCCGGTGCAGTGGCTGCCGACGATGACGAGATCCGGCACCCGCACATGCGGCGTGAACAGCGTGACTTCGGCCTCCGTACCGGCCGGCATCTGATCGGCCAGCGCATCGATCTTCAGGAATCCGTCGGCCTGCGCGAAAGAGGTGATCGCGCCGGAACCCTTGCCGGAGGGATAGGCGATCAGGCCGCCGTCGCCTTCGACCAGCGAGACCATGACGAATTCGGTGCGGCCGATTTCGCTGGCGATCCGCACCGGAACTCTTGCGGTGACCTTGGCATCGGAGCGCGGCGGCAGGCCGGCCATACGGCGCAGCACCGGCACGATCATGTCGTGGAAGGTGAACATCGCCGAGGTCGGAAATCCCGGCAGGATCACCACCGGCTTGCCGTCGCAGGCCGCGAGGCACAGCGGTTTTCCGGGCTTCAAGGCTATGCCATGGGCGATAATGCCGGGCTTTCCCAGCCGTGCGATGATGCGATGCGACAGGTCGCCGGCGCCCTTCGAGGTGCCGCCGGACAGCACCAGCATGTCGCTGGATTCAAGCGCTTCGCGCATTGCGGCTTCGAGGCTGGCTTCGTCATCGGCGATCGCGCCGAGAAACACCGCTTCGCCGCCGTTCTCACGGACCGCCGCGGTGACGATGGCGCCGTTGGTGTCGTAGATCGCGGCCGGGCGCAACGCCAAGCCCGGCTGCATCAACTCGTCGCCGGTGGAAATGACGGCCACGCGCGGCCGGCGCGCGACCGACACCTGCGCGATGCCGCAGGCCGCCAGCATGCCGATCTCGCGCGAGCCTATCACGGTGCCCGCGCGCAGCAGATGCTCGCCGCGCGCGATGTCGGAGCCGGCATAGGACACGAATTGCCCCGGCGAGGCGGCGCGGCGGATTTCGATCGCGCGAAGCTCGGCGGGCTGGGTGTGCTCGACCATGATGATGGCGTCGGCGCCGCGCGGCACCGGGCCGCCGGTCGCAATCGAGGTGGCCGTGCCCGACAGCACCGGACGCGCAGGCGCGACGCCGCAAGCGATCACTTCGTCGTTGAGCATCAGGCGAACCGGCGTCGCCTCACCAGAAGAAGCCAGATCGGCGGAGCGAACGGCAAAACCGTCGACATTGGAACGGTCGAACGGCGGCACATCGATCGGCGCCACGATATCCTGTGCCAGCGCGCAGCCGAGCGCGTCCGCGAGCCGCCGTTGTTCGGCGGGAACAGGGCGCGGGAACAACGCGGCTTCGAAGCGTTTCAGCGCCTCTTCGCGCGACAGGACGGTCAGGAACTGGTCCTGCTCGACGTCCTCGCGGGTTCTTGGCTGTTGCGTATTGGTCATGCCGAAGCTCTTATCATTCCCGCAGCATATAGCCATCGACCGGCGCGCCCGCAGCAAAACCTTCGGCGCCGCCGGGTACGGCGAGCCATGCTTCGGCGCGGGCGATCGCATCGAGCGTGAGATCGCCGACCGCCAGCGTGACCCAGGCGCCCTGCTGTCGCCGCAGCAGCGCGATCTCGGCGATGCCGACGCCGGAGGCGATCTTGCGCGCCAGCGGCAAGTTGAGCGATTTGCGTGACCGGCGGCCCGATAGAAGGTCCAGAGCCGGAAGCGCCAGCGTCCACCACGCCGCGAACGCCTGATCCGGCGCACCCTGCAGCGCAATGACCGGAATCTTGCCGATCCGGCCGACCGCGGTGGTGCGGCCGGGCTGCATGGCGATGCCGTGCGCGATCACCTCACCGCGCTGCGCGAGCGCCCTCACGGTCGCGTCGGTGCGACCGACGCCGCTGCCGCCGATCGTGAGCAGCAGTTCGTAACCTTCGGCATCGATCGCTCCTGCAATGGAGCCCGCATCGCGCGCCGCAGCCTCGACGCAGGCGACATCGGCGCCCGCCTTGCGGGCGCTCTCCGCGATCCACCGCGCTGTCACCGCCGCTCCGGCCGCGGGAACATTGACGACGCAGACGCGCGGCCGGCGAACCTTCAAACGCTCCATTCCCGCCGCGCGCGCGATCAGGAGACCGCGCGGCTGCACGCGCCGCCCGGCCTCGACAACGGCGGTTCCCTCGGCGATGTCGCCACCTGCCCGGCGAACGCCCTGCCCTGGTATTGCCTCCGCCAGCACCTGGACCAAGGGTCCCGTCCGATCGAGGGAATCGGAATCGAGCACGCAGTCGCAGCCCTCCGGCATGCGATCACCGGCTTCGACCCAGACCGGCAATGTCGTGAGCGACAGCGGCGAATAGGACGACGCGCCGACGAGATCGTTGGAGCGTAGCGCCCAGCCATCCGCAGCGGCTATATCGTGTGGCGGATGGGCTTTGAGCGCCGGCATGTCGGCAGCGATACAACCAAGGGCGTCGGCGAGCGGAAGCTCAACCGGCGCGACCGGCGCGAGGCCTTCGAGCACCGCGGCAAGCGCGACGTCGAGCGAGGTGAGCGAAGCGGGAAGATGTTGGGGCGAAGTCATGGAGGGGAGATCGGTCAACTCGCCTTCTTCTCCGCATTGGGGAAGAACAGCTGCTGGCCGTCGATCTTGTAGGCCGCGATCGCGGCCTGGCCTTCCGCCGAGACCAGCCAGTCGATGAAGATCTGGCCGAATTCCTTCTTTACCGAGGGAAACTTTTCGGGGTTCACCAGGATGACGCCGTATTGGTTGAACAGCCGCTTGTCGCCCTCGACTGCGATCTCAAGCTCACCGCGGTTCCTGAACGATATCCAGGTGCCGCGGTCGGCCAGCACATAGCCGTTCATCGCGCCAGCGGTATTGAGCGCCGGGCCCATGCCCTGCCCGATCTCGCGATACCACGGGCCTTTCGCCGCTGCGATATCGATGCCGGCCTGCTTCCACAGCGCCAGTTCGGCGGAATGGGTGCCTGACTTGTCCCCGCGCGAGACGAACGGCGCAGCTTTCGCCTGGATCGCTCTCAGTGCCGTCTCGATATCCTTGCCCTTGACGCCGGCGGGATCGCCTTTCGGTCCGATCAGCACGAAATCATTGTACATCACGTCAAACCGCTTCACGCCAAACCCGTCGGTCACGAATTTTTCCTCCTGCGATCTGGCGTGCACGAACACCACGTCGGCATCGCCGCGCCGCGCGGTGTCGAGCGCCTGGCCGGTGCCCTGCGCGATCACCTTCACCTCGATATTGGTCCTGGCCTTGAACAGCGGCAGCAGATGGCCAAACAGCCCGGAATCCTGGGTCGAGGTGGTCGACGCCACCACGATGGAGCGATCCTGCGCGCTTGCCGGCGCGAGACCGGCGAGAACGCCGAATGCGAATGCTGACGCAAGCGATACAAGGCGAAACGCCATGGGGTTCTCCTGTTGCCGCAGATCAGATCACGAGATCGCCGCGCAGGAAGGCGGCGGCTTCCGGGGTGGTCGGGTGGTCGAGAAAATCAGCGGCGGCAGCGCGCTCGCGCAAGCAACCGCGCACCATGAACATCACCTCGCCGGCGAGCCGGCGGACCTGGCCGAGATCGTGCGAGGCCATCACGATCTTGATGCCGGACTGCGCCGCCATCAGCACGATCTCCTCGACGCCGCGGGTCGCGGCGGGATCGAGGCTGGCGGTGGGCTCGTCGAGCAGCAGGATTTCGGGATCGCGCGCCAGCGCGCGGGCCAGCGCCAGCCGCTGCTGTTCGCCGCCAGAAAGTTTTCGCGCCGGGCGTTGCGCGAGGTCCGGGAGCCCGACGCGTTCCAGCAATGCGGCGACACGCTCCGCGCGCTGCCTGCGCGGCGTGCCGGCCTGCGCCAGCGCATAGGCGACGTTGGCGGCGACGGTTCGGCGCAACATCACCGGGCGTTGAAACACGATGGCGCGCCGCAGCGGCGGACTCGCGGTCCGGCCGCCCCAGCTGACGCGGCCGGCCGTGGGCGAAGCGAGCCCCATCATGACCCGCAGCAGGGTGCTCTTGCCCGCTCCGTTCGGCCCGACGATCAGCGTCGGCGGGCCCGGCGCAATCGTCAGGTTCAACCGGTCGAGGATGGTAGTGGCGCCGGCCTGCAGCGAGATGCCGTCGAGAACCAGGGGAAGGTCGCTGGTTGGTGCGCGCATCGTCACCCCACCTGCCGTTCGGACCAGACGCGCGTTCCCCATGCGGCGGCGTTGATCGCCAGCACGATCGCGACCAGCACCAGTCCCAGTCCCAGCGCCAGCGGCAGGTTGCCCTTGGAGGTTTCCAGCGCCACCGCCGTGGTCATGGTGCGGGTAAAGCCGTCGATATTGCCGCCGACGATCATGACCGCGCCGACTTCGGCGGCGGCCCGCCCGAAACCCGCCAATAGCGCGGTGAGCAGGCTGAAGCGCGCGTCCCACAACAAGGTGACCATGCGGCCGGTCTGGCTGACGTCCATCGCGGTCAGTTCGTCGCGATACTCGGCCCAGAGATCCTCGATGGTCTGGCGCGTCAGCGCGGCGATGATCGGTACGATCAGGATGGTCTGGGCGATCACCATCGCCGTCGGCGTGAACAGGATGCCCATCGCCCCCAGCGGGCCGGATCGCGACAGCAGCAGATAGACCGCGAGCCCGACCACGACCGGTGGCAGCCCCATCAGGGCATTGAGCAGCACCACCAGAACCGAACGTCCGGGAAAGCGGGCCAGTGCGAGCAGCGCTCCGAGCGGCATGCCGATGAGGGCGGCCAGCGCCACCGCGGACAGGCTGACGGCCAGCGAAAGCCGCACGATGGCAAACAGCGCTGCATCGCCGTTGAGGATCAGTTGCCAGGCGCTGTACTGGTCGGACATCGCTCCCCCTTATCATCTTTGTTCCGCATAGACTCCGCTGATGTCAAATGATTGAACAAAAGTAGAACATGTACGAAGCGGATGAAACAGCGGGCGACGGAACTCACCGGTTACGACGTCGCACCGGCAGGTCAGATCCGCTTCGCCGCGTGGGCGACGCCCCGCATTGACGCTGCCCCTCCCATGGTTGCAAATGAGACCAACTGGCGCTATCGAGCCGCCGCTACGCCATGCGGCCAATGCGCCGACGGACATGGGAGAACCAGCGTGATTTCAGCAAGAACGATATTGATGCTTGCCGCGTTCGCAGGTGCGATGTCGGCGGCGCCCCCCGCCGCGCGGGCGCAGCTGTCGGACGACGTGGTCAAGATCGGCGTGCTCACCGACATGAACGGACCGGCGTCGACGCCGACCGGCCAGGGCTCCGTCACCGCAGCGCAGATGGCGGTCGACGATTTCGGCGGCAAGGTGCTGGGCAAGCCGGTCACGGTGATTTCCGGCGACCATCAATTGAAAGCGGATATCGGCGCCGGCATTGCGCGGCGCTGGTATGACACCGAGCAGATCGACCTGATCGTGGACGTGCCGGTGTCGGCCGTGGGACTGGCGGTGCAGAACGTCGCCACCGAAAAGAAGAAGCTGCTGATCGTTCACTCCACCGGCACCGCCGACTTCCACGGCAAATTCTGCTCGCCCTACGCGATGCAGTGGGTGTTCGACACCCGCGCGCTCGCGGTCGGCACCGCGCAGGCGGTGGTGAAGCGCGGCGGCGACAGCTGGTTCTTCATCACCGACGATTACGCCTTCGGGCACTCGCTGGAACGCGACGCCTCGGCCGTCGTCGTCGCCAACGGCGGCAAGGTGCTGGGATCGGTACGCCCGCCGCTGGCGACGCCGGATCTCTCTTCCTTCGTGCTGCAGGCGCAGGCTTCCAAAGCCAAGATCATCGGCATCGCCGCCGGGCCGCCAAACAACATGAACGAGATCAAGACCGCCGCCGAGTTCGGCGTGCTCAAGGGCGGCCAGCAGATGGCGGCGTTGCTGGCGCTGATCACCGACATTCACTCGCTCGGCCTTCCCGCCGCGCAGGGCCTGCTGCTGACGACGTCGTTCTACTGGGACATGGACGACAAGACCCGCGAATGGTCGAAGCGGTTCTTCGCCAAGATGAACCGGATGCCGACGATGTGGCAGGCCGGCGTCTACTCGTCCGTGATGTCCTACCTCAACGCCATCAAGGAGAGCGGCACCGACGAGCCGCTCAAGGTGGCGGCGAAGATGCGCGAGAAGCCGATCGAGGATTTCTTTTCCCGCAACGGCAAACTGCGCGAGGACAATCTGATGGTGCACGACCTCTGGCTGGTCGAGGTCAAGAAGCCGGAAGAGTCGAAATATCCGTGGGACTATTACAAGATTCTGGCGAAGATTTCCGGCGACGAGGCGTTCGGCCCGCCCGACCCGGCGTGCTCGCTGGTGAAGAAATGACATGCTTCACCTCTCCTTTGGGAGAGGTCGACGCGAAGCGTCGGGTGAGGGGTTATGGCCTAGTACCTGGAATCATGGATCTGTACTGCTGTCCATCCTTCGAGACGGCCACTTCCGTGGCCTCCTCAGGATGAGGTTAACTTGTTGAAACACAACAACCTCATGCTGAGGAGCGAGCGGCGCGAGCGTCTCGAAGCATCGGCAGCACGCGACTCACTGATCTTGCATAGCCAGTACTAGCGACAGACCGTAACCCCTCACCTCAGCCCTTTCCCACAGCGTCGGGTCGGCCGCGTTCATGATTTCGGCAAAGGCATTGCCATAGGCCGGAAAGCCGCCGCCCGGCGTCGCCGTCCCCAGATTGATCGTGGTCTTTTGAATAACCTTGCCTCCATCCTGCGCCGCGGCGCTGCCCGAAAGCAGCATGACTGCGGCGCCGACGACACGAGCGATGTTCATGTGCTGCCCCCGGAGCGGCGGCGCGCCGCGCTCCATGCGCGGACCTGGGTAGATATGCGCCAAAAGGCAATGTAGGCAAATTGCCGATTGTATGAAAGCATGGCTGCAACGGGCGCCGGAAGCCCGAAAGTCGAGATAACAACACCACGACGGGAGAGATCATGTTGGCATCCTTGCGCGCAGCCATGTTCGGTCTGGTTTGTCTGGCGAGCCTTGCGGCCGGCCTCACGCCATCCGCCGCGGCCGACTATCCGACCCGCCCGGTGAAATGGCTGATCGGCTTCACCGCCGGCGGCCCGGTCGATACCGTGGCGCGGATCATGGCGCAGTGGTTGTCGGAGCACTTCGGCCAGCAGTTCGTGGTCGAGAACCGCGCCGGCTCCGGCGGCAATATCGCCGCGGCGGCGGCGATCAACTCGGCCCCGGACGGCTATACGCTGTTGTTCGTCGCGCCCAACAACGCGATCTCGACCTCGCTCTACAAGAAGCTGCCTTACGACTTCATCCGCGACACCGCGCCGGTCGCCAGCATCATGCAACTGACCAACATGATGGTGGTGCCGATGGCACTGCCGGTCAAAACCGTCCAGGAGTTCATCGACTACTGCAAGGCCAATCCGGGCAAGGTCTCCTATGCCTCGTCCGGCAACGGCACCTCCGTGCACATGTCGGCGGAGCTTTTCAAGGCGCTGACCAAGGTCGAGATGACCCACGTGCCCTATCGCGGCTCGTCGGCGGCGATGCCCGACCTGATTTCCAACAAGGTGCAGGTGCTGTTCGACAACCTGCCGTCGGCGCTGGAACAGGTGCGCGGCGGCAATCTGCGCGCGCTCGGCGTCACCTCGCCGCAACGCTGGCCGAGCGTGCCCGATGTCCCGACGGTGGCGGAAACCGTGCCCGGATTTGAATCGGTCGGGTTCTACGGCATCTCCGGGCCGAAGGGCATGCCGCCCGAGATCATCGAGGTTCTCAACAAGGCGGTCGGCGTGGCGCTGAAGGATCCCAAGCTGGTGGCGCGGCTCGCCGACGTCGGCGGCATCCCGAAGCCGATGACGCCGGCGGAGTTCGGCAGGCTGGTCGCCGACGAGACCGAGAAGTGGCGCAAGGTGGTGGAGTTCGCAGGCGTGTCGGTGGATTAGGTGAAGTCGCGCCGCGCCGACGCCGTCATCACCGGGCTTGTCCCAGGAGCTACACGCTCACCGCCACCAGCACCGGCACAAATTCGCTGTGGCTGACCGCCGAGGACACCAGATAGGCGAAGCCGACCAGCGCCAGGAAGCCGATGAAGAACAGCGCGAAGAAGATCAGCGACATCTTTTTGGCGAACGCCGAAATGTTGGTCAGCCCGAGGCCGCCCGCGACCAGCGAGATGACGAGACAAATGATAGCCCAGCGAAACATCCTCGCCTCCACGCCCCTGCGACCGGCCCTCAACGCGCTCGGCTCGCCAAAGGTTCCCGACCGGGAACGCAGCATTGCCGGATCGCCGGCCAGCATGTAAGGGGTGGCGGCACCGTTGCGTGTCGCAGTGGCGGCCACTCCGGCGGGGCCTGTAGCTCAATGGTTAGAGCCGGCCGCTCATAACGGTCTGGTTGCAGGTTCGAGTCCTGCCGGGCCCACCAATAAAACCGGGCACTTCTCACGGGCGCGGCTTGCGCATTTCCTGAGGTCCCACAGCTATCCCCACAGAAACAGCTTTCCTTTGTTCTTGATTGGTGCGCGATCCGTTACCGATAGCAGCAACCGCGGCTTGCAGATGGTCAGGATGGTGATGCCCATAGACCTTCTCCAGCACCTCAACGCTCATGCCTAGGTAGCCTGCGGCTTGCCATCGGTCCGTCCCCGACTGCATGAGCCACGTCGCTGCGGTGTGCCGCAAGGTATGGGGCGTGACCTTCCCGGGCAGACCGGCAAGGGAAGCCGCACGTCGAAAGCCCGTCTTGACCGACGCCACTGGCTTCCCATGCCATTCGACGAAATGGCTCTTGGCAATACCCAGCCGTGACCACCGCCGCAGATGGGCAAGCAGCCGATTGGGCAGAGGGACGGGAGTTTGCCGCTTTCTCGTCTGAACTTGCCCCTCGGCAAGCCGGTAGAATATCCCCCGTTGCAGATCAACATATGAATTTCCGATTGCCTGGACCGGAGATGCACTGGCAATGGCCCCTGCCCGGGTACCGGTATAGAGACCGAGCAAAATAAAGCGGGCAATATGGCGCAGAGGTCGCTTCTCCGTTTCGATCTTTTGACCCTTTAGCTTTCCTCGATGAACAGTCTGCACTTCGCGAGCCCGCCAGCACTTCCAGAGAATTGCGGCTGCTTCCGAACGCGTCAGCCATCGGTCGCGAGGCTGACCTTGGGGAGGAAGAGCCACACGCACGATTCCACGATGCAAGCCTTCCTTGGCGTGGTGGTTGATGGCTGCGCGCAGGTCCTCAAGATCGCGACGCGCCCCGCCCCGATTGCCACGATGCTTCTGGTAAGCTCGGCACGTCTCTCCATTGATCTCAGAAAGGGTTTTCTGCCCCCACCAATCGTTGAGGCGAGCGATCCGTTCGTCGAAACCCTTCTTGTTACGCTGATGCTCGCGCCTGTCGTCCACGAAAATGGACAAGACATCCGCGACGGATATCGCTTCGATGTCCTGTTCCTTTCTCTTCGGCAGGTATTTCTCAACCAAATACTGATTTAGGGCCCTTTCAGCTTCTCCAACTTCCTCCGCAGCGCAGCCTGTGGGGACGTACTTCTTACCGTCCCGGATGACCCAATTGGCTCGCTCGGTGAGCCTACCCTTTTGATCCCTGCGCTCGGCGCGGAGGTATAGTCTCGCTCCTTTACTTCGACGCGGCATAGCTCCCTCATTCGCTTGATTTCTTCGAGTGTCGTGAAGTCTTTTCCGGCAATGCGTTCCATGCGCAGCCGACCGCGCGCGGCTTCGCGTCGCAAGCCCGACGCTGTCATTGATCCGTCGGGGAAAGCCAACTTCGCGGCTATGGAAAGACGGAGAGGCGCGTCAGGATCAAGCTGACTAGAATCGTGCGAATCGTCCATGTCCAATCGCCTTCCGAAGTCCGATGGACTTCAGTTGAGGACTGGACAGCGATCAGTCGCAGGAAGCGGAATAGGCTGTCTTCTGGTGTAGGAAGATGCGGCGGTTCACCCGGACACCGACACATTTGCGTGGATTATGAAAAACCGCGCAGAATTTTAAGTTTGTATGCCGCTTGCGGCTCCGTCACTTTGCGCGACTTCTCAATACTCCTAATGCATTCTCGGCCACAGGATCTCGACCGAACGATACCTTTCACCGTCCGGCCAAAAATGTTGCTCTTTGATCTTTCTTGGGCCGATTGAAGTTGCCGCGAGGGTTACGCGCCCACTTGCTATGAGCCATCTTGTTAGCATTTGATATTGAGCATCAGACGCGAAGATTGAATTGAACTTTTCGCGCTTTATCAGACACCGGTAAGTTCGCGGCTGCCGCTCACTGAACCCGTCTAATAGAGAATTATTCTGCCGGTCGATATCAGCCCTCTTCGGCAGTTGCTGAAGAAAAGACAGAAGAGCCCCCTTACCCGCTCGAAACGTGACGCCCTCGTCAGGCAACAGATCGCGTGAAAAAAAATAGCACTTCCTAATCGCCTCATGTAACGCGACAGATTTCCACGGAACTAACCGAAATTGGATCGCCAGCTTGCCTGCCGCATAGACCAATCCAAATTTCTCTGCGACATCACGCGCAAGATTTCCATCACTATCGTCCACTACCGACTCCGTGAACCTCTTTATGTGATCTTTGATCAACACACGGACCGCGGGTTTTCGTGCGATCAACAATTCCAGGAATGCCTCGATGACGTGCCCCTGATTTTTCTCACAAACCTTGAACCACTGCCCCCAGGACAATTCCTGTTCAACATCAGATCTTCGATCAAATATGTCCGTGGCCCCATCGAACGTTGCTGGCACGTCTATGAAACGAACCGTTTCGCCGGGGTTTCTCTCTGAACGCGAGCGGGACGCCAAATCACGTATTGAAATCTCATTCGACGACAGAACAATGGTTCTCCAATTGTCCTTAGCTTCAGGCGAATACGAGGAGTGCCGACCGGTACCAGCCCCCAACGTGAAGATATACGCTAACGATTTGACCCGTGCATACTTGTCACGATCCGATCCCTTCATACTCATCAAGTCATCGATTGGTGCGAGGCAGTCGTTGAGTTCCGGCAACTGCTCTTGAAGTCTGGCGTCAGTCGCATTCCAATCCAGCAAATTCGCAGCCGACCCGTTTCCGATCACAGAACCCGCCACAACGGTTGCAAGTGTTTTCCCTGAGCGTGATTGACCGGACAAGCAGAAGCCAAACGTGTTCTTTCCAGCGATCTTCAGAATGGCTGGGGCGAATGCTGTGCAAATGCTGAACATTAGTATTGATGATGATTGTGCAGGTGCCGCAATTGAGGACTTCCAACTTGCTACGCTGCCGCTACGCTTTATTTTACCTCGCAAATCAAGAGGTTTAGACCGTCGAAATCCAACAATGTTCGACGACGATGTCCCGATAACTTTGTCCGGCCTTACAAATGCCTTTCCGTTCTTTGTCCATCCCGCCTGAGCGGCATAGACAAGCTCCAAGCTGCATCTCGTTCCAGCCGTCGCTTCGAGGAGTGTCTTCAGCGACAACTTTTCATTGGGCAAGAGCGCGCCAGCATCACGCAGATGCTTTGCGAATAGACGCTGGTCACTTACGGTTGACGGTGGCAATTCGATCAGAGCCGCCTTCCCGGACGATGTCTTGAATTCAATCCGTTCGAGATACGTGCCGGTGGCCAGATTATGGATCCGAGCGGTCTTGCGAAGACCGAGTTTGGCAGAGCTGTTCATAGCAATCTCCAGTCGTTGTACATGTGTCATTGCGGTGTGCACGGTGTGCACACTCGTTTGGTAACCTTCTTCGTGGCTCGACAAATTCGAGAAACGCGGGTGCGAATAAGTGCAGTTCAGTGAGTTTTCGTGCTCAAGACTGCCTGTTTTGCTCAATCGGAGGGCTGTTTCGGTGGTCTGGACGGCCCGATTGGGCTTTCACTGATTTTACAAATCGAGCTTCACGATTGAAAATCCGTGATCGGTCATCGTTGGCCTTGCGCCTAACAAGAAAACGCGGGCATGAAGTCCGGCGGAATCCAAATACTGGTAAAGCGGAATCCGCTCGGCTACGCGCAGGTCCTGTTCCGAAGTATTTCTTTGCGGTACGCCGCTAGACATCTTTTTCTGATGAACACTCACACGGCGCTTAAAAGTCGTCTTGAGCGCGTAAGCCAACGCTTCATCTCGCCCGTCCCATTTCATGATTTTGATCGGGCGCGGAACGGAATCGCTTGGCGGGTTGGCCTCTCGTAAGGCAGGCTCCCAGGAGATACGGTTGCTGTCTGGCAATATCAGCCAGAGGTGAGCGCACCAGTGGGATTCGAACTTCCCGATCTTGTCTTGGTTGTAACTAAGATCGATTCCGCCTGCTGCCAGCTTAACGCCGTTTTTACGAAGGATTGACTTCACACGGTTGATCAAGCCACTCGGAGAAAAACGCGAAAGATCTTCCCGATTGGACATTTTGCTATCGATTATCGAAACGACGTGCGCAGACCCATTGGCGAGCAGAGGCTTGCACTCGGAGACAAAGAATCGTTGGAGAGCCCTTCCGCATTCGGGGCAAACTGCGCAGTGGCAGCGATTGCCTGGGCTGCAGTGGTTCAGTTCTTCGGCGATGTATCTGAGGTCTGGCTTTACGAACGCATGCTTCAAGAGAAAACGGACAGCCTTAACGCGCTCGCGCCGGGCCTCGGATTGTTTGGTTGCGTTAGACCAATGCGGCTTGCCATCGCCGTAAAGCAGCTCGGTAGATAAGGCTTCTTTGACCCAGGGCTTCGTAACGTTTCCACTCTTCGATGGTATTTTGGCCGCCGACATTTTCGATCTCCTGTTTGGGTAGTTTGAGGAAATCGAAAATCGTCACTTTGGGAAATACGCTCACGAACTCATGACTTAGCCACAGGTAGACCTTCCTAGGTCACCTCACTGCCAGCCTAGCAATGCTTGATTTCAGTATTTCGGAGCTAAATAGCTCTGATAGATTTTTAGCTGCTCGTCGGAGAATGGCTCGAATTCCACGGGAGCCGAGATTGTTTGTGCTGGGAATTGAACAAACTGAAATCTCTGGCGGCTTACCGGATCCAACTTCGGCAGAAATGCCTCCTGGATTGATTTGGCGACACCAAAATATTCTCGCAGCCCTCCCGTCTGCTCTAGAAGCGCGCTTGTTGATTTCAGCCATTGAGCTGTATCAGGAGCGAGGCCAATAACTTTCGCTGTGATTTCATGCTCCGCTAACAAAAATGGTGTTGTTACGACATAATTGACCCACTGCTTCTTAACGGTCGCTGGTGCGAACTTGTATGTCGGTCCATACCCTCCATTTGCAATGAAATGAATTGCTTTGTTGAGACTCGGCCTTTTGGTATGAAGTTTTGAATTCGGGGCACAAAGAAACGACTCGGCAATGCTTCCCGCTAATTCCAATTCAGAGCGTCGTTGCTCGATCTCTTCGTTGAATGGACCGATCACTGGAGGCGAGAGTAACGCGGACGCAACGACATCGGCAGAAAATTCGTTTTCTAGAAACTTTCGCTGCTGCGCAGACAATGCAAGTCTTTCGTCTTTTCTTACCAATGATTTCACGATCTGCGCAGCACCGACGAGACGACCGTGTTTGACGAACTTGAAATCGTTTGGTTCAATCACCCATAGTCCAAACGTTAGTAGCGCGAGGTGACGTTCAAACTTGTACGTTTCTTTACGATACAAACAGATGAGCGAAATCAGATCCAACACATCAATCTGAGGCGATTTTGACATCGTTATTTCCATTTAGGCCGTGCACACCGTGCACAGTGCCCAGACAGGTGGATTCGGTCAACTTCTTGGGAGAACTACTGGCGAAGTGACCGTCTATCACGTGCCGCGGCTGCGATACCGACAATATCCAGCCTGAACGCTACCAGTATGGGAGCGGTGACGCGGACAACCGCATATTTGTTGAGGATTAGACCATCCTTGCGGTCATCCCCCAGCTATGGATCGGCCATGAACGGTCGGAACCCTCCTCTACTGTGAAATGAAAATCCCTTAGGCGCTTTGATTCCAGCATTCTGCGCATGTCGGAAAACTGAGACCGCGTGACCTGAAGCGAGAGGCTCAGCGTTGGAAGATGCTTGGCTCTGAGGAGACGCCCGGCGTCCGGGAATTTGGTCTTCATCGGAGTGGGGGCAACTATCATGACGATTCCGGGCCAAGTGAAGCCCGGCTCCGGCATGGCAAGTACCGAAGGCATGATCATATATGTGAACTCGACGGAGCGACGTGGTGGCCCCTCCTGGACGACCTGTCCGAAGTTAAGGATGCCGCTGCCGACAATTTCTCCCCGCCAGTTGCCGGGCCGGACATCGGGCAATTTGAAAGCTGGCTTTTCTTTCCGAGGCACGGCGTCGATCAGTGAGAGTTTTTGAATGGTTACTTGAACTCAAAGCCGCCTTTGAACGACCCCTTCACCTTCATCATCGCGAGCGTTTGCGTCATGGTGTCTTGATCGGCACTCGGGTTGTACTCAAGATGCCAGCCTCGATAGGTCGTGACCACGCCTTTGTCTTCGTAGCCATGATGGACACCGCGGTACAACACCATCTTGATGTTATCCGACCGAAGGGTGCCGCACACGATATGGTTGACTGCTTGATCCTTGTCGCCGATAAAGATCATGATCGGCAGACGTAGGTCCTGCGCTTCAACCACCCGGCACGATGGCGAGACCGCAAAGACACCGGCAAACCGGTTCTGGTGCCCCATCGTCATCTTGTAGTGGCTGGCATGCAGCACTGCCGAACCGCCGCCGCTGCGACCCATCACGTAGACGCTATCCTTGTTCGCCAGACCCTTCTCGATCAGCCAGTCGAGTGCGGAGTAGGCATCTTCGGCTCTGCGCCAAGCCCAATGCGTGTTGGAGTCGTTGCAAGTATGCTCGACACCGCGCGGTGAAAAGCTATCGACGGCCAGCACACCGTAGCCTTGCTCCAGAAAGGACTTTGCTTTGTCTTGAGCCCAACGCTTCGCGACTTCGCCGTAACCGCCGCAGCCGTGCAGCAGGATGATAAACGTCGCGGGCGTTTTCTTCGGCTTGAACAGGTCGCCGGTCAGATAGCCGTCCCTCTTCACCTTGCCCTTTTCCTCCGGCGAACCGTTGAGAAAGTTCTTCGAAAAACCCGACTTGTACTTGTTCTCCGTCGAATAAAGGCCGCCGTCATTGTGCGTGTAGTTACCCTTCCACGGTATCTTGACTTGCTCGGCTGAAGCGACTGTGGGGATCATTAGCGACAGCAAGACAAGCACCAGGGTCGAAAGTCGCTGAAGCAGCTTTCGCTCCGAGAAAACTGGGCGCATTTCGGCATTGGACATCGTTCGATCCCTTCATGAAAACGTCGATGCGCGCCTGCGGAGGGGCTGTCGTTTAGGGACTATAATCCCTAGAGACTATATGCCTTATGGTGCTCGATCCCGCAATGCAGGATTGGCGCGCAGTGGTGGGGAGAAATGTTCGAAAAATCCGTCAACAACGACGGATGACACAGGAGAAATTGGCCTTTGAGGCCGAGATTGATTTGACCTATGTCGGCGGGATTGAGCGTGGCAAACGCAACCCGAGCCTGCTGGTAATGGCCCGGATTGCGGAAGCCCTATCTGTCCCGCTCACCAAACTCATTTCTGACTAAAGTTGGTGATCGACCGGCCCGTTTAGTATTCTTCGGCGAGCATGAGGGTGATCACCCGCTCCGTTACTGCAGGATCGGCAGGGTCAGGCGAGTGAAAGTTGAGATCCTTGTCGTAGTAATCAATTTTGAACATCACCGGCGTTCCGTCAAATTCAAACGCTCCAAAATCGTGTTCGCTGTGCGGGTCGTTGGCAGTGCAGAAATCGTCGAAGATCGCAATAGTTTGAACCAGCCGTTGAACTGCTTCTGAGCCGAGTGCGGCGACGCCGGGCGTCATGACAGCCCTGCCACCCGATAGTTGGCGTCGAAGCTCGTCGTTGAGCGTGCGTATGCGATCCGTGTCCGCGGACATGGTTGTGTCTCCTATGAATGTTGGATGTGTCTTGAGATTTGGTCGCCCGGCGGTCTTTGCCGGGACATTTAGAAAGAACGGCTCGGACCTTGGTCCGAGCCATACTTTTGCGCCCTTAGGCTGGGCCGGGGTTCACCAGCGCCACGGTGTTGATGTGCCGAATGAAGGTCGGTTGTTTTGGATAGTCGCGAAACCGAAGCGTCAGAATTTCGTCCTCGCGTTTGAGTACCGTCGCTTCCCACCAGCCGTCGGACGGACTTTCATGGACGAGCACCATGTGACCGACGGCTATGGACTCCCAGCTGCGAGGCAATCCCGACGTTACGGGCGACACGGTGCGAACCTCAGCCAGCGCGGCATCCGCTCGATCCTTCATGACCTTCACGGCTGCTGATTGCTCGACCGCGCCAGCTTGCGCTTCGGCGGCCGATTGCTCCTCTGCGATCCGTGCCGCTTCGAGTATTTGATCGTAAAGATCGCGCCTGACGTTGGGCACGAACAGCTTCACAACTTTACCCCCGCCGTGCACCCGTCCCACGGGCAGCTTCATGCCCAACGCTGAGACCGCATCCGGTTGGTCGATCAGCACGCGGCAGTTCATGTCCATGGCCGCAGAGGCGATGCTGTCCTTCAACTCAGGGAAGCGAGCGCCCCGTGGCTTACCGTTGGCGTCGAGTCCCAGGACGAAGATTGGATTCGCTTTCGCCGGTTCGTTCTTCCCAGATTTCTTGCCCATCTAGTGTCTCCCAGAAATGCAGAAGGGAGCCCATAGGCTCCCTCAATCTGCGACTGAATGGTAACTTTAGACCCAGAGGGTCGGGACGATTCGAGTATTCCCGGAAGTATCTCCTAGTCTAAAATCAGCTAAGTCGTGAATTCGACCTTGCGGTTCAAGTATAGGCTAATTGTGGTCTAAAACAAGCCTTAGTTTGTTCGCCTAAATGTATGAAATTACGTCTATTTTAGCGATTTTCGACCGCAGATTTGAAACAGGTAGCAGTAGTTGATTTGGCATCGTTCATGGTCGGCAACTCGGTTGCCATTGCACAAATCGAGACCTTCCGCGGCGCAATATCGCCAAATGGCATGCTGGATAAATCGGGGAAATAATCTCGGAAAGCGGGGATTGAACGAACGGGCATCAATACGGTCTGCGACGGCCCTGATGATCTCGGCGCAGCCGCCCGGGGCGTAGCAGGCTGGGCCGTACCTGTGAGGGATACCACAGCTCTCCAGGACACCTGATCGGAACAGAAAATTATGGACCAACGTGTCGATGGCGATCATGGCCTTGCCGGTGTTGAACCAGTCAGGGCGTTGCTCCCGCACACCCATCAAGAGGCCGGACAGCGACATGCTCAATAGCTTGTCGGACACGCCGAAAACGCCTCGGAGGGGGCCGATCAGGGCTTCCTGTCTGGCAGCCTCTAAACCGGCCGCAGAAGACCCTGTAGCGGCTTCCAGTTGGTTATCGATCCAGCCAATGAGATCGCCGCCTGCAACGTCCCGGACGAACAGGAAGAGGCTGTAGGCGGTCTGATTAAGCCGCCCATTGCGAAGGCGCGGACGAGGTACGGGACAGGTGTGGATATGGTCGGGCTCCCCACAGGTGAAGCTGCCCTTGTCGTACCTGCAACCGGCAAAGTCCCCGTAGCTGTAGAGCTTTTGGCAGGCGGGCAACGTTTGGAGGCTTGCCTGCATTTTGCGCCAGGAGGCGGTCCCATGCTTGTCCATGTAGCCGCGGGCGACCTTGTCAGAAATACCCTGAAAGCTGAACGCTGTAAGGAGCCAATCGAAAATCGGCGGCGTGTTGCCCGAGGCAACGGCCTGATCCAAACCCGCCTGACGAATCTCGTCGTCGATCTCATCCAGAAACGACAGGGATCCGGCGAGTGCACAGACATTGCGGATCAAAATGTCGGCGTCTTTGTGGGGGTCAGGAGAGTTGTTGGACGGAGTAGTCTGCCTTGCCGCCTTCCGCAGCGGACCTAAGGAACGTGGACTGGGTCCTAGATCAGAGATACCAACCTCCGCTGGGCGTCACTGTCGCCATCGATGTACCCTTGCGTGGTCTGAATCGAGCGATGACCAGCAAGCAACTGAACGTCGCGCAATGAGCCACCGGCTTTGTATACAAGCCGCGCGGCCCGCGTGATGAATGTTCGGCGACCCGAATGGGAGGAGCAGCCGTCAAGACCGACGGCGCGATAGGCTCGGCTAAACCAGATGACGATGCTGCGCGCCTTCATCTTGCTATCCCGCTCCGAAAGCACGACCGGCCGTGAGGGGTCGGTTGTTCCTCGGACAGCGGCTAGAGCATCGCGAAGGTCGTCATGGAGAGGGATTAGTCGGCCATGGCCCTTCTTTGCCGCCTGATTTCGCAGCTCCAATACGGTCCCTATAGCACCGGAAGGATCGAGGACCATTTCCCAGGTGAGATTTGCAATCTCAGCCGCTCGCAGGCCAGCCTTCACAGAGAGCAAGACGATCACGCGGTCGCGAAGCGGATACCGAGTCGTTTCGGCAAACAGGAGAAGGTTGTCGATCTGGTCAGCAGCTAAAATCTTCGCCTGCTTGCCCGGCATAAAACCTACGCTTTCAAATCTATAAGCGATTCTATCTACAAAGAATGGCCGCGCAAGCATGATTTACCGGAGCAAACCAGAGCGAAAACTGCAAAGGCGAGAGCTATATTAGCATCGTCGAACGCTGAGCAAAAGACGACTCAGCCGCGTCCTATCAAGCCACCCAGAGAATAGACTGCGCCCCGTATCGGAGCATGCGGTGTTTGGTCCAGCCGCGAACCACTGACTTAAGTGCTCAGCAGTTCAAACATCGAAGAGCCGGTTCGGGGGCTCGCCTTAGTGCCCTGTGTCACCGGTAACTCCATCTGTCGCCAGCCAAGGCTGGCTCCATCTCGTCGCGCTCGTGAGTAGCACACCTCTCGACGGGCCGCCAAATTAGCGGCCTTACTTACTTGATTCGAACCGCTCAACCTTTCGGGTTCGTTGCCATAGCTCAACGGCGTGGCCGTCCACCAATTGCTTAGCGAGACGTTCGGCCTCATCGTCGTTTTCGCAAACATCTCTATACGGCCCGTGATGTGGTCGTCTTCGCCGAGAATGTTTGCATAGTATCGCCTCAATCGCAGACCCCGCCTATCTCGGTGGGCGAAGCTCGGGCGACCGCAGCCAATCGTTCAAATGGCGGGCGGTGTCTAGCTGCCTGATCTTCCTCACTAGGGCGTCCCTTTGGGAGCCGTAAGGGTCTTGGCTAATCAAAAGTGTGAGGCAAGGACCGTTGTCGCTGCGGCATGCCACACGCTCGCTACGATGTCTGTGGGGCGTAGGCTTCGAGTTAGCACACAAATATGAATGCGAAGCGCTCCCACGCCAGAATGGGGAAAGCAATTAGTCGGGTACCCAACATAACATCGGGCGCTCCCGCTAGCCCAATAATTAAAGTTTCACCGGGTGGAACCGTTTCAAGTGACAGTACTTATTCGGATTGTGTGCTGTTTGTAACTTAACGCCCCGGGGCGGGGGTCGGGGGCGGCAGTCTTGGAATTACCTATTATCCTCGTGGTCGAGGACGAACCGTTGATACAGAGCCTAGTTGAGGAAACGCTCAGCGATGGAGGCTTCGAAAGTGCTGTCGTCGCATCCGGCGAAGAGGCAGTGACCCTTTTAAAGGGGCACAAGGGCAAATACCGGGCGCTTGTGACGGACATCCATCTACGAGGAACAATGGACGGCTGGGAAGTCGCCCAGCACGCGCGCGAGATCGAACCGGATTTCCCCGTGGTTTATATGAGCGGAGCCGCTGCGGCTGATTGGACATCGAAGGGCGTCCCCCACAGCATCATGCTGGCAAAGCCGTTTGCTCCGGCCCAGCTTCTCACGGCTGTATCTAATTTGCTCAACAGCAGCACTCCGACAGCGACCCCGTGAGGCGGGTCACTCGCGATGTAGAGCGGCTTTCTCAGCTTTCATCTGCGCCACCGGAGGTCGCCGGGAGGGCGCCTCGATATCTTGGGCGGTGGCCGCGCTGATTTGCCAATAAACAATGCCACACGCGCCGCCGGTGGCGGCTTCTTCATGATCCCAGCCATAGCTTCAAGTGCGACTGTATAACTTTTGGTAAAAAGGTATCGAGTTGGCCATCGCGAAATGCGCGCCGGAAATCTGCATATCGCAGCCATTTTTTATGCGATTTTATGGTACGACGCTTTATCGATGAGCATTGGGGGAAACATGGGCAAGCCGGAAGAGCCGTATATCGAGATCATCGTCGAGACTTACTACGAGAGCGGAGGTGGGCTTCACGGCGATATTCATGTGCGCCCTGCTGCTGGGCAGGTTTTTCCGCAACATCTAAGAGTCCGATTTCCGCGAGCGATCCGCAAAGCGAACCCCGTTCCGTCACGGTTTCTTGTCCTGGCAAAGCTGTCAGACATGGATGGCGGCAACGAGTTCATTCACACGAACCATGCTTGGGGATATCGTAAACTCTGATAATTCGACGTTGTGGCTCAGGATAGCTGCAAGCAGTGAGCAGCCTCGCTGCCGTCGGCGACGCCAATACGATAAGGTTTCTATGAAAAGCTTATCGTTTCAGCCGAATTATGTGCCTGAATAGCAGAAGCGCCGACTCCATCAGCTGTGTTGAAAAGTTATCGACTTGCGGTTACAGTCAAAATGGGCCTCGGTCCGCGAGCTACGCGACGGCGATGGCCCCATCAAACGGCAGTTGCAAAGTAGTCCTTCCCTTTGGGGCGGCCTTCTGATTGGACACGTAGATCCAAATCGACGCATCGAAATGCCGCCGAGAAACACCAAGAAGGTCCGCAGCATACGAAACCACGATTTGAAGGAAATCGTAGTCTCCTGCCGTCACACCAGCATCGCTCGCAAACGCTCTGATGTGCCGATCAACCGCGATGAAATCCAATCCAACCAAACCGCAGAGATAGTCCACAGTTTTAGGTCCAACTCCGTGAATGGCGCGTAGCTTTTCTCTGCACGCCGGGTTCTGTAGCCATGCTCGCAATTGATGAAAGTCATCGATGCTTTCGTTGCGAAGTAACTCCGCCAAGCAAACAAAGCGTAGCACCTTGGTGTGATGATGCCACCGCAAGAAGTCAGCGACTCCAATGGAGGCAATTGCATTGAACATCCCAGACAGGGTTGCAGCCTCAGGAAACTCTCGAACGATCCTGTCTATGCGTACCTTCACAACGGTTCTGTAGTTAAGTCCGGCTTGAAGAGCCGCGTCGGCTAGGATCGCGCCGACATGGTACAGAGGCTCGCGATACGAGGGGTAATGGCTAACTACCCCCCTCTCTTGGGCCAGTTGCACAACGAGACGCGCGGAGATTAGTGCGCTCAGAACGTCACTCTCGGACTTGGCAAAGCTCATGGGTTTACAGACTCTATCGCGGCAAGTCGCTCAACGCAGTTGGGACATGCCCCGCAGGGCGTGTCGCTGAAGAGCTGACATGAATACGTTTTGCCAATAGGGACTTTCAATTCGCTCGCATGCCTGACGACGTCGGCCTTGCTCCAGTCTCGGAACGGCAACTCGAATCGGATCGGTCCAAGATTACGGGAAAGTGAGTCCAAACCGTTAAGGAAAGTGGCAGAGCAATCTATTTCTTTGGCGCGATTGCTGTTGATAAAGCCAGAATAGACAGTGTCGTAACCGCGTGTTTGGGCGATGCAGGCACCTACGGAAAAAAATAGAAGCGTCCGGTAGGGGATGTAGAGCTCATCATCCTCGACGTGCTCCTTCCACAGATCCGGTTCAGCGATCAGTCTCGACGTTGAGTGCTGGTAGATGCTGGAAATATCGACCCGCAGAATGGGCGACATCAGGTCCGAGATTGGTAGCACCTTCTGCAGCGTTTCCCATTCCTTCTCTACGCAATGCTGACCGTAGTCGAAGAAGATCGGTTGAAACGAAATGCGCTTCTCAACGAGCCAGTAACCGACCGTGGTAGAATCGAGTCCGCCGGAACACAGAAGCAATGCACTCATTGAACCTCGCCTTTGTCTTGGCTGAGAAGTTGAAAGGTTGCGTTGAGACAGGCATCGAGATCGGACGAATAGAATGAAGAGCCTGCGATCACCATCGTATTATTGTTCTTGGTGCTGGGGTCATACGTGACGACGGGAATACCCGCCTCAATGGCGAGCCCAATTTCAACGAGCGTTCCGGGGTCGCGATCAGTCGGCACCGCAAACACGAGCCTGCACTTCTTGAGGAGTTCGCAATCCTTCTCGTAAATGGTACGCAAGGTTGCGGCGTCCGAGTTCGGCGGAAGCTCGCCATTCTCCACAACGGGTCGTCGGGGCGCAAAGTTATGGAACGCCAGCGCCTTCAGGGCCTCGTCGATGGCCGTGCGGTCGGCTTTCGCAAAGTCGGGCGCTGCAAAATAGATTTGCAGGGCCGGTCGCGCGCTCCAGGGAAGGAAGGTGCCCCAAAGCGATGTCATTTCGTCGAGTGAAAGACGTTGATCGCGTTCGACGTACTTCTTGAACATGTCTGGATAGGTAGTTTGTGAATAGGCCGCAGCAGCATACGTGGCCCGCCAACCTGCGGCGGCTCCGCCCTCGGGCAAGGCCGTTAGAAATGCTGCCGCGAAGACATCGCCGACGCCTACCGAATTGATAGTAGTTCCAAGTTGCGCAGGGAGCGCCTCAAGGTGAGAGGTGGCGCTAGAGCAATCGAGCAACTCGGTACCCCCACGATTCTGTTTGAGGATAACGTACTTCGGCTTGCAGCACGCAAAGGCCATCGCAACGCCATTCAGGGTTTGGTCTTTAGTCTTTGCAAACAGCGGGGACGATGTTGAGAGGAGAACAGTCTCAATCGATCTGTTGAGTTCAGCGAGCCTCTTAGGCGTTTCGAGGTCATAGGCCACATCGACGTGCAAGCGAGCAGTAACTGACAACATCGCGCATACGTCTGACAAACTGTACGCGCCCGGAAAGATCAGCACCTCATCCGCGTGTTTCAAAGCCGTCGAAACGTCGCTGAGCTGGACGGCCTTTTCGTCTCGCAGCAGTGTATCGTACTCTTGGTCCGCCACCTCAGTCGCGTCGAAAATCAGTGTGATGTTGGGAGCACCCGTGACTATTCCCAGGACGACTAGCTCGACACATCCAAGCTTCGCGAAGTAGTCGCGGGTCAGTTTTTCCAAATAGCTTGGTATGACGACCGCCGCACGGAAGGCTTGGCCTAAAGCCCAAAAGCCACGAGCTGCGTGGGCGACGCCGCCAAGACGTAGCTTGTTTTCAGTCCCGGGCGGCGTGATCGTAAAGTCAACGAAAACCTCGCCAACGAGTAGAGGCACTCTCGTTGGCGCAGTCATGGGTGCGAAGAAGGTGCAAAGTCCGCCGATACTGTGGCTACGGCCCCCGAGCCATTCGAACCAGTGACCGTGCCGGTGTACGTCCAGCCATCTTTGAGGCAACCGGCGAGATAATTGTACGTCGTTGGGAGATTGCCGACCGTTATGCCTGCGTCAGTTTCCGCCACGATGCGCTTCTTGTGCGCTACTCGCAATTGTTGTCCGGGTGGGGGCACGGTGCCGCTTGCCTTGTAGAAATCGCAATGCTCAATGTCTTCGAGCGCGACGGCGAAAGCCTGAGCGCATCGATCAGAACCTGAGCCTGTGCCGGATGAACCCGGATAGTCACTGATCCGGCCAGAACCGCTGCTGCCCACTATATATCCCCCAAAAGGGCAATTACGAACGCAACTGAGGGTAGGAGTCAATATGAGCGACAAGTCTTGGGTGATTATCTACAAGATGTTGATGTTCGTCCCAGACACAATGGCTGGATCGTCATCGAGGGTACGTGCGGGGGGCTGATGGCCGCATGGCCCCGTACCGGAGGGAAGGACCAGCACTTGCAATGACGTGACGCCCTTGTGCCTAAGAGCTGCCTTGGGTCAGTGGAGCGTCTGAAAAGCTCAAATTCAGAAGTCGAACTAACCGACAGCAGACATCGTTCGGCTAGCCGGGCAGTCCGGTTCGAACCGGCGGTCACCACTTTCTGCATTGTGATACAACCAGCCCACATCACCACAAAAAGGGGCTAACTAATTCACAAAACCTAAACAGCTTGTGACTGACTGTGCTGGATAGCTCGACTTTCAACCACGCCCAAATCAACGCACTTCTTCAAACCTACTAGGCCGATCACCGTTCGCAGCCAGAGCCGCTTGTGCTGCCTGATGGGCGAAATGGCCGAATCGTGATCTGGTCGAGATCGCATTGCCCTTTTTTGGATTGGACTCACCGCACCAGTCGGGAATCAAGCGACCCTGGGACGCGAAGTGCTCGACGTGGACGAAGGTCACGCGCCCGTCGGCGTAGGCAACTTCGTTGATTGTCCGCCAAGCCTTGCTCGGCCGGGCGTGCTGGATGACCTTGCGAGCTTCTGTGACGTAGTTGTTTTTGGTTCCGAGACCGAAGAGAACCACCAGCTTGGTTTCGGGCGGAAGATCCCCAAGAAAGCGGCTGGCGCAGTTGCCCGCGACCTCGCGACCGAAAGGCGCTGCGACAAACTTGTCGAGCATGCCTCCTCCGCTACCCTTCCAGACTCCATCCTCCTGCCGTTGCACCGTACAGCGTATGAGAGATCCCCAGGCAAATCGGCCAGCTTGGTCCGCAATGAGCGCATCAATATTGGCGTCGTTCGCAACCGCGCCGATTCGGCCAAGTATCTTTTTCACGGAATGCCGCTGTCCAGCATACGGAATCGCGTCATGCGACTTCGTCGCCAGCGCGCCCAGCGCATTGGGCCCTTTTGAGAAACCGAGTACCAGAATCTCGGCGCGAGGATTTCCCCAGCCGAGAGGATTGGCCGTGATGCGCCAATCACCTTCGGTGCGTTCCGTAAGGTCAAACGTCATAGGACCGCGATGGCAAAGGTCGCAATGGATGCGTCCGTGGGCGGGAATGCAGCTCAATGAGATACTCCGGATCGCGGCGCCAAATCGGGCGGGTCCTGCACTAACAAATGCTGATAAGGTTCACCAACACTCATCAGTTCGAATTTCCTTCGCCGAGGCCGTGTCGGTATCAACATCGGTCGCATTGAGATCGAGCTGCCAGTGCTTGCTGAGCACCCCTACCAGCCGCTTTTGCCGTACTTCAAGAAAAACTGGCTTCCATTCAACCTGAGCACGGGCTTCATTTGTCAGAATGAAGGGCGAACTCGTTCCCTTTCCGGTAAAGTATACATTTTTCTTAGTCTGGAAGTCGAAGTTGCTTGCGGACGGATTTTTCCGAATGTGAAGCGGCACTAGGTTAGCAAGTCGGTGAGTCCAGGAGTCGCGCACCTCTTCATCCGGAAACCATGACATCCACTCCGAGCCATCCGGCGGCGTTTGCGGCAGGACATGCTCAAGAGACAAATGGTCGAAAATCTGCTTCTTGCTCCCATCGCTCACCAGAGCTTCTAGCCGCAGCACCAATGCCATGCGGGCTTTGGGCAAGCGCCGATAGATATCGCCATCGAGCGCGGCGATGAATTCACGCTGTTGCTTTGCGGTGAGATGAAGCGTTGTAAGTCCAATCAGATCGCCATGGAACGACGCGGGTTCAATTTCCTTGGTCAGGCTCGCAAAGGTCTCGATGCGATCATTGATGCCAACCCGTGTAACCAGCATGAAATACGTCAGCCGCTCCAGCGCCTTGAAGAAGTCGTTCAGCAGCGCTGGCTTATTCCGGAACTTCTTGAAATAGAGAATGGCCGGGGGCACCCAGTCTTTAAAATCGACCCGATTTAGCCAGGATAGATAGTCATTGATTGACTCGGCATGTTCCGTTGCCTCGAAATCGGCCTCTCTGACAAAATCCCACACCTCTGAGAATGGACTGATGACCTTGTCTATCAAATTAACCGGTGAATTGTATTCGGTTACGTAATCCTGAAATTCTTTGACGAGCGTCGCTCGCTGCTTTTGCTTGGTATAAACGGTGCGAATGTGTGCGAACAAATCCCCGAAGGCGTCCCTTCCGAGCTTGCTTTCAATCTGACTCCACTTCTTTGCGTAGTCGCGACTTTTAGGTTCGCCAGCAATCTTGCGGATTGCACCAAGAATGTTCGCTTTAAGTATGTCGATGGGCGCAAGATCCAGGCCGCGATTGTTTAATACCGAAAAGATGCGATATGCGGCTTCCAGGTCGGGAGTGGAGATGACGACGAGAGAGCAGTCATTGGCAAGAAACTTCCACAATGCGTCTCGATCCGCAGCCGACAGTTCCGTCGCCTTCTTGAAAAGCAATGTAGCATTTTCACGGTAGCGCAGTCGGCTGTCTTCGAGCTTTGCGGTGTTGTCGATCAGTCCAGCAATGCCGCCGGGCTCCTGGATGAACTCCCGGAAGAAGGCGGCATCTTCCTCACGAGCGATGAGGCGGTACTCGTTCGTCTCGCCTAGGCTTGCCTTTCCCTTCTTGTATAGGAAATCGGTGATGTCGTCGGCGGCCTCCGGCATGGCTGCCCGTAGAGCGGCGAACAGCATGGTGAGCGTGCTCAACCGTTGCTGGCCATCGACCACGGACGATTTTGGGTCCCGATCATTCTTTATAAGGACGATGCTGCCCAAAAAATACTGGCTTGTGACCGGAGAAGTCCGAGAATCCTGCATCGCCGAGACAAGATCATTGAAAAGTTCTTCCGTTTGTTCCGTCGTCCACGCATACGGCCTTTGGTAGTCAGGAATTTCGAATTGATAACTCCCCTCGAAAATCTCGCGGATTAGCTTGTCGTGCGCTTCAAGTGTTTTGGCCATTTAATTCTCTCTAGTCCTTATGTGCGTCGGTCAGAACGCCACCTCTGCCAATGACGTTACCACATCGTAATTGACGCCCAACGAGTCGAAGTGCTTCCGACCGCAGGCGATCTTCTGGTTCTCCTTAGTGCGACGGTCTTCACTGTCCAAAGATCCCTTTGTTTCGCGCACAAAGTAGAGTTTTTCTTCGCGCTCTGTGACAAACGCCCAATCCGGGTTGTAAGTACCAATAGGCGTGTCGATCTTGAACCAGGATGGCAGTTTAACGAAGAGCTTGACGTTCTCGTTGCTGTCGAGGTCGCGCGCGAACTGCTTTTCAACCTCGGATTCATACAAGATAGCATCGAAGAGAGATTTGTTGCGGTTCTGGACCTCATAGAGATTGCCCAGATACCGAACAATGCCATCTTCGGCATCCTGCTCGATCCGGCTCATTTCCCAATGCTGGCCAGCTACCTTCTCGTATTTGATCCCTTCCAGCATCAGGTCATGGAGCGCCCGCGAAACCTCCTTCGCTGCGGCTGCCATGAACGCTTGTGGATTGATCTTGAACTCGCCGAGCCGTCCCGAACGCTTGAGAATTTCTGCAAGTGTGTGCCGAGTCAGCTCCGTCTCCTTCTGCAGGAAGGCGAGGATGTCCGGCAGAACCTTCACCTGCTCCACATCCCGCACCCGCGTTGAAATCTGCCGGTCGGCGGAGACCCCCGCGTCGGTAATATCCACCTCGACAACGGTGGTAGCCACACGCGCCGCCTTGATGGGCTCGATCTGCTTGATGCGGGCGAGCGCCCTCTCAATCAGGTCTTCGGTCTCGAAAGTCACACGATATCGGGTTCGGTGTTTGATCTTCTCCCAGAGCGCCTGGAAGTCGGCACTCAGGTGCACTTCCTTGCGGAATTTCAGTGTCCGCGCATCGCGAACATTGACAATCCGGTTCTTGAAAAGCTTCCGATTCACCTCGTCGGTAATCTCGGCGCGGAGATCAGCGAACGCGCCAGAGACTTCCAGCTTGAAATGGGGGTTCTTAGGATCAAACTTCTCCAGAATATGACCGGATGCATCGAGATACCCGTTTGCAACCAGTTCGCCCCAGATCTTGGCCGACTCGTCCTGACCGAGCTCGGACTCCCCGCCGTCCTCAGCGCGCCTAACGAGTTTCGCAAAGGCAATCCGCTCGACCCTTCCAAACTTGATGCCGAAGTCCTCTTCAAACTCTGTTTGCAAAGTGCGCGCGAAATCCTCATAGGACTCGTTCGCGATAACCGTCAGGCGATTGATGGTCTCATCATGAACGCGCTCACCGGTCTCATTGACGGGCAGCCTCAACCCTCGTCCAATCTCCTGCCGCTTTCTCTCGACTGATTTCGACTCATTCAGAGTGCAAATCTGGAACACATTCGGGTTGTCCCAGCCTTCGCGGAGGGCGGAATGCGAAAAGATGAAACGCAATGCCACGTTGGGGTCGAGCAACCGTTCCTTGTCGCGCATGATAAGGCTGTAAGTGTCATCATCATCGGCTGTGTTGCCGCGGGTATCCTTGGCGTGGCCCTGCTTGTCCTGTGAGAAATAGCCATTGTGCACATCGGCAACGCCGAACGGAATCAACCCCTTGTAGATGGGTTTGGCAGTGAGTTCCTTATAAGCCTCCTCAAACCATTGGCCGATCTTGCCAAGGCTCGTCGAACCGTCCTCATTATAAATGCGGTAATTTGCAACCCGGTCGATAAAGAAGAGAGAGAGCACCTTGATGCCCTTGCCCTTGAGGGCACGCTCCTTCTTTAAATGCTGCTCGACGGTCTCGTAGACTTGCGCCTTCATAACGTCCTCGCCCAGCCCGCCGACTTCCTGACCCAGATCAAGGAATCGGCCCTGATTGAACTCGATATATTCCGAGCCGGGAGAGCAATCGATGTTCTGGACGATGTAGCCGTCGCGGTAAGCGTCGCGCTCCTCGGATTTCACGAAAAGATCATCGCCCTGCTTAACCCAAAGCTTTGTCGCTTTCGGGCCAGCCGCACCCTCCTTGTGGATCTCGACCTGGGCTTTGATGCCTTTCTTGTTGTCAGTCTTGAGTAACTTCACATACGCGTCGTTGAAATTGTCATCCGAACGGATGGACGCGACTTCGATCCGCTTCACGAGCCGCAGGTCATATGCCTTGATCGGATCAAGCTTGTAGAGAAGGTTATAGGGATTGCGATGCGTCGCGCTGTAGCGCAGCGTCACCATGGGATTGAGGTTCCCAATAGCCCGGCGGGATTTTTCCGTCGTATCGACACTCTGCGGTTCGTCGATGATGACGATGGGGCTAGCCGCCTGAATGAACTCGATGGGTCTTCGGCCCGACATACGGTCATTCTCTCGGTTGATGACATTGAGCTTCTTCAGCTCATCCTCGGTCATTTCCGAGAGGTCTTTGTCGGCAACATCCTTCTGGAAGGACTGGATATTGATGACCATGATCTGAATCTGATTGCTGGTCGCGAACTGCCGTACCTTGCCGAGGCGCTTGGAGTCATAGACAAAATGCTGAAAGGGCGTGTTGTCGTAGAGCGTATGGAAGTGCTCCTTCGTCACCTCAATGCTCTTGAGTACCCCCTCACGAATGGCGACACTCGGCACCACGATAATGAATTTCTTGAATCCGTAAGTTTTGTTCAGCTCAAAAATCGTGCGAAGGTAAACATAGGTCTTGCCGGTGCCGGTCTCCATCTCGACGGAAAACTCGCGCCCCTCAAGGGCGGCGACCTTCTCTATTTCGTTGGCCTCCTGCACGGTTTGGACATTCTTGAGGATGTCCTCATCGCCAATGTTGAGCCGGTTTCCCAGCCCAAGCTCGGTCTGGAAAAGCCCGCCAATCTGAAGCGACTGGAACGCCATCGCCCCGGTCTGCACGAAAGGCTGCCCTTCGAACGCGCCGACAACGGCGTTGACGGCATCCTGCTGGTACTGAAGTGAAGGATCGAACTTGAGTTTCATACTGGTACCCTCAAACCGTCTTAAAGACGATTTCGGATTCCTCGGCCTGGGCGCGAGCCTTGAAAGTCTGAACAGCGTTGGCCTTCAGCTGGTCATTGCCCTTGAAGCCTTCGTCCAGGCAGATGACCTGCAGGGGGTTGGCCTCAGCGAGAGCGTCTATCAGCTCCGGAGTAATCTCCTTATCAAGGCAGATGAGAAGCGTACCATCCTCGACGGAGAATACGTCCTTCCCGCCCATCTCAACGACTTTCACTTGAGTCGTGAGCGGGAATCCGGCCTTCACAAGCAGTTCATATAGAACGTCCTCGGCGGTGCTTTCCTCTAACAGGTGGTCAATATGCAATTCGAGTTGGCTGCCGCCGTCGTCGAAGCCGGATGCATTCCCATTCCACACTTTGAAGTTTGAAGTAGAGAGTGAAAATGCCCGGAAGCCGGTGTCCGGCAGTTTGCGCTGTTCGAGATTCAATCCGTCCACATTTCTGCTCGCTATAGCCGCTCCAACCCGTCTGATCCTCTCCCGAGAGAGAGCAGAAATAGTTTTATAGCCAGCGTGCGCGGCTTCCGAGGTGCTCTCGCTTGTCTCAGGTAACTGAACCATAACAAAGCGTCGTTGGCTTTGCTCTTCATAGTTGAGCTCCATGACTGCGTGTGCCGTCGTGCTAAATCCGGCAAAGAAATCCAGGATGATGTCGTCATCTTTCGTGGCCATCTGGAGAATGCGCTTCATGAACTTGGGCGATTTGGGATAATCGGTGCCCATCCCGTCAAACAGCTCCTTGAACGCCCGAACCGCATGATCTGTGGAAATGTCTGCCCCCCACCAAAACGATTTTGACTTTGAAGTCCTCTCAAAACTTACATCGTCGTCATCCGCTTCCTCGTCATCCGCGCCACCTATCGTCGGATCAAGATAGACGCGGTGCTCTACCCCCCACTTATCCTTCGAGCGATTGTATTTGGGATGCAGGCTACCAAGCTCTCGCCGTACCTTGTCCTTCCCCCATCGCCAGCACCCGTCTGCCCCATCACCCAATAATGGAAGAATCTCAATATCGTCAGCGGAGTTCCGTTCAAGGTAGCAACGACCGCTGGCTTCGTTGAAAAAGATGGGAAAATACAACTTTGGTCGGTCAATGCGCTTATCTGCCCCGCCACGCTTCCGCAGGTCACGGAGCGCGTAAGCGTGCCCGCTAGCGTCCTTATACTTGTATTGAGACAGTTGTTCGTGCGTTAGTGGGATACCTAACGATTCGAAGCGCTCGTTGGCATACACGACAAGATACTCATGACAAGTAGCGACATTCTTCTTGTCATTCCGGCCTTTGAGATTGTTGAGGACGGATATTGTTGCGACATGATTCTCTTCTCCGAATATCTGGTCGCACATAGAACGAAGATTCATGACCTCGTGATCGTCGATGGAAATGAAGACAGCGCCATCTTCGCGGAGAAGATTTTTGGCTAGATACAGTCGCGGATACATCATGTTTAGCCAGCGAGAATGATACCGTCCGGATGCATCCGTATTGGTCGAGAATTTTCGCCCCTCCGCGTCAATTTGACCGGTATACGAAAGATAAGTCTCCAACGTCTCGGCATACTTATCAGGATAAATGAATTCGTTCCCGGTGTTATAAGGCGGGTCGATGTAAATGAGTTTTACCTTGCCGAAGTACGCTTTTTGTAAGAGCTTTAAAACTTCGAGATTGTCGCCTTCGATAAACACGTTTTCGGTCTGATCGAAGTTGAGAGATTCACCGCGCACCGGTTTAAGGGTCGCGACGCTGGACTGCTGGATAATCTTCATGCACTCGGCCTTGCCGGGCCAGTTGAGACCATACCGCTCCTTGCTTGTGTCAACCCATTCGCCCAGAACGCGCTTAAGTTGGTCGAAGTCGATAAGCCCTTCGGCAAAAACCTCTGGGAATGCTTGCCCGAGGGATGACTTCAATTCGTCCCGCTTTGCTTCGGAAATATCCATGGATTTCAAATCCATCTTCTCCGGTCCGATTGCTTCCGGCTTGTTCATCTTCTGACCTTTCACTGAACTTGAAACCTGATAGTGAAGAGCTCCTCATCGGACACTGTCTGTCCAAGACGCTCCTCCACCTGATCCAGAAGGCCGTCCTTCTGAACCTCAATCTCTTTCGCCGCAGCGTCATACGCGCGCCACGCTTCATCTCGCCTTGCTTCGAGGCCGCGCGCCTTGCGCTGCAATGCCAGCTTATCAGGGAGATTGCCTGTCTGACGAACCTCCTTCTTGAGCGCCTTGATCTCCTCGTCGAGCTCCTTGAGATCGGCCTTTAGTCCAGCGCGCTTGTCCTCTGCCCAGCTGTCAAGCTTGTCAATTTCATCGTCGAACCATTCCGACTGCCGGGCCGCCATTTCATCGAGGATTGACTGGCGTTGCGCGTCCACCGTTGTCTTTAGGGTGTCGGGCAGCCGAACGTCGGCGGCACCGCTCTTGCTGACAGGTAGCTCGAATAGACGTTTAGCAGCTGCCGGGTCAATCGACACTCCGTCGTCCGTCATTGCGGCCAGAATGATGTGATCCTGATCGTCAGAGCCGCGGATCGAAAGTTTGTGCGCGACAAGCGTTCCCCCCTTGCCGACAAGCGGCGCGATTGCCACCGCGGTCTGCGGCCACGCAGTGTAATCGAAGCTAATCGCGGCTCCGTTTAGCTTGCGCGCGCCCGCTACCCCGATAAGGTGCTGCGCCAGCGGATGACCAAGCCGGTAGCGGTGCCCGTCAATGCCGAGCTTCGAGAGGAAATAGCTTCCAACCGGAACATCGATGCCAGCCGGGCAGGCAGATAAGGTGAATGTCAGATAATCGTCGTCGAACTTGGCCTGCTTTCCGAGCTCGTGCTTTGTGACAGACCAGAGCATTCGGGCGTAGCGATCAAGATACTCCTTGCTTTGGTCCATGTTGATTTTCAGGCGGTCATGAACCTCTGCGTCGAAGTGCTCCAACAGCTTGCGACGCGTATCCTCCATGGTCGCAGTGATGTGGGTGTCCATCTCGGTGCGTAGATGTTCGAACTCGGTTTCGATCTCCTCTGTCGAACGGCAGTTTTGGTAGATCGAAACAATGCGTTTCTCGAACTCCACGCCTGATTCGATTGCCCCCAGCACTTCGTCACTCGCACCGAACACACCGGAGAACAGTTTGAATTTTTCGGCAAGAAGCTCGTAGACCCGCTGGTCGGCGGCGTTATTCTTATTGAGGAAGTTGACCACTACGACATCGTAACGCTGGCCGTAGCGATGGCAACGACCGATCCGCTGTTCGATCCGCTGTGGATTCCAGGGCAGGTCGTAATTCACAACCATGGAGCAAAACTGAAGATTGATACCCTCGGCGGCAGCCTCAGTAGCCACCATAATCGAGGCTTTCTCGCGAAAATAATCAACAAGCGCGGCGCGGATGTCGGCGGTACGAGAGCCGGTAACGCGGTCGGTGCCTTTGTGGCGCTCAATCCAGGCATTATAAATTGCTTTTGACTGTGCGTCAGAATTCGAGCCGTTAAAGAGAACGAGTTTTTCGGCGTAGCCGTTCGCTGAAAGGAGCCTGACGAGATAGTCCTGCGTCCGCCGGGACTCGGTAAAGATGATCGTTTTTTCAGCGCTCCCAAGCTCCAAGGCCTTGGCGAACCCAGCGCGTAGCGCGCTCAGGAGCGCTTGTCCTTTGGCATTCTCCGAAATAGAGACAGCCAAATCCCGAAATCCGCGTAAATCAACGATCTCTCGCTCAATATTGGCGATGTCGTCCTGGGTGAGCAATTCCGTCTCAGCCTCATCTTCTCCCCATTCATCGGCGGTTTGCTCGAACTCCTCGTAATCTGCGGAGAGTTCCTGTTCGAGCTTCTCGCGAAGATCTTTGTCCTTGCCGAGCTGGCGTTCCAGTTTGCGGGCGAGGGTGTCCAACGCACCAGCGATGGCGAATGTGGATGAAGCGAGTAGTTTACGCATGATTAGTGTCATCAGCGACCGTTGGCTGGACGGTAAGGCCTGCAACGATGGTCGGCGCAAATAGTCCGAGACCATGTCGTAAAGAGCTTGCTCCTCTTGCGTTGGTACGAATTCCTGAGTGATCGGAATGCGGTTGGTGTAGCGGATATATTCCAAAACTTGCCGCCGGAGTGTCCGGTGACATACAGGCTTCAGCCGGTCTTTGAGTTCGTCAAATTGTTCGTCGTCAAGTCGCGCATATTGAGCGCGAAAACTCTTGGCATCACCGAAAGCATAATCATCAACAAGGCTAACGAGACCGTAAAGCTCCATGAGCGAATTCTGGAGTGGCGTCGCTGTCAGCAGCACCTTCGGCGAGTTGGCAAGCGCTCCCTTTAGCGCTCTGCCGATCCGATTGTCAGCCCGATAGACATTGCGGAGCCGGTGGGCCTCGTCGATGACCACAAGATCCCATGGAATGACCATGAGCTCATCTGCATTCCGCGCGGCGAACTGGAATGAGCAAATCACGAGAGTTTTCTGTTCGAATGGACGGCGCGCACCGTCCTTCTTCATTTTGTTGTAATTCCGGGCTTCCAGAATCGTGCTGGGCAGGAAGAACTTTTCCGCGAGCTCCTGTGACCATTGTTTCCGGAGGTTGGCGGGCGTGATGACCAGGATTCGGCGTTTTCCTTCTGTCCATTTCTGGGCAAGCACGAGACCCGCTTCAATGGTTTTCCCAAGACCGACTTCGTCGGCCAGGATTGCGCCTTTGGAAAGCGGCGATTTGAATGCGAAGAGCGCCGCCTCAACCTGATGAGGATTGAGATCGACCTGAGCATCGAGCAAGGCACCCGCCAGCTTTTCGGAATCAGCGACCGAATGCTGCCGTGTGAGCTCATGAGCAAAGAGCTTGGAATGGTATTCGGTGGTCAATTTCGCCCCCTTCAGGCTTCGCCACCCCTTGTTCTTGGCCGCGCACTTGCGAGCGCTTCGCAGCTTCGCCCGGTAGATTGGCGCGGTCTGTATCGCCTTGAGGGGGAATGACGCCTTACCCGCCGTGCGGACGCGAATCCCTCAATGCACGAGACGGATAGTCAGATGTATCAAATTGGGGTGCCCTTTGCATACCACTTATGCGACCTGAAATGTTTAATCCCACGGACGCACAACCACCGGAATAGTCGGAGTGTATCGATTGCGCTGGTTCTATCAAACAATGTATTCTGCCGCCTATAACAACCATAATTTGTATACTATGGAAGTGTGGGGGCGCTTTGAGGACAAGCATTGCCGGTAAACTCAACAATACGACACTGCCTGCGTCGAGGCCTCTCTCCCCGCTCTATGACGCGATCCACAACTCGTTGCAGGCCATCGAAGACGCCGGAGCCGGTCGTCATGAAATCGATATCGTTATTGAGCGATTTCCCGAAATGCTTGAAGAAGGCATTGCTCGCCCGGATACATTCAGAATTCGTGACACCGGCGTCGGGTTCACTGAAGACAACACCCGTTCGTTCTTCACAGCGGAGAGCCGCTACAAGGCTGACAAGGGCGGCAAAGGAAATGGACGGTTCCTTTGGCTAAAAGCATTTTCGCAGGTTGAGATAGACAGCTCTTTTCAACATGACGGCGGAATAGCCCGGCGATCATTTGTTTTTGATCGGAGCGAGGATCAGGACACACCGCCTGTCATGGCGGCGACTTCCAAAAAATCAGGGACTACGATCAAGCTTTCTGGTTTGGATGAGAAACTCAGTAAGCAGCTTTCAAGGCCGCTGGAGTGGTATGCCGATCAGATCATCTTCCATTTTCTCCCGTACTTCCGCAGGGCAGACGGCCCGGAGATAACAATTCGGGATGAGGGCGGGGTACTGAATCTCAATGCAAGGTTTGCCGAAACCGTTGCACCGAACGCCATGACCCGTAATTTCAAGGTCGAGAGCGACGAGTTTTCACTCACCGGCTATCGTGTCAATTCGGCTGAAATCCGAGAGAACCAACTCGTCTATGCTGCACGTGGCCGTGCCGTCAAGCGAGAGAAACTTGCGCGTTACGTTCCCGGCCTGGAACGTAAAATCGAAAACGATGATGGAAGCCTTGCAGCGTATTACGGATTTGTTGAGGGGCCGCGCCTGGACTTGATGGTGCGTACCGACCGCTTCGGATTCGAAATCAATGAGGATGAGGACGATCTATTTGAGAGCTCCAAGAGCTTAAGCGCGATACGTGGCGGCGCACTAGACGCTGTTCGCGAGGAACTCGCCGTATTTTTGGGAAAGATGCGAGAGCAGAAGGAAGAGACAGTCTCGCGATACGTAATTGACCAAGCTCCGGAGTATAGGCGTCTTCTGAAGACTCATGGAACGCGCGTACTTGAAGTTTTGCCCGCGAACCCGAAGCCGAAAGAGATTGACGCGGCTCTCGGTCGCGTATGGGTCGAGCGGCAGTCCGATCTTAAGGAAGAAGGTCGCGCTCTGCTGGCTTTTGAGCCGGGTTCAGACACGATGGAAGATTATCAGACGCAGATGGACGGGTTCTTCAAAAATTTCGAAGACCTCGACCAGACGGCTCTCGCGAACTACGTAGTCCACCGTCGGATCGTAATAAATCTCTTAGAGAAAGCGTTAGAGCGCGACGACGATACCGGGCGGTATCAATTAGAGGCAGTGGTGCACCGTCTCATCCATCCGATGCGGCAGGGGTCCGACGAAGTCGAATTCGAAGAGCAAAATCTTTGGATTCTTGATGATCGACTAACTCACCACGATTTCATGGAGTCCGATAAGGAGCTGAGGTCCAGCGACCGCCTCGAAAATGACGCAGCAACTAGGCCGGATCTTCTGGCCGTATTTGACCGGACCCTTACTTTCCGAGAAGGACGAGACCCGAGCACGTCGTTTGTGATCGTCGAATTCAAAAAGCCAGATCGAAGGAGCTTCGAGCGGAGCCCCCTCTCTCAGGTCTACGATCAGGTGCGAGACATACGGGCTGGAAGGTTTAAAGATCGCAAAGGCCGACCAATAGAAGGCACTAGCAAAGACGCGCCAGCGTTCTGTTACGTTGTCTGCGATGTCACTCCAAATGTTGAGAAAGGGGCTGTCGATGCAGGTGGACAGCTAACGCCTGACGGTCGCGGATATTTCGGCTGGAACTCTCAACTTAAACTTTACTTCGAGATCATCTCGTATGAAAAGCTAGTCGGCGATGCTCTTCGGCGCAACAGAATGCTGTTTAAGAAACTGGGTCTTCCGACCGACAGGTCAGAGGACGATTAATGCCACCTTCAAAGCAACCGGTCCCGACTCTCAGAATGAGAGGGCGCGGCTGCTGTTTCAATGTTTACTTTTGCCGACCTGAAATTACCTCGCAAGACTCGACAGGCACGTTTTCCGCCCATCCACTCCGGGCCATGCCCAGTTTCCTGCTGGAACACCTGCGCTGACAAAAGTCTACCGGTTCTGCCGGTCGCTGATGCTCGCGCTTGCGGCTCTCTACGTCGCGATGGTTGCGAGAACTTGCATAGTAACAGAGGAGCTATTCGGCCTTGGCGCTGCCAATATCAATTGTTCCAAATTCGGGCTAATTACATTGACCGGACTATGGGGCCGCCAGCCTGTGCTACGTGTCCGCAGAAGATTGGCTCTCGATCAATCACCCGAAGTAAGGGCCGGGATGGACGCTAACGACGACCCAACCAACCCCTGCAAATCACCATACATTCCAGACGTATTGGTGATAACCCGTTGAATGGTTTTTTCGCGCTTCGCCCAGCGCCGCTCAGTTGATCGCCGCTCTTCTTGCAAATCCTCTTGCATGGTCACAAACGCTTCCACGATGGCGTCCACCCTTTGGCGAAACTCAATACCCGACAGGTAGGCAAACAGAATTTCCATCTTTTCGTTTTTGCCCACCGCGGCTCGTTTCGCCGACGCGACTTCGAGCAACAACAGCCTGAGGGCACTCGCCAGATGAATTGCACACCTTGGGTGCGTTACCCAAATCCCACTAATTTGTTTGAAGTGACTGCAGTCCTTGGGAAGCGCGTCACTCACCATTATGGCAATGTCGGCTTTTGCCTGCCGCTGGTCGTCCTTGATCTTTTGTATCCAGCCGTCACTCCATGCCTTCGTCCGTTTTGATTCCCAAATTATGGATCCAGCAAGGTCGCCGCCCGGATTTTGAACACGTTGTATTATGTCCGCACCGTTGATGCCCTTTGGTACGGGCTGAACCAGATCCGATGGGAACGCTTGAGAAATCAGGTCTTCTAGAGCAAGTTCGAGTACCTCGCCCTGGAGCTGTTGCGAACCTTGCTGCAGCTTGCGCCGAAGCTCATCGTTAGCCTTCATTGCATCTGAAAGGCGCTTATCTTTCTCAGCCACTTGCCTCGCATGTTCCTCTTCGAGCCGCGTTGAGATTTCTTGCTGAAGCCGAACTCGCTCTTCATCCAGCTTCCTAGCCATTTCGAGGTCACGAGCTTTTTCTCGTTCCTCAAGATTTCGCTTCTCGGTTCGGAGTTCAAGCTCGATTGCTTGTGCTTGTGCGAGCCGCTCGCTTCTCTCGTCCGCCTGCCGCTTAAGGTCCGCAATTTCAGTTGACAATCCGGACCTCAACCGTGCCTCGATCTCTATTGATAGATTGGCGCGTTCTGCAGCAAGCCGGTCAAAAATGGTCTTATCGAGAGCCGCCGCCCTTTCATTTAGCTCACGCTCTTTTGCTGCCAGAAGCCGTTTTCCTTCCAACGCCTCGGCCTTGAATTTCTCGCGCGTTCGTTCGGCAATTTGGTGATGAATAGCTTCGCTAATCGGAATCGCTTCACCACACCCTGGGCACTTGATGGTACCGAAACCAGCTTCCTCGTTCATAGTGGCTCCCAATTAACTGTTACTCTAGTGAATCACACCGCATTCGTTCGTGCAGCGTTGCACGATGCGCTGTTCGCCGATCAATTTGTCTCGTTTTATACACAGCGCATCCACAGAAGCTTGCATCCGACCCGACGCGGTACTGATGCCGGAACGTTGTTGCATGAAGACTTCTTTTTGCTGCCTAGAATCTGAAGGGCAGCCTATCGATCTCAGCGCAGATGAATTGAAGGTCATAGCGCACTCAAATCAACCGGCACATCGCCGAACTTTCTGATCACTCTGGCATCGCTGAAATCACCGGTAGCAGGGTCACCGGTGCGGCTAAAGGCGACTGCGCCTACGTGCCCTTCCTTGCGAGATAACGCCTCAGCTCGCATTACAGCAGCGTTTGGATTGAAGCATTCCGTGGGCTCGCCAGCAGCAATGCCGTCATCTACGGCGACGAAAGGTAGCGCGACGTAATAGGTGACTTCGGCCATGGCCTGACTCCAACTGCTTGACCTGACCGGCCAATTGTGTTCTCTATATGTTCTTTTGTCAATTGAAGGATGTTCTCCTGAGCCACGGCCGGGGGACAATCGCGCTGGCGCGCCCCCTTGCTTGAACGCTGAGGGAGGACCAGACAACAACAGTCTACGAGTATCGTTCGTTCGAGAGACGCAACACTGCGCACAGCTCGCGAAATGGCTAGGGCTTTTTTTCTCTTTCTTTCATTCTTCAATGGACTTGTTACTCGGTTTCTTTCGTCTCTTCTTGTCTCAGCAAGGCACGCCGATGCAGCCAATAGATAATCTGATGACGCTCCACGCCGAGGAGGAGCGGTTGCGCGGTGCGCATCTGGCTTTGACTACTGGGAATGCGGAGCTGACCGACCATATCCACATGATCTGCGAAGCGATGAACATACTTTGGGCGTTCACGCATGACTACGCTCGGAAAAACGATGATGAGCTGACGATCCAGTTCTTGGGCATCAGATTGTTCAATGCCGCCGGGTCATCGATAAAATTGGCGCACTCCGGTTATTATCAAAATGCCTTTTCCGCTCTGAGGGATTTTTTAGAGACGGTCTTCCTGGTCGATTTTCTCGTGAGCTATCCCGACAAGGTTAATCAGTGGAAGACGGCGGATGAGAAAGCGCTGCGGAATGAGTTTGGGCCTGCGGCGATTCGCGACGCGCTCGATAATCGAGACGGCTTCAAAGAGAAGAACCGGAAGAAGCTATACGACCGCATCTCCCATCACGCGACGCACGCGACCCCGAGCGGCTTCAAGCTCACATTGAATGATTCGTTGGGCGAGATCGGGCCGTTCTATCGTCCTAATTCATTCATTTCCTGGGCTCAGGAAGCGGTGAAGATGATCTGCAACAGCGGCGTGGTGTACGGCGCTTTTTTCAAGAATGTGGACTTAACGCTGCTGCGGACCAAAGAGCATTATATTGGCGAGCTGGATAGGTGGAAGGTGAAGTACTTTGGTTCCCCTGCTGCCAGCTCTCCATGAGCGCCGACACATAGTTTGAGCGCCTTCTGCAGCTATGTAACAAACGCACTAAGCGCGGCCCGCCCTTCTGGGGGCTCTATCGGCAGCGGGATTGGCTTGTCCAGACACCAACGCTACCTTGCGGTCGAGATGTAACCAGAGATAGAATGACCAATCCCGCACACACTCAGAAATCAAACCCAAGGGGGACGAAATGGTTAGTAAAACAATAGACCTAGGTGTGGGCTTTCAGGAGGTTGTCCATTCGGCCCGGACCGGAAACTCTGAAGTCGCCAAACCACCAGCGATTCGCGGAGAACCGAATGGAC
>LNFM01001191.1_pt1 | contig 120006 bp, 115 predicted proteins | sample 596031 | NCBI WGS metagenome assembly LNFM01 (sample SAMN04254537, study PRJNA301005) | activated carbon metagenome | isolation source: dual media filters at the Ann Arbor, Michigan drinking water treatment plant | place: USA: Ann Arbor | reverse complement strand
TGTGCAGGTGCGAAGTCGCTTGTTCTCTGCACTTTTTTTGTGCAGACATGGATGCAATGGCAACAAAACCGCCCTGTTTCGATGAAATGCTGAACGAAGACGGGACGCCGCGCGCGGCTTATGCAGCCTATCATAAATGGTTCGCTGATCAGGATACTACGCATCTCAAACAAAAAGCGCGCGATGCCGAAGAGTTTTTCCGCCGCACGGGCATAACCTTTGCTGTCTATGGCGATGATGACGCCGAGGAACGGTTGATCCCCTTCGATATCATCCCGCGCATCGTCACCGCGCGGCAATGGTCCAAGGTCTCGCGCGGCATCGAACAGCGCGTGCGTGCGATCAACGCCTTTCTTCAGGATATATATCACCGTCAGGAAATCGTTCGCGCCGGCCGGTTTCCAGTCGAACTGCTCGAGAAAAATGACGCTTTTGTATCCCAGATGATCGGTTTTACCCCGCCAGGCGGCGTGTACACGCATATCGTCGGCATCGACTTAGTACGCACCGGCCCCGACGAATTCGTGGTGTTGGAGGATAATGCGCGCACCCCGTCGGGCGTGTCCTACATGCTCGAAAACCGCGAAACGATGATGAACATGTTCCCCGAACTGTTCAGCAACATTCGCGTACGCAACGTAAGCGATTATCCCAAAAACCTGCGCGCCTCATTAAGCCGCGTTGCCCCACCTGCATGTACAGGCGATCCGGTTGTCGCAGTGCTGACGCCGGGTATCCATAATAGCGCCTATTTCGAGCATGCCTTTTTGGCCGACCAGATGGGCGCCGAGCTGGTAGAAGGACATGACATTCGAATCGTCGACGGCCGCGTCGCCATGCGCACAACGCGTGGTTACCAGCCCATTGATGTGCTATATCGTCGCCTCGATGATGACTATCTTGACCCGCTGATTTTTAAGCCCGAATCCAAGCTCGGCATCCCCGGCATTTTCGATCTGTATCGCGCAGGCAAAATTACCATCGCCAACGCGCCGGGAACCGGCATCGCCGACGACAAGGCGGTTTACAGCTACATGCCCGACATCGTCGAATTCTACACCGGCGAGAAACCGATATTGAAGAATGTCGATACCTGGCGCTGTTCCGAAAAAGACTCGCTTGCCTACGTGCTTGACCATTTGTCCGAACTGGTGGTCAAGGAAGTCCACGGGTCGGGTGGGTATGGCATGCTCATCGGTCCCGCCGCCAGCAAACGCGAATTGGCCGAATTCCGGGCCAAATTGGTCGCAAAACCCGCTAATTATATCGCGCAGCCAACATTGGCTTTGTCTACAATTCCGATTTTTGCCAATAGCAGCCTGTCACCCCGCCACGTCGATTTGCGGCCGTTTGTATTGGTATCTCCAGACAAGATCGACATCACCCCGGGAGGCCTTACCCGCGTTGCGTTGCGTAAGGGTTCGCTGGTGGTGAACTCAAGCCAGGGCGGCGGCACCAAAGACAGCTGGGTGATCGAGGATGACTAGATGCTAGGCAAAACCGCATCCGGCATCTTCTGGCTGTTCCGTTATCTCGAACGGGCCGAGAATATCGCTCGCCTCATCGAAACCGGCCACCGTTTTACGCTCACTCGCAACAGTGGGCGACAGGACGAATGGCGTTCGATCCTTGCGGCGCTCGGCACCGACGCGGCGTATCGTGCCACGCATGCCGATTATAACGCCGCGCAAGTTGTCGATTACTTGCTGCGCGACAAAAGCAACCCGGGCAATTTGCGCAACCTGATCGACAGCGCGCGGCAGAATGCGCGAACCACGCGCACAGCGATAACGCGCGAATTGTGGGAAGCGGTCAACGAATGCTGGATTTGCGTGAATGACGGTTTGAAACGCCAGGTGCGCGAGGCCGAACTGCCCGCCACGATCGACCTGATCGAGCGGCAGACGGCGCAGGTGCGCGGCGCGCTCGAAAACACCATGCTCCGCAACGATGGCTATAATTTCAGCCGTGTCGGCAATTTTATCGAGCGTGCCGACAGCATGGCGCGGCTGCTTGACGTTAAATATTATGTGCTGCTGCCGTCGGTCTCGTTCGTTGGATCCTCGCTCGACAATATCCAGTGGGAAACGATCCTGCGCTCAACTTCGGCTTACAGCGCGTATCGCTGGTTATATCCCGGACGCGCCAGTGCAATGGGCATCGCCGATTTCTTAATCCTTGACCGCCGCTTCCCGCGCAGCCTGGCTTTCTGCTACGGCAAGCTCACCGATAATCTGCGTAATCTTGCGATGTCCTACGGCGTGCAATCGGCGAGCCTGACCGAGGCCGAACGCATCTATAGCAGCTTTGCTTCGCTTACTTCGGCGTCGATCCTCGAAGATGGCTTGCACGAATTCCTGATCGAATTCTTGCGCGTAAACCGAAACCTAGCCGCGATGGTCGAGCAGGAATACAGGTTCAATTCATAATGTTATTGTCGATCCAGCACATCACTGAATATCAGTTCGACAAGCCGGTACATTATGCACTCCAGCGCCTGATGCTGCGGCCCAAGGACGGCGCAGGGCAGACGATCCATCATTGGCAATTGGGTATCGACGGCGGCAAGGTCGAGGCCGAACATGACGACCCGCACAACAACCATGTGACGCTGATTTCTGTTGCAGAAGGCCGGACGGGAATCACGATAACCTGTCAGGGGCAGGTCGAGACGGAAGACAATCATGGCATATTGGGCAAGCACCGAAGCCATGTACCGCTTTGGGCTTATTGCCGCCCGACTCGCCTCACCAATGCGGCGCGCGGGGTGCAAAGATTGCTTGTTGGCATCGACCGCGAAGCGCCTGACAAGATCGGTATGCTGCACGAACTGTCGGCGCATATATTGTCGGCAGTCGAATATCGCGGCGGCGCGACCAATGTTGATAGCAGCGCCGAACATGCCATTACCGCAGGCGCTGGTGTTTGCCAGGACCATGCGCATATCTTTATCGCCGCTTGCCGGACAATGGGTATCCCGGCGCGCTATGTTTCCGGTTATCTGATGATGGACGGCCAGATCGAACAGGCCGCCAGCCATGCCTGGGCCGAAGCGCATATCGACCATATCGGCTGGGTTGGGTTCGATATCTCGAACGGTATCAGCCCCGATGGCCGATATGTCCGCGTTGCCACCGGGTTCGACTATCGCGACGCTGCACCAGTTTCGGGCATGTCATTTGGCGCGCGCGACAAAAGCATGGTTGTGTCCTTGCGCGTCGAACAATAGAGATTCATAAGCGGGGCGGGGGCTTTCGGGTTAGAATGACATATTGCGTTGGAATGTTGTTGGATAAGGGTATGGCGTTCATGTCCGACACCCGCACGAACTCGGGCGTCGATAACATCTCAACTTTCCGCAAGATGTTCCATTGGGAAGTCCCCGGCGAACGTTTCATCAGCATCATGACCGCCGGAAACCTCGCGACCACGCAGTCGCTGATCAGCCAGCTGGAGGAGCGCACCAAGGCACCGGGCGAGCGCAAACCATCGATACTCGCCGCCCCAACGATGTTTCAGGTGGCGAACATCATTGGCGCCACTTTGCGCGAGACAATCGTCGCACGCGCACTGACGGGTGACGAAGCATCGTTACCCAACGCGCCAAATTTTAAAGCGAGCGTGATATTGGGCGGGCAAATAAAAGGCATGGAACCGCGGCTTTACCTTATTTACCCCGAAGGCAATTTCATCGAAGCCAGCCCCGAAACGCCGTTTTTCCAGATTGGCGAAACCAAATATGGCCGCCCGATATTGGTGCGCGGTTTTGAATCGCAAATGTCCTTTGCCGACATCACCAAATTGCTGATGGTGTCATTCGATTCGACGTTAAAAGCCAATCTTTCTGTCGGCCTGCCGCTCGATTTGATGCTGTATCGCAACGACGAATTCGCAGCTTTCCACGAGCGCCGAATCACCGCAGACGACCCCTATTTCGAGAGCATTTCGGAAGGCTGGAGCGAGGCATTACGCAACGCCTTCCACTCGCTACCGAATTACGAGCTGGACGCCTGATCCCCGATAAACGGCGCAGCAATGTCTGCCCTCACTCGCGCCAACCGGCCGCTCGCTTTATCGATCATCGCCCAAGTCGTATTGGCACGCACGATCACCTTGCCCGCGCCATCGACAAAGTCCACCCGCCGATCAAACTGCGCGCCCTTCGGCACGCTCTCGATCCACGTCCGCCCCGTGACGCTCTCGCCAGCCGCGATATTCCCTCGATAATCGATCTCGTGCCGAGTCACGACCCAAAAATAGGCAGCTATATGCTCCGGCAGCGCCACCGCCTGCCAGTGAGACGTCGCCATATCCTGAATCCACCTCACCCACACCGCGTTATTGACATGGCCAAGCTCGTCGATGTCGGCGGGGGTAGCGGTGAAGGTTTGGGTGAAGGGGGTCATTGCCCTATTTTGCCATCCCCATCTGCCACAGGATAAACGCTGCTTCCTCGGCATTTTCGCGTAACCGTTCGAAGCGCCCGGATTTGCCGCCATGGCCTGCGCCCATATTAGTCTTGAGCAACAACACATTGTCGTCGGTTTTCATGTCCCGCAGCTTGGCAACCATCTTCGCTGGCTCCCAATAGGTCACGCGCGGGTCGTTGAGTCCGGCGGTCCACAGCATTGGTGGGTAGGCTTTGGCCTCGACATTGTCGTATGGCGAGTAGCTGCGGATATAGTCGAATGCGGCCTTGTCGGTGATCGGGTTGCCCCATTCGGGCCATTCACCTGGCGTCAGCGGCAGGTCCTTGTCTAGCATCGTGTTGAGCACGTCGACGAAGGCGACATGGCTGACAACCGCGCCGAACAGTTCGGGTGCTTGGTTGACCACCGCGGCCATCAGTTCGCCGCCCGCGCTGCCGCCGCTTGCAGTGACCTTGCCCTTTGCGGTGAAGCCCAGATCGATCAGGCCCTTTGCCGCATCGACAAAATCGTTGAACGTATTGGTCCGCTTGGTCAGCTTTCCGTCGAGATACCATTGATAGCCAAGATCATCGCCGCCTCGAATATGCGCGATGGCATAAGCAAAGCCGCGATCGACCATCGACAGGCGGTTGGCGCTGAACCCGGGGGGTACGGCATAACCGTATGCGCCATAGGCATAGAGATGGAGCGGCTGGCTGCCGTCTTTCTTGAAACCCTTTTTGGTGAGCACCGATACCGGTAATTTTGCGCCGTCGCGGGTGGTGATGATCACGCGTTCGGTAACATATTGGCTCGGATCATAGCCACTCGGGATTTCCTGAACCTTAAGCGTTTCGAGTGTGCCGTCGGCGAGGGTGTAGTCAAACACCGTGTCGGGTGTGACCATCGACTCGTATCCCAGCCGCAGCTTGGTAACATCATATTCTGGATTATCGCCAAGGCCTGCATCATAGCTCGCCTCGGGGAATTTGATCGGTTGCACCTTACTGGCATCGGCATAATCGCGGATTTCGACCTGATCCAGACCATCGATGCGGCCTTCGGTCACGTAGAAATTCTTGAACAACGCGAGGCCCGTCAGATAATGCCGGTCCGATCCCGCGATCAGCGTCTTCCATGTCCCCGGAGCCTTCAGGCTGGCGGTGGCGATGCGGAAGTTCACATGATCGTCGTTGGTGTGGATGAAGAGCGTACCGTCGCGGACATCGACATTATACTGCCGCCCGACCTTGCGCGGGGACACCATGATCGGGGTCGCGGTCGGGTCGCTTGCAGGCACCAGCCGCACTTCGCTCGTGACATTGTCGCCAGTCGCGATGACAATCCAGTCCTCCTGCGCGGTCAGGCCGACACCGACGCCGAAACCGATATCCTGCTCCTTATAAAGCAGTTTCGCCTTGGTGAGTTCATCGCCCAGCCGGTGGTACCAGGCATTATCGGTGCGCCAGTTTTCGTTCGCGAGGCCATAGACAACGCCCTTGCTGTCGCTCGACCAGACGATGCTCGACAAAGTGCCGGGGATGACATCCTTCAACTCAGCGCCAGTAGCCAGATCGCGGAAATGCAGGTCGAAGCGTTCAGAGCCGTTGTCATCATAGGCGTAAGCCAGCAGCTTGCCATCGGGGCTGACCTCTGCCGCGCCGAGCCGGAAATATTCCTTGCTCTTGGCGAGTTCATTTTCGTCGAGTATCAACTGGTCCTCACCGCCAGCGACAGCTTTACGGTAATGCTTGCGATATTGCGCGCCTTCCTCGAATTTCGACCAATAGATATAGTCGCCATCCTTCTGGGGAACCGAGCTGTCGTCCTCCTTCACACGGCCCTTCATTTCCTGAAAGATCGTTTCGGTCAGCTTCGCCTGCGGGGCCATCTGCGCCTCGAAATAGGCATTCTCAGCCTTCAGATGGTTGAGGATTTCCTTGTCATCAATCGTCGGATAGCTCTGATCCTTCAACCAATGATACTCATCGGTCAACGTCACGCCGTGATAGGTCGCGCTGTGCGGACGCTTGGCGGCGACTGGAGGCTTGATTTGCGCGGAGGCTTTTTCGGTCATGGGTTCTTTCTGGGCAAATGCGGGCGAGGTTAATGCGCTGGTTGCTAAAATCAGTGGGAGCAGTGCTTTCATGAAAGGCCTTCCTCGCTTATATGGACCATATATCCATATGAACGGAAGTCTGACATGTCCACCTATGAAGCCCGTCTCGAAGCGCTGCGCGCCCAACTCAAGAAAGACCGCCTCGACGGTTTCGTCGTGCCGATTTGCGATGAACATATGTCCGAATATGTCGGCGATTATGCGCAGCGGCTTGGATGGCTGACTGGCTTTGGCGGTTCGGCAGGGAGCGCGGTTGTTTTATCGGAAGAAGCCGCGATCTTCACCGACGGGCGCTACACATTGCAGGTCCGCGAACAGGTTGATGGCAGTAACTGGCAATATGTCGGCGTTCCGCAGACGAGCATTTCGGACTGGCTGAAGGACCACGCCCCCGAAGGCGCGCGGATCGGCTACGACGCGTGGGTCCACACCAAGGGCTGGGTCGAGAGCGCGACCAAGGCGCTCGCGGCCAAGGGCGCGGAGCTGGTCGCGGTCAAGAGCAACCCAATCGACGCGGTCTGGGCCGACCAGCCCGACAAGAGCGACGCGATGCTGATGGTCCACAGCGACCAATATGCGGGGCAGAATAGCGCAGAGAAACGCGCCGCCGTTGCCGAATGGCTGACCGCGAACAAGCTCGACAGTACGGTGATTTCGGCGCTCGATTCGGTAGCGTGGTTGCTCAATGTGCGCGGGTCCGATGTGTCGAACACGCCAGTCGCCTTGAGCTTCGTGCTCGCCCATGCCGACGGCACCGCCGACCTGTTCGTTGCGCCCGAGAAGGTAGGCGACGATGTCCGCGCGCATCTCGGCAACGCCGTTCGCTTGCGCACGCCGCAGGAGTTCGTCCCGGAACTGAAAGCCATGAGCGGCAAGCGCATCGCGGTCGACCCCGACCGTGCCGTATCGGCGATCTTCGGCGCGCTCAAGGATGGCGGCGCGACCATCGTGGAAGCGCGCGACCCGACGATCCTGCCCAAGGCAGTCAAGAACCCAATCGAACAATCTGGCCACCGCGCCGCACAAGCCCGCGACGGCGCCGCGCTCAGCCGCTATCTGCACTGGCTTTCCCAAGAAGCGCACAAGGGTGACCTCACCGAACTCTCCGCCGCCGCCAAATTGCGCGAATTTCGCGAGGCCACCGGCATGCTCAAGGATTTAAGCTTCGACACGATCTCCGCCGCAGGACCCAATGGCGCGAGTCCGCATTACAAGGTCGACGAAAAGTCGAACCGGCGAATTGAACCCAACAGCGTCTATCTGTGCGACAGCGGCGGGCAATATCTCGACGGCACCACCGACGTCACCCGCACGATCTGGGTCGGCCCCGGTGAACCAACGGCGGAAATGAAGGACCGCTTCACCCGCGTCCTCAAGGGCCATATCGCTTTGGCTCTCGCGGTCTTCCCAGAGGGGACCAGAGGCGCGCAACTCGACACGCTAGCGCGCGCGTCATTGTGGCAGGCAGGCGTCGATTACGCGCACGGCACCGGCCACGGGGTCGGCAGCTTCCTCGCCGTCCACGAAGGACCGCAACGCATTGGCAAGTTCTCCGGCGGCCAAGCCGGCACCGACGAGCCGCTGCACCCCGGCATGATCCTGTCGAACGAGCCGGGCTATTACAAACAAGGCGAATATGGCATTCGAATCGAAAATCTGGTGCTGGTCGAGGAACGCGAGATTGCGGCGGCGGAGGGGCGGTATTACGGGTTCGAAACTTTGACCTTCGCGCCGATTGACAAGACATTGGTGGATACGGGACTCCTCAATCGCGATGAATTGCGCTGGTGGGATGCGTATCACGCCAAGGTGCTGGAGGTGGTCGGACCGCAACTGGAGGGCGAGGCGCTAGCTTGGGTTACTGAGGCCTGCTCCCAGCTACATTAAGTAAAAGCCCAGTCTAATGCTAATGTTTGCGAATGAAGAAGGCGGCTGGTGAAACTAAGCCCATCTCCTTTAGAAGAGGGGGTTTTCAAACTTTGTGATGCGCGCCCAAACTCGCGCTGATACGGTCGAGCGTTCCCTTGCGGATCGATTTCTTGTTCCACGCATAAGCTTTGCCGGGAAGCTGCGCCAACTGGCCTGCGACCGCCAGCGCCCTGGCCTCGACCTTGTCCGCTTCGGCCAGCATATCGAGATAGCCTGCCTCGACAGCGCCTTCGGGGTTATAGATGAAGCCCTGCACCATCGCGCGGGTCAGGTGCTGCGGGCTTATCCGGTCGCGGGCGAGTTCCATGGCGAAGATCGGCAGGTTCATGCCCGTAATCGCCTCGTTCGCGCCAATTTTATATTCGCCCGCTGCGCCTACTCTAGTGTCGCAGGCGTTCAGGATGAACACCCCCATCGCAATCGCATGGCCGGTGCACGCCGCCACCACGGGCAGCGGGCCGCCGTAAAGCCGCAGCAACAATTCCGCGCCTGCATCGAGCAATTTATACACGCCGTCCGCACCAAGGCTGGCAAAGGCGTTGAGATCAAACCCACCCGAAAAGCGCCCGTCTCTTCCGCTGAGCACAATCGCCTTCGCCTCGGCCTCTGCTGTGTCGAGCGCCTCGTTGAGCGCGGCAATCATTTCGAAATTGATTGCATTGGCCTTGCCGTCGTCCATGCGAATGAGGGCGATGTCGTTGGCGATTTCGACAGTGGCGGACATGATAGCTCTCCCGGTATTTAATCGCACGATTAAAGCGGTCCCTTACGTAAACATCAATCGAAAAATTCCTTGGGTGATGAAGCCCACTGCCTTGCTTAATGCCGTCACGACAGTCTAAATTTGAACAAACTCTTTGCACGCGAAGTCGCAAAGATTATTAAGATGGCATCGCAAGAATCTCAGCCAAATTGATGCCAATGGATTCCCGGCCGCAAGAATCTATGCCGCCCTCTTGAAAATCTTTGCGCCTTCGCGCGAAACAAAATGTCGCGGCCTCGCCAAGCTGATAGACCTTGATGAGGTAGCATCATATGATCGTCAAAATTATTTGAGAGGAACCCGCATGACCCAGACATTTTCCGAATATACGCCAGCAAAAGTCTGGGAATGGAATAGCGAAAATGGCGGGCAGTTTGCCAATATAAACCGGCCGATCGCAGGCGCGACGCATGACAAGGAACGCCCTGTCGGCAAACACCCGATGCAGTTGTACTCGCTTGCCACGCCGAATGGGGTGAAGGTCACGGTGATGCTCGAAGAGTTGCTCGCGCTTGGCCATGAAGGCGCGGAATATGATGCGTGGCTGGTCAACATCCGCGACGGCAACCAATTCTCCAGCGGCTTTGTCGAGGCCAATCCCAATTCGAAAATCCCGGCTTTATTCGATCACAGCACATCCGAACCAACGCGAGTGTTCGAATCGGGTTCGATCCTGCTTTATTTGGCCGAAAAGTTCGGTGCGTTCCTGCCGACCGAGCATCACAAGCGAACCGAAACGATCAACTGGCTGATGTGGCAAATGGGCAGCGCGCCGTATCTTGGCGGCGGATTCGGGCATTTTTACGCCTATGCTCCGTTCAAGTTCGAATATGCCATCGACCGCTTTGCAATGGAGGTGAAGCGGCAGCTTGATGTGCTCGACCGCAATCTGGCCGAGCGTGAGTATATGGCGGGTGATGAGTATAGCATCGCCGACATGGCGATCTGGCCCTGGTATGGCGCATTGGTCAAAGGGCTGATTTATGAGGCGGGCCAGTTTCTCTCGGTGGACGAGTATAAAAATGTCATCCGCTGGACCGACCAGATCGGCGTACGGCCAGCGGTCAAACGCGGACGAATGGTCAACCGCTCCTTCGGCGACCCCGCCAGCCAGTTGCACGAACGTCATGACGCCAGCGATTTCAATACCAAGACACAGGACAAATTGGCTCCCGCAGTCGATTGACATTTTGTTTTGTTCTTCTATTGTTCTATTTTCGAAAAGGGAGAGATTCGATGATTGGATATGTGACACTCGGTACCAACGACTTGCCGCGCGCTGCGGTATTTTACGACGCGATTGCCGCTGAATTGGATACGCCGCGGATGATGGAATTCGACGGATTTATCGCATGGGGCAAAGAAGGCGATGCGGCGGGCATTGGCCTGACTAAGCCTTTCGATGGCAACGCAGCCAGTGTCGGCAACGGAGTGATGGTGGCGCTGGCGGCCAAAGACAAGGATCAGGTCCAGCGGCTGTACGACATTGCCTTGGCAAATGGCGGCACCTGCGAAGGCCCTCCTGGTTCACGTGGTGAAGGTTTCTATGCTGGATATTTCCGCGATCCGGACGGCAACAAGCTGAACGCTTTCGTGATGGGTCCGGCTGCCGCCTGACACCGTTTAGCCTGACCCTTTTATGGAGTAACCTTCGTTAGAATTCCGGGAGTTTTGCCATGCCTAACTTGCTTGAAAACCCGCTCCATCTCGGCCTCAGCGCGACCGCGGTTCCCCAACCACCTTTTACCGGCATGGACTGGTATGAAGGTTATGGCGAACGCCATGATCACGATGGAGCAGAAGGCCGGCTGGTATCAATGCACAGCTTTTCCGAAAGCTGGAATAGCTGGGAAATGCATCCCTTGGGCGATGAGGTCGTTCTCTGCCTTTCGGGTCAGATTACATTGCATCAGGAATTTGCCGATGGTTCGGCTGCCAGCGTCACGATCAGCGCAAACGAATATGCGGTCAACCCGCCAGGCTGCTGGCACACCGCCAATGTCGAAATCGAGGCGACCGCGTTGTTCATTACCGCCGGATTGGGCACGCAACATCGTCCGCGCTGAGGCGTGACGCTCGTCACGCGGGCTTGCTGCAGCAACATCTATTGCTGTGAAGCGACCCGAGGGCTTCTCACTTCAAGAGAGTAGTCCTCTCCTAAAGAGCTTGGCCGGTGCACTCCCGGCCAAGCTCGATTTTTATTGGAAATTAACGGCGCGTGATTTCGACCGAACGAACGATAAATTCCGCGCCCAATTGCCCGCTGCCACCAGCTACTTGTAACATCAGCAACTGATTAAGGCATTCCGTCCCAATCGAGAAATCCTGCGCCGTAACAAAGCTTCCTTTGCGCAAGGGCGTAGCAACAGCCCATTTTGCAATACTGCCGGTCGCTGAAAGGCATTGCATCTCCCATTTCACCTCCGCATCCGGCGAGGCTTCCTGAGAGCTATGCCGCGCCATAAAGCGGTAATTTCCTGGTTTGAGAAACATGTGCTTCCGCATCAGCTCCCCGCGCTCTCCGGTTCCGACAAAGGCGCTCAAGCTGTGCCGCCCATCCTTGTTGGCTTGCGAAAATGTTCCGCCAAATGCAGGGTTTTCGGTGATTTGCCATCCCGCAACAGGATAACGCAAATTTACGGTATCTTTAGTGAAAGCGGCCGAGGCAAAGGTCGCAACTTTACTACGACGAAGGCTCAAATAATATTCCCGAAATGCAGCAAACTGCCCCTTGGCTGCCAGCTGGGTCAATAGCGCATTGGAAAGGCCCCTATACTCATCGCGCTCAGTTAGGCCACCTGCCTTTACCAACACATCCGCCAAATTGGCCGGACTATCGATTGTCCCGATCGCTTGCCCTAAAAACGCCGGAAGCCATCCGGGTGCAGCTTTGATATGAGGTACCAATGCCACGCGAACTTCCGGATCGCTCAATGCGCCGACCAATGTGGGCAACAGGACCGGAAAACTGCTCGGCGTTGTCCGCATGGCAATATCATAATGATAGAGCGCCTGTTTCTTGTCGCCCCGGGCGACTGCATCTTCGATGAGCCACAATTGCGTTCCGAAATCGCGGCGTGAAACCTTTTGCGAGAGCAGCATCAGTTCACGCGCCTTTTTCTGGTCGCCGCGTACGTCAGCGACATAGCCCAGCAGACGAATAGCTACCGGATTAAGAGCGCCGCCTCTCAGCGACTCTTTCGCCATCGCCTCAACTTTGGCAAGCGTGGCCGGATCCTGCTTTTCCGCAAAAAGCTCATCGGCTTTCCGCGATAATGCCAAAGGATGATCCGGAACGTAACTTAAAGCCATATCCGGGTTTTGTTGCCACGTAACATTGGCAACAGCATGAATGAAAGACAGCCAAGCGAGATAGCCGGTAATGGAAAAAATGACGACAAGCTTTGCCCAAAATAAAGGCGACTTTGCCCGGAGTGCCGCAAATCGCGGATTGCCTTTGCTTTTTCTAGACATCGGATTTGCGCGGCTTCACCTGAGGAGGGATTCGAACCCTCGGTACCGGATTTACCAGTACGACGGTTTAGCAAACCGTTGGTTTCAGCCACTCACCCACGTCTCCCGCGCGCTTGGCATCGGCGGCCTATAGCGAGGCATTCAAGGGGCTGCAACGGTTATTGACGTTCTGGTCCATGCTATTGTCCATTGACCGCACTTGATTCATTTCGGCGCAAATAAGACTCGGATGGCCGCCCGTTCATTGTGCGCTCATCCACAGGATTCATAATGTTGCACGGGATTTTTCGGGAGAAATGCGTGATGCGCATATCGTTTTTTAACCATGGACGCACATCTTTCCGGCAGCAAATGCTGCTACTAATGGCGGTATGCACATTTGCATCGGCGCCGTTAGCTGCACAAATCTCCACGGTCGATCCCAATGATGTTATCGATTCCGATCTGGGCACGCCGCCGCCTGTGAGTAATTCTGCAGCGCAGGAGAGCAGCACCATTCAGGACGGCGTCCCGACCGAACAAGTTGACAACGCGTCGACGGCTACCACCACATCCGCTCCGGTTCTGCCGTCGGACCAAAATACCTATCAGGAAGATGACCTGATTGGCGCGGCTGAGGGCGTATTCGGCAAAGGCGCGCAAGGACTTGGCAAGCTGCTTGAGGATATCCTGAAAAAGCAGGGCCGTCCGAACGGATATATTGTAGGCCGCGAAGGCGGCGGGGCTTTCATCGTCGGCCTGCGCTATGGGTCGGGCACACTGAATCATAAGGTCGAGGGCGAAAAGCCGGTATATTGGACAGGCCCATCGATTGGCTTCGACGCCGGAGCCAATGCGGGAAGTACATTCGTGCTGGTCTATAATCTTTACGACACCGAAGAAATTTATAAGCGCTTTCCATCGGGCGAGGGGGTCGCCTATCTGGTCGGCGGCTTCAACGCCAGTTACCTCCGCCGCGGCGACGTCGTGCTCATTCCCATCCGCGTGGGTGCTGGACTACGATTGGGTGCCAATGTCGGTTATATGAAATTTTCAAAAAAACAGCGGTGGTCGCCCTTTTAAGCGGCGCGTAAATCTTCCATGCGCTTGAGATAACGGGCAAGTACGTCAATCTCGAGATTGACCTGCCGCCCAATAGAAAGCGTATTGAGCGTCGTCATCGCCGCCGTGTGCGGAATGATGTTGAGCATAAACAGTGCCGTTCCATCGATTTGGTCGCACACATCGTTTACCGTCAACGAAACTCCATCGACCGTTACTGAGCCTTTGGCGGCGATATAGGGCGCGAGCGAATTTGGCGCGGCAACGCCAACCTTCCAGCTATCGCCGATCTCCTCGCTTGAGACAATTGTCCCGACACCATCGACATGGCCGGTGACGATATGCCCGCCCAGTTCATCGCCGACCTTTAACGCACGCTCGAGATTGATGCGGCTGCCAGCCGACCATAAACCGGCAGCGGTGCGTGAGACGGTTTCAGCCGATGCATCGACCGCGAACCAGCCGTGCGCTTTCTCCACTACCGTCAGGCAAACGCCCGAACAAGCGATGGAAGCGCCGATCGCGACACTATCCGTGTCATACGCCGTGCCGATGGTCAACCTCAGGTCGCCGCGCTGTTCGGCGGAAATGATGTGACCTATGTCGGTGATGATGCCGGTAAACATTATGCGTGCGCCTCTTGTCTTTCGGCCCGCTCGTAGACTTCAAACCTGTCCTTGCCAAGCTGGCGCGCATCAGTGAGCCGCCATTGTTTATGCGCGTCGCCCAGCTGGCCGAGTCCAAGATCGCCGAGGCACGATTTCCCTGCGCCGATCAATATGGGGGCGCGGTAGATGGTCAGCCGATCAACAAGGCCTGCGCGCAGGAACGCTGTCGCGGTCATTGCTCCGCCTTCGACGATCAAATGATTGCAATCAAGCAAAGCTATGTCGTGCGGCGAACCAATGATTTCCCATCCATCGGGCGCGTCACCACTGCCCAGAATGATCCGACGGGGCTTGCGGTTTTGTAATCCCGCAATGCGCACATCAAGGGTAGGTTGGTCGGTGCGGTACGTATTTGCTCCAACCAAGATTGCATCGGCCCGGGCGCGTTCGAGATGGGCATGGGCGCGGGCCGTTGCGCCGGTGATCCAGCGACTTTGCCCGTCCGCCATCGCAATCATGCCGTCGAGCGACGTCGCTAACTTTAGCGTTATGAACGGCCTGCCAAGCCGGACCCTGCTGAAAAAACCTGACAATGTTCGCGCTGCCTCGATGGCTCCGGTTCCGACCGATACATCTATTCCCGCGTCCCGAAGCAACGCAAAGCCTTTGCCCGCCGTACGCGGATCGGGATCTTTCACTGCGGCGACGACAGCAGCGACACCGGCTTCGACTAACGACGACGCACAGTTTGGTCCGCGTATTGATTGATGGGCGCACGGTTCCAGCGTGACATATGCAGTCGCATCCTTTGCTTGCAAACCAGCGGACTCAAGCGCCACCGCCTCGGCATGCGGCCGGCCGCCGCTCTGCGTCCATCCCCGCCCCACAACGCGATTGTCTTTGACAAGCACACAGCCAACGGGCGGATTGTTGCCGGTTTGACCAAGACCTTGCTCTGCGAGCGTCAGAGCAACCGCCATGAAACGCTCATGATCGACCAAAGCCGCTATTTCGTCGCCCCTGCTGTTCCCGCTGCTGAATCCGCGCGGTCTTTCGCAGCGCGCTCAGCGGCGGCCTCGCGCTCGATGCGCTCGACATCCATGCCGACGGCACGCCCGAAGGCTTTATACGCTTCCTTTTCGCGCTCGCGCATTTCGTCTTTTCGAACCTGGCGCTCGGCAATCCACGCCTTGGATTCTTCGATTGTCCGGCTGGCTGGCCAGCTTTCGAAATAGGTCACTGTTGGCGGGGGCGGCTTGGCCTTGTTCTGGCTGTCCATATAGAACATCCCGATAATTACAGCCGTTGGAATACATGCCGCCATAAACAGAAAAGCATTATGCTGCCCCGAACGCAAAAATCCGATCAGGTCGGAACCCGCGCTGCGAAACGACACATCTTTAAAAAAGGACATCGGTAATCAATAGGGTGGCGGCGACGCGATTTCCAGTGTTTGAATCGCGCCGCCAATATTCGTTTAGCTTATATCGAACCTTACAGTCAGCGTTTGCCAATCCTCTACAGGCGAGCCATCGCGCGTTGCGGGTTTGAAGCGCCAGGATTTCAGCGCCTGTCGCTCGGTGGCTCGGGCAAAATCAAGGTCGGTCGCGCGGATTATTTGTACTTCGCGTACCCGGCCATCGGTACCTATCAACACGCGGACGGTAACACTGCCTTCGATTTCCAGCCGCAATTTTCCCACCGGATATTCGGGCTGAAAATCCCGTACAAATCTTGGGTCGCGCAACGCGGCCTTGAATAAGGGCGTAGGCGGTGGCGGCAGATCGCGGATGCCGGTGACCACATCGTCCCCGCCGCCCGCGCCGTCGAGGACATTTGTAGTGTCGGTCGCCAGAGTTGTGGTTGTTACACCGGTATCGACGGGTACCGTTGTATCGATTGCGCGGTCAGGTGTGAAAATCGGGTCGGCATTTTTACTCTGCTGCTTTTCCACTGGCTTTTCAGGCGGCGGAGCCGGCCGGTCCTTGATATTTTGCCCCGTGATAACCGTGGCCGTCGGCAGATGGTCAATCACAACCGGCGACAGCGCCACCGCCAGTATGATCGAGCCATTGATCGTTATCGCGGCAACCATGCCTAGCGGACTGCCGCGCCTGTTTTCGTTAGTATAACTCATCTCGGGTCTCCTCTCTCCCGTTTGCGGTCCGGAGCCTGAACAGGAAACGGTTACGGCCCCTGATGAGTTATGTTATATTATATCTTGATAATGTCAACTTGTGTTGTTGAGAAGAATTTCACCCGCTGCGGAACGCGTTGGTGATCGGATAACGCCGGTCGCGCCCGAAATTCCGGGTCCCCAGCTTTACGCCTGGTGGTGCCTGCCGCCGTTTATACTCGGCGATATAGAGCAGCCGCTCGATGCGCGACACAATTACCCGGTCGAATCCACGCGCGACCACCTCGTCAACCGACAATTCTTCCTCGATCAACGCGTGAAGCATCTTGTCGAGTTCAGGATAAGGCGGCAGTGAGTCGCTGTCCTTTTGGTCGGGCCGAAGTTCGGCGCTCGGTGGCTTGGAAATGATCTGCTCCGGAATGACCGGCCCCTCACGCCCGAGACCAATGCGCGGGCGATGCCTGTTGCGCCATTCGGAGATGGCGAACACTGTCATTTTATAGGCATCTTTCAGTGGATTATACCCACCCGCCATATCACCATATATGGTTGCGTAGCCGACGCTCATCTCGCTTTTATTACCAGTCGTCATCAGCATATGACCAAATTTGTTGGACAGCGCCATCAATGTGACACCTCGGATCCGTGACTGGACATTCTCTTCGGTGATATCGACATCTACGTCGGCAAAACTGCCCGACAGCATGACGTCGAATGCGTCGACTGCGGGTGAAATCGGGATCGTATCGAGCTTGCAGCCGATCATCGCGGCGCACTCGGCCGCATCGTCGAGGCTTGACTGGCTGGTGTAGCGACTGGGCAGCATCACGCACCAGACCCGGTCTGGCCCCAATGCATCGGCGGCAATCGCGGCGCAAATTGCGCTGTCAATGCCGCCCGACATGCCCAGCACGACGCCGGGAAAACCGTTCGTATCGACATAATCGCGCAGCCCTACAACCATCGCGCTATAAATGTCTGCGGGATGATCTTCCCATAATGCCTTTGGACCAACGGCGCAGCGCCAGCCCGATTCTGACCGGCTCCAGTGCGTCACACGCAAATGTTCTTCCCAATCGGGCAGATGATGCGCCGCGCTGCCATCGGCGTTCAGCACGAACGAGCTGCCATCAAACACCAGTTCGTCCTGACCGCCTACCCGGTTGAGAAACAGCAAGGGCAAGCCGGTCTCGTGCACGCGCGCGGCAAAAACTTCTTCGAGGCGACGATCATCCTTGTCGATTTCATACGGGCTACCGTTGACCGAGATCAGGATTTCAGCACCGCGCGACGCCAGATGTTTCGATACCGGTGCCAGCCAGCCATCCTCACAAATCGGCAAGCCCAGCCTGATCGCGCGAAATTCAACCGGCTCTGGCAAGGGACCAGCTGCAAAAATCCGCTTTTCATCAAACGTGCCGTAATTGGGCAGCTCGTGCTTGTACCGGACGGCAGCCACGCGGCCGCCATCGAGCAAAGCAACGCCGTTATACAATGAGCCATCTTCAACGAATATCGAGCCCACCAGCATTGCCGGTCCTCCATCTCCGGTGGCCAACGCCAGCTCTGCCAGTTGCGCCGCTGCGCGTGCGGCGAAAACGGGTTTCAGAACAAGATCTTCGGCCGGATAACCAATCAATTGTTGTTCGGGGAAAATGACGAGGTCAGCACCCGGCGCCTTCGCCCGCCATTCGAGCATCGACTTCGCGTTGCCGGCAAGGTCGCCAACCCGCTGGTTGAGTTGCGCCATCGCGATCGTCAATTGGTCTGTCATTCCCCCTGTCTATTGTCCACAATCTAAGGGAGCAAGCCGATTGTCAGGGTTGTTCCGCGCCGCTAGAGCGTCGAGCGAATCCGACGACAAGGTAATTCGGGGAGCGCACTGATGAAATTGATGACGGGCAATGGCAACCTGCCTTTGGCAAAGGGCATTGCTGACTATATGGGCGTACCGCTCACCGACGCCAGTGTCCGCCGCTTTGCCGACAACGAGATTTTCGTTGAGATCCACGAAAATGTGCGCGGCGAGGACATGTTTGTCATCCAGTCGACGAGCCATCCCGCCAATGACAATCTTATGGAATTGCTCATCATGATCGACGCGCTACGCCGCGCATCGGCCAAGCGAATTACTGCCGTACTTCCTTATTTCGGCTATGCGCGGCAGGATCGAAAGCCAGGGCCGCGTACACCGATTTCGGCCAAACTGGTCGCCAATCTTATCACCGAAGCAGGAGCCGACCGCGTATTGACGGTTGATCTGCACGCAGGCCAGATCCAGGGATTTTTCGACATCCCTACCGACAATCTTTATGGCGCGCCGGTGATGAGTGCGGATATATTATCGCGCCACGGCGACAAGAATATCACCGTCGTCTCTCCAGATGTAGGCGGCGTTGTGCGCGCGCGGGCGCTTGCCAAACGTCTCGATGATGCCCCGCTGGCAATCGTCGACAAACGCCGCGAGAAAGCGGGCGTCTCTGAAGTGATGAACATCATTGGCGATGTGAAGGATCGCTTCTGTATCCTGATCGACGATATCGCCGATAGCGCCGGCACCTTGTGCAATGCCGCCGAAGCCTTGAAAGATGCAGGCGCCGCCGATGTCGTCGCTTACATCACCCATGGCGTGCTTTCGGGCGAAGCGGTCAACCGCGTCAATGCGTCATCTTTGCGCAAGTTGGTGATTACCGATTCGATCATGGCGTCCGATGCGGCACAAGACAGCGCAAAAATACGCCAAATTCCCATTGCGCCACTGCTGGGTGAGGCAATCAAGCGGATTGCCGACGAAAGTTCGGTGAGTTCACTGTTCGATTGATGCGCGCTACCGACATTCCGTTAGGAACCCGGCTCGCCGATGCCGCAGGCAATTCCATCCGGCCATTTTTTAGATCAATTTTCAACCATGAAGCCAAAAGCGACGCCTCACCGGTAACCGAGGCCGATCGCGCTGCCGAAGCCGCGATCCGCACGATACTCGATGCCGAATGCCCTCATGACGCCATTATTGGCGAAGAATATGGCTCAAAACCTGGCACGTCAGGCAGGACCTGGGTGCTTGACCCCATCGATGGAACGGTCAGTTTCATGGCGGGCCGCCCGATTTTCGGAACATTGATCGCCCTGCTCGACGAGGGCTGGCCGGTACTGGGCATTATCGACCAGTGTATCAGCGGTGAAAGATGGGTTGGCGCTTCAGGTCGGGAGACAACGCTAAACGGCAAGCCGGTTCGAACCCGCGTTTGCCGCTCGCTCGGTGAAGCGACGTTGGCGAGCACCGGCCCACAATATTTCGACACCCATGATGCCGAACATTTCATGACGTTGGCCGCCAAGACAGCACACAAGCGGATGGTCTGGGGTGGCGACTGCTATAATTATGGCCTGCTTGCCGCCGGACAGATTGATCTGGTAGTCGAAGCGGGATTGAAACTCCATGATTTTGCTGCTTTAGTTCCGATAATAGGACGGGTGAACCGCTGCACGCAAAATCGGATGGGCATATAATTGCACTGGGCGACTCCGCACGACTTGATGACGTGCTCGAGTCGCTTGCATGTCATCACTGAACGCCAACGAACCGGTCCATTTCATCATGCCTGCGCAGCAATTGCTGCGCTATGTGTCGACTTACTATTTTTTCCGCATCGAAATTCCCGAGGATAAAGAACAGGAGGATTTGCTGCATCCCGAATGGGGGAGCGCGCATTTTACGCTCTCCGGCAGTTCGCGAGGCAGCATTGTTACGGAGCCTCCGCAGCCAACGCCTGCCGCCAATGTCACGGGACCAACCGGCAAGGCATCACGCATATTCTGTAAATCTATGCATTTGGCAGGGATCGGTATATTACCGCTCGGCTGGCATCGTCTTATCAAAGCACCCGCCGATCGCTGGGCCAATCGCGTTGGAGATCTGGAGCATCCCGAATTTGCTCTGTTTATGACGATTTGGGAGAGTGTGCGCGGCCTTTCCGACCCCAAGGCCATCGCCGCCGAGTTCGATAACGTGTTGATTAGGGCAATCAATCGCCCCGATCCGCTTGAAAGCGACATTGAAAACATTCATGACGCGCTCGCAAATCCGCGCGCTGCGAGTGTTTCCGACCTTGCCGATGCAACGGGTATCACCCAGCAACGGCTGGAACGCCTGTGCCGGCGTGTATTCGGATTTCCGCCCAAGCGTTTGCTCCGCAGACAGCGGTTTTTACGCACTTTGGGCAGCGTGATGCTCGATCCCGATCTGAAATGGTCGGCTGCGCTAGATGATCAATATTTCGATCAGGCGCATTTCAACCGTGATTTTCAGGAATTTATGGGTATGTCACCCAGCCAGTATCTGGCGATGCCGCGACCGATCAGCATTCCGTCGACACTATTGCGCGCACGCCTGTTCGGTCATCCGTTGCAGGCGTTGCAAGGACCCGGCTTGTCGGAGTGACGCCCCAATGCTGCGAATCCCGCTAGGCGCGCGCCTTCCGAATAAGCAGGCTGGCCAATAGGGCTGCCATGTCGGCTTGATACGGACTCAACAAAGGAGACCAAAATGCCCAAGCTCAAGACCAAGAGCGGTGTGAAGAAACGCTTCAAAATCACCGCAACCGGCAAGATCAAGCATGGCGTCGTTGGAAAACGGCACCGTTTGAGCAGCCATAACGCGAAATATATCCGCCAGAACCGTGGCACCAGCGTAATTTCTGCGCCTGATGCCAAGACCATCAAAAAATGGGCGCCCTACGGTCTTTGACCCGCTGCGACATTTGAGACATTTCTAAAAGGATATAGATTATGGCACGCGTCAAACGGGGTGTTACTACACACGCCAAACATAAAAGAATATTAGAGCAAGCGAAGGGCTTTCGTGGCCGCCGCAAAAATACCATCCGCGTCGCGCGGCAGGCCGTCGAAAAGGCCGGCCAATACGCGTATCGCGACCGCAAGGTAAACAAGCGCAATTTCCGCGCATTGTGGATCCAGCGCATTAACGCCGCTGTTCGCGCCGAAGGCATGACCTATGGCGTGTTCATGCATGGTGTTAAGCTCGCTGGCATTGAACTCGACCGCAAGATCATGGCCGACATGGCGATGAACGAAGCCGCAATGTTTTGGAAAAAGCGGCTTAATTCAAAACTTCGATATTGCGCAAAAGGGCGTGGGCGGCACTTGCCGTTCGCGCCCTTTTGCTTATGCAGACGGACGATATGACAGACATAGCAACACTCCAATCCGAACTGACTAAGGGTATTGAAGCTGCCGAAACACTTGATGCGCTTGAAGCATTGCGGATTTCAGCTCTCGGCAAGCAGGGCAGCGTGTCCGGGCTGCTCAAGACGATGGGTGCTATGTCGCCCGACGAGCGGCAGGTGCAGGGTCCGATAATAAACGGCTTACGTGAAACGGTGACTGCAGCTCTCGCGGCCAAGAAGGCGGCTCTTGAAACTGCCGTGCTTAATCAGCGTCTCGCGACCGAACGGCACGATATGACTTTGCCCGCGCCAGAAACGCCGCGCGGAACCGTGCACCCGGTAAGTCAGGTGATGGACGAGCTCGCGGAAATCTTTGCCGATATGGGCTTTGCCGTCGCCGAAGGTCCGGAGATCGAGGATCAGTGGCACAATTTCACCGCGCTCAACATGCCCGAAACCCATCCAGCTCGCGCGATGCATGACACTTTTTATATGGCTGCAGCTGACGGCGAAGAGGCCAAGGTGCTGCGCACACATACCTCGCCCGTTCAAATCCGCACCATGACGTCACAGGAGCCGCCGATCCGCATCATCGCGCCGGGCCGAGTATATCGCAGCGACAGCGACGCGACGCATACACCGATGTTCCACCAGATCGAGGGGCTGGTTATCGACAAAGGCATCCATTTGGGTCACCTGAAATGGACGCTTGAGACTTTCCTCAAGGCGTTTTTCGAACGCGACGACCTCACCATCCGCCTGCGCCCTAGCTATTTCCCCTTCACCGAGCCGTCGGCCGAAGTCGATGTTAGCTTCTCGGTGGAAAACGGCAAACGCGTGCTGGGCGGAACCGGCGGTTGGATGGAATTGCTTGGCTCCGGCATGGTCCACCCGAAAGTCATTTCGGCCTGCGGGCTTGACCCTGATGTCTACCAGGGCTTTGCCTTTGGCGTGGGCGTCGACCGGCTGGCGATGCTCAAATATGGGATGGACGATTTGCGCGCCTTCTTCGATGGCGACCTGCGCTGGCTCAAACATTATGGTTTTGGTGCGCTTGATGTACCGACGTTGAGCGGAGGAGTCGGCGCATGAAATTCTCGCTTAGCTGGCTCAAGGAGCATCTCGAAACCGACGCCGACATCCATACAGTCGCTGACCGGTTGAACCAGATCGGGCTGGAGGTTGAGGGCATCGAAAACCCGGCCGACAAATTGTCTGCCTTCCGCATTGCGAGGGTATTGACCGCCGCCCCGCATCCGCAGGCCGACAAATTGCAAGTCCTGTCGGTCGATGCAGGCGGCGAACCGCTTCAGGTCGTCTGCGGTGCGCCCAATGCGCGCGCCGGAATGCTCGGCGTTTTCGGTCCGGCGGGGGCCGTGGTGCCTTCGAACGGCATGGTGCTGAAGGTCGCGGCCATCCGCGGCGTCGAATCGAATGGCATGATGTGTTCGATTGCCGAACTTGAACTCGGCGATGACCATGATGGCATCATCGAACTGCCCGCTGATGCACCGCTCGGTCAGGTATACGCCGAATGGGCGGGGCTGGACGATGCGGTCATTGATGTGTCGATTACCCCGAACCGTCAGGACTGCATGGGCGTGCGCGGAATTGCACGCGATCTGGCGGCGGCTGGGCTGGGAACGCTCATGCCGCTCGCCGAGGTCTATCGCATGACATCGCTGGTACCAGTCGGCGGAAGCGACCCCGCGCCGGATGTTCGCACCGACGACGCAGCGGGGTGCCCAGCTTTTTATGCGCAGGCGGTATCAGGCGTCACCAATGATGCCGCTCCCGAGTGGATGACCAGCAAGTTAAAGGCCATCGGCCAGAATCCAATTTCTGCCTTGGTCGATATCACCAACTTTATCTCGATCGACCTTGGGCGACCACTGCACGTCTACGACCGCGCCAAGCTGTCCGGGCCGCTCGTCGCGCGCAAGGCCCATGATGGCGAGCAGGTGCTTGCGCTAAACGGCAAGACATATACGCTCGATTCCAGCATGACCGTTATTGCCGATGATGCAATGGTGCATGACATTGGCGGCATTATGGGCGGCGAGCATTCGGGCGTTTCAGAAACCACCACCGACGTGTTGATCGAATGCGCCTATTTTGACCCTGAGCACATCGCACGAACAGGGCAAAAACTCGCGTTGACCAGCGACGCACGCCAACGGTTTGAGCGCGGGGTTGACCCGACATTCCTCGACGACGGCTTGGCAATTGCGACGAGACTGGTTGTGGATCACTGCGGCGGGACAACAAGTGCGGTGGTTCGATCGGGGACCCCGCCAGTTGCGCCGCGCAACATTTCCTATGACACCAGCCACTGTCTGCGACTGGGCGGCATCAATGTTGCGCCCGAAACACAGCGCAAAATCCTCGAAAGCCTTGGCTTTGCAGTGACGCCAGATTGGCAAGTCACACCCCCCAGCTGGCGTCGTGACGTCGAAGGCGGCGCTGATCTGGTCGAAGAGGTGGTTCGCATCGTCGGTCTCGACCACGTTCCCTCGACCCCGCTCCCGCGCGATGCGGGTGTCGCTAAACCAACCGCAACGCCGATGCAGAAGATTGAACGCAAGGTCCGCCGGAGCGCCGCCGCGCGTGGGCTTAACGAAGCGATCAACTGGTCGTTCATCCCGCAAAAGGAAGCCGATGCCTTTGGCGTCCTTCGACAAGCTCTGGATGAGCGGTTCTGGGTTGTCGCCAACCCAATCAGCGACGACATGAAGGTCATGCGGCCTTCGCTTCTCCCCGGACTGTTATCGGCTGCACGGCGAAATATGGACCGTGGCGCAGACAGCGTGAGGCTGTTCGAGATCGGTCGACGCTATCTGGCAGATGCCGAGAAATTGACCGCCAGTCTCGTGCTCGCAGGCGAAAAGCAATCGCGCGATTGGGCTACCGGCAAGGCAATCAAGTTCGACGCATTCGATGCCAAGGCCGAGGCGATGGCGTTGCTCGCCGCGGCGGGTGTCGCAGTAGATACCCTGATGGTGATGGGAGAGGCAGGCGAGCATTATCATCCTGGCCAATCTGGCACATTGCGCATGGGACCGAAAAACACTCTCGCCGCATTCGGCGCGCTGCATCCGGCTACCGCCAAGGCGTTCGATCTAGACGGAACGGTCATGGTCGCCGAAATCTATCTCGATGCTATTCCCGCAAAGAAATCATCAGGCTTCATGCGCCCCGCGTTCACGCCGCCAGCGCTGCAAGCGGTCACGCGCGACTTTGCCTTTCTGGTCGCAGCCGATTTACCAGGCGCCGATCTTGTTCGCGCTATCAGGGGGTGCGACAAGACCAATATCTTCGCGGTGCGCCTGTTCGACCGGTTCGCAGGGCAAGGCGTACCCGATGGACAGGTGAGCCTGGCGGTTGAGGTGACGCTTCAACCCACCGAAAAAAGCTATTCCGAGGATGAATTGAAAGCAATTAGCGACGCGGTGATTTCGGCTGCCGCCAAGCTGGGGGCTGCGCTTCGCGGCTGATCATCGAAGAAATTCCCTTGTTCGCTGAACGCATCCGGTGCACCAATTTGCAATTGATGGTCGCAACCGGAAAAATTTAAAATGAAAACAGTGTCGCTTAAAAACATAATCGTCATTTTGGCCGCCGGCGTTACCGCATGTGGCGGAGGCGGCGGCGGTGGATCTGGGGGCAGTACGGTCACTGTTCCACCTACGATAGTAACCACTACGCCACCACCGTCATCAAGTGCGTGCAGCCTGCAAAACCGTCAAAATTTTGCCTTTTCGGTGCTCAACGAATGGTATCTATTTCCCGAAACGTTGCCTGCATCGCTCAGCCCAACCCCGTATAGCTCGGTTCAGGCCTATATCGACGCGTTGACCGCCACCGCGCGATCGCAGGGCAAAGACCGTTTCTTCACTTACATAACTTCGATTACCGAAGAGAACGCCTTTTTTGCATCAGGCGCGACCGCCGGTTTCGGCATCCGCTTGCTCTATCAGGGTAACCGCGTTTTCATCATGGAGGCGTTCGAAGGCGCTCCAGCACTGGCGGCTGGCATTGATCGCGGGACCGAGATTTTGGCCATCGGCACAACCGATGCCAATCTCGCCACAGTAAGCAGCATCATTGCAGCCCAAGGCGCGAACGGGGTCAGCGACGCGCTCGGGCCAAGCACCGCAGGCACTGCGCGCGTACTGCGGGTCACCGACGCCAATGGAACGCGCAACCTGACGGTGACCAAGGCCAATTTCAATATCGACCCGCTGTCATCGCGTTATGGAGTGAAGACAATAGACAATGGTGGCCAGCGTGTTGGTTATATCAATATGCGCACCTTCATCTCGACCGCCGATAATCAACTCCGCACAGCGTTCGCCGACTTCCGCGCGCAGGGCATCACCAATTTCGTCATCGATTTCCGCTATAATGGCGGCGGGCTGGTTTCGACCGCCGAAGTGATGGGCGATTTGCTCGGCGGCAATCGGTTCAGCAGCGACGTGTTTTCGGTAACGCGCTTCCGTGCGTCGAAATCGTCCAACAATGAAACGCGTCGGTTCCAGCCGGGATCCCAGTCGGTCTCACCTTTAAAGATTGCTTTCATCTCGACCAGTGCGACGGCGTCTGCAAGCGAACTGGTAATGGCGGCATTCCCGCCATTTCTTGGGGCCAATGCGGCATTGATCGGTAGCAACAGCTTCGGTAAGCCGGTGGGCCAGATCGCGCTCGACCAGGCATCATGCGATGACCGCATTCGCGTCGTCGCCTTTGCCAAGGAAAATGCTGCTGGTCAGGGGGATTATTATAGCGGACTTATCGGAACGATGCGGGCGAGTTGCGCCGCTGCTGACGATATCAGTCGCCCGCTCGGTGATCCGCAGGAGGAGTCGCTGCGTGTTGCGCTCGATTTTGTCGCCGGACGCAGTTGCACCCCCGCCACGGCAGGGTTGAGCGCGCAGGATGACAAGGTGATCATCGAACCGCAGGTTTTGCCGCTACCGCAAAACCCCAATGTGGCGCAACGCGAGGTGCCCGGGGCGTTTTAACCGCCGAGCACCTCCGCATCGCCCCAGTTAGAACTTAAACCCGGCGGTCACAAATACCTGACGCGGATTGCCGTAAAATGCGGTGAGCGTTCCTTCGCGGCCAAGCGAGGCAACGGGCAAACCGTTGACACCAATCGTTGGAACACCGGTCGTCGCGTTACCTGCAATGAAGCTATAGCCCGAGGTCTTATACTCCTTGTCTGTAAGGTTCTTGCCGTGCAGGCCAATGCTCCATGTGTCGTCAGGCGAGGTGTAGACGATACTGGCATCGAGCAATGCATAGCCCGACTGGTCGATATATGGATTGGGAATTTCGAACTGGTTGGTACTGCTGCGGTACGACAATGTCGTTCCCAAATTCAATCTTCCAGCTCCAATTGGCGTCATGTAGGCAAGCGTAGCGCTCGCGGTCCATGACGGGGTGTTCTGGATTTGACGGAAGTTAGCAACATCTGTCGGCACGCTGGCGATATTGGTAATATATTCGTCAAACTGGGCATCGATATAGCCAACCGCGCCAAGCAGGTTCAGCCGGTCACCGTCAGCGGCAAAGTTTTCGCCAAGTCGCGCGTTGAATTCCAGCTCAACGCCCTTGAACGTTGCTTTGCCAGCATTTGAAGTAACGCCGCAGAATGACGGCAATCCGCCAACGATGCAAGCGACCGAGCCTGGGATTTGGACATCCTGATAATCGGCGTAGAAGCCTGCGAGCGCAAATGTCAGGCCGCCATCAAACAAATTACCCTTGTAGCCGACTTCATAGCTATCGACGCTTTCCGGGCGGAAGCTCAGGAAGGCTGCAACTTCGTCATTTTCGCCGCGAATGCCGTTACCATTGAGATCGGGTGCGTTTGTCCCGACACCGCGCGGGTCAAAGCCGCCGCCCTTAAAGCCCTGGCTATAGCTGGCATAGATATTGTGATCGGGCGTTGGCTTGAAGCTGACCGATGCACGCGGCGTGAATTTCTTGAAGCTCCGCTTGCCGCTGAAGTTCGTGCTTGCCGCACCAAAGGGCACGCCTGCACCGCCAAAAAATGGCGAACCGCCTCCGAGATAATTCTGACGCAGGATATTCGCAGTGCGTTCATCCCATGTGTAGCGACCGCCAAGCGATACGCTGAACTGCTCGGAAAAGTCATAGGTGAAATCGCCGAAAACGGCATAGGTTTCAGTATCAACCGCAGCATTGGTGAACGCGGTTAATCCAGCCAATGTGGTGAACAGACGCACGTCGAACAAAGTGTCGGCGGTTGCATCGAGATAATATGCCCCAATCATGCCGTTCAACGGTCCGGCATCGACCAGCAGCTGCACTTCCTGGCTGATCTGTTCGTTGAAATAGCCGCCGGGGACATCGACATCGACGCCGGGTAGCGCGTCAAAATCAATGGGTGTCAACGTGCTGTCCTTGCGCCAGGCACTGATTGACCGCAGCGTCAGGTTCTCGGACAGATTGACCGCGATGTTCATCGCAAGACCGTAAGCTTCAATATCCTGTTCGGGGTCGATCAGGCCGCCGCGTGTATCATAAACATTGTTCAGCACCGGTGCGCCAGAAAGCAGGCCAGGGATCAAGCGATGGCCGCCGCGCGGATCGCTTTTATCGCGGCTGTAATCACCGCTGATCCGAATCGACACAGGCGCGTCATAACCGCCAAGCTCGACTGTGCCGCGGGCAGCCCAGACATCCTTGTTATAATTTTCAAGGCCCGTGGTCAGATTGTCGCCGAAGCCGCCACGCGACAGGCGTGCTAAGCTCGCGCCGACGCGAACAATGTCGCCAAGCGGCGCAGAAGCGGTGATCACGCCCTCGGCCTGATCATATGTGCCGTATGTGCCGCGTACCTTGACCGATACTTCCTGAGGCAGCCGCTTGGTGACATATTTCACCGCACCGCCAATAGTATTGCGTCCGTAAAGCGTGCCCTGTGGGCCGCGAAGTACTTCGATGCGCTCGACTTCGTAAATGTCGAGCACGGCTGCTTGCGGACGGTTCAGATACACATCGTCGAGATAGATGCCGACGCCAGGCTCAAAACCCGAAACCGGATCCTGCTGTCCTATGCCGCGGATGAAAGCAGACAATGTCGAGTTGCTGCCGCGTGATGTTTCGAGCGTGGTGTTGGGCGTGATGTTACCGATGTCGGTGAGGTCGATCGCGCCGCGCATTTCGAGCGCCTCGCCAGAAAACGCGCTGACCGCGATTGGCACATCGAGCAGATTCTCTTCGCGGCGACGGGCAGTAACAATGATTTCATCACCACCTTCGCCTTCATCGGCAACTGTCGAATCTTGAGCCATGACAGGAACTGCAAATGCCAGTCCAGAGGCAGCAATGCTCGCCAGCAATGCGGAACGTATTATCGAGATTTTGGCGGATTTCATATGTCACTCTCCTGCAGAAAAAGCGGGTCTTTACCCGTTCTGAAAACTGCTATAGTGAAAGTTGAACCATGTTTCAACTTGAAGTGAGAGGATTGCTGGAGAATGCCCACAGAACGTGGCATATCGGCAACAATGACACCCGCCGCCAAAACTCCGCGAACGGAACGCGGGCGCAAAACCTTGCGCCTGCTGCTTGACGCGGCTGCGGCTGAATTTGGCGAGAAAGGCTTTCACGAAAGCTCGGTGGTCAGCATTACCCAGCGCGCCGGAGTCGCCTTGGGCAGTTTCTACACCTATTTCGATTCGAAAGAATCTCTATTTCAAGCGCTGGTCCGCGATATGTCGGCTCAGGTCCGCAACACGGTCGGCCCCGTTATAGCAGCGGAGTCCAACCGGCTTGAAGGCGAGCGCAAAGGTTTGGCACAGTTTCTCACATTCGTACGGGAGCATAAGGAGCTGTACCGGATTATCGATGAAGCAGAATTTGTCGATCCGCCGAGCTACCGCGCACATTATGAAAATACGGTCGCCGGCTATGTCGCCAGTCTGAAAGATTCTGCTGCCAACGGGCAGGTCCGAGATGACGTCGAGGAGGTACACGCTTGGGCGATTGTGGGCATGAACGTATTTTTGGGGCTCCGTTATGGCGTCATGAGCGAAGATCGCGACGTGCGTGAAGTCGCCAACATCGCCGCTGAGTTTCTGACAAACGGGTTGAAGCGATAAGCCATTACAGCTTTGGCGGGCGCGATTTCTTGACCGTTACATGTTCCATTTAACTCGAAATCGCTTAAAGCGCCCCACATGACGCTCAACCGCCGCACATTCGCTATCATATCCCATCCCGACGCGGGTAAGACAACGCTGACCGAAAAACTGTTGCTGCAGGGCGGAGCGATCCACCTAGCAGGTGAAGTCAAGGCACGCGGGCAGGCGCGGCGCGCGCGGTCGGACTGGATGAAGATTGAACAGCAGCGCGGTATTTCGGTTACGTCGTCGGTTATGACCTTCCAGAAGGACGGCATCGTTTTCAACTTGCTCGATACGCCGGGCCATGAAGATTTCAGCGAGGACACATACCGCACGCTCACCGCCGTGGACAGTGCGATCATGGTCATCGACGCCGCGAAAGGTATCGAGCCGCAGACACGCAAGCTGTTCGAAGTTTGCCGTCTGCGCAGCGTGCCAATCATCACCTTCGTCAACAAGGTCGACCGCGAGGGCCGCGCTGCGTTCGAAACGATCGACGAGGTTGCTGACGCGCTCGCACTCGACGTCTGTCCGATGAACTGGCCGGTGGGTATGGGTGGAGAGTTCGAGGGCATTTACGACTTCACTAGCGGTCGGTTGAGCCAGCCATCGGGCGATAGCAAAGCGTTCGAAGGCAAAGTCAGCGACCATGAAGGTTTGAACGCGGAAAGCCTCGAGGCCGTACTCACTCCGGCAGGTGTAACGCGCCTGCGCGAAGAGGCTGAGCTTGCACAGGCAGGCTATTCCGATTTCGACCTCACCGCGTTCCAGAACGGCGACTTGACGCCAGTATATTTCGGATCCGCGCTCAAGGAGTTTGGCGTGATCGACCTGATCACCGCGATTGCTGCCTATGCCCCACCGCCGCGCCCCCAGCCAAGCTCAATGGGCGTCATCGATCCTTCTGGCAAAGAAGTCACCGGCTTTATTTTCAAAGTGCAGGCTAATATGGACCCGCAGCACCGCGACCGGATCGCGTTCATGCGGCTATGTTCGGGCACGTTCAAGCGCGGCATGAAACTCACGCCGTCCGGCCTTGGCAAACCTGTCGCTATTCACTCCCCGATCCTGTTCTTCGCGCAGGACCGCGAGATAGCCGATAGCGCCGAGCCGGGCGATATCATCGGCATCCCCAATCACGGCACGCTCCGCGTGGGTGACACATTGTCCGAGCGCAACGAAGTCCGCTTCACCGGATTGCCCAATTTTGCGCCTGAAATCCTGCGCCGAGTAGTGTTGCGCGACCCCACCAAGACGAAGCAACTGCGCAAGGCACTCGACGACTTAAGCGAAGAAGGCGTTATTCAGGTGTTTTACCCAGAAATCGGCTCTAATTGGGTGATCGGTGTCGTCGGTCAGCTTCAGCTCGATGTGCTGATTTCACGGTTGGAGGCCGAGTATAAGGTCGACGCGTTTCTCGAACCTGCACCCTATGACACTGCCCGGTGGCTGATCGGTACTGATGCTGCTTTGGCCCAATTTGTCTCGTTCAATGGGGGCAATATGGCCAAGGACCGTGATGGACATCCGGTGTTCATGGCGCGCTCGGCTTGGGATGTCGGTTACCAACAGGAAAAGCATCCCGACCTGAAATTCAGCGCCACAAAAGAACGCTGATATCGGGTGCGTCAATCAGGCTGGCAGGAACAAGCCGTCACAATTCGCCATTTTTGCCATGATATCGCCACGACCAGCGCCTATCTGTTCATCAACAGAAATCCATATGAAGACGTTGAAAATGACTGGAATCGCCATCTCCCCGCTTGAAGCAGGCCCTGAAACACCGGCTGGTGATGACATCGCTGCGCGTGCGCAGCGGCTGAAACATGTGCCCGACGACAAAGCCATGCTGCGCGCGGTGGCCGAAATGACACGTGATCTTGGTACGCCGAAGCCGCATATCTACTGGTCCGACTTTCTGGCCTCCGCAGCGCTTGGCTATGCTGGACTTGCTGGCGCAATTCTCGCACCCGCTCTGTGGTTGCAGATTTTGGCCGGAGTCGTTTCAGTGCTAGCGCTGTACCGCGCCGGCGGATTCATTCATGAGGTTACGCATATTAAGCATTCGGCTCTGCCGGGTTTCCGCTTCGGCTTCAACGCCGTGATCGGCGTGCCATTGCTCGTGCCGTCGTACATGTATGAAGGCATCCATAATCTGCATCACGCGCGCACGCGCTACGGCACCGATCAAGACCCCGAATATCTGCCGCTCGCGCTGATGAAGCCTTGGACATTACCGTTATTCATTCTGGTATCGTTGCTCGCGCCCTTTGCGCTGCTGTTCCGCAATGCAGTGCTCGCGCCCTTGTCGTTGATCATCCCGCCATTACGCAAGATCGTCGTCGAGCGGTATTCGGGCCTCGTCATTAACCCTGCATTCCGCCGCCGCCCCGCCGAAGGTGAAGCGCGGCGCAACTGGCTGTGGCAGGAAACCGCAGCGAGCGTCTGGGCGATTGCCCTGCTGACAGGCGTATTCAGCGGTTTCATTCCACTGAACGCATTTTTGATATTCCTCGTGATCGTGTCCGCTGTAGCCGTATTGAATCAGGTGCGTACGCTGGTCGCGCATCTTTGGGAAAATGATGGCGCACCGCTCAGCGTAACCGCGCAGTTTCTCGACAGCGTCAACGTGCCTCCTCCCGCGTTGCTGCCCGCCATCTGGGCGCCGGTTGGCCTGCGCTATCACGCGCTGCACCATTTGCTGCCAAGCGTACCGTATCATGCGCTCGGCGAAGCCCACCGCCGCCTGACCGCGCAGCTGACGCCCGATTCCGCTTATCACAAGGCCAATTATGGCGGTCTCCCCGGCCTAGCCTACCGCCTGGCAAAAAGCACAATGGTCCGCGGCGCTTAAGCGCGCAGACACACTGTTCTCTGCTGAAAAACTGGAGCGGGCGAAGGGATTCGAACCCTCGACCCCAACCTTGGCAAGGTTGTGCTCTACCCCTGAGCTACGCCCGCTCGGCGGTCGGAAATGCATAATTCCCGACAGGTGAGGCGCGCCGTTAGCATGGGGTATACACCCCCGCAAGCCCCAAATATGCGGTTTTTGTGCTGAAGGGTGATTGCCTGTCTTGTGAAATACCCCGCTTTGCCCACATAGGGTCTCGAACGAATCTACCGGAGAATGATTTTGGCGACCATGGGCCTGACCAGCGACGAGCAGAAAGCAGTCGAACAATTTCGTGTCGATGTGGTCACCCCATCGATGGACAAACTCGTCATTCTCGATTTCTGGGCCGAATGGTGCGGACCATGCAAGCAACTGACCCCGATCCTGGAAAAGGTAGCGACGGACTATGCCGACAAGGGCGTGGTTCTGGCCAAGGTCAATGTCGACGAGAATAAATTCATTGCTGCGCAATTCCAAGTAAGATCGATCCCTACCGTCTATGCAATATTCCAAGGACAGCCCGTCGCCGACCTGTCGCCCGCCCGCACCGAGCCGCAACTTAAGCAGATGCTCGATCAATTGCTCGAAAAGCTGCCCATTGTGGTCAGTGATGCTGCACCCGACCTCGCCGCGCAAATCGCGCCGCTTATCGATGCTGGCGATGAATTGCTCGAACATAATGGCGCAGAGCAGGCTTATGGCCTGTTCACCGACGCAATCGCGATTGCCCCCGAACATCCAGGAGCGCTGTCCGGCATTATCCGCGCGCTCGCCGCGCTCGGCCGGCAGGAAGAAGCACAGGCGATCTTTGACAGCCTGAGTGACGATCTTCGCAGCGACGCTGCTTTGGCGAAGGCTGGCTCAGTTTTGAGCATTGCTGCCGCAGCAGTAGCACCGGACGAACTCGAAGCGCTTAAGTCGTCCGTCGATGCCGCGCCCGACGATCACGGCAAGCGACTGGAACTGGCCAATGCCTTGATGGCGGCGGGCGAGCGCGATGCGGCAGCAGAATCCCTGCTTCACATCATTGCCGCCGACCGCGATTGGAATGAAGGCACTGCGAAGGCACGTTTGCTTGAAATTTTCTCAATGATCGGCCTCGAAGATCCATGGGTGGCGGCGACACGTCGTAAGTTGTCTGCGATCCTGTTCGGATGACCGTCCGCCGCATCTCGATTTTCCCGCTGACTGGCGCGATCCTTTTTCCCGGGATGCAGTTGCCGCTGCATATCTTCGAGCCGCGCTACCGCGATCTAGTCGGCGATTCTCTGGCGCGTGACCGGATGGTCGGAATGATCCAGCCGAAGGGGCAAGGGACAAACCCGCCATTGTTTGAAGTCGGATGTTTGGGCAGGATCGGCGATGTCGAGGCGATGGAGGATGGTCGGTATAATGTAATCCTCGAGGGGCTGCAGCGCTTCACCGTCATCAAGGAGATTGATGCGACGACGACCTTCCGCCAGGTTCAAGCTGAATTGTGGGAAGAAGACGAAGCCGCCGAAGCGCTGTCGATTGCCGAGCGTGCTTCATTGGAAATCGAATCGCGGCGCTTTGCCGACGCGCAGGGCTATGCGGTCGATTGGGCAGCTGTGGGTCAGCTTGACGATTATTCGTTGGTCAATGCGATCGCACAGATTGCGCCATTCGATTATGCGGCGAAGCAGGCTCTACTGGAGGCGCGTGGCCTGTCGGATCGAGCCGATCTGATCGTGCAGCTCATGCAGTTTTTCGGGCGGCATGACGGATCGGATGACCGCGTAACTCTGCAATAGCTAAACGAAACTCGCCCGCAGCCCGTCGATCACGAACTGCGCTGCAAGCGCGCCGAGCAATACCCCGAGCAATCGCGTAATCACCGCTTCGGCCTGTGAACCCAAAACCCGCATGATTGGCCCTGCGGCCAGCATTGCCAGCAAAGCCGCCAAGATAACGCTGGCACGCTCAATACCGTCATTTTGCGACATCAATAGCATCACCGAGGCAATCGAGCCGGGCCCTGCGATCATCGGCATCGCCATCGGAAATACTGAAACATCTTCGATCTCGGGCGTGTCGATTATCTTCTGTGCGCGTTCTTCGCGGCGCTCTGTGCGTTTCTCAAAGACCATATCGATGGCGATGAGGAACAACATGATGCCGCCAGCGATGCGGAAACTGTTCAACTCGATATGCAACGCGCCCAGCAATTGCTCGCCGAACAGCGCGAACACCAACAGGATCATCGCGGCGACAAAGCTCGCGCGTAGCGCCATGTTCCGGCGCTGCGCCCCGGTAGCACCTTTGGTTAAGCTAGCGTAAATCGGCGCGCATCCGGGCGGATCGATAACCACAAAAAAGGTGATAAATGCCGAAAAGAAAAGGTCGATCATGACTTTGCCGCGACGCGGTCCAATATCACGATTTCAGAGGCTTCCCCGTTCCAGAGCTTGACCTCCAACGTGCGCGCACCATCGGGCTGTGCCACCCACGTGTAATTCAACGATTGATCGCGCGAAAAACCCGATTTCATTTTTGCGCCTTCGGCCGGTGCAGTCAGCGCCGCAGGCGCGCTGCCCTTGCAACTGGCGACCTTGGTTTCAATCATTTCCTTGGGTTCGCGCGCCGTCGTCAGTTCATCTGCATGATCTACGACCCATTTCCAGTCGCCATCGCCGCGCGCGTTCTTTTGAACGAACTGCCACACCGTTGTGAAATAGCCGAATGTCCCGTTGGGATGCTGCCACGCGCCAGTGGTAACGCCGGTCCTGCCATCGCACGACATGACCGCCTTGTGCGGTTGCCGTTTTACCGTTTGCGGAGGGTCGGCTTTGCCCTTCAGCCATTCATTGGCGATCACCGGTTGCGGCACGAACATCGTCGCGTCCTTGGCAACGGTCTCGCGGAAGGCGGTCCATTGGCCTTTTTCCTGCGCCAGTTGATTGAAGCTAATCTCTGCTGCAATAATAGCGCTTGGGTTAGCAAGTTTAGGTTCAAAATTGCGACCACCGCCGGGCGGACCGCCTGCGCAGGCGGCGAGGGAAAAAATGAGCGACACAACTGCAAGACGCTTCATGACGTCATAGTCCTTCCGGCATGGCCAACCCCGCGCGACGGCTCGCGGCGACCATTGTATTGCGGAGCAGACAGGCGATGGTCATCGGACCAACCCCGCCCGGTACCGGCGTGATCGCGCCAGCATGGCCCAGCGCCTCGTCAAAGGCAACATCGCCAACCAGTCGTCCTTTTGCCTCACCGCCTTCTGGTGCCAGGCGGTTTATCCCGACGTCGATGACAATCGCGCCGTCCTTCAACCAGTCTCCCCTCACCATTTCGGCGCGGCCGACCGCAGCGACAACAATGTCAGCTCGGCGGACTACGTCAGCAAGATCCTGCGTCCGGCTATGCGCAATCGTGACGGTGCAATTCTCGCCCAGCAACAGCTGCGCCATCGGCTTGCCGACAATATTCGACCGGCCGATCACCACTGCATTTTTGCCAGAGAGGTCACCCAATTGGTCTTTGAGCAGCATCAGACAGCCGAGAGGCGTACAAGGCACAAACGCCTCTTCGCCCACCGCTAGCCGACCTGCATTGACGACGTGGAAGCCGTCGACATCCTTGGCGGGATCGATCGCGGCAATCACGGCCTTGTCGTCGATGTGCGATGGAAGGGGCAATTGCACCAATATTCCGTCGACTGCGGTATCGGCGTTAAGCCGCTCGACCAGCGTGATCAGATCCGATTGAGGGACATCTTCGGGTAGGCGGTGCTCAAAACTTTCCATGCCGACCTCGACCGTCGCTTTTTTCTTCGATCCCACATAGACTTGGCTGGCAGGATCATTGCCGACCAAAATCACGGCAAGTCCGGGCTTGTGTCCAGTCACATCCACAAATTTTGCGACTGAACCCGCTACGCGCTGGCGCAATCCGGCGGCAAACGCCTTGCCGTCAATCAGCGTTCCCGCGCTCACATACCCGCCGCAGCGATGTCATTGGCCAAGCCCATCAACAACATCTGCACGATGCGAAGGCCAATGAGCAGCACCATCGGCGAAAAATCGATCATCCCGGTATCTGGCATGATCTTGCGAATAGGCTTTAAAAACGGATCTAGGATTTTATTGAGCGCTTCCCAAATCGCCGCGACGATATTGTTCGACAGACTGACGACATTGAACGCGAGCAACAGGCTAAGGATGAACTGAACGATAACCACGGTCGACAGGATCGTCGCCAGATAGCCGATGATCGAAATAAGCGCGAGAAGCATGGATTTCTCCGGAAATGAACAGGTCCAATCGATTAGCCGAGCGGGCGTGCTGTATCAACCACATAAAACAGCTACGCGTGAATCAGCGTTCCCGCGCCCTGATCGGTGAACATTTCGATGAGCATCGCATGGGCCACACGGCCGTCGAGAATAACCGCTGCATCAACGCCTGCGCCGACAGCCGCGACACAGGTTTCGATCTTCGGGATCATCCCGCCGCTGATTGTGCCGTCCGCCTGCAATGCAGCGATTGCCTTAGGTTCGAGATCGGTCAGCAATTTGCCGCTCTTGTCGAGTACGCCTGCAACGTCGGTCAGCAAAAATAGCCGCGAAGCGCCCAGCGCACCGGCAATCGCGCCAGCCATCGTGTCTGCGTTGATATTATAGGTATGCCCATCATCGCCAACACCGATCGGCGCGATCACCGGTATCATACCCGCGCCGCTGATCGTATCGATCACGCTTCGGTCGACATGCTGCGGCTCGCCGACAAAGCCAAGGTCAATGCTGCGTTCGATATTGCTGTCAGGATCTTTCTGCGTGCGTTGGACCTTGGCCGCGCGAACGAAGTCGCCGTCCTTGCCCGAAATACCCAGCGCCTTGCCGCCCGCCGCGTTGATCCAGCCGACCAGTTCCTTGTTGATCGCACCCGATAGTACCATTTCGGCAACCTTGGCCGTTTCGGCATCGGTCACGCGAAGGCCATCGACAAATTCGCTCTCGACGCCCAATTTCTTGAGCATTGCACCAATTTGCGGCCCGCCGCCGTGGACCACAACCGGATTGATGCCGACAGCCTTCAGTAAAACAATATCAGCCGCAAAGTCCTGAGCCAGCGCGGCATCGCCCATCGCATGGCCACCATATTTGACGACGAAGGTCTTGCCTGCATAACGCTGCAGATAGGGCAGCGCCTCGGTAAGTGTTTCCGCCTTGGCGAGATTGACCGGGTTGATCGTCATTCGGTTGGTTCCGTCCCGTCGAGCCGGTGGCCAAGACCGACGAAGAAGCTGATCAACAGCGGGACCATGACCAGGCTGAGCACGACCTTTGCGAGCATCTGCCCGAGCATCAACTCGGTTATAGGGAATATGCCGTAGAAAGCGATGGTCACGAAAAGCAAAGTGTCGACGATCTGCGACAGTACCGCTGCAATCGCACCGCGTAGCGCGACATATTTGCCGACACTGTTTTTCAACCGGTCAAACAGATAGACGTTGAGCAGTTGCGACGTCCCGTACGCGACAATCCCCGCAACCCATATGCGCGGTGTCTGCCCCATCATCGTGTTAAAGGCGTCGAGATATTTGCCATCCATCTTTGGCGACGCCGGAAGTGCGAGGACCAGCAATGTCAGCAGGATCGAGCCGATAAGCGGAATGAAGCCGTATTGCACCAGCCGGTCAGCTACCGTTTTGCCGTGCAAGGCCGCGACAGAACTCGACAGGATAACCAGCAAAAGGAAGGGGAATATTCCAGCTTCAACAGCCAATGGCCCCAACGCCACCTGTTTGTTGCCAAGGACCCCGGCGATACACACCATGCCGCCATAGATGACCGAAAACATGAATAAGGATCTGGGAATTGCGCCTGTCGCTGGGCGTGATGTCGTCTGGTCTATCATGTTGACTGACTAGCGGCTATTTTTATTGGCGCAAGGCTTGGGTTGCCGCTAGGTGAAAGGGAAATACAAGGGGTCGGGAACCACAATGCAGATTTTGTTAAGCCTAGCCGGCATGGTTCTGATTCTGGCCATCGCGGTTTTGTTGTCATCAAACCGCGGCGCGATCAAATTCCGCGTTGTTGGAGCGGCTTTCGCGTTACAGGCCAGCCTTGCCGCGTTGGTGCTCTATGTGCCTTGGGGCAAAACGGTGTTGCAGGTGATGTCGAACGGCGTCTCAAACCTTCTGGGCTATGCACAGGCCGGTACAAATTTCATTTTCGGTCCGTTGGCGTCGCCTGAAATCGGCGGCAACAGTTTTGCGATCGCGGCACTTCCCGTCATCATCTTCTTCGCTTCCTTGATCTCGATCCTGTATTATCTCGGCCTCATGCAATATGTCATCCGCTGGATCGGCGGTGGTTTGCAGAAAGTCACCGGCATTTCGAAGGTAGAAAGCCTGTGTGCGGCGGCAAATATCTTCGTCGGACAGTCTGAATCGCCACTTGTGATCCGGCCGTATCTCGCTGGCCTCAAACCCGAGCAACTGTTTTGCGTCATGACGGTCGGCATGGCGGGCGTCGCGGGCACGATTCTAGCGGCCTATGCTTCGATGGGCATTCGAATCGATTATCTCCTTGCTGCTGCCTTCATGTCGGCACCCGGGGGGATATTGATGGCGAAGTTGATGATGCCTGACGTTCCGCCGGTTCTTGTAGGCGAAGGCGATCCCGCATTGCCTAATCCACATCCCGATGATGAACCGATGATCGTCGCCGATGACGAAGAGAAACCAGCCAATATCATCATGGCGGCGGCCCAGGGAGCGCAGACCGGCGTGAAGCTGGCAGTCGCCGTCGGCGCGATGGTGCTTGCCTTTGTCGCACTGGTAGCACTGGCCAACGGCATATTGGGCGGGATAGGCGGGTGGTTCGGGCAACCGGCGCTCAGCTTCCAGCAGATCGTCGGCTATGTCTTTGCACCGATCATGTTTCTGCTTGGCGTGCCTTGGAATGAAGCCATTCAGGCAGGTGGCCTGTTCGGCACCAAGATTGTGCTCAACGAATTCGTGGCCTTTATCGATCTCGGCGCGTTGAAAACATTGTCAGCGCCAACGGTCGGCATCGTAACGTTTGCGCTGTGCGGTTTTGCCAACTTCTCGTCGATCGCGATCCAGATGGCGGTCACCGGAAGCCTCGCCCCCAACCAGCGTCCGATGATAGCAAAGCTTGGTTTGAAAGCCTTGGCCGCAGGGTCATTATCCAACTTGATGAGTGCTGCTCTGGCGGGGCTTTTCCTCAGTTTAACCTGACCTAGCGCCCGCTGGTAGCTTGATGGGCCAATCATTATTCGTGTTTCTTGCTGAAGGCGTTGCCGGTGACGGCGCTCCGAAACGTGCGGGAGCTAGGCATGCTTTGGTGATATTTTGTTCCAGCAGACAGTATAAAAGAAGCTCAAAATGTGGCCACAACCAAAGCTCAAGAACGTGGGTGGCGTTTCATAGAATTAAAGCGAGGCAAAGAAGCACCCGAAGACATGAATGATATTTCGGACGACGTTCTTAGAGATGCTGCGCTGAGCGCGCGTGACATTGGATTTGGTATGGTCATCTATGAAGATGAGATCACGTCGAACGCCTGATTTCCATCACTCCTCGCCGGCAGCACGTTTCAATTCGTAGAGCAAATCAAGCGCAGCCCTTGGGCTGAGCGCGTCGATATCCAGCCCGGTCAATTTCGCGCGTAATGCATCTACCTTGGCTTCCGCTGCATCAAGCGCGGCGCTGAACAGGGGCAGATCACCCAAGCCTGCGGCCAAGCCGCCGGTTTCGGCGCGGCCTTTTTCGAGTTTCTCAAGTACCGTTTTTGCGCGTGCGACGACCTGTGGCGGCAGGCCCGCAAGTTTGGCCACCGCGATACCATAACTTCGGTCGGCCGGGCCGTCGGCAAGCTCGTGTAGCAACACCAGATCGCCCTTATATTCCTTGGCGCGGACGTGATGCAGCGACAGCGCATCGAGAGTCTCAGAAAGCCGGGTCAGTTCGTGATAATGCGTTGCGAATAAACAGCGGCAGCGGTTGGCTTCGTGGATGCCTTCGACCACTGCCCAGGCGATTGCGAGCCCGTCATAGGTCGAGGTGCCTCGTCCGACCTCGTCCAGTATGACGAAGCTTCGCACGGTTGCCTGCGCCATGATCGCTGCGGTTTCGACCATTTCGACCATGAAGGTCGAGCGGCCACGCGCAAGATTATCGGATGCACCGACTCGACTGAACAGGCGATCGACCAGACCCAGTCTTGCCGAAGTCGCAGGCACATAGCTGCCCGCCTGAGCCAGCAAAACGATCAACGCATTCTGGCGTAGAAACGTCGACTTGCCGCCCATATTCGGGCCGCTGACCAACCAAAGCCTTGTATCGGGTGCGAGCTTGCAGTCGTTCGAAATGAACCGGTCACCCGATTTCGCCAGCGCGCTTTCGACCACCGGATGACGACCACCTTCGATTTCAAGGCACGGATGTTCGGCAAAAGAAGGCTTGCACCAACCGCTCTCCGCCGCGCGCTCGGCCAGAGCCGCGGCCACATCAATCCGGGCCAGCGTATCGGCGCTTGCAGCAATCGCGTCACGGCGCTCCATCACATAAGCGATCAGTTCTTCGAGATGCGCTGCTTCGGCCGCGAGTGCATGGCTACCAGCATGTGTAATCCGGATCGCCTCTTCGTGCAGTTCGGGCGAATTGAACCGCACAGCACCGGCCATAGTCTGCCGGTGCGTGAAACCCGTGCCGGGGGCCATCAGCGCATCACCATGCTTGGCCGGAACCTCAACGAAATACCCGAGAACGGCATTGTGGCGGATCTTGAGCGCCGAAACCCCGGTGGCATCGCGGTAGCGTGCTTCGAGCTGCGCAATCGCCTGCCGCCCGTCGCGTCCCGCCGAGCGCAAAGAGTCTAACGCTTCATCATAGCCTTCGGCTATGTAGCCGCCCTGGCCCGTATCTGTCGGTGGCGATGCCACCAGTGCCATGGAGAATAGATCGACCATTGCGCAGTGTCCGTCGAGTGTCGGCAATAGTCCATCTAGCATCGCGGGCCGGTCCGCCATTGCGCCAAGCCGCTCGCGCAACGCTCGAGCGCCATCAAGACCATCCCGAATCTGCCCAACATCACGCGGGCTTCCGCGACCAGCGACAACACGGCCCAATGCGCGGGCAACATCAGGCAACTGGCGCAACGCGGTTCGCACTGCATCCCGAAGCAGCGGCGTATCATGAAACCACTGTACCAAAGACAATCGCGCCTCGATCTTCGCCTTATCCATCAACGGTGCCGCCAGATCGGCAGCCAATTGCCGTGCGCCAGCGCCTGTGATCGTCCGGTCGACCTCGGCGAGTAACGAACCAGAACGGCCACCTTTGCTGGCAGCGGTGATTTCAAGGCTGTCGCGAGTCGCTTGGTCGATCAGAAGATGCTCGTGCACCTCACGCCGCAAGGGCAGCTTGAGGAAAGGCATCTTGCCCTGACCGACATGCGCAAGATAGGTGATCATCCCGCCCGCCGCCGCCAGCTCGGCGCGTGACAAAGGTCCGATTGAATCAACTGTAGCGAGCGCAAAGTGGTGCTTGAGCGCCGCCTCGCCGCCCGCGCTATCAAAGTCGGCACGAGGTCGTGTTATCGAATCGAGCGGCGCGGCGGCAAAGCCTTCCGGCACGACCAGTTCGCTCGCTGACAGCCGCGCAAGCTCGGCCTCCAACGCGTCGGGCTTGACCGTGACCAGTTCGAAATGTCCGGTCGAGATATCCGCCGCCGCCAGGCCAATGGCATCACCCACCGGAGCTACCGCCACCAGCATGTTCAATGCCCAGCTATCGAGCAGGCTATCCTCGGTCAGCGTACCGGCAGTGACAAAGCGCACGATATCACGCGCGACCAACGTCTTCGATCCGCCGCGTGCTTTGGCGACTTCAGGACTTTCGGTCTGCTCGGCAATCGCGACGCGGTGGCCGCCTTTGATCAGCCGCGCGAGATATCCTTCGGCGCTGTGCACCGGCACGCCGCACATCGGGATTGGCTTGCCGTCATGCTCACCGCGCGACGTCAGCGCAATATCGAGCGTCGCTGCTGCCGCGCGCGCATCATCAAAAAACAGCTCGAAAAAATCGCCCATGCGGTAGAATAAAAGGCAGTCGCCTGCCTTGGCCTTCAAGCCTAAATATTGCACCATCATTGGTGTCGGTTTGCCGTCCCCCGCCATAGGTGATTGCGTTAGCGAACGATATCGGGCGGGGCAATGCTTGCCCTAGCGTCATACCCACGTTAGGGCCGGATAAGTTGATGATAACTGGTCAGGGCCAAAAATGAGCGATAGCGACGTCCAATTCACCGCGCAGGAAGCCTTGGATTTTCATTCGCAGGGACGCCCCGGCAAGATCGAAATTGTCGCGACCAAACCGATGGCGACGCAGCGTGACTTGAGCCTTGCCTATTCGCCCGGCGTCGCGGTTCCGGTGCAGGCGATATTCGACGATCCTTCGACCGCCTATGACTACACCGCCAAGGGCAATCTGGTCGCGGTGATTTCCAATGGCACCGCCATCCTCGGCATGGGCAATCTTGGCGCGCTGGCATCCAAGCCAGTGATGGAGGGCAAGGCAGTCCTGTTCAAACGCTTCGCCGATGTCGACAGTATCGACATCGAGGTCAAAACCGAGGATGTCGACCGGTTTATCGACGCGGTCGAATTGCTCGAGCCGACCTTTGGCGGCATCAATCTCGAAGACATCGCCGCGCCATCCTGTTTCATTATCGAGCAGACGTTGCGCGAGCGGATGAACATTCCGGTCTTTCACGACGACCAGCACGGTACGGCGATCATCGCCGCCGCAGGCCTGATCAACGCCTGCGATCTGACGGGACGTTCGCTCAAAGATATCAAGGTCGTCTGCAACGGCGCAGGCGCCGCAGCAATTGCTTGCACCGAACTCATCAAAGCGATGGGCGTACCGCATGACAATGTCATCATGTGCGACCGCAGCGGGGTAATCTATCAGGGCCGCACCGAAGGCATGGACCAGTGGAAGTCCGCACATGCCGCCAAAACCGAAGCGCGGCATTTATCCGAAGCCATCGTCGGTGCTGATGTGTTCCTCGGCCTGTCTGCGGCCAACGCGCTGAGCGCCGATATGGTCAAGGCGATGGCACCCGAGCCGATCATCTTCGCAATGGCCAATCCCGATCCTGAAATCTCGCCGCCGGTTGCGCGCGCCGCACGGCCCGATGCGATCATTGCGACGGGACGGTCGGACTTTCCCAATCAGGTCAACAATGTCCTGTGCTTCCCCTTTCTGTTTCGCGGCGCGCTCGATGTGCGGGCGACAACGATCAACGAACCGATGAAGATCGCCGCAGCCAATGCACTGGCGCAGCTGGCGCGCGAAACGGTGCCTGAAGAAGTCGCGGCGGCTTATGGCGGGCTCGTCCATAAATTCGGCCGTGATTATATCATTCCTTCGCCGTTCGACCCCCGCCTGATGGAAATCGTAGCCTCCGCCGTCGCCAAAGCGGCAATGGATTCGGGCGTTGCGCAAAAGCCGATTACCGACATGTTCGCCTATCGCGCCGAGTTGCGCGCTCGACTGAACCCGACGACGTCGGTACTCACTCAAGTATATGAGGCCGCACGCGCCAAACCGAAACGTGTCATATTTGCAGAGGCCGAAGAAGATGTCGTGTTGCGCGCGGCAGTGCAATTCAAGCAGGATGGCTATGGCGTGCCCGTGCTTATTGGCCGCGATGCCAAGGTCGTTGAAAAGCTGCGCGAACTCGGCGCTGATCCTGACGAATATGAAATCCACAATAGCGTTCAAAGTCCGCTGATCGAACGGATGGTCGACAAGCTCTATCTGCGGTTGCAGCGCCGCGGCTATCTGCGCCGCGACGTCCAGCGGATGGTCAATCGCGACCGGAATATCTTTGGCGCACTGCTGCTGAAAATGGATCAGGCGGATGCGATGATCACTGGCGTGACCCGCACCTTCAGCCAGACCTTGGTCGAATTGCGCCGCGTGCTTGACCCGAAAAAGGGCGAAATTCCCTTCGGCATCCACGTCATGGTCGGCAAGACGCATACCGTCTTTATCGCAGATACAACGGTCAACGAACGGCCGAGCGCCGAGGAACTTGCGCATATCGCCGAAAAGACCGCCGCGGTCGCGCGCCGGATGGGGCATGTGCCGCGCGTTGCATTTCTGTCCTTTTCAACCTTTGGCAATCCGGCAGGCACCTGGCTAAACAATATCCGCGATGCGGTGGCGTTGCTCGACGCGCATAAGCCCGATTTTGAATATGAAGGCGACATGCCGCCCGACGTCGCGCTGAACCCTGCACTGATGAAGAATTATCCGTTCTGCCGTCTGTCGGGCCCAGCAAATGTTTTGATCATGCCAGGACTTCAGTCGGCCAATCTTTCGGCAAAGCTGCTACGCGAGCTTGGTGGGGATCAGGTCATTGGACCAATGTTGATAGGTATCGAGCGTCAGGTGCAGGTAGCGACAATGGCGTCAAGCACCAGCGATCTGGTGACATTGGCGGTGTTGGCGGCGGCGGGCGTCGCTGAATAGTTTAGCGCCCGATAGTTACCGGCTTAGTTCGGGCTGTTCGGTGTTGCGCCTTGGCCCGAACCTGCACCAACCGAGCCGATATTGCCAAAGACTTCTTCGAAGAAGCTCTTGTTGCGGCCCAAGGTCGGGGTCTTGTCGCCTTCGGGGCTGATTTTTGAGATCAGCTCTTTTCCGGTCTGGGTAACAGATGCGACATTTCCGGCAGGATCGAAGCGTACCTTCAGCACATATTGCTCGCTTGCGGTTGGTTGGGAAAATGCGAGCTGCCTGGTCTGGCGCGAATAATAATACCAGTCATTCTGGTCAAATTGCCCGACAAAGGTCGGGCGGCCAAGCGACGCTTGTACAGATGCCTTGTTGTCGACCCCAGGCTGAACCGAGGTGAGCAAAGCTGCATCGCCGACATAGCCTTGCTGGCCGCGCAGGCGGGTGCAGCCGGAGGTCAGCACCAACGCGGTAACGATGGCTGAGACTTCTCCGAACTTTGCAAAATGAAGGCTTTGCCATTGCATCCTTGGGGCGCAATATCAATATGCAAGTCCAGATGAATGCCCGATGAGTGGCCGGAAGCGAGAAATCCCATGTCCCTTTTGAAACGACTGTTCGGAAATGCCGAACCTGACCCAAAGCTCAAATTAGTGCCGCTGTATAATCAGATCGTTGCCGAAGCGCGCAAACCGCATTGGTATATCGAGGGGCAGGTGCCCGATCATATCGACGGCCGTTTCGATATGGTCGCCGCAATCCTCTCGTTGGTGCTGCTGCGGTTGGAGGAAGATCCTTCGCGGGCGCAGGATATGGTGCACCTCACCGAAGTGTTCGTCGACGATATGGACGGGCAATTGCGCGAGGTCGGTATCGGCGACATGATTGTCGGCAAGCATATCGGCAAGATCATGAGTGCGGTCGGCGGACGCCTTGGCGCATTCCGCGAAGCTATGGCCGATCATAGCAAGCTGGACGAAGCCATTTCGCGCAATATCTACCGCGGGCAGAACGTCGATGCCGCCGGGCTGGCGCATGTGCATCAGGGCTTGCTGGCTACAGAACGCGCGCTCGGTTCGCAACTTCCTGATATGATTGTTGAGGGCAGTGCCAAATGGTGACTGCCAATGAATTCAGCCATGTTGTCAAATTATCCGAAATAGGCAGCCACAGCCGAAACCTCCACCTGGCCGCCGACGAAGCCGCCCGGTCCGGTTTGGTAGCACGCTTCGACCTGGCATCGCTCGAGTCGCTGGAGGCGCAACTTTCCTTGGTTCTCGACGGCCCAGACGTCATCGCCACCGGGCGTTTCATCGCCGATCTTGCTCAATATTGTATAGCCACCAACGACTTGGTCCCTGCCACCATCGACGAACCAATTCACATCCGTTTCATTCCCGAGCCGTCAGGCGGTGGCGAGACCGAGATCGAATTAGGGGCCAACGATTGCGACACTGTGTTTCAGGACGGCCACACAATCGACTTGGGCGAAGCGGTCGCGCAATCGATGGGGCTTGCACTCAATCCGTACCCGCGCAGTCCGGAGGCCGAGGTAATATTGAAAGCGGCTGGGGTCAAATCCGAGGATGAGATTGTCCCATCGGGCGCTTTGTCGGGGCTGAAGGACCTGCTGGCGAAGAAATGAACGAGGCGCGAAATGTTTGATGCCAAACTGCGCACAAAAATTGACCCGCCGTTGAACGCAGTGGCGCTCGGTATAGCGCGCTCGGGAGTTTCGGCCAATGCGCTCACCTTATTTGGCGCTCTAGTCGGGCTGGCCGCGGCAGTTGCCGTGATTCAGGAGCATTTTGCCGTCGCGCTGGCTTTAATTATGCTCAACCGAATCCTTGACGGACTCGATGGCGCAGTTGCGCGGATCAATAGTGCGTCCGAGTGGGGTGGATATCTCGATACTCTCGCCGATTACATATTTTATATTTCGATACCCGTCGCGTTCGGCTGGGCGAACCTGCCAAATCAGTTACCCGCTTTGCTACTGGTCGCCAGCTTCACGCTAACCGCTGTCAGCTTTCTGGCCTTCGCCGCCATCGCCGCCAGTAAAGGCCAGGGAGCCGATGGCGCGCACGGATCCAAGGCTTTTATATATTCGACCGGATTGATGGAGGGCGGCGAGACCATCGCCTTTTTCATCCTGTTCTGTCTGTTTCCGGAATATTTCCCGGTTTTGGCTTTGCTTTTTGCAGGCCTGTGCGTTCTGACTGTGGCGCAGCGCATCATGCTCGCCGCCAAAACTTTCCGCTAGCCGCGCTGCCATCGGAACCAACGTTCGGCCCACTTTAGCAGACCCTCCGGCTTGCGCGCCAACCCATATTGCCCGGCCGCATATTTGTTCGCTTCGGCCCAGGTCGGATAGGGATGGATCGTCTGCAATATCTTCCGAAGTCCCATTTTATGCTTCATCGCAAAGGTAACCTCGGCCAAAATTTCTCCTGCATGTTGGCCAATGATCGTCGTGCCCAATATCTCGTCGCTTCCCTTTGCGGTAAGGATTTTGACAAAGCCTTTAGCCTCGCTCTCGGCAATCGCGCGGTCAAGATCGTCCAGATCATAGCGGGTCACATCGAACGATATGCCCTTCGCTATCGCGCCGGCCTCTGTCAATCCGACGGCGGCTAACTCGGGCTCGGTGTAGGTCACGCGGGGCAGCACGCGGTAATCAGTGCGATATTTCTTGAACGGGCGAGCGAGCGCGTTGACGCTGGCATACCACGCCTCGTGGCTACCGCCATGCGTCAGCTGCTGCCGTCCCGCGACATCGCCGGCGCAGAGGATATGCGGCAGGTTTGTCCGCAGGAACTCGTCATTGTCGAGCCTACCTTCGACAACCAATCCAAGCTCTTCCAGACCAAAACCAGCTACACGGGGCTTACGCCCGACCGCAATGATGATGTCGTCGAAGCCAATCTGCTTTTCGCCGTCCGGTCCTTCAACAAACAGATTCTTGCCGCCTTCAAACCGCAGCGCCTTATGCCCGATTAAAACCGAAACGCCCTCGGCCTGCAATTGCGCGGTCACTAATGCCGCTGCGTCGGCATCTTCCTTCAGCAGCAAGCGCTCGGCCATTTCGACGATTGTGACCTGGCTTCCAAGCCGTTGAAATGCCTGTGCGAGTTCACAACCAATCGGGCCGCCACCCAAAATGACCAGACGCTCCGGCGCTGCTTCGCGAGTCGCAAACGCATCCCACAAAGTCTCGCTGGTCAGATAACCGCTTGCCTCCACCCCCGGCAATGGCGGGATCAACGGTGCGGCACCAGTGGCAATAATGAAGGATTGCGCTGTCAAACGCCTTTCACCGTCAATCTCGACCGTCCACGGGTCGATAAAGCGCGCATAGCCCTTCACGCAATCGACGCCCAGTCCGGTGAAGCGCTCAACACTGTCATGTGGCTCGATGGCCGTTATGACGTCACGCACGCGGCGCATGACTGCGGGAAAATCGACTGTGGCAGCTGGCGCATTGACGCCAAAGCGCGCGGCGTCGGCGATCTGGTGCGCGACCTTGGCGCTCTTGATCAAAGCCTTTGATGGCACGCATCCAGTGTTGAGGCAATCGCCGCCCATGTCTTGCGCTTCAATCAGCGTCACCTTGGCCTTCACCATCGCGGCGATATAGGCCGATACCAAGCCGGCGGAGCCAGCACCGATGACGATCAGATTGCGATCGAAGCTTTTGGGCTTTTTATGCACGGCGGCGGTTCACATAAGCGATGAGCGCTTTTGCTGCCCAAGGGAACAGCGCCAGCAAAACGAATGACCCGATCAACGTCGGCGACAAGAGGCCTGCGGTCGAATCGATCTGGCTGATCTGCGTCCCGGCGTTCACATATACAATTGTGCCCGCCAGCATTCCGAGCTGACTGACCCAGAAAAAGGTCCAAGTCTTGATTCGAGTCAGACCCATCAGCAGGTTAATAACGAAGAACGGGAACACAGGGATTAGGCGCAACGTAAACAAATAGAATGCACCATCCTTGGCCAGCCCATCGTCAATCGCCTTCAGCCGAGCACCAAATTTCGACTGCACCCAGTCGCGCAGCACATAGCGCGAACCCAGAAACGCCAAAGTTGCGCCAATGGTCGAGGCGAAGGACACAATGATTGTACCAAGCGCCAGCCCGAACAGCGCCCCGGCAATCAACGTCATAATCGCCGCGCCTGGAATCGATAGCCCGGTCACGGCGACGTAAATGAGAAAAAATCCGGCGACATAGAGCACCGGATTGGCGTTCTTGGCCGCTAGAATCTCGGCCTGCTGCGCCTTGAAATTTTCCAGGCTCAAATACTGGCCGAGATCGAACAGGAAATAGGACGCGACCGCCGCAAGCACCAACAGGACCAAAATCGCTTTTTTCATCTCGGTCCCTGTTCGTTGCTTTGGCTTATGCGGTTACCCTAAGGATCAAAACGGGACGTCGTCGTCGAGGTCATTATCGAAGTCGCCGCCGCCAAAGCCCGATGATCCGCCCTGCCAGTTGCTGCCGCCCTGACCGCCGCCAGACGGCGCGCCGCCACCTGAGGAACCGCCGCTCCAACCGTCATTGCCGCCGCCGCCCGAGCCGCCCTTTGCGCCGTCAAGCATCACCAGCTTTCCGTCGAAACCGGCAACCGACACTTCGGTCGAATAACGGTCATTGCCCGATGCGTCCTGCCATTTGCGTGTGCGCAGGCTGCCCTCGATATATACCTTGCTGCCTTTTTTCAGGAAGCGCTCGGCAACGCCGACGAGGCCATCGGAGTTGAGCACAACGGTATGCCACTCGGTGCGCTCTTTCTTTTCGCCGGTATTTTTGTCTTTCCAGTCTTCTGACGTCGCGATCCGCAAATTGCAGATGCGTCCGCCATTTTGGAAGGATTTGACCTCGGGGTCAGCACCCAGATTGCCGACGATGATTACTTTATTGACGCTGCCCGCCATATCTTTGCCCTCTAACTTTATGGATTATCTGGCCTTGCTATAAGCCGAAGGAACGTGCTGTCCAATAGGTTATGCCAGCCGCGATGTAGGCCAACGCAAAAAGATAAGTGACCATGAATATCGGCCATTTCCATCCGTTGGTTTCGCGCTTGGCGACGGCGATGGTGGATATGCATTGCGGGGCAAAAACGAACCAGGCGAGGAACGCCAGCGCCGTTGCCAGGGACCATTGGCCCGCCAGCCGGTCGCCCAAAGCCATCGCGGTTGCGTCTTCGTCACCGGCATCAACCGAATAGGCGGTGGCGAGCGCCGACACCGCCACTTCGCGCGCTGCCATCGCCGGGATCAAGGCCAGTGCGATCTTGTCGTTAAAACCGATCGGCTCGGTCACGACAGCAAGGCCCGATGCGATGCGTCCAGCGACCGAATATTCGCTTTGAGTCATCTCGCTGCCGATGGGGACTTTGGGAAAGCTGAGCAGCACCCACAACAGGATCGTCGACGCAAAGATGATTGTCCCCGCGCGCCGCAGGAAAACCCATGCGCGCTGCCACAAGCCGAGCGCGATGTCGCGGATCAGTGGCAGTTGGTACCGCGGCATTTCGATCAGGAAGCTGCTGTTGCTCCCCTTGGCTACCGTCCGGCGCAGGAAAAGAGCCGCGACCATCGCGCCGACGATCCCTGCCATATACAGCGCGAACAGCACCGTTCCCTGCAGGCCGATACCGGGTCCAATCGCGCGCGCCGGAATGAACGCGCCGATAATCACCGTATAAACTGGCAATCGTGCCGAACAGGTCATCAATGGCGCGATCAATATCGTTGTCAGCCGGTCCTTCTGGTCCATGATCGTGCGCGTCGCCATAATGCCAGGAATTGCGCAGGCAAAAGACGACAGCAACGGGATGAAGCTATGGCCTGACAGACCAACGCTCGCCATCATCCGGTCCATAACAAATGCCGCGCGGGTCATATAGCCGGTCGCTTCGAGTATCAGGATGAAGAGGAACAGGATCAAAATCTGCGGCAAGAAGACGATCACCGATCCGACACCCGCCAAAACGCCCTCAATCAATAACGACCGGAAAAAACCCGTCGGCAATGTTGCGGCGATGCCATCAGACAGCGCCGCGATTCCGGTTTCGATCCAGCCGATTGGCGCTTCGGACCACGCAAAGACCGACTGGAACATCACAAACAACAACCCGAACAGTATCAGCGGCCCGGCAAAGGGATGAAGCAGGATATTATCGAGCGTGCGAGTCCATTGCCGGGTCGCAGTTTCCTTGACGATCACCGCTTTGGCGATGCTATGCGCTCTTGCGGTCAACGCCTTGCGTTCGGCAATTGGGCTGGCCGCAACTGGCGGAATTTTGAGTTGAGCGTCGAGCGTCTCGACCAATGCATCCAGACCGCGCTTGCGCACCGCGACTGTCTGGACCACCGGAACGCCGAGTTTGGATGATAGCTTTGCGGGGTCAAGTTCAAGCCCGTCACGCTCGGCCAGATCGACCATGTTGAGTGCGACCACCACGGGCAGGCCAAGCGCCACAAGCTCGAGCGTAAAGCGCAAATGGTTGTCGAGATTGCCTGCGTCGACAACGATGATCAGTGCATCGGGACGGCGATGGCCTTCGAGCTTGCCGAGCACGACGTCGCGAGTCACCGCCTCATCGAGACTGTCCGGCGACAGGCTGTAAGCACCTGGCAAATCAACCAGTTCAACCGGCCTGCCATCGGCGAGTGCAATCCGCCCGCTTTTGCGTTCAACGGTTACGCCGGGATAATTGGCAATTTTCTGCCGCGCTCCGGTCAGCGCATTGAACAACGCGCTTTTCCCGGCATTAGGATTGCCGACCAACGCAACCAGAGGCATCATTTCGGTCATGCGGCAAACTCGCAGATGATCGCCGCGGCGACCTTGCGGCGAAGCGCGATTGTCATCCGCCCGACGCGCACAGCTATAGGGTCTTTCCAGAGCAATATGCCCATGTGCAGCGCCTCGATACCGACACCTTCTTCAAGGCCGAGCGAGCGCAATCGGTGCCCTTCGCTATCGGGAAAGGCCGACCAATCTATCGTGCGCACAATGGCAAATTGGTTGAGGGGAAGCTGGTCAAGTTGCACGCCGCCCATTTGCAACCGATTCGCAATAACATCAAGTAAGATTCGCTTATCTGGCGGGATAGCGTAGCCTGCCGATGAACCGCGAGAAACTTGGCACATATTCTTGGCGCGCCTTGGCCTGCGCTTTGACCTTTTCAAACTGCATCACATTGTCGATGCGCCGGTCGAGGAAAGCGCGGCTGTCGGCGAAGTCCTCGCTCTCGTCATTGACGAAGACGACAAGCAAACTTCCATAGACCGCCGACAGCGTCAACCGCTTGGTATAATGGTTGAAATCGGTCGCAGTATCGCCCGCGAGCCGCCAGTTGCGGTCAGCTGTGCGCCAGCCGATTTTCGCCGCCCGTGCAAGATTTTGCGGCATTGCCATGATCGCCATCGCGCGGCGTAATGCCTCGCGGTCGGGGGCCATGACCTCCATACGCGTCGCGAGCAATGCGGTGATGCGCGCCCGAATTTTCATCGCGTTGAGCTTTTCGGGCGGCAAGCGGTGGGCAACTTCCATATCTATGCTGTCGATCCAGCCGTCGATCATCGCCATCGCGCCGTCCTTATACGCCAGTTGCGCGACATCGGGGTCAACGCCGATTTCGGTAGCTGCAGCCGCGACCGCAGCCGGGCTCCAGCCATCAAATGCCGCGTTGCGGGCTATGGCTGGCGCAAGCGCGGCGCGGATTTCATCGAGCGTCGGATCGGCGGGAAGTGGTTGTGCATGCATAGGCATAATGTAGGCGCAAGGTGTTCCCAAGAAAAGCCCTATTGCTTACGCACCAATACCAAAGCCGCCATCACCATGAAGCCGCCGAAGATGTCGAGCGCACTGAGTATCTCGCCGAACGCAATCCATCCTGCCGCCGCCGACAATGCGGGTTGCAACAGCAAAGCGAGGCCGATGACCAAAGGGCTGAAATGCGGGAGTGCATAGGTCAGGCAGCCTTGCCCGAAAAATTGCGAAGAAAAGGCGAGTAATAGCACTGGCCACCAAACAGACGGTATGATTTGTTCGCCCGCGATCAATGCTGCGGGCAACAGCACCAGCGATGCCACCGCGCTTGCAAGCCCCAATGCCCCCCAACTTTCGGTGCTTTCGCGGACCTTCATCATCAGCACCAGATAAACGGTATAAGCCAGCCCAGCTCCAAGCGAGAGCAGGTCTCCGGCAAAATTTTTCGGCGAAAGTTCAAGGCTCTGGCTCATCAGCAAGCCTGCACCGACAAAAGCCAGTACCACCGCGAGCATTTGCCATTTCCCCGGCAATTTCCGGGCGACGAACACGCCATAAATCACCAGCAACAGGCTAGCGCAATTGGCAAACAATGTGGCGTTACCTAATTTGGTCTGGAAAATCCCGATATGCCAGGCAATGATATCCGCGCCGAAAAAAAGTCCGGCGATAATTACCAGCGTCAGGGTCTGCGGCTTTACTTGCGGCAGTCGGAAGCCAAATCGGTGCGCGACCAGCAACAGGAACGGGGTCGCAAGTACCAAACGCCAAAAACCCGTGGCGATCGGTCCACTATCAGCATAGCGCACCAGCAACGGGCCAAACGCAATCGCGACATTAAACGCCAAAGCCGATGGTTTGGAATAGATATTCTTCTGAAGCATAAACCCCCGTTGCAATTTGCAACGCTTATCCGCATCTTGGGTTCAAACCAAAGCCTTTATCCCGGAGAATTTATGAGCAGCACGCTTTTCGACCCAATCGACCTCGGTTCCATCAAAGCCCCGAACCGGATCCTCATGGCACCGCTCACCCGCGGGCGCAGCGTTGGCGAGCACGTGCCGATCACCGAGCTAAAGGCCGAATATTATGGCCAGCGTGCAAGCGCAGGCCTGATTATCGCCGAAGCCACCGGCATCAGTCAGGAAGGGCTGGGCTGGCCGTCGGCACCTGGCATATGGTCAGAAGAGCAAGTCGCTGCATGGAAACCCGTCACCGATGAAGTCCATAAACGCGGAGGGCGGATCATCCTGCAACTTTGGCATATGGGCCGCCTTGTGCACCCCGATTTCCTCGGCGGCGCGGAGCCGGTATCATCGTCGGCGACCACCGCGCCTGGACTTGCACACACGGCAGAGGGTAAGAAAGATTATACCGAAGCGCGCGCGCTCGAAACTTCCGAAATCCCGCGCGTGGTAGCGGACTATGTCCACGCGGCAAAGAACGCGATTGCCGCCGGATTTGACGGCGTGCAAATTCATGGCGCAAACGGCTATCTGATCGACCAGTTTTTGCGCGACAATGCCAATTTCCGTACCGATGAATATGGCGGCTCAATCGAAAACCGAATCCGTTTGCTGTGCGAAGTTACCCAAGCGGTTGTTGACGCCGTCGGTGCCGACCGGACATCGGTGCGCCTGTCTCCTAATGGCGAAACGCAAGGTTGCGACGACAGCGACCCCGTTGCCTTGTTCACCGCCGCAGCCGCGGCATTGCAGGAGATCGGTATCGCTTTCCTTGAGCTGCGCGAGGTCAAACCCTATGGCAATTTCGGTCAGACCGAAGTGCCACGCGTATCGCCTGAAATCCGCAAGGTGTTTCATGGCCCGCTGGTCCTCAATCAGGAATATACCAAGGAACTCGCCGACGCCGATCTCGCCTCGGGCCTTGCCGATGCGATCAGTTTTGGGCGGCCTTACATCAGCAACCCAGATCTTGCCGAACGTTTGCGCACCGGCGCGGAACTGACGCCCGATAATTTCAAAACCTGGTATTCGCCCGGCGCCGAAGGTTATACCGATTATCCGTTTCTACAGAGCTTGGACGCCTAAAATATGATCGAGGGGGGGCTTGGTATTTACGCGATTGCCATCCCCGCCTTGTTGCTTGCATTATTGTCGTTGGCAGAATGGATATGGCCGCGACGCAAACTGGTGCTTGGCCGACATCCGCGATGGTTGACCCACGCGCTGTTTTTCCTGACTAATGCTGTGGTTGGACGGTTGCTGTCGCTGGGCATCGTTGTTGGCGTCGCCGCAAACTGGGCGGCCACGAACGATTTCGGCCTGCTCAACCTGACCGCTTGGCCGTGGCTTGTCGAAGCTGCCTTGGCATTTGTCATATTAGATTTTTCAGTCTGGTTTCAGCATCGGCTGATGCACTTTTCACCATTGCTTTGGCGAATGCATAAAGTCCACCATAGCGACCGTGACTTGGACGCAACGTCTGCGCTGCGGTTTCATCCCTTCGAGCTCATTGTCTCAACGCTCTACAAATCTCTATGGGTGGCTTTGCTCGGAGTGCCGGTGCTAATTGCGCTAGCATTCGAGCTCTGGCTCAATGCAAACGCGCTATTCAATCACAGCAACATCCGTCTGCCACGAAGATTGGATAGGCTAATCCGATGTATACTCGTCACCCCCGATATGCATCTAGTCCACCACAGTACCATCGTGAGCGAGCAACACCGCAACTACGGCTTTGCCCTGACAATATGGGACCGCCTGTTCGGAACCTACGCCGATGAGTCGGTTGCAGGCCGGGACAACCAGAAAATCGGCCTCGCTGAAGTCACCGATAGCCGCCCGTCGAACTTCATCTGGAGTATGAAGCAACCGCTGACGTAGCGTCACCAGACCGTAAGCTCATCCTACTTGACGCATGGTATATTCCAGCGCAATTTTCCCTTCGGGAGAGGGAAATGCCAAAAATTAGAAACATCATACTGGGGACTGTTGCTGTGGTCGCAGTTGGCGCTGGCCTGACTTATGGCTGGCAGCAATATCGGGAGAAGAGCATCCTCGAAGATGCCCGCGTCATGCAGGTCTCTTCGGACAAAGAAGTCACCAGCGGCGTTGCGACCAAATTGCTCTGGGGTGACACGCATCTCCATACCGCTAACTCAATCGATGCCTTCGGCTTTGGCGTAAAGCTCGGGCCCGAAGAAGCATTGCGCTTTGCTCGCGGCGAGGAGGTTATTTCAACTTGGGGTATGAAGGCGAAACTCGAACGCCCGCTCGATTTCCTGGTCATCGCCGATCACTCGGGCGGTCTGGGTGCAACCAAGGCTTTGTACGAAGCGCCCGGTTTCCTCATCAGCGACCCGACCCTGCGGCGCTGGCATGACACAATGCACGAAGGCCCCGAAGGCATGCAACGTGTCACCGCCGAGCTCATCGACCGAGTTGGCCGTAACGATCTTCCAGCCGCATTGACCAATCCCAAGCGGCAACGCGAAACTTCGACAAGCATTTGGACCGGCCATAGCACTCTGGTCGAGCGCTATAACGAACCGGGGAAGTTTACCGCCTTCATGGGGTTTGAATATACGCTGATGCCCGGCGGCAATAATTTGCACCGCGTCGTCATGTTCCGCGACGGCAAAAGCCGCACCGATCAGGTGCTTCCTTATGATCCCGGCCAAGGCGACACACCGGTCAGCCAGCTGTGGGACTATATGGAAAACTACGAAAAAGTCACCGGCGGCAAGGTGCTGGCAATCCCGCATAACAGCAACCTGTCGAACGGCATGATGTTCGAAATGGTGGGTCCGGGCGGCGGACCGATGACTGCGGAATATGCCAAGCGGCGTGCCGCACGCGAGCCCGTGGTGGAGATTACCCAGATAAAGGGCGATAGCGAAGCGCATCCGTTCCTGTCACCCAATGACGAATTTGCAGGCTATGGCACTGCTGGTTGGGACATCGGCAATCTGACCATGCAGGCAGCAAAAAAGCCGCAGGATTATGCAGGAGAATATATTCGTGAAGCGCTGAAACGCGGGCTGGCGATTGAAGCAAAGACTGGTGTAAATCCCTACAAATTCGGTGTCATTGGATCGACTGACAGCCATACCGGTCTCGCAACTGCAGACGAAGATAATTTCTTCGGCAAGCATTCGGGCGGCGAGCCAAATGGCAAGCGCGCGTCCGAACCGCAGAATCTGGGTAATCGGCCGGGCCGTTTTGGCTGGCATTATCTGGCGGGCGGCTATGCCGCTGTTTGGGCAACAGCGAACACACGCGCGGCGATTTTCGATGCGATGATGCGAAAGGAGATTTATGCAACGACCGGCCCGCGCATGTCGGTGCGCTTCTTTGGCGGCTGGGATTACACCGCCGAAGATTTTTCAGGCGACTGGGTAAATGCTGGCTACGCGCGCGGCGTCCCGATGGGAGCCGATCTAAAGCCGGGTAATGGCACGCCCAAATTCATGATTTCGGCAATGAAAGACCCGACGGGCGCCAATCTTGACCGCGTTCAGATCGTCAAAGGATGGGTCGATGCTTCGGGACAGTTGCAGGAGAAAATATTCGACGTCGTCTGGGGCGATGCTGAAAAACGCATGAAGGGCGTAAACGGCAAAGTACCCGCAGTGGGCGATACTGTCGATATCGCCAAAGCCAGCTTCACCAACAGCATCGGTGATCCCGAACTACGCACTGTGTGGAGTGACCCGGAGTTCGACCCAAAAACCCGCGCATTTTATTATGTCCGCGTGATCGAAATTCCGACACCGCGCTGGGTGCTGTTTGACGCCATTCGTTATGGTGCGAAGCTGTTACCGGGTACTGAACTTAAATCGCAGGAACGCGCCTATTCATCGCCAATTTGGTATAATCCGAAAACGACCTGATTATTCCGCTTCAATCTCGGCCAGTATCGGATCAGGGTCGGCAATGCCCATCAAACGTCGCATTGCCAGCCGTGCCAGCCGCTGCGTTTCGACCTTGCGCCGCGCTGCCGCTAACGGGACCAGAGCCGCAGGTCGCGCAATTTCTGCATCATAAGCATCGGCTATGATCAGGCCAGCACGTTCGGGCAGGAATGCGTCGCCATCTAACGGTCCAATGTCAAACCCTGCTGGTACCGCCCAGAAGAAGCGGTCGCAGTAATCGAGATATTCAGGCCATTTCTGGTCACCCAACAAATCCGCACGGGCGCATTTGATTTCGACAATTATTATCTCGCCTTTGAAATTGATTCCCATCAAGTCGGCGCGGCGATGATTGCGGAGAGTGACCTCGGGTTGCACCATTATCTGGTTAAGCAGGAACAATCGCGATACGCCGCGTGCCACTGCTGGGGCGCCGGTAAAGGGATCAAATTGCGCAATGGATGCCATGCCGACGCATTAGAACGTATTAAGAACAAAATAAAGGCTCTATGAAAGAGCCTTCATCTTTTAGATTCTTCGCCGCTGGTTCAGCGATAGAAGATATGATTGTCTATCGACCCGAGCCGGGTCAGCCGCCAGCCCGGCGATACGTGACGAGCATGGAAGAATAATGCGCCTTCGACCGGGCTTTTCCAGCTGCCATCCAAAGCAATTTTGCTGATTGCGACCGCGTTGCGCCAGTTATTGCTGCCGGTGGCTATCGGAGGCATCCCGCCGCCGCGCACGAAGGAAAACTGGCTCTTCTGATAAACGACACCGCATAATGTGGTCGGGAACCGCCCGGATTTGGCACGGGCCATAACGACGCGGGCAACGGCGAGTTGGCCGCTGAGCGATTCGCCCTTTGATTCAAAGTAAACTGCACCCGCAAGGCAGCGTTCTTCGGCGTTCAATGGCCCGCTGGTGTCGTGTGCACGGACCAGTTCGGCGAGCGAGGAGGCGGAAATTCGGGCCGGTTCGGCTTCATCGGAAACGGGAGCTTCAGCTTCCATGACCGGCAAGCCGCCATTGCCAGGAACGAAAATGATATCACCATTTTTGGCGAGAGTTGCCGTCACTTTGCCGCTTTTGGCGAGTTCGGCGGTGTCCTGGTCAGCCTTGATCTGGGCTGCATCGATGACAATAGTGGAAGCGCTGAGCGCGGTGCCTTGGTCATTGCCAAAAGCAAAACCTGCATCTGCAGTAACAACGGCAGCGATCAGGGTAAACGAAATGGCCACCACAGAGGCAGCCCGAACCATTTTCAACATTTATCGTACATTTAGTGCGGCGGCACCAGCGGATGAGCGTTTAATTAATTGTTTTCGCTCGTCTTTTGTTGCATCCGACTCGCGTGTTTATCCGGTCACCCCATTAGCGTCCCGCGCGACAACCTTCGCTCTTCGTTAATCTGCCATTTATTGTGCGGTGCAGCACAGTCAAGGGGATGACGCCAAAAGTCCGGCCAACCGTTCTGGTGATGCGACGTCCAGTTCCATTATCCACAAATCGGGGTCGCGAGCGGCGCGCTTTTGCCAGTAAGCCGTAACCTTTGCTTCATTTTCATCATTTTGCAGCGACACCGGCTGCCATTTGGATATTCCATCGAGCGAAGGATATCGGTCAAAAAGCATAGGATTCCGGCCCCGAATCTGGCCAATCAGCAAGATTGCGCCAGCTGTCCGGTCGCCCTTGCGCAGCACCGTTGCAAAGCCGCCTCCAGCCTCGGCTAGCCGCTGTATCGCAGAAATCTGGAACTCGGCGGTGAGCCGTGGTTCAATCAAGCCGCGTCACGCTCTTCGGACAACGTCAGCAAAGCAAACATCGCGTCCGAGTCGGCAGCGCCGCGCAATTGTGAACGAAACTTCTCGTCACGGAACACGCCATCCTGTGCCGGCGACACCAAGGCGCAAACCAGATCCACAGGCTCATCGTCGACCGCGTCATAATCCACCGGCTTGGCCAGCTTTGCAAATACAGCTACCGGCATATCGATTCCGGCGACCTTGCAATGCGGAATTGCGGTTCCACCGCCAAAACCCGTCGGGCCCAAACGCTCTCGTTCGACAAGACCATCCAGAACAGCGCTTGCATCTAGTAAATAATTATCCGCGGCAATCACCGAAAGACGCGCCAGCAGATCAGATTTGCCCGTGCAAACCATATTCGCGGCGACAGCGCCCTCGACGAGCCTTGTAGAAAGTCGAATCATAAATTGTTTAAATGCGACCGGTTCTAACCCGGGAAGCAAACCCCAAATATTTGAATAAATTCGCGTAATAAGATTGAGCGCAGCCGAATTCTAAGGTGCAGATTTTGGTTCAACCCACCCGATCGTGCCGTCTTCGCGGCGGTAAACCATATTATGTCGGCCAGTTCCAGTGTTTTTGAACAAGAGCGCTGGGGTGTTACGCAAATCCATAAGCATAACGGCATCGGAAACCGTCGATTCGGGGATATCGACGCTCATTTCAGCGACGATAACCGGCGCGTCAGGAGGTGATGCTTCTTCATTGTAATTACCACCGTCAAAAACGGTATAAGCGGCCTCTTCCTCGCGAATGGCATGCGCGGTTTGTTCATGTCGGTCCTGCAAGCGGCGCATGTAGCGGCGCAGTTGCTTTTCAATCCGTTCGGCCGCCTTATCCAGCGCGACATGCGCATCTTGCGCTTCGCCCCGGCCTTTGAGCACTAACCCTTGCATGACATGCATCACGATATCGCTGGTAAACCCGTCATGCGGCCCGCGCCCGAATGTCGCGTGTGATGACAGAGCCTTAGAGAAATATTTGTCGGCAATCGAGCCCAAGCGCTTTTCGACATGGCTTTGCAGTGCTTCGCCGGTGTCTACCTGATGTCCTGAAACCCTGATATCCATTGCCTGTCTCCTTCTTTTTACAGCGCCGACCCAGGCTCGAGCCACAGCGCGTCTTTTATCTTGGCTATAAACTCTGCATGGCGTGCAAGTTCCATTTCCGATGCCGAATGCTGGCGCGGTTCGCGAAATATCCGTTTGATTTCGCTGTTCGTCACAAACGCAGCGCCCATACTGCCTCCCGGCGCGCGATCGTCGGCCAGCCCCAGACCGATCTGCCGGCCGCCGGTCAATTCTATGTATAATTGCGCAAGTAATTCGGCATCGAGCAACGCTCCGTGCTTGACGCGGTGGCTGCGATCGATCCCGTAGCGCGTGCATAAGGCATCGAGCGAAAGTTTCGCGCCCGGATGCTTTACCTTGGCCAGCGCCACAGTGTCGATCATCCGGTCCATAGCCACCGGCGGACGCCCGCAAAGCTCGAGTTCCTTGTTGAGGAACCCGAAGTCGAAGCTCGCATTATGCGCGACTAGAGGGCTATCGCCAAGAAACGCGATAAGTTCGCCCGCCTTTTGCGCGAACAACGGCTTATCGGAGAGAAAGCGGTCGGACAGGCCGTGCACCTGTTCGGCGGCAGGCGGCATCGCACGCTGCGGATTGAAATATGCATGGTACGTTTCGCCGGTCATCACCCGGCCAAACATCTCGATACATCCTATTTCGACCATTCGGTCCCCGGTCTGGGGATCAAAGCCTGTGGTTTCTGTATCGAAAATAATCTCGCGCATCTGTCAGTGAATGTGAGCCTGTTTCAGCCCTTATGCAAGACCCGTGAGCAGCTTTTTGACAAGTTGCCGCACATCACGCCTCGTGTCAGCCAGCGGTTGCCCGGTATCGATAACATGATGCGCGCGCGCGCGCTTGTCGGTGTCGTGCATTTGCAACGCGAGAATATGTTCGAATTTTTCAGGTGTCATGCCGGGCCGCGCGAGCACGCGCTGGCGCTGAACTGTGGCCGGTGCCGATACCACGACGGTGACATCGACCCGCTCGTCCCCACCGGTTTCGAACAGCAACGGTATATCGAAGACGACCATGTCGGCACTTGCGTGCGCTTTCAGAAAATCCCCACGCTGCCGCGCAACCGCGGGGTGAATTAGCGCCTCAAGCTTCGCCAGCCGGTCGCGATCACCCAGGACAGCTGCACCCAGCGCTTTGCGGTCGACACCTTGCGGCCCCGTTGTCCCGGTAAACAGCGCCTCGATTTCAGCAACAAGTTCACCGCCCGCGCCCTGCATCGCGTGCACCGCTGCATCGGCATCGAACACGGGTACGCCTTCGTCGGCAAACATCGCCGCAACCGCCGATTTACCCATTCCAATTGACCCGGTCAGGCCGATAGTGAGCGGCTTAGTCATGCCAATAGCTTAGCGCGGAGCACGTCTTCGCCGTCCTGCGGGGGCGCCACGCCAAAGAAGAGTTCGAACGCAATCGCCGCCTGGCCAACGAGCATTTCAAGCCCGTCGACGGTTTCCAGTTCGCGGCCTCGGGCCGCTTTCAACAGTTCAGTCTCAATCGGCGCATAGACCAGATCATAAACCAGCGCATGTTCGGGCAACGGCGAAAGATCGATATCGAGCGGTTCTTGCCCGGCCATGCCCAAGGGACTCGCATTCACCAGCAAAGCCGCGCCGGGTAGCTTCGCATCCATCGGCATCACCCGGCCCTTCAGCCCAAAATGCGCAAGTATGGCAGCACCTTTAAGCGCATTTCGCGACAAGAGCACCACTTCACCGATATCCACTTGCGCCAACGCAAATAGTACCGCTCGCGCCGCACCGCCGGCACCAATCACTATTGCAGTATCGCTTGCAAGTGGCACGTCAGCAATCGGTCCGTAAAAGCCACCAACATCGGTGTTGGTGCCTATCAACTGGCCATTCTCGCCACGAAAGACAGTGTTGATCGCGCCAATCGAACCGCGCACATCGCCGGGGTCGGTCACGAAATCGAGCGCCGCAATTTTGTGTGGGATCGTAATATTGCAGCCCCGCCACTCAGCGTCTTCGGCCATTTCTGCAAAATAGCTGTCGAGATTGGCAGGTAGAATATCTCGTGCTTTATAGTCAGCAACAATGCCCAGTTGTCCGAGCCAAAACCGGTGAATCAGCGGTGACTTCGAATGGGCTATCGGGTGCCCGATGACTTCGGCATATTTCATACCAGCAAAAGACCTCGTACCCGTAAATAGTCAAGCACGGGGAGCAAGGGCAGGCCGATGATCGTAAACTGACTGCCGCTGATGCTGGCAAAAAGCTGCGCGCCTTCGGCCTCGATCCGGTAACATCCGACGCTATGGCGAATATGCTCCCAATGACTGTCGACATATTGATCAATAAACGCGCTGCTCAAGTTCCGCATTGTTAGTGTTGCGGTATCTACAATCCGCCAGACAGGTTCGCCATTTTCGCCGACCACCGCCGCACTGATCAACCTGTGCGTCTTGCCCGAGAGCATCTCCAAATGCGCCCGCGCTTCCCCAACGGTTTCGGGTTTGTCGAATACTTGCCCGTCCGCCGTGACCAATATCTGGTCGCATCCCAGAACCAGCGCACCTGGAAATTTGCGCGAGACTTTGCGCGCTTTGGCCTCGGCCAGCGCATCGGCAATGTCGCGCGGCTTTGCGCCGCCCGCAATCATACTATCTTTGATAGCCGTCTCATCGACCAATGCCGGATGCGCCTCAACGTCGACCCCGGCGGCGCGCAACATTGCGATGCGCCCGGTGCTTTGCGAAGCAAGTATCAACGTCAAACCGGTGCGGCCTGTTGCAATTCACGTTCATTAAAAAGATTGATAATCGCCGCAGCACTCTCCTCGATTGAGCGCCGCGTGACATCGAGAACCGGCCAGCCATTATCAGCAAACATCCGGCGGGCATGCGCGACTTCGGCCTTGACCTTTTCCTCGTCAACATAATCGGTATCGGGCGCTTGATTGAGCGACAGTAAGCGGTTGCGACGCACCTGAATCAGCCGTTCGGCGCTGGTAACCAATCCGACAACCATCGGATGTTTGACCGTGAACAGTATCGGCGGCGGGGGCGCTTCGGGGACGATCGGGATATTTGCGGTCTTATAGCCGCGATTGGCTAGATAAATACTTGTCGGTGTTTTTGAGGTGCGTGATACCCCCGCCAATAATATGTCCGCTTCTTCCCAATTCTGCGAATTGATGCCGTCGTCATGCGCAATAGTAAACTGGATGGCTTCGACCCGGGCAAAATAAGCTGCGTCCATCGCGTGCTGACGGCCCGGCCGGGCTTTGGCTTCCTGCCCCAACATATTAGACATTGCATCGCTCACTGCATCAAGCGCAGCAACTGCAGGCAAGCCCAAAGCACGGCAACGGTTTTCCAGCTTGCGCCTGGTATCGCGGTTTACCAGAGTGAACAGCACCAGTCCTGGATTGGCGGCAACGTCGACGAGGATACGCTCCAGATGATTTTCGGACCGCACCATCGGCCAGAAATGTTTGACGACATTTTCGGCGCCGTCAAACTGCACCAGTGCCGCCTTGGCGATATTTTCCAGAGTCTCGCCAGTCGAGTCGGACAATAGATGAAGGTGGAAGCGCTGGCTCATGACTCATAGTCTTGTTGGCAGGCTGGGGATAAATCAAGGGACAAGTTTTGCAGGCATAGTCCGTCCCCGTTAGCGGCCAATAAGCTCTCGATTCGGGCACAGGCTATACACAGGGGCATTGCTGCATCCACAGCCTGTGGATAACGGGGATGGAATTTGCGACTCGTAACCGCTGTGCCCGACTCATGCCGTCAAGCTGTTGGCAATATCCGTAAAAGCTTTTAAGGCACGGGTTACCAACAGCCCATCATCTTTCATCATCCTTATATAAATATATATATTTTGATTGGATCCACACCTCGATGTCAGTGCCTACGCCCAAGAAACTGCTTAACGTCCTGAGGGGCAATCGGGAAAAAGTTCCGCCTGTCTGGCTCATGCGTCAGGCCGGGCGGTATTTGCCCGAATATCGTGCTTTGCGGGCAGAAAAAGGCGGGTTTCTCGAACTGGCTTATGACAGCGATTGTGCCGCCGAGATCACAATCCAGCCGATCCGGCGCTTTGGTTTTGACGGTGCGATCCTGTTCTCCGACATTCTGGTTATCCCGCACGCGATGGGGCAAGATCTGTGGTTCGAAACGGGCGAAGGTCCCCGACTGGCACCAACACTGGTTGATCATGATTTCGAGAAACTGGTACCGGCGCCGGAGCGTTTGAATCCGGTGTTTGAAACTGTTCGCAAGGTGGCATCTGCGCTGTCACCCGAAACAACCTTTCTGGGCTTCGCTGGGAGCCCGTGGACGGTCGCTACCTACATGGTTGCAGGCCAAGGCAGTAAGGACCAGGCAGAAGCAAGGCGGATGGCTTATGGACAGCCTGAGCGTTTCAGTGAACTCATCGACCGGATTATAATCGCAACTGTCGATTATCTCTCCGGTCAAATTGAGGCCGGGGTCGACGCGGTACAATTGTTCGACAGCTGGTCAGGTTCATTGTCACCTGCTCAATTCGAACAATGGGTGATTGCCCCCAATGCGAAAATTGTCGCTGGGTTGAAAACCCGTCATCCCGACACGCCGATCATCGGCTTTCCGAAAGGTGCCGGCGGCAAGCTACCAGCTTATGCCCGTGAAACGGGTGTGGATGCCGTCGGTGTCGATGAAACTGTCGATCCGGTCTGGGCTAACGAATATTTGCCAGCGGGAATGCCGGTTCAGGGCAACCTTGATCCGCTGGCGTTAATCGCCGGTGGCGCAGCGCTAGATTCCGCCGTGCAGCGGATACTCGGTGCGTTTGCCGACCGGCCGCATATTTTCAATCTCGGCCACGGCATCTTGCCCGATACGCCCATTGAACATGTAGAAAAGCTGCTTACTCTGGTCCGCAAGGGATAACCCGAATAAGGCCGCCCAATGACGGAAACCATCGCAGTGCTGTATATCTGGCTTAAATCCGCCCATATCATTTTTGTCATTTTCTGGATGGCCGGCCTGTTCATGCTGCCGCGATTTTTTGTCTATCATCAGGAAAGTCCCGAAGGTTCGGATGAAGACGTCAAATGGGTCGACCGCGAGTCCAAACTGATCAAGATCATCCTCAATCCTTCGATCATTGTTGTGTGGATATTGGGTCTAGTACTAGCCTGGCATATCGGCGCGCTCAGCGAGGGCTGGTTCCATGCCAAATTGCTTTTTGTGCTTGGCCTGTCGGCCTATCACGGCTGGATTATCGGCTATTCGAAGAAACTAGCGAGAAACGAACGGACATTGACCGGTAAACAACTGCGGTTGTTCAACGAAGTGCCGGGTATAGCCGCAGCGATTATCGTCGTGCTGGTGGTGGCAAAACCGTTCTGAACCGAGCGACTAACAGCTTCCGACCCTTACATTTATTGAGCCTGCCAACACAAAGGGCATTGAATCGGATCGGCGCCGATATAGTTGACGCCGCGCCGAACTGCGACTATCGCTGCAATTAAGCCCGTCCTGGGCGTGAGGCGCGACTTTCACAACAACCGCGCCACCAACCTTATCATCTCTCGCCGGTTAGCTTTCTGATACCGGCTGTCATTTCGGGCCAGTGGCCCAACAAACGGAATAAATTATGCATTTGAAAGAGCTGAAAAGCAAAAACCCCGCCGACCTCGTCTCGATGGCAGAGGAATTGGGCGTTGAAGGTGCGTCCACCTTGCGCAAGCAGGACTTGATGTTCGCCATCCTCAAGGAACTCGCCGACGATGGTGAGCAGATTATGGGGCTCGGCACTATTGAAGTCCTTCCTGACAGTTTCGGCTTCCTGCGTTCGCCCGAGGCCAATTACCTTGCAGGTCCCGATGATATTTATGTCTCGCCCAACATGGTTCGCCAGTTCGGTTTGCGCACCGGGGACACTGTGGAAGGCGAAATCCGCGCGCCTAAGGATGGTGAGCGCTATTTTGCTTTGACCAAGGTCATGAAGATCAACTTCGACGACCCCGACGCAGTGCGTCACCGCGTCAATTTCGACAACCTGACGCCGCTTTATCCTGACGAGAAGTTGACACTCGACTCGCTCGATCCCACGATCAAAGACAAGTCGGCGCGCGTGATCGACATTGTCAGTCCGCAGGGCAAAGGCCAACGCGCCCTCATCGTTGCGCCGCCGCGCACGGGTAAAACCGTATTGCTGCAGAATATTGCGAAGGCGATTACCGACAATCACCCAGAAGTTTTCCTCATCGTTCTGCTTATCGATGAACGGCCGGAAGAAGTTACCGACATGCAGCGCTCGGTAAAAGGCGAGGTGGTTTCCTCAACCTTCGACGAACCCGCCACGCGCCACGTCCAGGTCGCCGAAATGGTGATCGAAAAGGCCAAACGTTTGGTCGAGCACAAGCATGATGTCGTCATTCTGCTCGACTCGATCACGCGTCTGGGGCGTGCATACAACACCGTGGTCCCAAGCTCGGGCAAAGTCCTGACCGGCGGTGTCGATGCCAACGCGTTGCAGAGGCCGAAGCGGTTCTTTGGTGCCGCTCGGAACATCGAGGAAGGCGGATCGTTGTCGATTATTGCGACCGCCTTGATCGATACTGGCAGCCGCATGGATGAAGTTATTTTTGAAGAATTCAAAGGCACAGGTAACTCTGAAATCGTTCTTGATCGCAAGGTTTCCGACAAGCGGATTTTCCCTGCGCTCGATGTCGGCAAGTCCGGTACGCGTAAGGAAGAGTTGCTCGTCGAGGAAGGCAAACTCAAGAAAATGTGGGTGCTTCGCCGCATCCTCATGCAAATGGGTACCATCGACGCGATGGAATTCTTGCTCGACAAGATGAAGGATTCGAAGACCAACGAAGATTTCTTCGATTCGATGAACCAGTAAGCATAAGGTCTGAATATGTTTGATTTTCTCTTGGCCGCTGCAGCCGTAGCACCATCGCTCGGCGGGCCTGCCGAAATGTGGCAGGCTATTGTCACCGATTTTTCCAACATAACGCAGCCGTCGGCGATGGCGGCGTTTGTTCAGGTGTTATTGATCGATCTCGTGCTTGCAGGCGACAACGCTATTGTCGTTGGCGCACTGGCTGCGGGGCTTCCCGCCGACCAACGGCGCAAGGTTATCATTATCGGCGTTCTGGCAGCGCTCGTGCTTCGCATCGCCTTTGCGCTCGTCGTCAGCCAGTTGCTTCAGATCATTGGCCTGATCTTCATCGGCGGTTTGCTGCTGGTATGGGTCGCATGGAAAATGTGGCGTGAGCTGCGTCACACCGGTCAGTCGTCGGGTTCTCCGGAAATCGAAGGTGATGAGGCTTCGGGTCTGCGTTCAGCCAAAAGCTTTGCAGGCGCGGCTTGGGCTGTGGCCATTGCCGATGTCAGCATGAGCCTCGACAATGTCCTCGCCGTGGCTGGAGCTTCGCGCGATCACCCCGGAATCATGATCGTTGGGTTGATTTTTGCAGTACTTTTGATGGGTGTCGCAGCGAACATCATTGCGAAATATATCGAACGCTATCGCTGGATTGCTTACATCGGTCTGGCCGTGATCGTTTATGTGGCCGGTAAGATGATCTATGACGGTTGGGTCGATCCTTCGGTCGGGATCGGTACGCTGTTCGGCTGATTTATTGAAACTTATGGGCCGGATGTTATCCGGCCCATTTAAGTTCAGCTCAAATGTTCGGTGAAAAACGCCGCGGATCGTGAATCTGCGAGCTTCGCCCCAGCATCGTCTCGCCGGTCCCCCAATTCGGTCGCAAAGCCGTGGTCGAGGCCTTCATAGTCATACAGCGTGACCTTGGGGTGGCTATCCAACCCCGCATGAATTGCCGCCTGCGCCTCTGATCCAACAAAATGGTCTGCGGTGGGGATGTGAAGCATCAACGGGTTTGCGATAGCGTGGCTTTCATTTAGCATCTGGTCGATCATCACGCCATAATAACCAACCGAAGCGCTAATATCGGTGCGCGCAGCCGCCATATAGGCAAGGCGTCCGCCGAGGCAGTAACCAACGCAGCCGACCTTTTGCACTGGTAATTTCCCTGCTAATCCGCCTCGGATTGCACGGACGACCGCTTCTATATCTTTAACCCCGTCATCGGCATCATATTGGCCAAAATAGCTGAATGCTTCCTGTAATTCGGCCTCGATATCCGGATTGAGTTCAACGCCGGGCGCGAAACGCCAAAATATATCGGGCGCGACTGCAAGATAGCCGTCGGCTGCCAACTTGTCGCATTTCTGCCGAATGCCCGCATTTACGCCGAAGATCTCGGGGATCACGATGATCGCGGCTTTGGCGTTATCGGATGGCGTTGCCATATAGGCCGGGAAAAGGGCATCTTCACCCAACGCGTTGATCTTTACCATTTCACCCATATCTTCGTCCTTTTCTCGGCAATTGCTTGATTCGGCTTTATCATTATAGTGGCAGCTATAGCGGGACAAAGCTTCACTGCTTTGCTCGAGGAGATGGGATAAGGAGGGCTAGGCTCATGAAGATGAATATCGAAATCGACTGTTCGCCCGAAGAAGCGCGGGCTTTATTGGGCTTGCCAGACGTGACCAAGGCGAACGAAGCCTATGTCGAGAATGTCACCAAGTTGATGAAGGGTGCCGGCGGCATCGAACAGCTGCAGGAGCTTGGCAAACAGATCGCGCCAATGGGGCAGATGGGTTTGCAGTTGTTTCAGCAGCTGATCGAGACGGGCGCAAAGGCAGCGATGTCTGGTATGAACCCCAAGGATAAGAAATAATCTATATTCATGAGATCCGCTGACACGATTTTTGCGCTGTCCAGCGGTGCGCCCCCAGCGGCAATTGCGATTATCAGGATCAGTGGTCCATTTGCGTTTGACGCCATTCATGCGCTAGCTGGACGCTTGCCCGTCCCGCGTCGTGCATCATTGGCGACTTTGAAGGACCCTCAGGACGGAGGCCTGCTTGATCACGCACTGGTTCTAACCTTCCCGGGTCCCAATAGCGCCAGCGGTGAGGATCTGGCCGAGTTGCATCTGCACGGCGGGCGAGCTGTGGTGCGCGCCGTAGAAAATGCGCTGCTAAATTTGCCCGAGTTACGGCGCGCCGAACCAGGAGAATTTACGCGGCGGGCTTTCCTGCATGGACGGCTTGATCTCAACGAGGCCGAAGGGCTGGCCGACCTTCTGTCGGCCGAGACCGAATGGCAGCGACGCGCAGCTGGGGCCATGATGGGCGGCGTATTTAGCGCAGTAATCGAGACATGGCGGCACGATGTGCTGCGTCTGTCGGCGATGACCGAAGCCGAACTCGATTTTTCGGATGAGGATGATGTCGAAAAACTGAATAACTCAAGTATATCAGACGGTTGCATGAAGATTCACGATGCTATTACGCAATTGCTAGCCGCACCCGCAGCGGAAAAGTTGCGTGACGGGATTAGGGTCGTTCTAGGTGGTCCTCCCAATAGCGGAAAGTCGACATTGTTAAACGCGCTCGTCGCCCGTGATGCAGCGATAGTCTCAGATATTGCGGGCACCACGCGCGATATGATTGAGGTCCCCGTGGCTTTGGAAGGAATACCCTTTCTGTTCACTGATACCGCAGGGCTTCGCGACGCCACGGAGGACGTGATCGAGGCGATGGGGATAGAGCGTAGTCTTGCTGCGATTGAATCTTCCGATATTTTGCTCTGGCTAGGCGCTGAAGGTGATCGACCTGACCACAGCCAGCGAATCGAGATTGAGGCCAAAGCCGACGATCCCGACCATGAACGGAAAGGTTCGGAGGCATTTCAAATTTCCGCAGTGAGCGGTGAGGGAATGAATGCACTTGTTAACGAAATTATTGGCCGGGCCAAAGATATGTTGCCGCCCCCCGATCAGTTTGCAGTGAATCAACGCCAGCGCAGTTTATTGTCTAATTGTGCCGCCGCATTGGCAGAAGCTTCCGTGTCTACAGACTGGTTGATCGTAGCGGAAAATTTGCGGCAGGCGCGGCTCACGCTGGATGCGCTAACGGGCAGGGCGCATACTGAGGATATGCTTGATGTGTTGTTCGGGAAATTCTGCGTCGGCAAGTAACGAATTTGAAACTTCGGGGTTTGTTTCACGTGAAACAGCTTGTCGAGCTTTGACGAACAAGGCCGACTCAGCTATGCGCGCAGGCATGAGTACAGACTTCGATATCATCGTTGTCGGCGGCGGACATGCCGGGACCGAGGCTGCGGCGATTGCCGCGCGGATAGGTGTGCGTGTCGCGCTGGTGAGCTTTGATCGCGATACGATTGGCGCGATGTCGTGCAATCCGGCCATTGGCGGTCTTGGCAAAGGTCACCTTGTTCGGGAAGTTGATTCCTTCGATGGATTAATCGCTAAGGCAGCCGATGATGCGGCGATCCATTATCGCATGTTGAACGCCTCGAAGGGCGCGGCGGTGCAAGGGCCACGCGTCCAGGCCGACCGGCGCTTGTTTAAAGCTTCGATCCAGCGACAGCTCACAGAGCTTCAAAATTTGACGATCATCCAAGGTGAGGCATCAGCGCTTATATTTGCCTCTGACAGCGATGATCAAATTTCCGGTCTAAAGCTTTCGGATGGCACCAACCTGACAGCCTCGGCTATTATCCTGGCAACGGGGACATTTCTGGGTGGCAGGCTTTTTCGCGGCGAGGAACGTTTGGTAGGTGGGCGGATCGGCGAGGCGTCAGCCCTTCGGCTTGCTGAGCAAATTCGCGGCTCTGGATTACCGATGGCGCGTTTGAAAACCGGTACCCCGCCTCGGCTTGATGGCCGGACCATCGATTGGTCTAGGCTAGAAGTTCAGCCCTCCGATGATGGCACGTGGACAATGTCGATGATGCCTACTCGTCGTTCGGTTCCGCAATTATTTTGCGCAATCAGCCGCACCAACCCGCAAACGCACGACATTATACGCGGCGGACTCGACCGATCCCCGCTATTTGGTGGGGATATTGCAGGGCAGGGCCCTCGTTATTGTCCGTCGATTGAAGACAAGATTTTTCGTTTTGGTGATCGCGATGGACATCAGGTATTTCTGGAGCCCGAAGGTCTCGACAGCCATCTGATATATCCCAATGGCATTTCTACTTCGCTTCCGACCGATATTCAGGCGGCTATGGTTCGCTCGATGCGGGGGTTGGAGCAATGCGAAATAGTAGTGCCGGGATACGCCGTTGAATATGACCATATCGACCCAAGGGCGCTCGATTCCACCCTGTCTGTGCGCGGCATCGAAGGACTATATTGCGCAGGGCAAATAAACGGAACAACCGGCTATGAAGAGGCCGCTGCACAGGGACTCGTTGCCGGGATGGGTGCGGCCTTGCGGATACGCGGTCGCGAAATGCCCGACATCAACCGCGCAAACAGCTATTTGGCTGTCATGATTGATGACCTCATACTGCATGGTGTCACTGAGCCATACCGGATGCTAACCGCGCGCGCGGAGTATCGGTTACGTTTGAGGGCGGATAATTCGTCCACGCGATTAACGCCATTGGCAATCGATATAGGAGCGGTAGGTGCCGATCGCCGCGTTGAGTTCGAAAAGCGCAACGCAGCAAAATCAGAGCTGGAAGGCTACCTGTTGACCAAAGTGAGTGCGGATGATTTAATCAAGCGAGGCGTTGATGTGAAGCGCGACGCTGGGCGGATGTCGCTTGCCGACTGGTTGCGATATCCATCAGTAGCTATCGCTGACATAGTTGACGTTTCACGTGGAACACTTTGGGACGCCGAACTGCTGCAGGAGGTTGAACAAGACGGAAGGTATGGACCTTATCTCGCTCGGCAAGAGGCCGAAATACGAGACATATCGGCTAATGCAAATATCGCTTTACCTAGCTCCATGTGCTTTTCCGACATCGCCGGGCTATCAAATGAAATGGTCGAACGACTCGATGCGGCCAAGCCTGAGTCCTTGGCCGCCGCCGCTCGCATTCGCGGTATTACACCCGCAGCGCTCGCAGCGATTCTCGTTCATGCAAAACGAATACGCGCCGCAACAAAAAAGGCAGCATGACCGAAGCTGACGCGATATGTTGGCTTAAAGACCATTTTAACGTTTCACGTGAAACACAGGATCGTCTTGAGGCATTTGTCGCATTTCTCAAGATAGAGGCGGCGAGTCAAAATCTCATTTCGGCTTCAACTTTGGATCAGATTTGGAGCCGGCACATTGTTGATAGCGCGCAGCTTTTAAAATTCGCACCGCAGAATACACGAAGCAACAGCTGGATCGATCTCGGGTCTGGTGCGGGCTTTCCAGGGTTGATCGTGGCTATGCTGACCAATTACCGCGTGACGCTTGTCGAATCGCGCAGCCGCCGAATAGAGTATCTTCAGCGGGCGGTTGCTATGCTCGACATGGAGGATAGGGTCGAAATTGCAGGTACGGCTTTAGAGCGGCTAAAAACTGCCCCATATTCGGTCATCAGTGCGCGGGCATTTGCGCCATTGCCGCGGTTATTCGAACTCGCGTCCCGATTTTCTACAAATCGCACTTTATGGTTGTTACCAAAGGGACGGAACGCGGCTAAGGAATGGAGTGAGGTCGAGCCACTCTGGAATGGCAATTTTCGCATCGAACCTAGTATCACCGATGCAGAAGCGGGCATATTGATAGGGCATTTGACTGGAAAGCGTGGAAACATGGCCAATTTAGCGGCCAAAGGGCGACAAACAGAATGATTCGCATTGCCATAGCAAATCAGAAAGGCGGGGTCGGAAAAACGACGACTGCGATCAATCTTGCCACAGCCTTGGCAGCGAGCGGCTGGCGCTGTGTCCTTGTAGATCTCGATCCGCAAGGCAATGCATCGACTGGCCTGGGTTTGAAGCAGGTGGATCGTGTCCACAGCAGCTATGATCTTTTGCTTGGTGATGCGTCATTGAAAGACGCTGCGATTCCAACGATGATTCCAAATCTCGATCTCGTTCCAGCTACGGTCGATCTATCGGGCGCGGAAATTGAGCTGGTCGAATTCGAGGACCGAACAGGCCGGTTGAAAGCCGCCTTTGATAAGTCCGATGCCAATTGGGACATTTGTCTGATTGATTGCCCGCCTTCTTTGGGATTATTGACTATAAATTCTCTTGTCGCCGTTGATTCGATACTCGTTCCTCTTCAATGCGAATTTTTTGCACTGGAGGGATTAAGTCACCTATTACAAACAGTTGAACGGATTCAAAAACGGTTCAACCCTAATTTGGCAATCATGGGGGTTGCGCTCACCATGTATGATCGCCGGAACAAGTTAACCGACCAGGTTGCTGACGATGTACGGAGCTGCCTTGGCAATCTCGTTTTCGAAACTGTCATCCCCCGCAATGTCCGTTTGTCCGAGGCGCCGAGCCATGGTCTGCCGGCATTGGTCTATGATCACCGTTGCTCGGGCTCAGAGGCCTATATGAAATTGGCGCGCGAACTTATCGGGCGCTTGCCTGCACGGGAGCTTGCCGCATGAGAGCCGACGATCCTGTTGAAAAATCACCATTACGCAAGAAAATGGGACTGGGGCGTGGGCTTGACGCATTACTCGGCGAGGCGTTACGCGGCGATACGTCTCCAGGTACACCAGAGCCTGCTATCTCCATCGCTGGTCAGGGCGTCGCAAGCATTGCTGTTGCCGAGATCCATCCAAACCCTGATCAACCACGGCGATATTTTTCTGAAGACAAGCTTGACGAGCTTGCTGCCAGCATAAGACGGCATGGTGTCATCCAGCCAATCGTTGTTCGTCCGCACGCGGGTGGATACCAGATTGTTGCTGGCGAGCGTCGCTGGCGAGCGGCGCAGCGCGCTCAGATTCACGAAATTCCTGCGATTATCCGCAACTTCGATGATGCGGAGACGTTGGAAATCGCCTTGCTGGAAAATATCCAGCGGCAGGATCTCAATCCGATCGAAGAGGCCGAAGCCTACCGCAAGTTGACCGAGCTTTTCGGGCATAGCGCCGCCGCGCTCGCCGAATTGGTACACAAATCGCGCAGCCATGTTGCCAATATGATCCGTTTGCTCGACCTGCCGCCTGCGATTCGCGACCTGGTTATCGAGGACAAGTTAAGCATGGGCCATGCCCGCGCATTGCTCGGTAGCGACGATGCCGTGCGTCTGGCTATGCTCGTCATCAAGCAAGGCTTGTCGGTTCGCGCGACCGAAGCGCTTGTAAAGAAGTCTCGCTCCCCCAAGGCAAATGAGCGCGGTTCCAATAACGGCCAGCAGGCAAATTCCGATATCCATGCTGTCGAAACGCATCTTGGCGATCTGCTTGGATTGAGGGTCACGATCAATCAGCGCAATGCAACCGGGGCGGGATCTGTGACTTTCGAATATGGCAGCCTCGATCAGCTCGACATGCTATGCCAGCGCCTGACCGGTGAAAAATTCTAGCATACGTCGAAACGCAAGCGCCCTCGGCGCCGCGATGTTAGCTAAATGTAATTCGCATCTCATTGATAAAAATATATATTATTTTTGCCATCGAATCTATCCACTTCGCTGATTAGCGACTCGGATTAGCGTTCCGTTAACCATGTCAAAAAGCAAAACCTTATGATTCGCCGTGCATAAACGAGCAAGAATGCAGTGGGGCATTCCAAAAATGCTTTTTGTCACGAAGGACCAGTTTATGTTGAACAAGAAAATCGCCCTGTTGGGCGCAGCTGCTGTCGCTATGATTTCAACCGGCGCGAATGCTGCTACAGTTTCCGCAACTGCGGAAGTTGATATCCTTGCACCTGTTACCCTGGCCCAGACCGCTGGTCTTGACTTCGGTGTCGTTGCTGCTGGTGCCGCTGCCGGAACCGTCACTTTGACGCCTGCTTCGGACGTTCGCACCTGCTCGGCAGGCCTTGCTTGCGTCGGTGCAGCAAATCGCGGCGCGTTCAGCGTTGTTGGAGCGAACGGCTACACCGTAGTCATAACGGTTGCACCGACAACCACGCTGACCGGCCTTGGCGCACCAATGAGCCTTTCGCTTACCGCGTCGACTCCACTGGTTATTGCTTCGGGCCTTCCACAGACTTTTCATGTCGGCGGCACGCTGGCAGTCGGCGCAGCACAAACTGCTGGCACCTACAACGGCACCTACAGCGTTTCGGCTGATTATCAGTAAGAAGCGAGGCGCCATTAACGGCGCTGATCGAAAGAAAAACCCCCGGGTGCCGATGGGTATCCGGGGGTTCTTCTTTGCCTGCATAACAGCGTTAGCCTGATGGTAACCATCTTCTGGCATCCAGATGGAGTGGACCAGTGCAGCGGACAGACCAGCCCCCTGCACGAACGTGTGGATGGAAAAATTATGAGAACTATGCTTGGAAAGGCATGTGGCGGAGGCGTCGCGCGATTTGTTGTCGCGACATCGCTGATGGCAGCAACACCATTGCCGATGATCGCGCCCGCGTACGCAGCCGGCGACCTGTTGATCGCGCCTACTCGTGTCGTATTTGATGGCCGGCGCGGCACCGAGGTCATCTTAAACAATATTGGCAACGAAGAAGCGACCTATCGCATAACACTCGAGCTGCGGCGAATGAACGACAAAGGACGCCTGGACGATGTCGATCAAGCCAATGCGAACGAAAAAGAAATGGCGGCACTGGGCGTTATCCGTTTCGCACCGCGCCGCGTGACGCTACCGCCGAATCAGCCGCAATCCATCCGTGTAGGTATGCAGGCAGCCGATAGCCTTCCCGATGGCGAATATCGCGCACATATGCTATTCCGGGCAATTCCAAAGACCCCAGCCGCCGATGCGGCACAGGATGCTGGTAACGGTCTGAAAATACAGCTTATTCCAATTTACGGAATTAGTATTCCAGTCATCGTACGCAAGGGCGATTTGAAGGCAACAGCGGCAATGTCCAACCTGCGTATCGGAGCTGATAACGAGGGACCCACGCTGGAATTTGACCTCAGTCGCCAAGGCGACAAGTCGATTTTCGGCGAAATTCACGTTACGAAGCCAGGCGTGGCCGAACCGATAAGCATCGCCAAGGGTATCGCAATTTATCCGGAAATCACGATGCGAAATGTTTCGCTGCCGCTGCCGCCCGAGGTAGCTTCCAAAATGCACGGCGAGGTTGTAATCTCTTATTATGAGGCTCCGGAGGCCGGCGGCGGTTTGATCACGCAGATCCGGCAAGTCCTTCCTTAAACAATCGGGTCAAGGCTTCACCCGAGCCAAATATGCGCAATTTCATCCATCAGGCCGCAAAGGCAGCGACGGCATTGGCCGTAGCGATCGGGATCGTGACGATTCCGGTCGTTTCGGCATCCGCGGCCGGCTGGGAGCCAACTGAGGACGACGCGTTGCTGTTCGACGTGCGCGTTGGCCAGTGGCGGGTTGGGGACGGTGTGCGGGGTTACCAAACCGATAGCGGCGTCTGCGTCGATCTCGCCGATATCATCATCGCTTTCGATCTTCCCGTCCGGCTCGACAAGAAGTCGCGCCGCGCAACTGGGTGGTTGTTCGAGGAAAGCCGGACCTTCACGCTCGACCGCGAAGCTAATATAGTACAAATCGTGAACAAGAATCAGGCTGTCGCTGCGGCCGATATACGCGATGTACCTGAAGGCTGGTGTGTCGATACCAAAGCGCTTGCGCGCTGGCTTAATGTAGAGGTCAAGGCCGATCTGTCTAACGCTTTGCTCATCATCAAGGCAGACCGCAAGTTACCGTTCGAGATGGCAGAGGAACGCAAAGCACGCGCGGGCAAGTTTCGTCCAATGAAGGAATTCGATCTTTCAAGCCTTCCTCAGGCGAAAGACCCATACAAAGCATTCCGATTACCATCGATCGACGTCGTGACGTCAGTCGGGATGAGCCGTGACAAGCGTTCGGGGAACCGCTTCGACGCGCGTTATGAAGTCTACGCGAGCGGCGAGATCGCTGGGGCTTCATTCGACGCCCGCTTGGCATCCGACGCGAGGGGGCGACCGGAAAGCCTGCGGATTCGCGGTTATCGGACCGATCCTGACGGCGGTTTGCTCGGCCCGCTCAATGCGACGCATTTTGCGGTGGGCGATGTTTCGACCAATCCCACTTCGCTTGGCGCGCAGACCACCGTCGGCCGGGGGGCATTTGTCACTAACCGCCCTCTGAACCGTCCTGCAAGTTTCGATCGCACGACATTCCGGGGCGAACTGCCCGATGGATGGGATGCTGAACTTTACCGCAATGATCAATTGATCGGCTATGTGCAGAGCCGCGGCGACGGGCGCTACGAATTTATCGACGTCCAGCTGCAATATGGCCAGAACCGCTTCGAGGTTGTACTCTATGGACCGCAAGGACAGGTCCGGCGCGACGTGAAGATGATTCCGGTCGGGCTCGACTCTATTCCGCCACGCGAAACCTATTATTGGGCCGCAGTGCAGGATGCCGGCCGCGACCTGATCAACCTCGACGGTGTCGATTTTAACGAATTCCTCGGCTGGCGTGGTGGATTCGGCCTAGAACGCGGAATTGACCCCAAGACGTCAGTTGCAGCCTCTTGGTTTACCTCGATGTTGCGCGGTCAGCGCCAGCATTATCTCGAAGGATCGGTTCGGCGCGCTATTGGGCCTACTTTGGTCGAACTCGCCAGCGCCTCTAATCTTGCTGGCGGTTATGCCGTGCGTGGGCAGGTTCTGGCGCAGGTTGGCCAGACTCTGGTCAGCGGCGAAAGCGCATGGCTGTTCGGTGGCTATCAAAGCGAGCGCTATGACCGCGACGTCCGCCGATTAAACGCACTATCTGTCGATCACAGCGTCCGTCTCGGCCGAAATTACCTGCCGATCCGTGCAGAAGTGCGCTATATCGACCGCATCGACGGTGGCAGTCGCATCGAAGCAGGTGGACGATTATCGTTTAATATCAAATATATAAATGCAAGCGCTGAGCTGGAGTGGATTAAAGACCGCTCACCTGGGAATATCGACCCACCTTCAAGGCTAGATGCCTCGCTACGGCTGTCTGGCCGGGTGGGCGGATTGCGGTTGCGCGGCGAAGCGACGTTTGCGCTTGCTGGCGCAGCCGGATTTCGCGAGTCGAAAATTACCGGCGAGTGGCGTGCGGGGGAGAAGTCCGACTGGAAAGTTGACGTTGCCTATACCAACCCCGACAAGCGCGGGCGGCTTGCGTTCGGACATACGCGGCGTTTCAAACATTTTGCGCTGACCGGGCAGATTGAAGCCGCAACCGACGGATCGGTCGCGGCTGGGCTCAATCTCGCCTTCAGCCTTGGTCCGGATCCGCATAAGGGCGGCATTCGGGTCGCAGCGGACAAGCTAGCGTCGTCCGGTCAGGCTTTCGCGCTCGTTTATCAGGATGAAAATGCCGACGGCATCCGCCAACCGAATGAGCCGGTCCAAAAAGAAGTCGAACTTACTGCGGGTATGACCGGTCGCGGGCTGCCGACCGATGCAACCGGCCGGACAGTCATTGACGGTTTGCAGCCTTATGAACCGATATTGATCAGTATCGACGCGTCGAGCCTGCCCGATCCGTTTGTGCAACCCGCAACCAGCGGTGTTGTCGTTGTGCCTCGCTCGGGTGTTCCACTAACGATTGAATTGCCGTTGGTGTCGGCGGGCGAAATTTCGGGCAACCTGCAACGTGAAGGCGGAAAAACGCTGAGTGGTGTAGATATGGAGTTGCTCGACATCGCAGGTCGCGTGGTAAAAACGACACGCAGCGAATATGATGGCTTCTTCTTGTTCGAATTCGTGCCCTATGGCCGCTACAAGTTGCGTGTGGCGTCGCTTGCGGCCAATATCGTCGGTGTCGAGCCGACGCTAGCCGCGCTGGTCGAACTCGGTAAATCCAGCGGCAGCGTCGACCTAGGGATTGTAATCGCTAAGCCATCGCAGCGGATTGCCGGAGTCGCCAACCCGCAAGGGCCATAGCTCAAAAAAAGCTGTATTCACGCTGTAACTTTAACCCTGTTAGTATCGAACTTCCTCTGGCAGCATATTCTGCGAGGCATGGGGTACGAGTGCATGGAGCAGACAGGATTGAAGCCGGGCGATGTTATCAAGCGTCACCGCTTGTCTACAAGATTGTGGCACTGGACCAATGCACTGACCTTGCTCGTCATGTTGATGAGCGGGCTGATGATCTTCAACGCACATTCGCGGCTCTATTGGGGCAAGTATGGCGCGAATGACGATTACGCTTGGCTGGTAATTGATGATGCGGGGAATACCGGCTTTATCCAAATCGCCGGGGTTCGGGTTGAAACGACCGGAGTGCTCGGCATCTGGAAGGACTCCGAAGGCGAAGTCAAACGCCGGGCTTTTCCGCACTGGGCGACCATACCTTCTGGCTATGATTTGCAGGCAGCGAGGCGGTGGCATTTCACTTTTGCCTGGATACTGGCGGCCGCGCTGACGCTCTACATGTTGCGGTCGCTCTGGAACGGCCATGTGTTTAGGGATTTGCACATCCGTAAATGGGAATGGTCGCCGCGTCATATCTTGCACGACATCACCCAGCATGCCCGGCTTCGTTTTCCCACCGGCGAGGCCGCAAAAAACTATAATATATTACAAAAAATCAGTTACATAGGTGTAATTTTCGTATTGCTGCCGTTGATTATCTTAACCGGGCTGACAATGTCTCCCGCGATGAATGCGGCGTGGCCATGGTTGCTCGATCTGTTCGGCGGACGGCAATCGGCGCGGTCGCTGCACTTCATTGCGGCGTTCGGGCTGGTAGCGTTTTTCTTTGTCCATATCGCAATGGTGGTGCTGGCAGGCCCGATCAACGAAGTCCGCTCGATGATTACTGGCAAATATAGGTTGCCGGGCAAACGGGAACCGGAACCCGGGTCCGAACCTAAATTGCCGCAAGGAGAAGCAGCGTGACAGATTCCAAGCTTATTCTGCCGCGCCGTAAATTCCTGACGGGAGCAACATTGGGCGCTGGCGGATTGCTGCTGAGCGGCTGTGACGCACTGACGGAAAATGCAGGCTTCCGCTCGTTCCTTCGCACCGGAGAGGCCCTTAACAAAGGTGCGCATCGTTTGATTATGGACCGCTCGGCGCTTGCTCCCGAATTTTCGGCGGCTGACATTTCACCGATCTTTAAAGCCAATGGCTCGATTAGTGGAGATACCCCGGCTTATAACGCGCACGTCGCAAATAGATTTGCGGCCTGGCAGCTGCGTATCGACGGTATGGTGCGAAACCCCTTGTCGCTAAACCTCGCGCAATTGATGAAAATGCCGTCGCGCGAGCAGATTACCCGCCATGACTGTGTCGAAGGATGGAGTGCGATTGGCAAATGGCGCGGCACACCGCTTGGGCTTTTGCTCAAGCAGGCTGACCTGTCGACCAAGGCGCGTTACATCGTCTTTCATTGCGCGGATATGTGGGCACCAAATGTGCCATATTATGAATCGGTCGATTTGGTCGATGCTTTCCACCCGCAAACTATACTCGCGTGGAGCATGAACGACGGCACCCTGCCGGTCCGGCACGGTGCACCGCTTCGTCTGCGCGTCGAACGGCAACTCGGCTATAAGCAGGCAAAATATGTGATGCGCGTCGAGGCTACCGACGACCTTAAAAAATTCTACGGTGGCAATGGCGGCTATTGGGAAGATGCGCACGACTATGATTGGTATGCCGGAATCTAGTATTGCGATTTGACGGGGTTGGTGGTCAAAGCCTTGGCAATAGTTCAAGGAGAAGCCCCCGATGAAGACCCGCGCCGCCGTTGCCTTTGAAGCCAAAAAACCGCTCGAAATTGTCGAGCTTGATCTGGAGGGGCCAAAGGCTGGCGAGGTACTGGTCGAGATTATGGCGACTGGGATTTGCCATACCGATGCCTACACGCTGGACGGATTCGACAGCGAGGGGATTTTCCCCAGCGTCCTCGGCCATGAAGGTGCGGGCATTGTCCGCGAAGTCGGCGCTGGTGTTAGTTCAGTGAAGCCCGGCGATCATGTTATTCCGTTGTACACCCCCGAATGCCGCCAATGCAAAAGCTGTCTGTCGGGCAAGACCAACCTGTGCACTGCGATTCGCGTCACGCAAGGCAAGGGCCTGATGCCCGATGGTACTTCGCGGTTCAGCTATAAGGGCCAGACAATCTTCCATTACATGGGCTGCTCGACATTCTCGAACTTCACCGTGCTCCCCGAAATCGCCGTCGCGAAAATCCGCGAAGATGCGCCGTTCCAGTCGAGCTGCTACATCGGTTGCGGCGTGACCACCGGAGTAGGCGCGGTGGTCAATACGGCGAAGGTGCAGGTCGGCGACAATGTCGTGATTTTTGGCCTCGGCGGTATCGGTTTAAACGTCATTCAAGGCGCGCGGTTGGCGGGTGCAAACAAGATTATCGGTGTCGACATCAATCCTAGCCGAGAAGAATGGGGCCGCAAGTTCGGCATGACCGAATTTCTGAATTCAAAAGGCATGAGCCGCGAAGATGTCGTCGCCAAAATCGTCGAGATGACCGACGGCGGCGCGGATTATACCTTCGATGCAACGGGCAACACCGAAGTGATGCGTACCGCTCTTGAGGCCTGCCACCGCGGCTGGGGCACGAGCATCATCATCGGCGTTGCCGAAGCAGGCAAAGAAATCGCGACTCGTCCGTTTCAGCTCGTCACGGGCCGTAACTGGCGCGGCACTGCGTTCGGCGGAGCCAAGGGACGGACCGATGTGCCCAAGATCGTCGACATGTACATGACCGGCAAAATCGAAATCGATCCGATGATCACGCATGTCATGGGGCTTGAAGATATCAACAAGGCGTTCGACCTGATGCACGCAGGGACAAGCATCCGCAGCGTTGTAGTTTACTGATTCACAAGGAGAGTAAAGATGTACAGTCATATGATGGTGGGCAGTAATGACATTGCCCGTTCAAAGAAATTTTACGATGCGACCTTTGCTGCAATGGGCGGCAAGCCGGGCATGCAGGACCCCAAGGGCCGCCTCATCTATATGCACAATGGAGCGATGTTCCTTGTGACTCCACCAATTGACGGCGAGCCTGCAACGCATGGCAATGGCTGCACGATCGGTTTCGGAATGACACCGGAGCAGGCCAATGCCTGGCATCAGGCCGGCATCGATAATGGCGGCACAGCGATTGAAGATCCCCCCGGCGTGCGCGAAGGTAATGGCATGAAGCTGTATCTCGCTTATTTGCGCGATCCCGATGGCAACAAACTCTGCGCGCTCCACCGCGTCACCGACTGACGTTATGAACGGCGCCGAAGCGCGGCTCTACGCCGATCTGGCCGCGCTCGGCATCGCTTATGAACTGCACGAGCATGCTCCGGTGTTCACCGTCGAAGAAAGCAGCCAGCATACCCGGCATATCAACGGCGCGCACACCAAGAACCTGTTCCTGAAGGATAAGAATAGGGCATTCTGGCTGGTGAGCGTTCCCGACGAGGCACGGGTTGATCTGAAAGCGTTGCCCGACGCGATTGGTTGCGGCCGTGTCAGTTTCGGTAAGGCCGAGGATATGGAGCGCTTGCTTGGAATTTCGCCGGGGTCGGTCACTGCGCTCGCCGCGATCAATGACTCAAGCGGCTCGGTACGTTTTGTGATAGATGCCGGAATGACTAAAGCCGAAACGATAAACTGCCATCCGTTGCGCAACAGTGCGACGCTCAGCCTAGCGCCATATGATCTTGTTCGTGTGCTGACCCACTGGCAACATCCTCCGATAATTACCGCCATTCCGACGCTGGAGACCGCATGACACTCGAAACAATATCGACCAATACAGCCTTTGGCGGTGTGCAGGGAGTCTACAAACATCGCTCGGCCTCTACAGGCACTGACATGACATTTGCGGTCTACGTCCCACCACACGAACAGGGGACGAAGTTGCCGGTTGTTTGGTATCTATCCGGGCTTACCTGCACGCATGCCAATGTCACCGACAAAGGCGAGTATCGCCGAGCCTGCGCCGAACTCGGCCTGATCTTTGTTGCACCCGACACCAGCCCTCGTGGTGAGGATGTGCCGGACGATGCTGAATCTGCTTATGACTTTGGGTTAGGCGCAGGTTTCTACGTTGACGCCACTGAAGAGCCATTTGCACAGCACTACCGGATGCGGACCTATATCGAGGAGGAATTACCCGAGTTGATAGCAGCACATTTCCCGGTCGATAAGTCCAGGCAAGGCATTATGGGCCACTCGATGGGGGGTCACGGCGCACTAACCATTAGCTTGCGCAATCCCGGCCAGTTTAAATCCACATCGGCATTCGCGCCAATTGTATCGCCGTTGAATTGCCCCTGGGGCCATAAGGCGCTAGGCGGCTATCTCGGCCCCGATCAATCAGCATGGGTCGAGTACGATGCCTGCGCATTGATTGCCAGTGGCGCGCGGCTGCCCGATCTCTTAATTGACCAAGGCGAGGCGGACAATTTTCTAACCGAACAGCTCAAGACACACTTGCTTACTGAAGCATGCGAAACGGCTGACCAAACGGCGACAATCCGGATGCAGCTTGGCTATGACCATAGTTATTATTTCATCTCGACCTTCATGGCCGACCATCTCGGATGGCACGCCGAGCGGTTAAAGGCCTAGCAAATCCGTCACGCTGGCTTTAATGGCAAGTGCTGGTTCGCGGGTGTAGCTCAATGGTAGAGCTTTTGCTTCCCAAGCAAGTGACGAGGGTTCGATTCCCTTCACCCGCTCCACTTTTCCGTTATAGCATCGGGCGATGATCCTTACTGACAGCCCCTATGTTTTGCTCGACGACGCTCGCGTATCGGGTGCCTCTGCGGCGCGGCTCTACGCGAAACCGGTCGAGTGTCTGGCGGCGCGAACCCCGGATCAGATTGCGCCGCTGCTCGAAAGTCTGCGTTCGGCACAGGCGCGCGGGCTGCATGCGGCGGGGTTTTTGTCTTACGATGCGGGGTCTTCGTTGCTTCCGCATATGGGTGAGCCAGCGGGTGGACAATTTGCTTGGTTTGGGTTATTTAAACAATATCAACAGTTTGCACCAGACACCATGCCGTCGTTTCTACCCGATCCAGCGGGCGCATGGCTCTCGTCGCTTCGTGCGAAAATCTCACGTCAGGACTATACCAAAGCTTTCGCCGCAGTGCAGGAATATATCGCGGCGGGCGATATTTATCAGGCCAATCTGACTTTTCCGTTATCTGCCGATTATGCCGGTGACCCGCGGGCGCTTTATGCAGCACTTCGTCCGCGCGCTGCAGCGGGCTATGGCGGGATGATCTGGACAGGCGAACAACATTATCTGTCCTTCTCGCCTGAATTGTTTTTCGCGCTGAAAGAAAATCGTGTCACAACTAAACCAATGAAGGGAACCGCCGAGCGGCGTGCCGACGCCGTTGCCGATGCGGCAGAAGCCGAGCAGCTTCGAACAGATCCGAAGCAGCGCGCTGAAAATCTGATGATTGTCGACCTGCTCCGCAACGATTTATCTCGGATATGTGAGCCGGGGTCAGTGGCTGTGCCCGAACTGTTTCAAATCGACAGCTATCCCACCGTTCATCAGATGACCTCGACGGTAACCGGATTGCTTCCGTATGGCGGTGATGCAATTGACGTCATAAAGGCGCTGTTCCCCTGTGGGTCGATAACCGGCGCGCCAAAAATCCGCGCGATGCAGGTCATCGAGGAAGTCGAGACTGGGCCGCGCGGCATCTATTGTGGGTCGATTGGCCGGATTGATGCAAATGGGGATGCTGCCTTTAACGTTGCCATCCGCACTTTTACCTTGTGTGAAGAGACGAAGCGCGTTTCACTGGGTCTAGGATCGGGCATAGTGGCTGACTCAATCGAAGCAGCCGAGTGGGCCGAGTGTCTGGCCAAGGGGGATTTTGCAAAGGTGGGTGGTTACGGTTTCGACCTTATAGAGACGATGCGATTTGAACCCGCGCAAGGCATCGCTCGGCTGGAAATGCACCTAGAGCGGATGAAGGAAAGTGCGCGAGCACTCGGCTTCGAATTCGACCGCCACGCCGCGCGCAACCAACTCCACGCCGCGACCTTCCACCTTGATGCTTTGTCGAAAATTCGGCTGCTGCTCTCAAAATCTGGCGCCATTGCGGTTGAAATTCGGCCATTGATCGATGTGACTGAAGCGTGGAGCGTTACTGTGGTGCCGATACCGGTGGAGATCACTGATTACAGGCTGCAACACAAAACCACTGACCGCGCATTTTATGATGAGGCGCGTGAGGAGGCAAATGCGGATGAGGCGCTGTTCGCTGATCCCGACGGTTTCCTGACCGAAGGCAGCATCACGGCCATATTTGTCGAGCGCAATGGTAAGCTGCTCACCCCGCCGTTGTCGCGTGGCGCGCTGCCATCGGTTCTGCGGCGTGAACTGCTAGAAAGCGGCCAAGCCATAGAGGCCGACCTGACTGCAGATGACCTCACCCAGAATTTCTTCGTCGGCAACAGCGTTCGCGGATTAATCCCGGCCAAACGGGTTGCGTAATTTTATGGTGTTGGCTACGGCAAGCGCCGCAACTTGCTGACAAAAATAGCCGAAAGACCCATCATGATCGACCGCCTGTCCGCCGCCTTGGGCCGGATTGCCCCGTCTGCCACGCTTGCAATGACGGGCCGCGTCATCGACCTGAAGGCGCAAGGTATTGATGTCATTGGCCTCTCGGCAGGTGAACCGGATTTCGATACGCCAGACTTTGTCAAAGACGCGGCGATTGAAGCCATCCGCAGTGGCCAGACGAAATATACTGCCGTCGACGGTATCGCTCCACTGAAGGCCGCAATCGCTGCCAAATTTAAACGCGACAACGGCATTGAATATAGCAACAAACAAATCACCGTGAACTCGGGCGGCAAGCACACCTTGTTCAACGCACTGGTAGCGACCATCGACAAAGGTGACGAGGTCATCATCCCGGCACCTTATTGGGTGAGCTATCCTGACATCGTCCAGTTTGCCGGCGGCACGCCCGTGATCATCATGGCGACCGCGGCACAGCATTATAAAATCACGCCTGCGCAATTGGACGCAGCGATTACGCCGAAGACGCGCTGGCTCATTCTTAACTCGCCGTCGAACCCGACTGGTGCGGCCTATAACGCCACCGAGTTGGAAGCGTTAGGGCAAGTGCTGCTAAAACACCCGCATGTTATGTTGCTGACCGACGATATGTACGAGCATATCTGGTACGCGCAGTCGCCGTTCGCAACGATGCTGCAGGTTTGCCCTGAACTATACGACCGCACGCTCACCATGAACGGCGCGTCAAAGGCTTACGCGATGACCGGCTGGCGGATCGGCTATGCGGGTGGTCCCGAATGGCTGATCAAGGCGATGGCGGCGCTGCAATCGCAATCGACCAGCAACCCTTGCTCGATTTCGCAATATGCTGTTCTGGCAGCGCTTACCGGACCGCAGGATTTCTTGCGCGAACGTAACGGAGTTTTCAAGGAACGTCGCGACCTGGTGGTGGCGATGCTCAACGATGCGCCGGGGCTAAGTTGCCCGACGCCTGAAGGGGCTTTCTACGTCTATCCCGACGCCACGGGGGTGATGGGCAAGACCACGCCGAAGGGAAAAAAAATCGAAACCGACGCCGATCTTATCGATTATTTCCTCGATGATTACGGCGTAGCGGCGGTCCATGGCGCCGCCTTTGGCCTTTCCCCGGGTTTCCGCATTTCTTATGCAACATCGACCGAGTTGCTGAAAGAAGCATGCACCCGCATCCAGTCGGCGTGTGCAGCGCTCGTTTGAGCGCAGCTGAACCTAACAAAACGGCGCGTTAAGCCCGACTTAACCGGTGACCTGCTTGAAACCTTTTGTGGCGCGGTAACGTAACTACTGCTGCCTGCGAATAGGCAGCTAAACCCGAGAACAAAAATGAACCGTATTTTCAACTTTGTGCGATCAGATCTTTTCCTCAGCCTTGCGGGCGGTTTTGCTCTCGGCGTTGCTGGACTGGCTGTGGTCAAACCTGCGAGCGCCGATATCGGCCCTGTAGAAGCCGCAAAGTCGATTTCGGTCGGAGCGCCTGTTTATGAAGATGTCACACCAGCCAAGTAAGTTTTTCCTTCGTTTGCTGCCGATTGCGGCGGCGTTAGCTTTCACAAGCGCCTGCGGCACCGAAGCCACCTCGCTGATTGGTACAGCCGAAGCAGCTGAGGGCATTCGCATCGCTGCCCCAGCTGCGGCCATAGTCGAACCCAAAGGAGCGCAAACCGCGGTGTTTGCTGGCGGATGTTTCTGGGGCATCGAAGGCGTTTTTGAGCGAGTTAAAGGCGTGACCAGCGTTGAGTCGGGCTATTCGGGCGGAACCAAGGCCGACGCTGATTATGATCTGGTCAGCGCCGGCCGAACCTCGCATGCCGAGTCAGTCCGGATCAAATATGATCCAGCGGTGGTCAGCTATACCGACCTGCTGCACATATTTTTTTCGGTTACGCATGATCCGACCCAGCTAAACCGTCAGGGTCCGGACACTGGTAAGCAATATCGCACCGCGATTTTCCCTGCCAACGCGATTCAGCGCAAAGCCGCGAGTGCCTATATCGCGCAGTTGGGTAAAGCGGGCTATTGGAAGAAACCGATTGTGACAAAGATTGAGGGTTACAGTTTTTTCCCGGCAGAAACCTATCATCAGGACTTCATGAAGAAGAACCCCAATCACGGTTATATCGTGACGTGGGATAAACCGAAGGTCGCCAATCTGAAACGGCTGTTCCCAAACCGCTACCGCTGACTAGCCGCGATAAGCGGGGATCGCCCAGCCTTTGAGGATGGCCATGGCGCGCAAGGCAAAACCCGCTGTGGCGCTTATAATAGCTGCTGGCAATACGGGAACACCGAACAACAGCAGCAGGCCCAATACCCCTGATGCTAACGCCGCGGCGGTTACGTAGATTTCGGGCTTAAGCAAAATCGAAGGCTCGCCCGCCAGCACATCGCGGATAATCCCGCCGACGCATGCGGTGATGACGCCCATCATCATGGCGGGAAGCAATGGAACGCCAAGCGTCAGTGACTTCCACGTACCGAACACCGCGTAGATAGCGATTCCGACCGCATCGAACCAGTCGAGCGCACGCACATTCCAGAAATTTTTGGGCGTTACCCAGACCAGAATGGCAGTCACCAGACAGGTAGCGGCAAACCGCCAGTCCTGCACCCAGAATACCGGCGCACCGATCAACAAATCGCGCACGGTGCCGCCGCCGACGCCAGTGATCAGCGCGAAAAAGGAAAAGGTAACCAGAGTCTGGCCGCGTTGCGCCGCCGCCAGCGCGCCAGAGGCTGCGAAGACTGCAATCCCGAACAGGTCGAGCCAGGCGATGATAGCTGGTGCGAAAGGAGCAACATCAATCGTCATGTTGAACTGTCATTGTTCGCTCAGACCTCAACTGACCAAACCTGCACGCCATTGGAGTCGTAGCGATCAAAATGTTCTAAGCGGGAATGCTTCGGCGAAGCGAAGAAAACATAGCGGTACTGCTCTTGCCTAACTGAGAGCTTTTTGAGATCTTTGGCTAGCTTCCCGTTATTGCGTGGATCCACCGCAGCAAAAGTCTCTGCTCCGAAAATTTCGGGTTGAAGGCTCATGATGTCGAGAGGCAGAGACATATGTGCACCAGGCGCTAACCAAAAGCCGCCGACCGCCGGATGCCAACCAAGTAGTTGTCGAGCGGCAGACAGGGCGGCTGCGTAAGCAAATGTTTGATCGATCTGCTCGATTGCATTTAGGTCGTGCCCTCCTACCGGATGGCACCCAACAGGATCGAACTTTAAAGCGCGGATAAGTTCAAGCCCGCTACCTGAATGAGCAATAAGCCAATTTCTGGTTTTTTCCGAAGCAGAACGAACGATGTCGAATTGGCGTTCGACGTCCTCTAAGCTTTCAACCAAGATATTCATCGCTCACATATGGATCGGCTTGCCGGTCACTGCCATCGCCGCTTCCTTCAGCGCTTCGGCATGAGTCGGGTGGGCGTGACAGGTGTAAGCGATGTCTTCGCTGGTCGCGCCAAACTCCATTGCGACGGCGGCTTCGGCAATCATGCTGCCTGCGATTGAGGCGATGATGTGTACGCCCAGCACCCGGTCGGTTTTCGCGTCCGCTACAACTTTCACGAAACCGTCGGTATCGCGGTTGGTCTTGGCACGGCTGTTCGCCATCATCGGGAATTTGCCGACTTTGACCTCTCCGCGCTCTTTCGCTTGCTCCTCGGTCAGGCCGACGCTGGCGATTTCGGGGTAGGTGTAAACCACACCCGGAATGACGTCATGGTTCACGATGCCCGTACCACCCGCAATGAAGTCTGCAGCGGCCAAACCTTCGTCTTCGGCCTTGTGTGCGAGCATGGGGCCGGGGACAACATCGCCTACGGCGTAGATGCCGGGGACGCTGGTCTGGAAATCATGGCCAATTTCGATCTGACCGCGTGCGTTCGTAGCAAGGCCAGCCTTGTCCAGCGCAAGGCCTTCGGTGTTTGGGCGGCGACCAATCGAAACAAGCACGCAATCGGCTTCGATGGTTTCGGATGCGCCACCGGCGGCTGGTTCTACGGTCAGCGTTGCTGTGCCGCCATTGACAATTGCTCCAGTGACCTTTGTGCCGGTGCGGATGTTGAAACCCTGCTTCTTGAAAATCTTCGCCGCTTCCTTGCGGACCTCGCCGTCATAGCCAGGCAGGATCTGGTCGAGATATTCGACGACAGTTACCTCAGCGCCTAGCCGCAACCACACGCTGCCCAGTTCCATGCCGATAACGCCGCCACCTATGACGACCAGATGCTTCGGCACTTTGGGTAAAGCTAGCGCGCCCGTGGAATCGACAATTATCCTCTGGTCGATCTCGACACCTGGCAATGGCGTGACGCTCGAACCCGTGGCTATCAGGATACTCTTCGCTGTGTAGCTCTTACCACCTACATCAATCGAGTTGGCCGAGGTAAAGGCCGCACGGCCTTTCAACCAATCGACCTTGTTTTTCTTGAACAGAAATTCAATGCCGCCGGTGAGTTCGCTCACGGCTTTAGTCTTCTCGGCTTGCATCTGGTCGAGGTTCAAACCAACGCTTTTGAAGTCGATCCCGAATTTCGCGAGCGCCCCCGAATGCGCTTCGTGATACATCTCCGAAGCATGCAGCATCGCCTTCGATGGAATACAGCCAACGTTTAGGCACGTTCCGCCCAATGTCTCACGCGATTCCACGCACGCGGTTTTCAGTCCCAATTGCGCCGCACGGATCGCCGCGACATAGCCGCCCGGGCCAGCGCCGACGACGATCAGGTCATAATCTTGCTCTGCCATTTTTCGGTTCCTTAAAGGTCGATGAGGATTCGCGTGGGATCCTCGATCGCTTCCTTGATTGTCTTGAGTGCGGTTACCGCCTCGCGCCCGTCGATCAGGCGGTGGTCATAGCTTAGCGCGAGATACATCATTGGGCGGATGACGATTTCGCCGTTCCGCACAACCGGACGGTCCTCGATGCGGTGAAGGCCGAGCACTGCCGACTGCGGCGGGTTGATGATCGGGGTCGACATCAGCCCGCCGAATACGCCGCCATTCGAAATGGTGAAGGTACCGCCCGCCATGTCTTCCATCGTCAGTGTGCCGGCCTTAGCGCGTGCGCCAAAATCGCCGATAGTTTTTTCGATATCAGCGAACGATAGCTTGTCGGCGTTACGCACGACCGGGACAAAGAGGCCGTTGGGCGCGCTGACTGCGACCGAGACGTCGAGATAGTTGTGATATACGATTTCGTCGCCATCGATCTGCGCGTTGACCGCCGGGATATCGTGCACCGCAAGCGCCACGGCTTTGGTGAAGAAGCTCATGAAGCCCAATTTCACGCCATGCTTCTTTTCAAAGAGCTCTTTGTATTTTTCGCGCGCCGCAATCACTTCGCTCATGTCGCAGTCGTTGAACGTGGTGAGCAACGCGGCGGTTTCCTGCGCTGCCTTAAGCCGCTTGGCAACGGTCTGGCGAAGTCGGGTCATACGGACGCGCTCCTCCTGGCGACCAGCAACGGCGGGTATCGCAGCGGATGCAGCGGCGGCCGGTGCAGTTGCTGGCGCTCCCTTGGCAGCGGCAACGACATCTTCCTTGGTCAGACGGCCATCCTTGCCGGTGCCTTTGATTTTCGACGGGTCGATGCCGAGTTCAAGCACCAGACGGCGGACAGCTGGCGACAAAGGCAAATCGGAATTTTCAGCGGGTGCAGCAACCGGAGCAGGGGCAGGTGCAGTCGCAACCGGCTGAAGTGCGGTAGCCGCAACCGCTGGTGCAGGGGCCGCAGCAGGCGCACCCGACCCGGCTTCAATCGATGCAATTACCGCGCCGACATTCACTGTCGCGCCTTCCTCAACAGCATATGCGCCCATTACGCCCGCCACCGGCGAGGGCACCTCGATCGCGACCTTGTCGGTTTCAAGGCTCGCTATCGGTTCATCGGCAGCCACGGCCTCGCCGGGTTTTTTCAGCCACTGACCAAGCGTTGCTTCGGTGATCGATTCGCCCAATACGGGAACTTTGACTTCGGTGCTCATTATTCAGTCCTCACGAGGATGGAGGGGTGATTGGTTTGGTGCCGCCAGTGCGCTGGCGGCGAATTTCTTCGCGGACGTTATGGCCGAGCGCATCGGCTACAAGCGCGGCCTGTTCGGCCTGATGGCGCTTGGCCAGGCCCGTCGCGGTTGCCGCCGCCGGCTTGCGACCAGCATAACGCGCGCGCGTCGGCTTGGTCTTCGCTTCGGCGAGACATTCCTCGATAAATGGATCGACGAACGACCAGCTGCCCGCATTTTTCGGTTCCTCCTGCGCCCAGACGACTTCTTCGAGGTTCGTCATGCGCTTCAAGCGGATAACCAATGGCTCGCCGGGGAAGGGATAAAGCTGTTCCATCCGGACAATTGCGGTACCGGTGTCGCCAGCCGCATTGCGCGCCTCCATCAGGTCATATGCAACCTTGCCTGAGCACAGCACGAGCCGCTTCACGTCGGCGTCGGCTGGCGCATTGGGATCGGACAATATCCGCATGAAGTGGCTTTCGCCCTGAAAGTCCTCCGCCTTTGACACCGCCATTTTGTGGCGGAGCAACGACTTGGGCGTCATTACGATCAACGGCTTGCGGAACGATCGCGCCATTTGCCTGCGGAGCAAATGGAAATAATTGGCGGGCGTGGTGCAGTTGGCAACCTGGATATTATCCTCGGCGCATAACTGCAAAAACCGCTCGAGCCGCGCCGAGCTGTGCTCCGGGCCTTGGCCTTCATAGCCATGCGGCAAAAGCATCACGAGGCCGTTGGCGCGCAACCATTTTGCTTCGCCTGCCGCGATGAACTGGTCGATGATGACCTGCGCGCCGTTAACGAAATCGCCGAACTGCGCTTCCCACAGAACGAGCGTCTTGGGCTCCGCGCCCGCAAAACCATATTCGAAACCGAGCACGCCGAATTCGGACAACGGGCTGTCGAGAATCTCGAACCGCCCATGCGGCAACGTTGAGAGCGGGATATATTTTGATTCGCTGGTCTGGTCGACCCAGACCCCGTGCCGCTGGCTGAATGTACCACGTCCGGAGTCTTGGCCTGACAGGCGAACGCCATAGCCTTCGGACAACAATCCGCCGAAGGCCAATGCCTCGCCGGTTGCCCAGTCGATATTGTCGCCGCTTGTGAACATCGATTTTTTGGCATCGAGCACGCGGCCTAAGGTCGGGTGGATGTTCAGACCCTCGGGAACCGTCGTCAATGTCCGCCCAAGGCTATCGAACAATTTTTTCGATATGCCCGTTTCAACGTTGCGCCGTGCAGTTTCGGGATCGGCTGGCTTGGAAAGACCCGACCAACGGCCGCCGAACCAGTCGGCCTCGTTCGCTTTATACTCCGCGGCGCCCGCGAATTCTTGTTCAAGCGTTGCGACAAAGCGCATGATATGCTCGCTCGCCCAGTTGCCGTCGATTACGCCTTCGGCCTGCAATCGCTTGGCATAAAGCTCGCCGACACCGGGATGCGTCTTGATGACCTTGTACATCAACGGCTGTGTGAAGCTGGGCTCGTCGCCTTCATTATGGCCGAAGCGGCGGTAACACCACATGTCGATGACGATATCGCGGTGGAAGGTCTGGCGGAATTCGATGGCGATCTTGCAAGCAAAGGTCACTGCTTCGGGGTCGTCGCCGTTGACGTGGAAGATCGGTGCCTGGACGCCCTTGGCGACGTCTGACGGATAAGGCGAGCTCCGCGCAAACTGCGGGCTGGTGGTAAAACCGACCTGATTGTTGACGATAAAGTGCAGGCAGCCGCCGGTGTTATAGCCCCGGATACCCGAGAAGCCGAGGCATTCCCAAACAATGCCTTGTCCGGCAAAGGCGGCATCGCCGTGGAGCAATACGGGCAATACCTGCTCGTGCTTGCCGAGGTCGTCACGCGCTGTCTGGTTTGCGCGGACTTTACCAAGAACGACCGGGTTGACCGCTTCCAAATGCGACGGATTTGGGACAAGGCTCATATGCACCTTGATGCCGTCGAACTCGCGGTCGGTGCTGGTGCCCAAGTGGTACTTCACATCGCCCGATCCGCCGACATCGTCGGGGTTGGAGCTGCCACCTGAAAACTCATGGAAGATAACGCGGTAGGGTTTGGCCATCACGTTCGCCAAAACGTTCAAACGTCCGCGATGCGGCATGCCGTAAACGATTTCGCGGACACCAAGGCTACCACCATATTTGATCACCGCTTCGAGCGCGGGAATCATTGCCTCGCCGCCATCAAGCCCGAAACGCTTCGTGCCGACATATTTGCGGCCAAGGAATTTCTCGTATTGCTCGGCTTCGATCACCTTGGCGAGGATTGCCTTCTTGCCCTCTGGCGTGAACTGGATTGCGGCGTCTTTGCCTTCCATACGCTCCTGCAAAAACCGGCGTTCCTCGACGTCGGAGATGTGCATATATTCAAGGCCAACCGGTCCGCAATAATTGGCGCGCAATGTTTCGACGAGTTCGCGCACCGTGGTCCATTCGAGACCGAGGGTGCCGCCAACATAGACGCGCTTTTCGAGGTCAGCTCCGGAGAAACCATGATATTCAGGCGTCAGGTCAGCAGGAATTTCCTGCTTCGACAGCCCAAGCGGATCAAGGTTAGCCGCCAGATGACCGCGCACGCGATAAGTGCGCACCAGCATCATTGCGCGGATGGCATCGCTAGCGGCGGTAACCGCGTCGGCCTCTGCCATCGGCTTGCCAGCCGCTTTGGCCGCAGCTTTGATCTCTACCGCCATTTGCGTAGGATCGAGCGCGCCGGTCAGGTCATCGGTAACGCCCAGCGGCCAGTTCGCGCGTTCCCAGCTGGGTCCGCGTTCTACTTCGAAATCCTGGTTTTCAAGACCCATTATACTGCCTTCCTTGGGGAGGGATTGGCGGTTTAGCCTTTTAGCAATTCGGCCAGCGTCCGGCCTAAATCGCTTGGGCTCGGCGACACGCGAATGCCCGCAGCTTCCATCGCGGCAATCTTGCTGCCCGCATCGCCTTTGCCGCCCGATACGATGGCACCGGCATGGCCCATACGGCGTCCGGGGGGCGCGGTCAGACCTGCGATAAAACCAGCCATCGGTTTCTTGCGGCCCTTCTTGGCTTCGTCGATCAGGAATTGAGCGGCTTCTTCTTCCGCGCTACCGCCGATTTCGCCGATCATGATAATCGATTTGGTTTCGTCATCGCCGAGGAACAGCTCAAGCATGTCGATAAAGTTGGTGCCGTTGACGGGATCGCCGCCAATACCGACTGCAGTGGTCTGGCCAAGACCTTCCGCTGTGGTCTGGAACACCGCTTCATAGGTCAAAGTGCCCGAACGCGAGACGACGCCCACCGAACCTTTGGAGAAAATGCTGCCGGGCATGATGCCGATCTTGCATTCGTTGGGTGTCAGCACGCCGGGGCAGTTCGGCCCGATCAGCCGCGATTTCGAACCCGATAATGCGCGCTTGACCTTGACCATGTCGAGCACCGGAATGCCCTCGGTAATGCACACGATCAGCGGGATTTCGGCATCAATGGCTTCGAGGATCGAGTCGGCGGCGAAGGGTGGCGGAACATAAACGACGCTGGCATCAGCGCCGGTCGTTTCTTTGGCTTCGAGCACTGTGTCGAACATCGGCAACCCGATATGCGTGGTGCCACCCTTGCCAGGGGTGACGCCCGCAACCATCTGCGTGCCATAAGCCAGCGCCTGTTCGGTATGGAAAGTGCCGGTAGCCCCGGTCATGCCCTGCGTGATGACCTTGGTGTGTTTGTTTACGAGGATGCTCATTGGGATGCCTGTCTTCTCAACATAGTTGTAATTGCGATGCTTGGCGATTTCCGTGACCCGGTAGGTCGGATCAAATAAATCTGCTGTCCTTTGATCATCACCACGCCCCCATCTTGGGGCACTTCTTTTTCAGGGGCGACCTGCGTGCGGAGATGCGTAAGAGTAGCTGCAAAATCGGCTAACCTTTTCAAACCGGCTGTTACCGAGCAGTTACCGTCAAGTACCATAAGCAAACTGCGATTATTGCTATGGCCTAATATAGTCATGCCCATATCAACGGGCTGACCATCTTTGCTTGAAGCGGTGGCTGGATGCCAGCCAAGAGCCTTAGCTACGGCTGCGTCGGTCGGTGCTTTCTCTGATATTGACACACAAGCCATCGTTGCACTGACAATATCATCCGTACTAGCGGGCCGAAGCGCCGCGTGGGCGGATCCCGCCACGCCTATCAACAATGGCAGGAGAAAAAGGCGAAATCGTCTCACGGAAGACTGCTGTCGATAGCTTTACACGCCACCAGCAGTTCCTTCACCGCATCGACGCTGACGGCCAGATTGCCTTTCGCTTCATCATCGAGCGCGATTTCGACCACTTTCTCGACGCCGCCTGCGCCGATCACCACGGGCACGCCGACATAGAGATTGTCGACACCATATTGCCCGGTCAGGTGAACCGCGGCGGGGAGGACTCGTTTCTGGTCGTAGAGATAGGCCTCAGCCATCGCGATGCCGCTGGTGGCTGGCGCGTAATAGGCCGAGCCAGTCTTGAGCAACGCGACGATCTCGCCGCCTCCGCTGCGGGTGCGCTGGACGATCGCGTCGATGCGTTCCTGAGTCGACATTCCCATCGCAATAAGGTCGGGAACCGGGATGCCCGAAACGGTCGAATATTGGATGATCGGAACCATCGTGTCGCCGTGGCCGCCCAGCACGAAGGACGTGACATCCTTGACCGAAACGTCGAACTCGTCAGCGAGGAAATGGCTGAAACGCGCGCTGTCGAGCACGCCCGCCATGCCGACAACCATATGGTGCGGCAACCCGGAGAACTCACGCAAGGCCCACACCATCGCGTCGAGCGGGTTGGTGATGCAGATGACGAATGCGTTCGGCGCATTGGCGGCGATACCTTCGCCGACGGCTTTCATGACCTTCAGGTTGATGCCGAGTAGATCGTCGCGGCTCATGCCGGGTTTGCGGGCAACGCCGGCGGTGACGATGATGACGTCGGCACCAGCAATATCGGCATAATCATTGGTGCCGGTGATCTTGGAATCGAAACCTTCGACCGGACCGCACTGCGACAGGTCGAGCGCTTTGCCCTGTGGCACGCCTTCGACGACGTCGAACAGCACGATGTCGCCAAGGCCTTTCAGTGCTGCGAGGTGGGCAAGCGTGCCGCCGATATTGCCGGCGCCGATAAGCGCAATCTTCTTGCGAGCCATGAAAATGATGTCCTTCCCTTAGGGCTTGTGTCGGAATTGCGGCGTCGATACGCCGAATCAGGCCCGAGAACAACCCACTAAAGGTCCAAAGTTAAGGCTTTTTCTGATAACAGTTCGCAGTAGCGACAAGAGAAAGAAATTGTCTTTCTGCTGAGCCTAAATTAGCTTTTACCTCAACTCTCCGGGTCGCGTTGCCACAGAGGGAGTCTGTCATGAAGCATCTATTCGTTGCGTTGCCTAAAGCAGGCAAGCCCGTCCATCTTTTCGACATGAATGACAAGAAATTCCGTCAGGTTCTGTGGGGAGATTGGCTGACAATCGACGACAGTGACGACGGTCAGTCGACTTGGGTTACCGTCAAGTGGGCATGGAACAACCCCTACAAGGCTAAAGAGTTAAAGATCGAACGCATCTACACGACCGACTCGCGGCCGATGGAGATGGTGTTTGTCGATGTGGGGCAAGGCGACGGCTGCGTTCTGATTACCCCTGAACGCGACATCGGCGAACGAATCATCGTCATCGATGCTGGTAAAGAGCATCACATGCACGACTTCCTGACGGGCCGGTTCAACAGCTATAAAAAGAAATCGGTGTTTCACGCCGCGATCATCACCCATCCCGATGAAGACCATTATGGCGGCTTTGATGCCATCTTTGCCAGCAACGCAGTGCAGTTCAAATATCTGTACCATAGCGGCCTCGTCGAACGTCCGGGCGGCAAGGAATGGGACAAGCTTGGCGGTAAGGTCGATGATGTCACCGGAAACGCCTCATTCGTTGAAGCATTGGTCGAGGACCATGCAGGGCTCCAAGCCGCCTTTGCGCCTGCGGGGGCAGGAAATTTTGCCGCGATGATCAAAACGGGTCTCGCCAATGGCGGAATCACCGACTCAGCGATGCTGTCAACACGACACGGCACGCTGGCGGAGGGGCGTTCCTGGATGCCGGGTTTTGCACCGGCTGATGGCCGCGGCTACACGATCGAGATATTGGGTCCGTTTGTCGAGGAGGATTCCAATGGTAAGCGGCGACTGCGCGTACTCGGCAGTTACGGCAAAACCAAAAACGGCCATTCGGTATTGTTGCGGCTGAACTATAAAAATTTCCGTGTGCTGTTTGGCGGCGACCTGAACCTACCGGCCGAAAAATATCTGCTTAAACGCTATGCCGGGCTAGACCGTTGGCCGACCACCAGCGCTGACCGCGAATCGATGATCGAAGTTGCACGCAATTTCTTCCGCGCCGAGGTGATGAAGATCTGCCACCATGGTGCAGCCGATGTCACCGACGAGTTTTTGATGGCAGTCAATCCTGCTGCCTTTGTGATCTCGTCCGGCGACCAGGAAGGTCATGTCCACCCGCGCCCCGATCTTCTTGGCAGGCTGGGCCGTGCAGGACGCGGTGCCTCGCCCGTATTGCTGAGCACCGAATTGCAGCGCTCGACCCGCGAAAAGGAAGATGCGCGGCTAGTCGAACGACTCACCAAAGCAATCGATGGGTTGACCGGAGCGCCTACCGAAGGGGCAAAGAAAAAAATGCTCGACGACGTGAAGAGTTTGGGCCGCTCCAACGTTGACGTAGATGGTGCCATCTATGTAAAAACCGACGGTGAGCGACTGATCGCGGCGTTCAAAAAAGAAGATAAGTCGGACACCGACAAATGGTTCTATTTCGAATATGAGGTCGTGAACGGACGCTTGATTATGCGCGCCTAACCTGCGACGCGGCGCAGCATTTCCATCCAGATTGGGATTTGACCGTGAAAACCCTCTGCCCAGACTCGCTCATCAAGGCCATGTGCGCCTTCCTTTTGGCCGACGATACCCCATAGGCCGCCGAAGCCATAAACCGGGATTCCGTTGGAGCGCAGAAACGCGCCGTCGGTTGCACCAGCAGACTGGAATGGCAACACGGGAGCGTCTTTGAAGCGGGTGGCGACCGAGGCTTTAAACGCCTCGGTTATGTCGGCACGAAGCGGCGTCGGTGCGGTCTCGGGGGTTTGCGACCCTTCGACTGCCAAGACAGTGACATCCGGCCCCGACAGCGCTTGCAGCTGCTCGCGGATCTCATCCACTTTCACGCCGGGGAATATCCGGCAATTCACATTGGCTTCAGCCTTTTGCGGCAGCGCGTTGGGTGCATGACCGCCCGATACCATCGTTGCGACGCAGCGTGTGCGGGTGCTGCCTGTGTCCATTGCTTCAAGCAAATCGGCGGTTTCGCGATCCTTTGGATCGGCAAGGAAGCGCTTGACCAGCTCGCCGTATTGGCCCTTGTCACCGGCTGCGAGCGCCTCGTAAGTCGCACGCGTCGCATCGTTGATCATCGGTGGAAAGCGATGGCGCTCAAGTGCGGTGATGGCATTTGCCAGCGCGTAAATCGCATTATCGGGACGCGGTGCGCTACTGTGCCCGCCGCGATTAGTTGCGGTCAATTTGTAATCTGCATAGGTTTTCTCGGCGATTTGCATCCCGAACGCTTCGACTCGTCCATCGGGATAGACCGAACCCCCGCCCGCATCGCTGTTGAGCGCAAATTCGGCATCGATCAGCGACCGCCATTCGGTCGCCGCGCGGCGTGCACCATTTCCAGTGGTCTCCTCGTCGCCAGTGAACAGCACAATGATGTCTCGCGTTGGCGCAAAACCCTCGGCGCGCAAATATTGTAGAGCCAACAGTATGCCGGTTAGCCCCGCTTTGTTGTCGTTCGAGCCGCGCCCCAGATACCAGCCACCTTCCTCGCGGAATTTGAACGGAGGATATTTCCAGTCGCTTTCCTTCGCCTCCACCACATCCATATGCGCCATTAGCAATATCGGCTTCATGCCGGATGGCTTGGCGGCGGGCCAGCGGGCGATCAGCGTCTGCGTGCCGTCATGATCTTTCACGACGACGTTGTTGATTCCGGCCTTGCGGAATTCAGCGGTGAGCAAAGTTGTCAGCTTTTCAAACTCTGCCGGACGTCCCTCGACGGTAGGGATTTCCACAATCTTGGCGAACAGGTCGCGCTCTGCTGCGGTCCGGACATCTGTTGCCTGCCCATGGGCCGCCGCTATTGCCATAAATCCTGCAAATAGTATCGATGCACGTCCGATCATCATCTTCTCCCTTAGGTGAATCCTAACGCGGACCGTGGCCTTCCGCCAGATATTCTTCCGACTGCATTTCAAGCAGGCGCGACACTGTGCGCTCGAATTCGAACCGCCCGTCACCTTCGGGATAGAGCAAATCGGGAGCCGCATCGGCGCTCGCCAAAAACTTCACGCGATATTCGTACAGCGCGTCAATCAACGTCACAAAACGCGCCGCCTCGTTGCGGTTTTGCGGGCCAAGCACAGGAATACCGACCATGATGACGGTGTGAAACCGCCGCGCGATGGCGAGATAATCCGGCGCACCCCGCGCTTCGGCGCACAGCCGCTTGAAAGAAAACACAGCTACGCCTTTCAAAGCCTTCGGTACATGCAGCATCCGCCCGCCGCCGACATCGAGTTCAAGCGTCGGTACATGCGCGCGGTCTTCGGGCGGGTAGTCTGTCAGTCGAAAAAAGGTCTCAGATAACGCCTTGGTCGCGTCAGGGCCGTTCGGGACCAGCCAGATACGAGCGTCACCAAGCCGGTCGCGCCGATAGTCGGTCAGGCCGTTGAGGCCGATTATGTCCAGTCTCTCTTTCACCAAATCAATGAATGGCAAGAAAAGTTGGCGGTTAAGACCGTCCTTGTAGAGATCGTCCGGGTGACGGTTCGATGTCGTCACCACCGTAACACCTTCTGCAATCAGTCCGGTGAACAACCGCGACATGATCGCCGCATCGGCCATATTGTTCACGACCATTTCGTCGAAGCACAGCAGCCTTGCTTCGTCGGCCAAGGCTTCGACCAGAGGCGGGATCGGGTCGCCTTCTTCCTTCTCGCGCTCAACCTTCAACCGCGCATGGATATCGAGCATGAACTCATGAAAATGAGCGCGACGTTTTCGTTTGATACGTACGCTTTCGAAAAACAGGTCCATGAGCATCGATTTGCCGCGCCCAACCCCGCCCCACAGATAGAGTCCGCGCACCGGATCGGGCTTCTTGCCCAGAAAGCGCCACAAGGTGCTGCCGCGGGGCGGCACGGCTTCAAGCGCCGACTGTACCGTGGCCAACGCTGCAACTGCGGCCGCCTGATCAGCATCGGCCTTCAGTTCGCCCGCTACCACCAACGCGGCATAACGTTCGGGAACAGGCTGTCCGGTCATCTTTTGGTCGGTTTTCGGATCGTGCCCGAGAATGCCGCAACTCGCTCGTCGCCTTGCACGACGATGCCGCGCATGAACAACAGCCTGCCGGTTTCCTTGAGCAGCTCGACCTCGGCGTCGAGCGGCGCACCGATCACGCCCGCGCCGATGAACTGTACCGAAAGGTCGAGAGTCACGGCAGTACCCGCTGTGATCGACCCAAACAGCCGCGATGCACCAAACATTGCGGCATCGATAAATCCAAGCGTCACGCCGCCATGCACCGCATTGCGCAAATTGCTGTGCCGGTGTTCGGGAAACATGCGCAGTCGCGCTTTCCCCTCCCCTTCACTGCGAACCAGCATTTTGCCGAGCACCGTCCCATTATACCGGCTGGGGTCGTTCATCTGCCAGTTCAGCCAGCCGGGATTATCCGGATCAGGGCTGCTGTTAAATGCGGATGTGTCCAACTGGGCGTCCGCCAAATCAGATATGCCGTTCGGCGATCATCTTCTTGGTTTCGGCAATCGCCTTTGCCGGGTTCAGGCCCTTGGGGCACGCGTTGGCGCAGTTCATGATCGTGTGGCAGCGATAGAGGCGGAACGGATCTTCAAGTTCGTCAAGCCGCTCCCCAGTCATCTCGTCGCGGCTGTCGGCCAGCCAGCGATAGGCTTGGAGCAAAATCGCGGGCCCCAAGAACTTGTCGCTGTTCCACCAATAAGACGGGCAGCTCGTCGAGCAGCACGCACACAAGATGCACTCGTAAAGACCATCGAGCTTCGCGCGGTCCTCCGGCGATTGCAGCCGTTCTTTGCCTGAAGGCTCTGGTGTAACGGTCTGCAACCAAGGCTTGATCGATGCATATTGCGCGTAAAAATGTGTGAAATCGGGAACGAGATCCTTGATGACTTCCATATGTGGTAGCGGCGTGATCGTGACTTCGGATTTGCAATCCTCGATCGCGGTGGTGCAGGCAAGGCCGTTCTTGCCATCGATATTCATCGAGCAGGACCCGCAAATACCCTCGCGGCACGATTTGCGGAAAGTGAGCGACGCGTCCTGCTCACCTTTCATCTTAATCAGCGCGTCGAGCACCATTGGACCGCAGGTGTCAGTATCGACCTCAAATGTATCGTAACGCGGATTTTCGCCGCTATCGGGGTCATACCGATAGACTTTAAATTTCTTCAATTTGCCATCGGTCTTGGCGGCGTGGACCTTGCCCTTTTGCACCTTGCTGTTCTTGGGAAGGAAGAAATCGGCCATGTCTAAGTCCTGTCAGTCCGCTAATGGCATTGCCCTAATCAAGACGCTTGGTAATCACAAGCCCTCAACTGCGGCCTTTTTGGTTGTTTTTTGTGCAAGTCGGACGCGTAGCTTGTCGATTTTGCGGCCGTCCATATCGACCACTTCGAAACGCCAGCCTTGGTCGGTGAATGCCTCGCCTTCGACCGGAAGATGGCGCAGTATATGAAGCACGTGGCCCGCGGCCGTCGCATAATCGCGGTCGTCATCCAGCGTGATGTCGAGTGCGTCAGCCATTGCATCAGCGGACATCGCGCCTGAAACAAGCATGGACCCGTCGTCCAATCTGACGATATTGGCCGCGCTGCCCTGGGCTTGGTCAGAGGCGAACTCTCCGGCAATTGCGGACAGAAGATCGTTAGGGGTGACGATTCCTTCAAAATGGCCGTATTCATCATGCACCAGCAGCATCGGCACATCCGACGAGCGCAATATTTCGAGTGCGTCCATCGCATCGAGCTGATCGGGCACGATTTCGGCGCGCCGCATCAGATCGCGCAAATCAAGCTTCTTGCCGCCAATTTGCGCCGCAACAATATCGCGCGACTGAACAACGCCGATGATGTCGTCGTTATTTTCGCCCGTTACCGGAATACGCGTGTGCGGCGAATGCACCAAAACATCGCGCACCTCATCCTCGGACGCGTTTACCGAGATTCGATCGACAACGGTGCGCGGGGTCATCACTTCGCGAACTGGCCTGTCGGCGAGGCGGACGACGCCTGCGATGACCTTATGCTCGTGCTCTTCGATGATTCCCGCGTGTGTTGCCTCGGCAAACACCATGCGGAGTTCCTCGGTGGTCAATGCTTCGCGGCTATCGCGGCGCAGGCCTAGCATGCGAAAAATTAACGCGCTCGATTTGTCGAGCAGCCAGACAACCGGGGCGGTAATCCGTGCCAATAGCTCCATCGGGCCTGCGACAAGTACTGCAATGCGTTCGGGTGCAACCAGCGCGAATTGCTTAGGCACCAGTTCGCCAACTACCAGAGACGCATATGTCGTCAGCGAAATGACTATGCTGAAACCCAGAGTGTCCGACCAATCTTCACGAACACCCAAGCCGGCCAATCGCTGGGCAATCGGCTCACCCAGTGTGGAGCCCGAATATGCACCATTGATAATGCCGATAAGCGTAATACCAATCTGCACAGTCGACAGGAACTTACCGGGATCGCGCGCCAGTCGTAAGGCTGCGTTTGCCCCGCGTTTGCTGGCATCGGCCATCGCTTGCAATTTGGCTGGGCGCGACGAAACGATGGCGAGTTCGGACATGGCAAACACGCCGTTGATGGCGATCAATACCATGATGGTCGCAGCATCGAACCAGGGAAAAGGGTGAAGAACGTCCATCGGGAGGCTGTTCTCTTAGAGCCAATACGGGGTCGTTGGCAACAAAATGCATGAAAAAGAGTTATGGTCAAAAGATGTAACATTGGGGGAACAATCATCTCTCGTTCATCTTTAGGGTCGTTATGCTGAACGGCATTCAAAAATGGAGATGTAGTTATGAAAAAGAACCAGATTATTTCGCTTGGCCTCGTTGCGGCTTTGTTGCCGCTCTCGGCCTGCGTTACTGACCCAGAAACCGGCAACCGGACTATTTCGAAGGCCGCAATTGGCGGCCTAGGCGGCGCTCTTGGCGGTTACTTACTCGGCGACTTAGTCGGCGGAAAGCGCGACCGTACCGAGAAAATCGTTGGTGCCGGTATTGGCGCCGTCGCAGGCGCCGGCGTTGGCTATTATATGGACGAGCAAGAACGCAAATTGCGTGCACAGACCGCCGGTACCGGCGTCAATGTCATCCGTGACGGCGACAATCTCGTGCTCGACATGCCGTCTGAAGTGACCTTTGCGGTCGATAGTTCAACCGTTCAGCCAGCCTTTCGGACAACGTTAAGCCAAGTCGCGCAGACTTTGACGCAGTATGAAAAAACTTATGTCGACGTGTTGGGTCATACCGACTCGACCGGCTCGGATGCCTATAACCAATCGCTGTCAGAACGTCGCGCTTCCTCGGTTGCCAATTATCTGACATCGCAAGGTGTGCAGTCGGCGCGTATCGCGACCCGGGGCTATGGTGAAAGCCAGCCCAAGGCGAGCAATCTTGATGAATCGGGCCGCGCTGCCAACCGCCGTGTCGAAATTCGTCTGGTGCCAGTCACCGCCGGCTAAACTGAAGCGCCTTTAAGTAACTTCGGCAAATCACCGCTCTCGCCTCTTGCTTCAGCCATGAAGAAAGCTTTGGCGGGGGCGGTGCGTTGCACCAGACCCATTCCGACACGGCGGATTGCAGAAGCGGTTTTGCCAGGGATAGAAAACAGCCGATTAAGGGTGTCGGTCGACATCGCGACCATCAGTGTGTCGATACTGCGCCAACGCGCGTAGCGATCGAGTAGCTGTGCATCTGCAAAGTCGAGGCCGAGGCGCATGCCATCGACAAGTACTTCGGTAAGCGTGGCAACATCCCGCAAACCCAAGTTCAAGCCCTGGCCTGCAATCGGATGGATGCCGTGCGCGCTATCGCCGATTAACACCAGCCGTTCTGACGTGATAGCGCCCGCATGGTGGAAACCCAGCTTATACGCTGCGAGCGGGGCCGCCAATTCCACAGCACCCAATATCCCACCCATCGCCTTTTCAAGCTCGGCTGCATAGCCGCGCGGCGATAATTTCATATATCCCGGCGCGTCGGCTTCATCCACTGACCAGACAATTGCCGAGCGGTGCCGCCCATCGTCGTCGTCCAGCATCGGCAAAACCGCGAAAGGCCCCGACGGATAGAAAATCTCATACGCAACATTGCCATGCGGCTTTTCATGATAGATCGCTCCAACCATTGCGCTGTGATTATATTGCCAATGCGCTATTTTAATCCCGACTTCGTCGCGCGTCTGGCTCTGGCGGCCTTCGGCAACGATCATCAGATCGGCGTTCAGCACCGCCCCGCTTTCGAGCGTGACCGACGCGCCCGACGCATCGCGGTTTTTGTCAGCGATGGTCATGGGCATGTGCAGATGGATCATATCGCTCGCCAGCGCGGCTTCGTACAAAGTCCGGCGCAGGAAACGGTTTTCGAACATTTGTCCCAAATAGCCGTCGTCTTCCCCCGGTACAAAATCGAGCGCACCGGGCTTCAATCCGTCGCTCACCCATATCTGCTCGATAGGGCAGCCTTTTCCTGCCAAAACATCGCCGAGGCCTAGGGCGTCAAACATCTTCATGCTTGAGCTGGAAATCGCAGAGGTTCTTCCGTCGAAACCCGCGGACATCATTGCTTGAGGATCGACGCGGTCGACGACATGGCTGCTAATCCCATGTGTCGCGAGGCTTAGCGCCTGAGTCAGGCCGATAAGACCCCCACCGATAATGATCACGTCTGCTTTATCTGTCATCCCTTGCTTATGGCGCAGATGGCGTGCTGACTCAAAGAGGGATTTCGCCTGTAATACTTGACGGGGACTCCGCGGCAGCCGAAAAGGGCGTATTAACCTTATAGAGCAGTAGACCCATGGCCTCGCGCAGCCCTAAATTATCCTCAAAGCCGAATATGGCGAACTGGCGGCAGATGATGCGCGCTTCGTTGATTCGCAGTGGCGCGCTGTTCGGCGCGGCTGCGCTGGCGTTGTTTGCGACATTCTATGGCCTGTCGGTCTTAAGCTACTCGCCTGCCGATGCCGCGTTCAATAGCGCAGCGGCAAATGTCCAACATAACTGGATGGGACAATCGGGAGCATATCTTGGCGATGCAGCTTTGTTCCTGTTCGGGCTTCCTGCCATTTTTCTGCTACCGCTGATGCTGATTTTCGCGCGCCGAATGTGGCGCGATGTACCGCAGCCGCAATGGAAACGGCAGCTGACGTTATGTCTGATTGGCATGCTGTTCATGGGTTTTGGCATGGCCTATTGGCAGCATGGCAGCGACATCGGCCTACCCGCAGGTTGGGGAGGGACGATCGCATTGCTTGCCGATAGCGGGGTTACGCCATTAATCGGGCAGATCGAAGGTGGCCTAGGCACCCTCGTTCGCGTGCTTGTTATTTTGGCGAGCGTGTTGGGCGGAATAACACTTGTCATTCGTTCGCTGCAGCTTGAACGGCCACTTTTCCGGATACCCGCTATCTCGGTGCCCAAACTGCCCAACCGACCAGGAGTGGTGGTGAGCGGCGAGAACGATGATTACATCGCGCCGCTTGCCGAAGCCAAGCCGCCGCGCAAAGTAATCGAACCTGAAAATCGTAAGCCTCCCGTCATCGACGACCGCAATTCCGCGCCGAAAAAAGCCGCGTTTTCAACGGGCGCACGACAAGGCGATTTTTTTGGCAGTTATACGCTGCCATCGCTCGACCTGCTTGATCCGCCGCCCTCGATTTCGGTACCGAAGCTGGATAAAGCAGCGCTAGAGGCTAATGCGCGGCTTCTGGAATCGGTGCTCGATGACTTTCATGTAAAGGGTCAGATCGTCGCTGTTCGGCCTGGCCCGGTGGTGACGATGTACGAGTTGGAGCCAGCCGCGGGCATTAAATCCAGCCGCGTAATCCAGTTGGCGGAAGACATCGCGCGCAACATGTCGGCGCTTTCTGCGCGCGTTTCGGTCATACCCGGGCGTACCGTCATGGGTATCGAACTCCCCAACGCACATCGGGAGGCGGTTGTCTTCCAGGAGATGGTCGGTTCGGGAGCATTCGCAGAACAAAAAGGTGCGCTGCCGATCATATTGGGAAAAAATATCTCCGGCGACCCGGTGATCGCAGACCTTGCGCCGATGCCGCATTTACTGGTCGCAGGTACCACCGGATCGGGTAAGTCAGTCGGCCTCAACTGCATGATATTGTCGCTGCTTTACCGGCTGACGCCCGATCAGTGCAGGATGATCATGATCGACCCCAAGATGCTGGAACTCAGTAGCTATGACGATATCCCGCATCTGCTTTCCCCGGTGGTGACTGAGCCTGCCAAGGCGATCCGCGCACTCAAATGGGCGGTCGAGCAGATGGAAGAACGCTATCGGATGATGTCTTCCTTGGGCGTACGCAACCTTGCCAATTTTAACGAAAAAATTCGCGCGGCCAAGGCAAAGGGCACGCCTTTGGGCCGCAAAGTGCAGATCGGTTACGATCCGATGACTGGCCAGCCGCAATATGAGGAAGAGAGCCTCGCTTACGAACCGATGCCGCAGATCGTGGTCATTGTCGACGAGCTTGCCGACCTGATGATGACCGCGGGAAAAGAGGTCGAATTCCTGATCCAGCGGCTTGCACAAAAGGCACGCGCCGCCGGCATCCATCTGATCATGGCAACGCAGCGGCCGTCTGTTGATGTGATCACCGGTGTCATCAAGGCGAACCTGCCAACGCGAATCAGTTTTCATGTGACGAGCAAAATCGACAGTCGCACGATCATCGGCGAGCAGGGAGCAGAGCAACTGCTTGGCAAGGGCGACATGCTCTATATGTCTGGCGGACGCGGCCTGACGCGTATTCATGGGCCGTTCGTTTCCGATGATGAAGTCCGCCGCGTGGCTGACCATTGGCGCGGACAGGGGCAGCCCGAATATATCCAGGCGGTTACCGAAGAGCCCGAAGACGGCGGCTTTGATTTCGGCGGCATGGGCGGCGACGACAGCGAAGAAGATTCGCAATATCGCAAGGCGTGCCAGATCGTTTTTGAAAGCCAGAAAGCTTCGACCAGCTGGATCCAGCGACAGTTGCGCATCGGCTATAACAGCGCCGCACGGCTGATCGACCGGATGGAAGAGGATGGCTTCGTATCCGCACCGAACCATATTGGTCGCCGCGAAGTGCTGCGCGACCGGAACGGGGATCCCATCTAACGGTTAAGATGCGGTTCAACGCCTTTCGGCTACCCGAATTGCATCTCTCCCAAGGAAAACAAAATGATTTTTGGAAAATATGCCCTGATGTTCGCGCCCGCCGCGCTCGTACTGACTATGCCGGGTTCGGCGCAATCCGGCACAGACAAGATGGATCGCGTTGTCGCTCATATGAAAGCCGTCGGTACGATGACGTCCAGCTTTACGCAGACCGACCGGCGCGGTGGAACGCTGTCGGGTAAGCTCATGTTAAAGCGCCCCGGCCATGTCCGTTTCGAATATCAAAAGGGCGTGCCGCTATTGATTGTAGGCGACGGCAAGGCGTTGACGATGATCGATTATGAGGTGAAACAGGTTCAGCGCTGGCCGATCCGCAATAGCCCGCTCGCTGCTTTGCTCGATCCCGGGCAGGATATACGCCGCTACGGCAAGCTTGTGCAAACTTCGACCAATGAAGTCATCAGCGTCGAAGTGCGCGATCCCAAGCGTCCCGAATATGGCGTCATTACCATGATATTCGTTCGTGATCCCGCCGCGCCCGGTGGCCTGACGCTCAACGGCTGGGTGGCTCTCGATTCGAAAAACAATCGCACGTCAATTCGACTCGGCAGTGTCAAATATAACGGTAATGTGCCTAATTCAGCCTTTACCTGGAAAGACCCGCGTCCGGTTCGCCGCAAAAGTTGAGACTTGTCGATGAATGGATGCTGAGCGCCGACCAGTCGTCCTTCAGACGGGGGTTGTTCATCTGGGTGACAGGAAAGTCATTGTATAAATTTGTCATCAGCGGCTGACAGTTCGTGTGGTTTTCCCCCTGTTGCCCACGGCGATAATGTCGGTCACTGATATCCGCGTGACGAACGCAAGCTTAGCCCTCATCCCAAATGCCCCCGGGATGAGGGCTTTGCTTTTTGCACATCCGCAGCTTGCCCGCCGCGCCGCGCCGCACTAGGGCATTAAGCCTATGCCGCAAAATATCAGCATCGCTTCCTGGAACATCAATTCAGTCCGTGCCCGTCTCGATATTGTCGAACGTTTCTGTAAGGAAATTTCGCCTGATATCCTGTGCCTGCAAGAAACCAAAGTCATCGACACGCTGTTTCCCGAAGGCCTATTTCGTCAATTCGGCTATCGTCACATGATGATCAACGGCCAGCCAATGCACCATGGTGTGGCCATCGTCAGCAAATTGCCGCTGATCAACCGCCGAGTCGAGGATTGGCAGGCGAATGGCGAGGCGCGGCACATCAGCGCCGAAATCGGCACTGAGGCGACCAAGGGCGTCCGGCTCGACAATGTTTACATCCCGGCGGGCGGCGAGGTGCCTGATCTGGAGAATAACCCTAAATTTGGTCAAAAACTGGCGTTTCTGGGCCGAATGACCGAATGGTCGAAAACGGTCGACTGCCCGACAATATTGACCGGTGATTTCAATGTCGCGCCACTCGAACATGATGTCTGGAGCCACAAACAACTGGTTAATGTTGTCAGCCATACCAAGGTTGAACTCGATTTGCTGGCCGAACTGAAGGCGGCGGGCGACTGGACCGACATCGCACGGGAATTTGTCGACCCGTCGCAGAAGCTTTATACATGGTGGAGCTACCGCGCGCAGGATTGGGAGGCTACCGATAAGGGACGGCGGCTTGACCATATGTGGGTGACGCCCGATCTTAAGGACAAGGCCAAATCACATGTCGTGCACAAGACCTGCCGCAGCTGGGGCAAGCCTTCGGACCACGCACCGATCATGACGGAATTTGCTTTTTGAACGAGCCGATGCCTGCCACCGGTGATGCCCGGCGGGCAGCGCGAGCGATTGACGCGCTTCGCCGCGGTTGGCCAATCAGGGTTGAAGGCCCCAAAGCCGGTTTGACACTGACCGCGGTTGAGACTGCAACTGATACCACAGGCGTGACTGGACTTTTACTCTCGCAAAGCCGCGCCGCAACGCTGAAGCTGGTGAACCAGCGTGCGGCGGCCGATATTGCGCTTCCCGTATTGATCAAGGCACCTATGGGGCTCGACGCGGCGTTGGCGCTAGCGATTGCCGACCCGACAATGGATTTGCAGTATCCGATGAAAGGGCCATTTGCGGCAGCGCCTCTCCCCGACGCTGAAGCGGCGTTGGCGGCCATAGAACTGGCGCGGCTGGCCGGCCTGCTTCCGGCGTTTCTAGTAAGCGACACTTCACCTGACGATACCGATATCGTTTTGGCGTCCGATGTGTCGGCGTTTGACGACAGTTCTGCGCTGCAGATTGCGGCGCGCGCGCGGCTGCCGGTTGCGGCCAATACCGATGCAGAGATTATAGCATTTCGTTCGGATGCCGATTCGGCTGATCACATCGCCCTGGTCCTTGGCAAACGCGACGGTACACCACCGGTTGTGCGTCTCCACAGCGAATGCCTCACCGGAGACGTGCTCGGCAGCCTAAAATGTGACTGCGGCCCGCAATTGCACGAATCGTTGCATCGGATATCGAACGCGAACTGGGGCATATTACTTTATTTGCGACAGGAAGGACGCGGTATTGGCCTCATCAACAAATTGCGCGCCTACGCATTGCAGGATCAGGGTTTCGACACCGTCGATGCCAATGTCAGGCTTGGCTTTGCCGTCGATGCGCGCGATTTTTCGGTCGCAGCGCGGATGCTCGGATTGCTTGGGATCGGTGAAATACGATTGCTCACCAATAATCCGGAAAAGGTCGCGGGAATATCGGCCGAGGGGATCAAAGTCGCCGAAAGGCTGCCACTTAAAATCGCTGCCAATCCACATAACGCGCATTATCTGGCAACCAAACGCGACCGCACCGGTCATCAATTATAGCCGCTTGCCGACTACGCGGCGAAACTATAGATATTCCGGTGTTGAACGGTCGGGGGCGCAAGTTGAAAGAGGCCGAACATCTGGCACTGATCGCCGCTTGCTTCCGATGCCCCGAACACGAGGCAGCACTGATTTACGCGGCATCACATTTTCGAATCTTTGAGCATCGCGCAACGATTGCATTACGCGGTGACCCCAGCGACCTCCTCTATCTTGTTATCGACGGAATCGCGGCCGCCGACCTGTTCAGCGTGGATGGGCAGCATGCGCGGTTGGCAGGCTACGGTCCCGGCGAACTATTCGGGGCCTATCCTGAACCTGTGTTGCATCGCGCCGACATCAGCGCAGTCGGCGAATTGTCGGTGCTGGTGATTCCGACACGAAAGATTGCGCAGCTTGCCGCGCAATATGCGGCGATTGCGCAAGGGGTGGCGTTATTGATGGCCCGGCAGCTTGATATGGTACTCGACCGCATGGCGGCACGGATCGGGCTCAGCGCGACTGGGCGATGTTATCAGGCGTTGCTGTCAATGACCGACGAAGAAGACTGGATCAAGCCGCTTCCGGTTCTGTCGGCGCTGGCCATTAGTGTCAACACCACTCGCGAAACGGCATCGCGCGCGCTGGCGCAGCTTGTTCGCCGCGGAATAGTCGCGCGTCACGAGTATGGCCTGAAAATCGTCTCGCGCCGGATGCTGGAGGAACTGGTGGTTTAAGCTATTCCTGAAAAGGGTCTGCTTGGGCAGGCTCTTCAGGTTCGCGACGGCGACCGAGCGCCCTATCGAGAAATTCCTCGTCAAGCACATCGGGTTCTTTGCCGGGCGGGAGCAATCCTTCGCCGGTGCCCGGGCGCATATCGATGGGCTCACCGTTTTCGTCGACCAGGATTTCCTCGCCTTCAAGCACCGGATCTTCCTCTTCCTCGAGCCTTTCGGGGAAGGTCACATCGGTCGGGAATTGTTCAACCGGACGTCCCGCGACCGCGACCCGCATGAATGCCGCCCACGCCTGTGCCGGTGCACGGCCACCCTCAAGGCCGCCGACCGCGCGCGCATTGTCGCGGCCCATCCACACACCTGTTGTCAATCCGCTCGAAAAGCCCAAGAACCAGCCGTCCTTGTTGCTGCTTGTGGTACCGGTTTTGCCGGCAACCGGGCGTCCGATATTGGCAGCACGGCCCGTGCCCGTTGCCACGGCCGTCTGCATCAGATCGGTCATACCGGCGGCAACATACTCTTCGACCAGCTGAATCGAATTTTGCGTTTTGGCGGAATAAATGACCTCGCCGTCGATGGTCGTCACCTTGGATATACCGAACGGTGTGATGCTGCGACCTTTCGCCTGAACCGCGGCAAAGGCGCGGGTCATGTCGATGACCCTGACATCTGAGGTTCCCAGTACCATCGAAGGTAGAGTGTTCACCGGCGTTGTGATGCCAAAACGGCGCGCCATGTTGGCGATACTGCTGGTGCCGACTTCTTGCCCGATTTGCGCGGCGACTGTATTTTTGGAATAGGCGAACGCCGTCCTTACGGTAATTTCGCCCGCATAATTGCCGCCGCTGTTCTTCGGCTGCCAGCCGTCGATTTCCACAGGTTCATCCACAACTTTGTCCTCAGGGCGAAAGCCTGCTTCCAAAGCGGTCAGATATACGAACAGCTTCCAAGCCGACCCCGGCTGGCGCGTTGCCGTAACCGCGCGGTTATAATTGCTGGTCACATAATCAGTGCCCCCGACCATTGCCTTGACCGCGCCATCTCGGTCAATGGCGACCAGCGCCCCTTGCGTTCCGCGCGGCACGTTGGCAACAATCGCAGCAGTTGCTGCGCGCTGCATTTTCAGGTCGAGCGTCGTCCATACATCTATCGGCTTTTCGGTCTCGTCGATCAGCCCGTCAAGTTGCGGCAATGCCCAGTCGGTGAAATAACGGACGCTGTCCTGCGCCGGTTCTGCGTTCATCTTTACCAGCGCAGGCTTTACCGATGCTGCCTCCGCGGCGGTGATCATGCCCGCATCCTGCATCACTTCAACAACAACACCGGCGCGTCCGAGCGCAGCTTGCGCATCGGCGGTTGGTGAATAACGCGATGGCGCCTTGACCAGGCCTGCTATGATCGCTGCTTCGGCGAGCGAGATCTCCTCGGCCCCATGGTCGAAGAATTTGCGGCTTGCGGCATCGACGCCATACGCGCCGCCACCGAAATACACCTTGTTCAGATAAAGCTCGAGAATTTGATTTTTAGAAAATTTGGTTTCCATCGCGAGCGCGAGAATGATCTCGCGCATCTTGCGGCCAAATTCCTTATTGTTGTTGAGGTAGACGTTGCGCGCCAGCTGCTGCGTGATTGTCGAGCCCCCTTGCGTCCAGCGACCTTCGACCGCACGGACGTAAAACGATCGGGTGATGCCGATGGGATCGACGCCGGGATGCATATAATAGCGCCGGTCCTCGACCGCGACCATCGCGTCCTTCATCTCGGACGGCAACTCGTTAATGGTCAACCAGCGCCCGAAACTTGGTCCAAGCGATTGGATAACGGTGCCATCGGCGGCGCGTACCCGGATCATCTGGCCATTGGGTGATGCTTTCAGATCCTCGAAACTGTCGATTTCGCTGCGCGCAATGCCGACGAAAATGCCGACTATCATCAGGCCCAATAGCGCCCCTATCACGCCGATTTTAAGGAGGCGGATGGTCCAAGTTAGGAACGGTCCGCGTTCGTTCGATGCTTTGCTTGCACGTGCCATTGGCCGGGGTGTTAATCGCTATCCGTCAGGCCGACAAGCAGCATTCGACCGACGTCATTCGGGGTCGAATTCAAGCGCCGCACTGTTGATGCAATATCGCAGCCCCGTCGGCCCCGGACCGTCGGGAAAGACATGGCCAAGATGCCCTTCGCACGCGGCGCAACGGACTTCAGTCCGGACCATGCCATGCGACATATCGCGATTTTCGATGACGACTTCCTGGTCAGAAGGCGATGTAAAACTCGGCCAGCCCGAGCCGCTGTCAAACTTGGTGTCCGAAGCGAACAAAGTGGTGCCGCACCCGGCGCACCGAAATTCGCCTTCGCGCTTTTCGTCGGTCAGCTTACCGGCAAATGCCCGTTCGGTGCCCGCTTCGCGCAGCACATGATATTGCACCGGATCAAGCGTTTCGCGCCATTCGGCATCGGTTTTGTGAACTTTTTCCATGATGTCACCTTTCAGGTCCTGATGTGGTGTTCGTCATATGCACCTTCAAGGTTACCGGTTTAACCTGCCATTTACCATGATGCTTTATTTCGGGCAGGATATGACAGGACCAGGTCATATGCTGCGCGCTGTGGGGGCGTTGGGGCTTTTGCCGTTGCTTGTGGCTGCGGGCGATGACTCATGCCGTTTGTGCAAGCGGACCGATGCCAGCACGCAAGCCGAAAGCTTGCGCGAGATTCCGCTATCACTGGAAATATCTACCAAGCTCGATTTCAGCCGCGCGGCGTTGTCCGGTTCGGGCGGTGGGGCGATCGACCTCGACCCGCAAAGTGGCAGTCGACGGGTCGATGGCGGGATGGTCGATTTGGGCGGCTCTGCGCTTGCGGGCATTGCGGTGGTACGCGGCGAGCCCGGACGCGCGGTGCGCATCGACATGCCGACAACGGCGCGTATGACATCTTCGACGGGCGGGGTAGTCGAGATTGCCGGGCTTCGGACCACGCTTTCGGCCAATCCCCGGCTTGACCAAATGGGCAGGCTGGAATTTTCGTTCGGCGGCAAATTGCTGGTTCGCGGCAATGCTTCGGGCACTTTTCGCGCGCGGATCCCGATTACCGCGCAATATGAATAACTCGCCGAGATAGTCCAAATATCGTCATCCTGAAACAAGTTCAGGATGACGAACAGGGGGTTAGCTGCGCCGTGCCGCGGCGCGGGCAATACGGATCAGTTCTTCTTCCAGTATCACGCTGCCGAGACCGTCCTTGACCGACATCAGCTTGGCTTCAACCGAGAGCAAATGACCGTTTAGCCCAGCCAGACGCGCCGAGGGCCATCGGCCCAGTTGCTTCACGAATTCATCGGCCTCTTTGAAGAATATCGACCGCGTCGCCTTGACCACTGCGCCTGCATTCGACCCGGCATCAACTTTAGCGCGCAGTGACAACAGCAACGCCACTCGGCGTTGCAATGCGCGTATGATGCGGATTGCGTCTACGCCCATTTCGCGCGCGCTCGCCAGTTCGCGGCCCAGCGCGCGCAATTCGCCGCTCATAACCTGATTGACCAGCCCGCCTACATTCTCCTCGCCGGTTTCGGCGGATAGGGCTTCGAAAGCGGCAACTTCAACCGTTGCAGGGCGTTCGGGCGCAGCGTCATAATAGAGCGCAAGTTTTTCGAGTTCGGCCTGCGCCAGTTTGCGGTCCTGTCCGGTGTAACGCGCGATGCGCGCGCCCAGACTGCGGTCGAGTTTCAACCCCAAGGTGGCGGCATAAGCCATGACAGATGCAGCGGCGGTGCCCTCTTCGGGCATATAGCAGATATGCGCCATGGCGCGGCTGTGGCTTTCCGCCAGTTTGCGTAGCTTGCTGGCCTTGGTGAGATTGCCTGCGATGGCAATGACCGGATTAGCGTCGCCTGAGATCTCCAGCAAATTTTCTACCGCAGCCAATCCCTCTTCGCGCCGGAAATTCAGCCGTATGTAGCGTTTATCGCCGAATAGGGAGAGCGCTGATGCCTCATCGGCGAGCAATGCGGGGTCGTTCCGGATACGGTCGCTGTCGAGGTCAATGCGTTCGGTGGCGCCTAATTGCGCCGCCATTTGCGCGGCGATGTCAGCTATGGCCGATTCGTCCTGCCCGAAAACAAGGAACAGCCTGACATCGGGTCGCGCAGAGATCGCGCTAATGAAAGCCCGTTCCTTGGAGCTGCTCATTCGCCGCGTGCGTAGAGCGAGAGCCGGGTCACGATCTGGTCGGCGACGCGCTGCGTCAGATTTTCCAGCGCGCTGTTTTCGCCCGCGATGGTCGCATATTCCGAACTGACCACGTCAATCCCCGCATCGGAGCCTGCTGTGGCATCGATCACGGTCGTCCCGGTGCTTGTGTCAATCAGCTGATACCGCGCGCGCAATGTGCGGCGTTCGCGGGTGATTGTGTCATCTGCGCGGATACCAAAGCCTTCGATTTGGTCATCAAGCGCAACGGTCAGCCGGTAACGCGGCGCGGAGCTTCCCGCTGCCTGCAAGCGATCGTTGAGTGCATTGCGCATCAGCCACCCGCTCTTGCCTTCAATAGGGTCAACCGAAACCGAACCCAGGGTAGTTGCAACCGCGCCCGTCGACCCGCCACTATAGAGCGGCTGGAGACCGCAGCCAGAAAGCGCGGCCAGCATCAAAACGGGGGCAAAAAAGCGCTTCATATGACGATATTGACCAGCCTGTCGGGAACCACAATGACCTTGCGGATTTCCGCGCCGTCGATGGCAGACTGAACCTTCTGGCTGGCAAGCGCAAGCGCCTGCATCTCGTCCTGGCTCAAACCCTTGGCCACCGTCAGCGTGTCGCGCAGCTTGCCCCTGACCTGAATGGCAATGGTCACTTCGTCTTCGACCAGCAACGCGGCATCGACTTGCGGCCAGGGTGCATCGGCGATCAGGCCTTCACCTAGTTTGGTCCACGCCTCTTCGGCCAGATGTGGAACCATCGGCGCGGAAAGCAGGATGATCGTTCGGATTGCGGCGTCGCGGCTGGCAGACGGCGCGGCCTTTTCGATGGCATTTGCCAGATCGTAAATCTTGGCGACCGCCTTGTTGAATGCCAGTGCCTCGATATCCGCGCCAATGCCTGCAATTGCTTGATGCGTCTTGCGCATCAGCGCCTTATCTTCGCCAGTTGCGCCGCTAACCTGTCCGGTCAATCGCCACAGCCGCTGAACAAAACGCCAGCAGCCTTCGATGCCCGCCTCCGACCATTCGAGATCGCGTTCTGGCGGGCTGTCGGACAGCATGAACCAGCGCACTGCGTCGGCGCCATATTGGTCGACAATATCATCGGGATCGACGACGTTCTTCTTGGACTTCGACATCTTCTCAATGCGGCCGGCCTTGGCAGGCGCGCCGCTACCGATGATCGTCCAGATGTCGCCATCGCGCTTTACCTGCTCCGGCGTAAGCCAGTTGCCGCTGGCGTCTTGGTAAGTCTGGTGCGTCACCATCCCTTGCGTGAAAAGGCTAGCAAACGGCTCTTTCACGTCGATCAAACCAATATGGCTCAGCGCGCGAGTCCAGAAACGGGCATAGAGCAGATGCAAAATTGCATGCTCGACGCCGCCGATATATTGATCGACCGGCAGCCATTTTTCGGCAATTTCTCGGTCGAACGGCTTGTCATTCGGCTGACTGGCAAAGCGGATGAAGTACCAGCTTGAATCGACAAAAGTATCAAGCGTGTCGGTTTCGCGCCGTGCCGTGTTGCCGCACGACGGACAATCGACCTTGCTCCAGGTCGGATGCCGGTCGAGTGGATTGCCAGGGATATCGAAGCTAACGTCTTCGGGCAGCTTCACCGGCAATTGATCGTCAGGGACCGGTACGGCGCCGCAGCTTTCGCAATGGATGATCGGGATCGGTGTGCCCCAATAACGCTGGCGGCTCACGCCCCAGTCGCGCAATCGGTATTGCGTCTGGCCTTTGCCCCAGCCTTCGTGCTCGGCCTTTGCGATGACATCGGCTTTGGCTTGCTCGATGGTCAGGCCGTCTATCCAGTGCGAGTTCACGATCGTGCCGGGCCCGGTATATGCGACATTGCCATCGAAATCGCTGTCGGTCAGGTCACCATCGGCAACTACGCGGGTGACAGGCAAGTCATATTTGCGCGCGAAATCAAGGTCGCGCTGGTCATGTGCCGGGCAACCGAACACAGCGCCGGTGCCATAATCCATCAGCACGAAATTGGCGACATAGACGGGCAGATGCCAGCTTGGATCGAGCGGATGCTCAACGGTCAGCCCGATGTTGAAGCCTTTTTTCTCGGCGGTCTCAATATCAGCCGCAGTCGTCCCGCCCTTGCGGCATTCCTCGATAAAGGCCTGCAGTTCGGGTGCGTTGGACGCGAGTTTCTGCGCGACCGGATGATCGGCGGCAATCGCGACAAAGCTCGCGCCGAACATCGTGTCGGGGCGGGTGGTGAAGACATCGATGCCGTCTCCATTGCTGCCCGGAAAAGCAAAACGGAAGGTCAGACCCTTGCTGCGCCCGATCCAGTTTTCCTGCATCAACCGGACCTTGTCGGGCCACTGGTCGAGCGTTCCTAGTCCTTCGAGCAACTCGTCGGCAAAATCGGTAATCTTCAAGAACCACTGGCTCAGCTTGCGGCGCTCAACGGGCGCGCCCGAGCGCCAGCCCTTGCCGTCGATCACCTGTTCGTTGGCGAGCACGGTCATGTCGACCGGATCCCAGTTCACAGCAGATTCTTTGCGATAAACAAGGCCCGCCGCATACAGTTTCAGGAACAATGCCTGTTCATGCCCGTAATATTCGGGCTCGCAGGTCGCAAGTTCGCGGGTCCAGTCGATAGCAAGGCCGATGCGTTTTAACTGCTTGCGCATATTGGCGATATTGTCGCGGGTCCAACCGCCGGGATGGACGCCCTTTTCCATCGCGGCATTTTCGGCGGGCATCCCGAACGCGTCCCAGCCCATAGGGTGTAGGACTTCGTGCCCGGTCATCCGCTTGTAGCGGGCGATTACGTCACCCATAGTGTAGTTACGGACATGACCAATATGGATCCGGCCCGAAGGGTAAGGAAACATTTCGAGTATGTAGGCGCGCGGCTTTTCTGAGGCATCGTCGGCCACAAAGGTCGCCTTATCATCCCAAATCTTCTGCCACCGCGCGTCGGCGACGTGCGGGTTGAAACGCTCTATTTCTGACATAGAGAATTACCCGGTGATGGCCGACCGGCGAAGATCGCGTGCCTTGGTAAGGATAACCGCTTCGAGCTTTTGCACCGTCGCGGCGCGCAAGGGCGCAGCAACCCACTGGCCGTTCTGCGAAATTTCGCGGCTGCCCGCAACGCGCAGGGCATCCGCGCGCAGGTCCTGATCCAGGATCGACACCGTCAACTTCACGCGTTCTCCGGGGCTTTGCGGGTTCACATACCAGTCGGTGACAATCACGCCGCCCGAAGAGTCGGTTTGTACCAAAGGCATGAACGAAAGCGCATCAAGGCTGGCGCGCCATAAATAGCTGTTAACGCCAATTGTCGTCACCTGGCTAGCGGCCAAATCGGCCTTTGGACGCTCGCCGCCGCCACAGGCTGAAAGCATCAATGTGCCGGAAGCGAGAATGAGTGCCAGGCGGATGGTGCGCATAAAATGT